>Ga0210377_10005861_pt1 | contig 10037 bp, 5 predicted proteins | sample PLM4_65_b1redo_FD_155480 | JGI IMG/M metagenome (GOLD analysis project Ga0210377, IMG submission 155480) | Groundwater sediment microbial communities from an aquifer in East River, Colorado, USA - PLM4_65_b1 redo | ecosystem: Environmental > Terrestrial > Soil > Riparian zone | place: USA: East...
CCAGCTCGGCCTTGATGCTGTATGTGCCGGGCGAGAGGCTGAGGAAACGGAAATTGCCCGTTGCATCCGTGACCGTGCTCTGGGGGGCACCCATTCCTGCGAGGGTGACGGTCACCCCGGGGAGTACTGCACCGTCCTTCGCCTCAACCTTGCCGTAGATGTTACCCGTCTGGAACTGTGCGAACGCACTCACGGCAAACAGTGCGATACAAATGGCGACAATGACCGCCAGGGATCTGGGGGTGGGGCACCGTTTCATAGCGGCTCCTTTCAAATGATGTGACATGGCGTGGTCATGCAGATCGCTCGCCCAGTGGCTCAGATCCGCCAAGCTGTTACAAATCAAGAGGTTATGTTCCGAGGGCGCCGGTGACAGCAGGCATGCGATTCAACCCGACGTTCGAACGCATTCCGATCCTTGGATCGGCCGGACCCAACCGGAGCGCCAAAACGGCGCGTAGCTTATCGAAAAACCTTTTGCAAAGGAAGTGTGACGCGGGGAAGGCTCACATTCGCGGGAAGGCTCAGAAATGACAAACGCCGCGAATTGCTTCGCGGCGTTCGTGGGCCTGCCTTCCGGCTGCCTGCGAGGTTAGCTGTCGGATTCGGGCTGGAAGCCCTACCGGCTTGTGGCCGGATTCACCCCGGACGGTGGCAAGCCGTCGCATCGGTTCCCCCGCTCCTCGGCGCCGAGGATTAGGCTGGCAAGCCGCCGCTGATCGGCGGCGGGAAGGAGTGTATCGCGGAGCGTGCCAATGTCAATCCACTAGTGGATGAGATCGGTACGGGATGACAACATCCATACAATTCCGCTCAGTGGGAAAACGCTCGCGCACCAAAAAGCGACGGCTGACACCGTCCTCGCCGGCCTTCGATTGGGATCCGCGCACCATCGCGATCTCTGCCGCTCTCGCCATTTCCATCTTCGCCATCTACGGCCAGTGCGTGAGTCACCCGTTCCTCCGTCTGGACGACCCCGACTACGTCGTCGAGAACGAACACGTGAACAGCGGCTTGTCGCCCTCGAACATCGCCTGGGCTCTCACCGCGATGTACGCCTCGAACTGGCACCCGCTCACCTGGATCTCCCACATGATCGATGTTCAGCTTTTCGGCCTCGACGCCGGCAAGCACATCCTGGTCAACGTCACCATTCACGCAGTGAACTCGCTGCTGCTCTTTCTGGTCCTCCGGCGCGCAACGCGCAGGCTGTGGCCGAGCGCGGCGGTGGCCGCGCTTTTCGCGATCCATCCGGTGCACGTCGAGTCGGTGGCGTGGGTGTCGGAGAGGAAGGACGTTCTCAGCACCTTCTTTTTCCTGATCACACTCCTTCTATGGACGGCGTGGGTCCAGACAGGTGTGCGATCGCGCTATTGGTGGGCAGTCGCGGCATTCGCCGCGGGGTTGATGTCGAAGCCGATGCTGGTCACGACGCCGTTCGTGCTGCTGCTTCTCGACTGGTGGCCCCTCAACCGAAAGATCTCCCGAGCGATCCTGATCGAAAAGTGGCCGTTCTTCGCACTGACGATCGCGTCCAGCCTGGTGACGCTGCGCGCCCAGCGTCCCGCCATGGGGGCATCCCCTTTCGGAGTGCGAATCGCAAACGCGATTCTCTCGTACGTCGGCTATCTGGCAAAGACCTTCTGGCCGGCCCGTCTGGCGATCGTCTATCCATATCGCACGGACGTGTCCTGGGCGGAAACGGCATTCGCACTGGCGGTGCTCGCGGCCATCACATGGGCGGTCATTGCGTATCGGCGTCGCTTCTCATTTCTTCTCGCCGGCTGGCTCTGGTACCTCGGCACGCTCTTCCCCGTGATCGGAATCGTGCAGGTCGGCCATGAAGCGATGGCCGACCGGTACACATACATTCCGCTGATCGGCATCTTCATCGCGGTGGCCTGGCTGTGTGATGCATTGGTTGGAAATCGATCAGCGCTCGCCGTTGCTTCAGGCGGCGCGATGGCCGCTCTCGCCGTCTGCGCATTCATTCAGACGAGGTATTGGCGAAGCGGCGTGGTCTTGTTCGAGCACGCGCTCGCGGTGACGCACGACAACCGTCACGTGCGAGAAGGACTGGGCACAGAGCTGTTGAGAGTGCACGACTATCCGCGAGCGGCGGCGGAATTTCGCGCCGCGCTGCCTGAAGCGCCCCATGACGACGCGTTGCACACCGGACTCGGCACGGCGCTCATGCAGCTCGGTGATCTCGGCGGCGCCAGGCATGAGCTCGAAGCGGCGGTGGCGAGCAATCCCGAGAATGCCACTGCGCTCCGCCGCCTCGGCGACCTGGCGATGTCGGAGGGACGAATCGACGCAGCCACGAAGCTCTACGAACGATCGGCCGCGGCGAAGAGCGATCCGAGCACGCTCGCGGTTCTGGCCGCCGCACGCGGCGACATCGATCGCGCCGTTGCGCTCTACAAGGAGGCCATCGCCAGGGATCCCGACAAGCCCGAGATTCGAAGCGATCTCGCTGCGGTCCTCTCCAGAAGCGGGCGCGATTCCGAAGCGCTCGCCGAGTACCGGGAAGCACTGAGGATCGATCCGAATCAGTACGAAGCGCAGATGAATTTCGGCGCCCTTCTCAGCCGCCTCGGCCTCAATGACGAAGCGATCGCTCAGTTCGAGCGCGCGGCGCAGCAGCGTCCTGAGTCACCGGAACCGCACGTTTATCTCGCGCTGGTCTATGCCCGGACGAACCGACGCGCCGAGGCGATCCGTGAAGCGAGCACGGCGGCTCAGATCAACCCGGCATCTGCGAACGTGGAGTTCACAAATGCGATTCACATCCCGTTCAGCGATTCGAATCTCACTGACTGGATCGCGTACTTGCACGGTGATGGTGCCCAGGGACGGAATTGAACCGCCGACACGAGGATTTTCAGTCCTCTGCTCTACCAACTGAGCTACCTGGGCCTCAGGCGAGGGCGCGGAAAAATAGCACGCGCTAGCTCCGCTGTAAATGCAGAGCCGGTGCGCTTCATTCCCGTCCGTTTTTTCAATTTTCAATTTTCAATTTTCAATTCATCTCACGCGATCGCGTACGATCGCCGCGAGCTCCCGCAGAGGAGCTGCGGCAGCGCCAAGAGTCTCGATGGCCGCGACAGCCGTGTCGACCAGCTCGGCGCTCAACTTCCTCGCACCTTCGACACCGGCGAGCTTCACGAACGTCAGCTTCTGCGCATCCTTGCCGACATCCTTTCCGAGTTGTGCCGCATCGGCAGTGAGATCGAGAACATCGTCGGTGATCTGAAAGGCCAGGCCGAGGTTCTTGGCAAAGACCTCGACGCGCTGGAGCGGGGCGGGATGAATGTCGGCGAGCATCCCGCCGACGGCCGCCGCGGCGACGAACAGCGCGCCGGTTTTGCGCGAATGAATGAACTCCAGCGTGTCGAAGTCGAGCTTCGAGCCCCCGCTGTGCAGATCCACCGCCTCGCCGGCGATCGTTCCGTTCCAGCCGACCGCGCCGACGACCCGGTCGATGACCTCCTGCGCGCGCCAGCGGCGCGGCGAGAGCGCGGCGTGGCAATCGGCGATCAGTCCGTACGCGTGATTGAGTAGCGCCACCGCGGTGAGGATCGCCAGATCCTCTCCGAACTGGCGATGCAGCGTCGGCGCGCCGCGCCGCATCGCCGCATCGTCCATCGCCGGCAGGTCGTCGAGGATCAGCGACGACGCATGAATCATCTCGATCGCCGCCGCGGCATCGACCATTCTTTCCGCGCGCGCGCCGACCGACTCCCCCACCGCCAGCGTGAGAGTCCCGCGAACGCGCTTGCCGCTCGAAACGAGCGCCGCGCGAAGCGCCGGCTCGAGCGGTGCCGGCGCGCCCGTCTTCGTCGCGATCTCGGCGAGGCGGCGATCGATGAGTCCGCGTCGGGAGGTGAAGTAGTCGGACATTGTCGATGAGCTCTTGGCTCTTAGCTCTTGGCTCTTAGCTCTTGGCTCTTAGCTCTTAGCTCTTAGCTCTTGGCTCTTGGGTCCCCTCAGTTAGCGTTTCCCAAGAGCCAAGAGCCAAGAGCTAAGAGCCTGCTTCGTCGCGATCGCTGCGAGACCGCGATCGATGAGTCTGCGTCGGGAGGTGAAGTAGTCGGACATCGGAAGACGAAGCTCCCAGCTCCAGGCTCTCAGCTCTCAGGATGAAAATCGATGCGCTGGATTTCCTGAGAGCTGAGAGCTGAGAGCTGACAGCTGGGCGGGCGGTCAGGCGGCCCACCATGTTAGCATCGCTGCAGAGCTCGGATGGACATACGCAAGTGGTCCCGCGCACAGCAGATGTGGGTCATCATCGTTGTGAGCGTCATCGTCTTCGCGCTCTGGATCTACCGCATCCCCGGCATGACGCGATCGATCTACGGTCACGTCATGCTGGCGGCGCTCCTCTGCTCCGGCCTCGCGGTCTTCCTCTTTGACTTCTGGCTGCGACGCGTTCTCGGCCGCCGCGAATCGATCGTCCAGATCATCCACCGCGTGGCGTCAGGCGATCTCGCGCTGAGCGGCCGCGAGATCCGCACGTCCACGCGATCGTTCCGGACAGCCGCAGCCGTGCGCGCCCTCGTCGCGAACCTCGAGCGCACCATCCGCCGCTTCGCGCAGCTCTCCACCGACGTCGCGAAAGCGACGCAGCAGATCACGGCCGGCGCGCGCGTGCTCTCGCACAGCGTGTCCGACCAGCTCGCATCGACCGATGCCACGTCGGTGTCGGTCACACAGATCGATCAGACGATCAACAACGTGCGCAAGAGCATGGAAGAGCTGTCGGCGAACGCGGAAGAAACCTCCACGTCGATCCTGGAGATGTCCGCCAGCATCGAGCAGGTCGGCCGCATCGCCGATCAGCTCGCCGACTTCGTCGAGCACACCGCCTCCGGCATCGAGGAGATGATCGCGTCGATCAATGCGGTCGCCTCGAACACCGAAAGCTTCTCGTCCTTCGCCATCGAGACAGCGAGCTCGATGGTCGAAATGAACAAGACGACCGACGAGATCGGGAAATCGGCGAGGGAGTCGTCGGAGCTCGCGCGCTACGTGAAGGACGCCGCGCGCGAAGGCCGCCAGGCGGTCACCGGCACGGTCGACGGCATGCAGAAGATCCAGCAGGCGGTCGGCGAAGCGAAGAGTGCACTCGGCGAGCTTGCGGAGCGATCCGAGGAAATCGGAGAGATCGTTCGCGTGATCGACGAGATCGCCGGCCAGACGAATCTCCTGGCCCTCAACGCCGCGATCCTCGCCGCGCAGGCCGGCGAGCGCGGCAAGGGCTTCGCGGTCGTGGCCGACGAAATCCGCGACCTCTCCGAGCGCACCTCCGCCTCGACCGAAGAGATTCGCACGCTGATTCAGAATGTCCAGAGGGCGGTGGAGCGCGCAAGCGGGCAGATGACGCTGAGCGCCGACCGCGTGACCGACGGCGTGGCACTCACCGAGCGCGCATCCCAGGTGCTCGAGAAGATTGCCGACCTCACCGATCGCTCGACCGACTCGATCCAGGAGATCGCCCGCGCCACGGCGGAGCAGAGCAGCGGCAGCGCCGCCGCAACCGCCGCCATCGAAGAAGTCACGAAGATGGTGCAGCAGACCGCCGCCGCGACGCAGCAGCAGTCGCAGACCTCGCGGAAGATCGGCGAGCAGGCGGCCATGGTCCGCGATTACACGAAGCACCTCAAGCATGCCACCGGCGAGCAGGCCCGCGGCAGCCAGGGGATCGCCCGCGCGATGGAGAACATCATGACCCTCGTGCAGAGCGTGCTCGAAGCCACCTCGGTTCTCGCCGCGGAGAGCGCCGCAATCGTCAAGTCGATGACGACCGTGCAGCTGGGCGCGCGAGAAAACACGTCAGGCATCAACGAGCTCAATCAACTCTCGGGATCGCTCACTCACGAGTCGACCCTCCTCAATCAGGAGCTCGGCCGCTTCTCGCTGCCCATCCCGCGGGAGGGCGGCTCCACCACGACCGCCACCGTTCTCTGGCAGGACCTGACGTTCGATCCGATTTACGCCACCGCGACCGCGCTGGGGTTCATGACGAAAGCCGTTCACGCCACTCTCATCCGCTTCGGCGAAGGCGCCGAGCTGTTGCCCGGACTCGCGGAGCGATGGGAGATCCTCGAGCAGGGACATCTCTATCGCCTTCACCTCCGGCCGGGCGTTCGCTTTCACAATGGCCGCGTCTTCGAGGCCAAGGACGTCTACGAATCGTTCCTGCGCCTCCTCTCTCCCGAGCTGAAGTCGCCGACCTCGTGGATCCTGCGCAGCGTGCGCGGCGCGTTGGAGGTGCTGAGCGGGCGCAGCCGGGCCCTTCCCGGCGTGATCGTTCGCGATCCGTACACCGTCGAGATCAGACTGGAAGAGCCTCTCGCGTTCTTCCTCTCGCTGCTCACGCTCAATGAGGCGTCGATCATCCCGGTCGAGGAGACGCGCGACCGCAACGCGTTCCGTCTGCACGCGCCGGGAGCCGGCCCTTTCCGCATCGACGAGGTGGTCGAAGGTCAGCACGTCCGCCTGCGGAAGAACCGCGACTTCTGGAAAACCGACGAGCCACACCTCGACCAGTTGACGTTCCGGCTCGATCTGCACAGCACGCGCGAGACAGCCGAGGCGTTTCTGCGGGGCGAGCTGGACATCGCGCACGCGGTGCCGCTGTCGATGGCGCGTGACCTCCGCAACGACTTTCGTTACGAGCCGTTTCTGCTGCAGGTCGCGCAACTGCACACCTCTTACCTCGGCTACGACACCTCGACCGCGCCTTTCGATCGCGTCGAAGTGCGACAGGCCGTCAATCAGGCGATCAATCGCGGCCGCATCAACGAACAGGTTTACGGCGGCCTGGGAGTCGTCGCCCAGTCGCTGCTGCCGCCGGGGCTCATCGGCTACGATCCGGACCTTCGCGGTCCGCAGCACGATTTGGAGAGCGCACGCGCGCTGATGCAGAAGGCCGGTTATGCCGCCGGCTTCGAGGTCGAATACCGGACGTGGGACACCGACGAGTTCCGCAACTCCGGCCTGCTCGATCTGCTGGTCGAGGATCTGCGCCTCATCGGCGTGCGCGTCCGCGTGACCACGCATTCGGCGACGGAAGCACGGCAGCCGCTGAGCGAGCGCGAACACGGTCAGATCTTCTGCGGCAACTGGTACGCCGACTTTCCCGATCCCGACAACTTCTTCTACGTGTTCTTCCACAGCGAGTCGACGGCGATCGCGGGCGTGAACTTCCATTCTCCCGAGCTCGATCGAAAGATCGCGGAAGCGAGACGATCGAACGACGCCGAGCAGCGGGCCGCGATCTACCGCGAGCTCGACGCGTTGGTCGTGCGAGAAGCTCCGATCGCACCGCTCTTCCATGAACGGCTGTTTGTGATCCACAAGCCCGAGGTGCGGGGAGTGCGGACGTCGCTCGTGGCGCCGCCGGTGCGGTACAACACCGTTTGGTGCGAGCCCGCTTGATAGTGCTGAGTGCTGAGTCCTGAGTGCTGAGTAACGACTTGTCTGACTCAGGACTCAGCACTCAGCACTCAGCACTTCGGGTTCACACGGCCCTGTTCACGGTCGCGACGCTCTTCTCGCTCAACTACATCGTCTCGAAGGTGGCGATGATTTCGTTCTCGCCGCTGACGTTCGCGTACCTTCGCGTCGTCGGAGCGGCGATTCTGCTGCACGTCGTGCCCCGCGACCGAACGCCGATCGATCGCGGCGATGCCTGGCGCCTCGCCGGTTTCGCGTTCCTCGGCGTCGTCATCAATCAGACGCTGTTCCTGACGGGACTGTCGCTGACGAGCGCTCACAGCGCGGCGATTCTCATCACCACCATCCCGGTGTTCACGCTCGCCGCCGCGATTGCGCTCGGCCGGGAAGACGCGACGGCGCGGAAGATCGCCGGCATCGCCCTCGCGGCAGTGGGCGCGCTGCTCGTCGTCGGGGGAGAAGGCTTCGACGGCTCGCCAAGGGCGATGCTCGGCTCCCTGATGATCGTCGCGAACTCCCTCTCCTACTCTCTGTATCTCGTGCTGTCGAAGCCGATGATGCTTCGTCTGCCGGCACGCCGCGTCGTCTCGCGCATGTTCGACATCGCGGCCGTCGCCATGATGCCGATCGCGATCGTCCCGATGATGCGCCAGCCATGGACCGCCATCCCGCCGCGGGCATGGCTCGGGCTGCTGCTCGTCATCGCCGGGCCGACCGTCGCCGCCTACCTGATGAATGCGTGGGCGCTGCGGTATGCCGACAGCTCCGTCGTCGCGGCATACGTGTACGTGCAGCCGGTTCTGGCGACGGTGCTGGCGGCGGTGTTTCTGGGGGAGAGTCTGCGGCCCCTCATCGCGGTTGCAGCTTTGATGATTTTTGCAGGCGTCTACCTGGCAGGATCGAAGGAGACGAGGAATGTTGAACGTTGAATGTTGAATGTTGAATTGGGCGGACCATTGAACATTCAACATTCAACATTCGACATTTAACATTCCCCGTTCCTGCCGCATGCGAGCAATCGATCTACTCATCATCATGGCCTACCTGGCCGCCGTCGTCGCCGCCGGCGCGTGGTTCGGCCGCAGGCAGAAGACTACCAGCCGCTACTTCCTCGCCGGAGGCAACGTGCCGTGGTGGGCGATCGCCGCATCGATCGTGGCGACGGAAACATCCACCATCACGTTCATCTCCGTGCCGGGGATCGCGTTCTCGCGCGGCGGCGACTTCCGCTTCCTTCAACTCGTCTTCGGATATCTCGCCGGCCGCGTCGTCATCTGCCTTCTGTTCATCCCGTCGTATTTCCGCGGCGATCTCGTCACCGTTTACGAGCTCCTCCAGGATCGGTTCGGAAACCGGGTCAAGGCGCTCGCGGCATCGCTGTTCATCACGGTGCGGACGATCGGCGACGGTATTCGTCTTCTCCTCACCGCGATCGTGCTCGGCGCCGTCTATGGTGCGTTTCACGCGGGCGCGCACGTCTCCGCCGCGATTCAGATGTCCGTGCTGCTCATCGGGATCGTCATGATCATCTTCACGTTCTTCGGCGGCATGGAAGCGGTCGTTTGGATCGAGGTCGTGCAGCTCGGCATCTACATCGTCGGCGCAGTCGCGGCCGCGATCGTGCTGGCCACGAAGATTCCGGGCGGCGTCCCCGCCGCCATCGCGATCGGCGAACAGTTCCACAAGTTCAGGACGTTCGATTTCGCGCTCGATCTGACGCGTTCCTACACGTTCTGGTCGGGTCTCATCGGCGGATGCTTTCTGACGATGAGCACGCACGGCACGGACCAGTACCTGGTGCAGCGGTATCTGTGCACCAGCTCCCCGCGACGGGCCGCGACCGCGCTGCTCGCGTCGGGAGCGGTGATCCTGGCGCAGTTCATCGGCTTCCTCTTCATGGGCGTCCTTCTGTTCGCGTTCTACGGCCCGAATGCGCCGTTCGCTGCCGGCGATCAGGTCTTCCCCGACTTCATCACGCACCACATGCCGTCCGGCCTGTCCGGACTGGTCGTCGCTGCCATCTTCGCGGCGGCGATGTCGTCATCTCTGAACTCGGTGGCCGCGACGTTTGTCGCCGATCTGTACGCGCCCGCCGTGCGCGGACGCGACGACCGGCACTACCTGAAGGTTTCGCACGTCGTCACGGTGTTCGCGGGCATCGCGCAGATCGCGGTGGCGCTGGCGATGCACAACCAGCAGCGCTCGGCGCTCGACGCCGCGCTCTCCGTCGCCTCTCTCATCAACGGTCCCATCCTCGGCGTCTTCCTCCTCGAAACGCTCCGCCGCGGCAGCTCCACCTCCGCGCTCATCGGGATGAGCGCCGGACTGGCGGTCGTGCTCAGCGTCTGGGTGTTCACGCCGGTGGCCTGGCCGTGGTACGCGGTGATCGGAAGCCTGACGACGGTGTCGGTCGGAGGCGCGGTTAATCGTGTCATCCCGAGCGGAGTTCCGAATGACAAGCCCGCTCTCCTGTAGACTTTCTCCGCCCATGCCCGAACAGGAGCGTCGCAACGGCGAGAGGATCGTGCTTTCGCCACCGGTGGAGGCGCGGCTCCGCGATCGCGCGGTCCGGATTC
>Ga0210377_10005862_pt1 | contig 10036 bp, 6 predicted proteins | sample PLM4_65_b1redo_FD_155480 | JGI IMG/M metagenome (GOLD analysis project Ga0210377, IMG submission 155480) | Groundwater sediment microbial communities from an aquifer in East River, Colorado, USA - PLM4_65_b1 redo | ecosystem: Environmental > Terrestrial > Soil > Riparian zone | place: USA: East...
GCCGAGGGCACGCATACGGAGAAACGGTAACCACGGTTTAACGACTGCAAAATGCAGTTAACTACATTCCATAGATAGGAGGAAGTAATAACATGCCGAGTTATGTGATTACAGAGAAGTGTGACGGCTGTAAGGCGCAGGATAAGACTGCTTGCCAGTATATCTGCCCGAACGACCTCATGGCCCTGAACAGGGACCTCATGAAGGCGTACAACCAGGAGCCGGACCAGTGCTGGGAGTGCTACAACTGCGTAAAGATCTGCCCGCAGCAGGCGATCGAGATCCGGGCCTATCAGGATTTCGCCCCCCTGGGTGCGAACGTGATCCCGATGAGGGGCACGGACTCCATCATGTGGACCATCAAGTTCCGGAACGGGATCCTCAAGCGCTTCAAGTTCCCGATCAGGACCACTGCCGAAGGTTCGGTCGATCCCTACAAGGGCAAGCCTGAAGCGGATATGGCAAAAATCAAACAGCCCGGCTACTTCACAACGTCGAAGCCGATGCCGGTAATCAAGAAATAAGGAGGAAGTGAAAAATGGAAAAAGAAACCTGTAATTTTTCGTTTTGCGCAAAGCCCGCAATCGAAGAGATTGAGACCGATCTCCTCCTCATCGGCGGCGGCATGGCTTGCTGCGGCGCGGCGTTCGAAGGCGCCCGCTGGGCAAACCCCAAGAAGATCAAGATCACCATGGTGGACAAGGCCGCGACCGACCGGTCCGGCGCCGTTGCCATGGGTCTGTCGGCCATCAACACCTACATGGGTGAGAACGATCCGGCGGATTATGTAAAGATGGTGCGCAACGACCTCATGGGCATCATCCGTGAAGACCTGGTCTATGACCTCGGCCGTCACGTTGATGATTCCGTGCAGCTCTTCGAGGAGTGGGGCCTGCCGATCTGGAAGATGGGCGACGACGGTTTCTCACTCGACGGTTTCCAGGCAAAGGAAGCCGGCAAGGTTTCCCTGAAGGACGGCGGCAAGCCGGTCCGCTCCGGTAAGTGGCAGATCATGATCAACGGCGAGTCCTACAAGGTCATCGTGGCAGAGGCCGCGAAGAAGGCCCTGGAGACGAACCGCGCCGCAACCGGTGTGAAGCAGAACCACTATGAGCGCGTGTTCATCGTGAAGCTTTACAACGATGCGAAGGAGCCGAATCGCGTAGCAGCAGCGGCCGGTTTCAGCGTTCGTGAGAACAAGATCTACATATTCAAGGCAAAGGCCATGGTGCTGGCAGCCGGCGGCGCGGTGAACGTGTTCCGTCCCCGGTCGACCCAGGAAGGCCAGGGCCGCGCATGGTACCCGGTATGGAACTCCGGCTCCGGCTACGCGTTGGGCCTCCAGGCCGGCGCAGAGCTGACCATGATGGAGAACCGCTTCGTGCCCGCCCGCTTCAAGGACGGCTACGGCCCGGTGGGCGCCTGGTTCCTGTTCTTCAAGGCAAAGGCGACCAACAGCCTCGGCGAAGACTATTGCGCCAAGGCCGACGCCCTGGCGGAAGCCAAGGCCAAGTACGGCAAGTATGTCGATAACCTCGGCACTGCCATCCGCAACCACCTCATGATGAGAGATATGAAGCTCGGCAAAGGCCCGATCCTCATGAGGACCGATGAAGCCATGGCCGCAATCAACAAGACCTTCAAAGAGAAACTCGGCGATAAAGAAGGCGCCAAGAAGGTGAAGCACCTCGAGGCAGAAGCATGGGAAGACTTCCTCGACATGGCCATCGGCCAGGCCGGCCTCTGGGCTGCGCAGAACATCGAGCCGGACAAGGTCCCGTCCGAAATCATGCCGACCGAGCCGTATCTCCTCGGTTCGCACGCGGGCTGCGCAGGCTTCTGGTGCTGCGGTCCGGATGATGTGGGCGCGCCGGAAGAGTGGAACAAGAAGTGGATCGCCGGCAATTACAACCGCCAGTCGACCGTGAAGGGCCTCTTTATGTGCGGCGACATCTGCGGCGCTTCGGGACACAAGTTCTCGTCCGGTTCGCATGCAGAAGGCCGTATTGCCGCAAAGAACGCGATCTCGTTCCTCCTCGACAACGCGAGCTATTCTCCGACCATCAAAGAGACGGCGGACCATCTCGCGGCCGAGCTCTATCTGCCGTTCGAGGTGTATGAGAAGCACAAGACCTACACCACGGCCGCTGAGATCAACCCGAACTACATCAAGCCGAAGATGCTCCAGACCCGTCTCCAGAAGATCTCGGACGAGTACTTTGGCGGCATCTCGACCTGGTACATGACCTCCAAGACCATGCTGGATGCAGGCCTCCAGAAGCTCCAGGTACTGAAGGAAGACACCTCCAAGATGGCTGCATCGAACCTGCACGAACTGATGCGCTGCTGGGAGAACTATCATCGTATCCTCTCCGTGGAGGCCCATGCACGCCACATCCTGTTCAGAGAAGAGTCGCGGTATCCCGGCTACTACTATCGCGGCGACTTCGACCTCGTGGACGACAACAACTGGAAGTGCTTCGTGAACTCGAAGTACGACCAGGCGACTGACAAGTGGGAAGTGAAGAAAGTTCCCTACGTACAGCTCGTTGAAGATGCCGCTCCTGTTAAACATTAAGAACATGCACAACTCCGGGGAGGGCTATGCCCTTCCCGGAGATTTTATTGGAGATTGAAGATTGTAAATTTTAAATTGCCCTTGTAGGGGCGGCCTTATGTGACCGCACAAATCAGGGCAACACCCTGCTCTTGCGAAGGCGCGGGTGCGAGACCACACAGAATTGCCCCTGCGACAATATAAAATTTTAAATTTCCAATTTCCAATCGAAAGTTGCATATCATGTAGTGCGCACTGCCTTTAAGGAGGAATAGGATACCATGGCGGAAAATAAGATGTTGGTTGTCGGAGGGGGCTTCAGCGGCCTCACGACAGCGGTAGAAGCCGCGGAGGCCGGCACCGAGGTCATCATTGTGGAGAAGAACCCCTATCTCGGCGGCCGCGTGACGCAGCTCAATAAGTATTTCTGGAAGCTCTGCCCGCCGAACTGCGGTCTCGAGATCCAGTATAAGCGGATCAAGAACAACGGTAAGGTCACGATCTATACCATGGCCGAAGTGGAGAATATCTCGGGCTCGGAAGGCAACTTTGATGTGACGATCAAGGTGCAGCCCCGGTTCGTGAACGACAAGTGCACGGGGTGCAATAAGTGCGCGGAGGCCTGCGATGTCGAGCGGTCGAACGATTTCGATTTCGGGATGAGCAAGACAAAAGCTGCATACCTCCCGCACGTCCAGGCTTTCCCGCTCAAGTATGTTATCGACGGCAAGGCATGCAAGGGAGCGTCCTGCGCCAAATGCGCTGCGGCATGTAAATACGACGCCATCCACCTCGACATGAAGTCCGAGACCGTGAATGTCAAGGTCGGCGCGGTGGTCATGGCCACGGGCTGGAACCCCTACGACGCCACGAAGATGGACAACCTCGGATTCGGCAAGGTCCAGAACGTGATCACGAACATGATGATGGAGCGGCTGGCCGCGCCCAACGGTCCCACGGCCGGCAAGATCGTGCGTCCCTCGGACGGCAAAGAAGTGAAGAACATCGCCTTTGTGCAGTGCGCGGGCTCACGCGACGAGAATCATCTGGCCCATTGCTCCTACATCTGCTGCCTGGCCTCGATCAAGCAGGCGACGTATGTTCGCGAACTCTATCCCGATTCAAAGGCGAAGATCTTCTATATCGACATGCGGACCCCGGGCCTCTATGAGAACCGGTTCTATACCAAGATCAAGGAAGACCAGAACGTGTCCTTCCTCAAGGGCAAGGTCGCCAAGGTCGAGCAGGCAGCGAACGGCGATGTGCAGGTGACTGCCGAGGACATCCACGGCGGCAACAAGATCACCGAGACCTTTGACATGGTCGTCCTGGCCACGGGCATGCAGCCTTCGACAGGGTCCCTCAAGGGTGCGGGAATTACGCCGACCGACGACGGGTTCGTGGACCAGGCAACGCTGCCGAAGGGCATTTACGCGACCGGGACGCTCAAGACCCCCGTTGATGTGGCGCGGTCCGCGCAGGATGCCACCGGCGTGGTCATGAAGAGCATCCAGAGCTTGAGGAGGAAATAAGGATGGAGAAGAAATTCGGCGTATATATCTGCAAGGGATGCGGCATCAAAGAGGCGATGGACGTAGAGAAGGTCGCCGGCGCGGCCAAGAAGGTCCAGAACTACAAGTTCCATGACGTCCTGTGCAGCCCCGAGGGCGTTCAGCTGATAAAAGACGACATGGCGAAGGAAGGCGTGAACACGATCATCATCGCCGCCTGCTCGCCCCGCGTTAAATATGAAGAATTCGACTTCCCCGGCGCCATTGTCGAGCGGGTCAACATCCGCGAGTTCGTGGCCTGGACCATGGAGCCGAACACGGACGCGACGAACGATGCGGCCTACGATTACCTCGCCATGGGCATTGTCAAGACCCAGAAGGGCGACCTGCCCGAGCCGAGCATTCTGCCGGATTTGAACAACACGATCCTTGTGATCGGCGGCGGAATCGCCGGCATGACCTCGGCCCTCTCCGCTGCAGGCGCAGGCCACAAGGTCGTGCTCGTGGAGAAGGATGCCCAACTCGGCGGATTTGTAAACAAGCTCTACAAGAAGATCCCAACGGGATCCTATATCAATAAGCCGCTTATCGTTGATACCGACATTGCCAAGACCGTAGGCGAGGTAGAAAGCAACCCCAACATCAAGGTCTACAAGTCAACGACAGTGAACAAGACCGACGGCCAGCCAGGCCTGTACGATGTTACGCTTTCAAACGGCGAGACCATAAAGATCGGCGCCATTGTCATGGCCACCGGCTGGAAGCCCTACGATGCGAACAAGCTCGACTACCTCGGATACGGAAAACTCAAGAACGTGGTCACGAACCTCGAACTCGAAGACATCGCAAAGAAGAACGGCGGGAAGCTCCTGCGCCCCTCAGACGGAAAACCGGCACTGAAGGTCGCCTTCGTGCAGTGCGCGGGCCAGCGTGACCCGAACCACCTTCCCTATTGCTCATCCATGTGCTGCGCCACGTCGCTGAAGCAGGCGCAGTATGTCCGGCAGAACGCGGATGCCCTTGCCATGATCTTTTACAAGGACATCAGGACGCCGGGCCGGACGGAGCTCTATTATAAAGAGGCCCAGAATGATCCGGGCGTGATGCTCACCAAGGCTGACGTGACCGGCGTGTCCGATGCAGGGAACGGCAATCTGTTTGTGGAGATGGAGAACACCCTCTTTGGCCTGAAGACCGGCGAGAAGGTGAAGGTCGAGGCCGACCTCGTGGTATTAGCCACGGGCATGGTTCCGACTACGCGCTGGCCCCAGGAATACGCCGACGGCCTTACGAAGGCTGCGGGCGGTGGAGATGAAGCCAAGAAGAACTATCTTGAGCAGACCCCCAAACCGGATTATATCCTGAACCTCGGCTATCGCCAGGGGCCGGAAATCCCGACCCTCGAAGGCGCATCCGGGTTCGCTGACTCGAACTTCATCTGTTTCCAGTACGAAACGCGCAGAACCGGCATTTACGCTGCAGGAGGCGTGCACCAGCCCATGAACATGGCCGAGGCGCAGGAAGACGGGGCCGGAGCGGCATTCAAGGCCATTCAGGCGCTGGACCATGTAGCACGCGGTGTTGCCGTCCATCCTCGCGCCTGGGACGTCACGTTCCCCGACCCGATGCTCATCAAGTGTACGGCCTGCAAGCGGTGCACGGAAGAGTGCCCCTTCGGCGCCATCGATGAGGATGAGAAAGGGATTCCCAAGTACAATCTCAACCGTTGCCGGCGCTGCGGCACCTGCATGGGCGCCTGCCCCGAACGCATCGTTTCATTCAAGGACTACAGCGTGGACATCGTCGGTTCCATGCTCAAGTCCATCGACGTTCCGGATGACGAGGACACGTTCCGCATCGCCTGCCTCGTGTGCGAGAACGATTCCTATCCGGCGCTCGACACGGCAGCCATTGCCGGGAAGAAGATCGATCCTTCCGTGAGGTTCGTTTCCATGCGCTGTCTGGGCGGCATGAACCTCGTCTGGGTCGCCGACGCGCTCTCGAAGGGCATCGACGGCATGCTGCTCCTGGGCTGTAAGTACGGCGAGAACTACCAGTGCCACTTCGTCAAGGGCAGCGAACTGGCGAACACGCGCTTCAGCAAGGTCAGCGAGACCTTGAACAGGCTCCAGCTCGAATCCGAACGAGTTCAGCTGATGCAGATCGCCATCAACGAGTACGACAAGCTTCCGGATATGATCAACGAGTTTGCCGAGAAGGTGAAGGCGATCGGGCCGAACCCGTTCAAGAGCATGTAGCTCAAGTGCAAAGTGTGGAGTCTCGCACCCGCGTTTACGAGTGGAACCGCGAGTGCAGGGTGTTCGGAGTGCGGAGTTAAAAACAAACAACTCCTAACCAGAGTAATGGGAGGAAATACATGGCTGATGCAACGGTTATAAAACCCGACTTACAATTTGTAAACGAGATCATCAAGGGAGGCGGCGAGTCCCTGAAGAAGTGCTACCAGTGCGCCACCTGCTCGGTGGTATGCAACGTTACGCCCGAGGGGAACCCCTTTCCGCGCAAGGAAATGGTCCTCGCCCAGTGGGGCCAGAAGGACAAGCTCATCACCAGCCCTGATGTGTGGCTCTGCCACCAGTGCAGCGACTGCACGGCCTACTGCCCGCGCGGCGCAAAGCCCGGCGAAGTGCTGAACGCCATCCGGAAGCAGAGCATCAAGCATGTGGCGATGGTCCCCCTCTTCGCGAAGATCGCAACGGACCCGAAGTTCATCTGGCTTCTGTTCGCGATTCCCATGGTGTTTTTCTACCTTATCATGCCGTTTAAGAATATCGACGCCATCCCGCTCAATCACGAGGGCAAGATGGCCTACCATCTCTTTATGCCCGTGTTCCCGCATATCGATGTGACGTTTATTCTTACGGCGATATTCGCTGCAGTATCGGCTTTCGTCGGTATCAAACGGCTGTGGGCGGGTATGAAGGCCCAAGCAGGGGAGATGAAGACCAGCGGCAGCCTCGTGGGCGACATCGTGTCTTCAGTGACGACCATATTAGCCCACTCCAAGTTCGCGGACTGTAACGTAAACCGCTTGAGACAATGGGGCCACATGCTCCTCTTCTACAGCTTCGCAGGGCTCGCGATCGTAACGACCTGGGCGATTGCGTATCTCTACGGGAATGAATTTCTCCACATTCAGGCATTCGGCCCGTTCCACTTCGGCGAGTCTCCCTATCCGAACAATGACCCCGTGAAGATTCTGGCGCTCGCCAGCTCCATCGCTTTCGCCCTCGGGGTAATCATCCTCCTGTTCAACCGGCTGGCCAAAGCAGGAAAGGCAGGCCTTGGTTCATACTTTGACTGGATATTCCTGATCATCGTCATCGGCGTGGGCGCGACGGGTATGCTCTCCTGGGGTCTTCGCCTGGCCGAAATGAAGATCGGCTACTGGGTGTATTATTTCCACCTCATATTCATCTGGTCGTTGTTTGCCTACGCGCCGTACTCGAAGTTCGCACACCTATTCTACCGTACAACGGCCATGGTGTTTGCAAAAAACAGCGGGCGCGACAAGAAGTAACCTGCTTCACCCATTGGGAGTAAGTCATGAAAGTCAAAGAACTATTAAGCATAAAAGGCCTCGAATGTTTCAGCATCACCAGCGACCAGACGCTGTTCGACGCGGCCAAACAAATGTCCGAGTGCAACATCGGGGCGCTGCTGGTCATGGACCGGGGCTCGCTCGCAGGCATCGTCACCGAGCGTGACATCGTCAAGAATGCCGCGGGAGAGCGTGAGTGCAAGGACGTGAAGATCAAGAGCGTCATGAGCACCAACCTGCTCGTGGTAAAGCCGGGGGACGACCTCGACTACGTGATGGCCATCATGATCCAGAACAATATTCGGCATACCCCGGTCGTCGAGGAGAGCGGGCTGGTAGGCCTTTTGTCCATGCGCGACGTGGTCCGCGTCCTCGTCAAGAACCTGAAGGCGGAAAACCATTATTTGAAGGACATGATCGGCGGCAAGTTCGAGGTTTAAGCGCTGGTCTTAAAAACTCACGAGGGGGGGATGCGGAAGGGAAAAGCGTTATCAATATTATCAGGATTCATTGTAACCTAAGAACATTGGCTCAGCATTAATTATTAAACTAATTGTACTATAAATCAATTCTAAAGGAGGAGAACTAATGAGTAACCTGAGTAACACGATTCTTTTTGCCCTGATCTGCGGTGTTGCCGGCGTCATTTACGGCGTCATTACCGCGATCTGGGTGAACAAGCAGGATGCGGGAAATGCCAAGATGCAGGAAATTTCCAATGCAGTGAAGGAAGGCGCCAATGCATTCATAGCGCGCGAGTACAGGACGGTCGCGATCGTTGCGGTGATCCTGGTGGGTATCCTGTTCTTCGTTCCCGCCCTCGGGAAGTGGGCAGCCCTCGGATTTATCATCGGTACCGTGGGCTCCGCCCTCGCCGGCTTCATCGGCATGTGGGTGTCGCTGCGCGCAAACGTGCGTACCGCCGCGGCAGCGAGCAAAGGCCTCCAGGCCGCGCTCAGCCTTGCTTTCAAGGGCGGCTCCGTGACCGGAATCATGGTCGTGGGCCTCGGCATCATCGGCCTGGCCGGTTTTTATCTCATCGCCAAGACGTTTGCTCCGGCCGAGCAGGTATCCACTGCCCTCATCGGGCTCGGCTTCGGCTGCTCGCTCATGAGCGTGTTCGCCCGTATCGCGGGCGGTATCTATACCAAGGCCGCTGACGTGGGCGCCGATCTCGTGGGCAAGGTTGAGAAGAACATCCCCGAAGACGACCCGCGCAACCCGGCCGTGATCGCCGACAACGTGGGCGACAACGTGGGCGACTGCGCCGGTATGGCAGCCGACCTCTATGAAACCTACACGGTGACCCTTGTGGCCGCCATGCTCCTCGCCAAGACCGTGTTCGGCGCTGACAGCCCGTGGATCGAGTTCCCGCTCATGCTCGGCGGCGTTTCGATCATTGCTTCCATCATCGGCACCTATGCCGTAAAGCTCGGCAAGAACAACTACATCATGGGCGCCCTGTACAAGGGCCTTGCCGTTGCAGGCGTCATTGCGGCAGTAGCGTTCTATTTCGTGGCCAAAAGCTTTATCGCCGGCCTCGGCGACAAAGCCGGCGTTTTCACGGCTAACACCGTGTTTTTCATCTCCCTTATCGGCCTTGCTCTCACCGGCCTGATCGTGTGGATCACCGAGTATTTCACCGCAAAAGAGTATTCCCCGGTGCAGCACATTGCACAGGCGAGCCTCACCGGTCACGGCACGAACGTGATCGCCGGACTCGCGGTCAGCATGAAGTCCACCGTGGCGCCCGTGATCGTGATCGTTGCCTCGATCCTCGGCGCTTACTGGCTTGGCGGCGGATTCTCCGGCCAGGCGAACGCAGCAGCCGGCGGCATCTTTGCCATCGCGCTGGCAGCCGTATCCATGCTCTCCATGACCGGTATCGTCGTGGCCATTGACTCCTACGGACCGATCACGGACAATGCGGGCGGCGTCGCTGAAATGGCCGGGCTCCCGAAAGAGATCCGCGATATCACGGACCCCCTCGATGCGGTCGGCAACACCACCAAGGCAGTGACCAAGGGCTATGCCATCGGCTCCGCGGCCCTTGCCGCTTTGGTGCTTTTCTCGGAATATTCACGCTCCTTCGGTACAACGATCCTGTTCGACCTTTCGAACCCCATGGTCCTCGCCGGCCTGTTCATCGGCGGCATGCTCCCTTACTACTTCGGCTCGCTCCTCATGGAGTCCGTGGGTAAGGCAGCCGGCGGCGTGGTGGAAGAAGTCCGCAGACAGTTCCGTGAGATCAAGGGCATCATGGAAGGCACCGGCAAGCCCGAGTACGGCAAGTGCGTTGACATCGTGACCAAGAGCGCCATCAATGAGATGATGGTCCCGGCGCTTCTCCCGGTGGTCGTACCGGTCGTCGTGGGTCTCCTCCTGGGCAAAGAAGCCCTGGGCGGC
>Ga0210377_10005863_pt1 | contig 10035 bp, 5 predicted proteins | sample PLM4_65_b1redo_FD_155480 | JGI IMG/M metagenome (GOLD analysis project Ga0210377, IMG submission 155480) | Groundwater sediment microbial communities from an aquifer in East River, Colorado, USA - PLM4_65_b1 redo | ecosystem: Environmental > Terrestrial > Soil > Riparian zone | place: USA: East...
CGACGGCGCGATCACGCCGCTGCAAACGCGCAGCGCCAACGCCTACGCCAAGGCCTCGGGAACCAAGTGTGACGCGCGTTACGGGAAGACCATTCTCACGCCGGAGAATTCTGCGCTTGCCCCCGACGGCAGCATCGTGAAGACCACCGACTATGCCGTCGTCAGGATCAAAGCCGACGGCAACGTCGTTCGCGTTGCGGGCCCGCCGTTCGCCTGCGAGGAGAGTGGCCAGGCGTCACAGGTGAGGGGCGCTGTCGACGGCCCGGCCGATGTCGCGCGCTTCAACAAGATCGGCAGTCCGGCCATCGACCCGCAAGGCAACATCTGGATCGCGGACCAGGATGAATGCACCCTGCGACGCGTTTCGCCCGACGGCCTGGTCACCACGGTGGTTCCGGCGGAGAAGATTTGCGCGCCGTCGATCAAGCCAGAGGATCGGTTGGGCATGCGACATCTCGCTTGGGACGCGGCGCACGGCGAGCTCGTCGGCGAGCGCGACTTTTCGGTGGCCCTGCCGATCCACAACTGGCTCACGACGGTGTGGCGGATCAAGCCCAACGGCGAGTTCAAGCGCGTGCTCTACGCCACCAAGGGCGGCGTCAGCCCGGCGAAAGTGCAGATTGACGGCCCTTCGTCGATGGCGGTCGATCCGACCGGACGCATCTACCTCGGCACACGAATCATGACCAACTCGTCGGTGCTCCTCGTCGTGCGTGTTGATGAAGCCGGCGCCACGATCGTCCCCGTCACCGGCGGAGGCTTCAAGCCGGGCGATTCGCCCGAGTTCAAGCCGCGAGACGGCGCCGCGGCGCGCGCGTATTTCAATCATCTCGACGGCATGTGCTTCACGCCGGATGGCACCTTGTTCATGCTCGACGAGCACCTGGTGCGCAAGCTCGCGGGCGGGCAGGTCAGCACCTGGGCGTTCTGACGACGCTACCGGCGCGACGGTTGGACGGCTTGGGTGCCCGTGTGCCGGTGAGCGCCCTGGCGCTGGCGGTGTTTGGCGTGGTGCTGATCGCCGCCGCCTGGCTCTACACCGTTGAGCGCGTCCGCAGCGAGCGGGCCGAGGCGGTCTCGAGCGAGTTCAGCAAGAACGCAAACCTGGCCCTCGCTCTCGACGTGCACACCAATCAGCTGCTGCAGGGCATCGACCAGTTCGTCATCCTCATGAAGAATCAGTACGAGGGGCCGGCGGACAGGATTCCGATCAAGCGCCTGATTCCGGCGGTGATGCTGTCTCCTCCGTTCAACTTTATCGGCGTCACGAACGAGCGCGGCGACGTGCTCGAGGCCATCCAGGGATTTGCGCCGACCAACGTGTCGGATCGGGAGATGTTCAAGGCGCACCAGCGGCGCGACAGCAACGCCCTGCTGGTCTCGGCGCCGATTCTCGGCCGCATCAGCGGGCGTTGGACGATCACGCTCTCGCGCCGGGTCAACAAGCCGGACGGCGCATTCGGCGGCATCGCCGCGATCTCGATCGAGCCAAGCTATCTCACCGAGTTGTTCGAGAATACGAGCCTTGGTCCCGACGACATCATGTCCCTGGTGCTGGCGAACGGCATCACGTTGGCCCGGCGGCGGGGACCGACCATCGAGTTCGGCGCCAACATTTCCCAATCGCAGTTGATGACCGAGCGGGCGCAGCGTCCGAACGGCCATTACATTGGTCCCGGCGGCATCGACGGCAAGTTGCGCGCCTTCAGCTACCGAACGATGAGAGGCTATCCCGTGATTGCCACCGTCGGCACGTCGACCGCCGACGCATTCGCGATCACCGAGCGGCGAGCCCTGGACAATTACCGCACGGCCGCACTGGCCAGCTTGACCGTCGCGCTGGTTTGCGTGGTGGGCGTGGTGCTGCTGACACGTCAGGAGGCGGCGCGCTTGCAACTGAGCGAGCAGGCGTCATTGCTGGACAAGGCCCAGGACGCCATCATGGTCGGCGATCTCGACCGTCGCCTGACCTATTGGAACAAGGGCGCCGAACGCATCTACGGATGGACGGCCGAAGAGGCGCTGGGCCGCGTCGTCACCGATCTGTTCCATGCGGGCGAGGACTACTCGGAATTCCGGAAGGCCTACGCGCAGGTGTTGCGCGCCGGTGAATGGACGGGAGAACTGCAACCCCTCAACAAGAGCGGCCAGCGCGTGATCACGGAAAGTCGCTGGACCCTCGTGCGCGACCCCCGCGGTGAACCGCGCAGCATCCTCACCATCAACACCGACGTCACCGAGCGACGGCAGTTGGAACAGCAGTTCCTCCGCGCCCAACGCATGGAGAGCATCGGCACCCTGGCGGGAGGCATCGCTCACGATCTCAACAACGTGCTGACCCCGATCATGCTGTCGGTCGAACTGTTGACCCAAGACATTGCCGACCCGGCCGCGCAAGCGATGCTGAAAACCATCGGCAATAGCGCCCGCCGCGGCGCCGAGATGGTCAAGCAAGTTCTCTCATTTGCCCGCGGCGTGGAAGGGCGTCGGGTGGAGATCGATGCCAGGGAACTGCTGGCCGACGTCGAGAGAATTGCCCGGGATACGCTGCCGAAGAACATCGACATTCGGACAGAGGTGGACCCTGGCCTTCCCAAGTTACTCGGCGACTCCACGCAGTTGCATCAGGTGCTCCTCAACCTGTGCGTCAATGCGCGAGACGCGATGCCCGGAGGCGGACTGCTGACGATTTCGGCCAGGCGGGTGCCCGGCGATCGGCTGGCACAGCCGGGCTCGTCTTCGCTGCTTCCGGCCGATGTGATGCTGCAGGTGGAGGACACCGGCACGGGAATCTCCCCGGACGTCGTCGACAAGATCTTCGATCCGTTCTTTACGACCAAGGATCAGGGGAAGGGCACGGGCCTTGGACTCTCCACGTCGCAGGCCATCATCAAGAGTCACGGCGGCCACCTGCGCGTGAAGAGCATCGTTGGAAAGGGCACCCGGTTCAGCATACTCCTGCCCGCGTCAACCGGCGTTGACGCAGCGATTCCGCCGGTCGAAATCGCCGGCCCGGTGCGCGGTCACGGTCAAACCGTGCTCGTCGTTGACGACGAAGCGTCGATTCGAATGATCGCCCAACGTACGCTGCAGACCGCCGGCTATCAGGTGTTGTTGGCGGCCAACGGCGCCGAAGCGGTCGATCTGTTCCGCGCCCATCAACCCACCGTGGCGGCCGTGATTATGGACATGACGATGCCCGTTCTCGACGGCGTGCCGGCGATCCACGCGATCTCGCAAATCGATCCGTCCGTGAGGATCATTGCCGCCAGCGGAATCCCCGCCAATGAGGCCAAGGCTCTGGGGGCCGGGCCGCAAGTGAAGGATTTCCTGGCCAAGCCGTTCACCGGCGGGGCCCTCCTGAAAGCGCTGAATCAGGCGTTGCGATAGCAGGACGCAATCGGCGCGCTAAGCGAGCCGCAACCGGAACTCCCGCCGCAGCAGAATCAGGTTCAGCGTCATCTGCGCGACGACCGCGGCAACCGACAGATACCAGACCCAGCGCAACTCGAAGCCCGCCACTCGCGACAGCAGCACGGCGGGGACGAGCGACACGAAAATGCGCACGCACGAGGTGACCAGCGACGGGATCGTGTTCCCCATCGCCTGGAACATGCTGCCGGTCACGAACGTGATCCCCGACATCGCGAAGCTGAAGGCTACGATCTGCAGGTACTCCACGCCGACGCGAATCACCGCCGGGTCGGTGGAAAACATCGCCACCATCCGGGCCGCCAGGAAATAGATGACGATCGAAATTACCAGCATCGCTCCGAACGCGATGGAAACAGCCGCGCGAAACGCCTCCATCACGCGGTCGTGCTTCTTGGCGCCGAAGTTCTGCCCGGCCACTGGCGCTACCGCGAAGCCGAGTGCGACCACCGGCAAGAACGCGGCCTGCACCACCCGGAAGCCGATGCCGAAGCCGGCTTGCGCCGCGGCCCCGAAAGGCTTCGAGATCGCGTACACGACGATCAGGCTCACGCCCATCAGCGCAAACTCGGCGCCCGCAGGCAGGCCAATCTTCAACATCCGGACCCAGACGTCGAACTTCGGCGTCCAGTCGGAGAAGCGGAAGCGCAGGTAGGCCTCCTTGTCGAGAAAGTAGATCGAGATCCACACGACGCCGATGACGATGGCGACGAAGGTCGACACCGCGGCCCCGGTGACGCCCATCGGCCGGCCCGTTCCCCATCCGAAAATCAACACCGGCGCCAGGATCATGTTGAGGATCACGGTGCCGGTCTGGACGATCATGCCGACCTTGAAGTTGCCGGTGCCGCGGAGCGCGGAGCCCATTGCCACCATCGCAAACTGCAGCGCCATTGCCGGGATGAACCACAGCAGGTATTGCCCCGCGAGCTCCATCGTCCGGGCGTCTGCGCTGAGCGCGCTGGCGTAGGACAACCGCGTTGCCATCGCGATGCCCAGGAACAGGACGCCGGCGGTCAGCGACAGCACTTGCGACTGGTTGAAGAGGAAGATCGCCTCGCTGTGTTCTTTCTTCCCTGACGCGTGAGACACGAGGGTGGTGGCTCCCACGCCCAACACCTGCGAGATGGCGAGGACGATGAACGAAAGATTGCCGCTGACGCCGACCGCCGCGATCGCATCGGTGCCCAGGCTGCTGACCCAGTACAGGTCGACCAACACGTACAGGGTCTGGAAAATCATGCTGACGAGCATGAAGCTGGTGGTCTTGAGGAGATGTCCGGTGAGCGATCCGGTGGTGAGGTCCTGCACGATGGGGTCCAAGAACTATAACGTCGGCCCGGCTGGAGGTCTTGTATATTTCTGTTCCATGATCCGATTCTTCTTCGCCTTCACTGTCGCCTGCGCGTTTGCCGTGTCGGGCGTGGTCGCTCAGCAACCGCCGGCCGCAACCGGCCGAGGTGTCAGGGTGGAAGTGTCGTTCCCGGCGAGCGTGCACGCCCAGCCCGTGAATGGCCGTGTCTACGTGATGGTGTCGCGCACCAACGACCGCGAGCCGCGGCTGCAGATTGGCCGCACCGGCACGCCGTTTTTCGGACGCGATGTCGAGAAGCTGGCGCCCGGCCAGGCGGCCGTGATCGATGTCACCGACCTCGGCACGCCGGTGCTGAGCCTCAAAGACCTGCCGCCCGGCGATTACTTCGTGCAGGGCTTCGTCAACATCTACTCGGAGTTCAAGCGCGCCGACGGACACACGGTGTGGATGCACGACGACCAATGGGAGGGGCAGCACTGGAACACGTCGCCGGGCAATCTCTACAGCGAGCCGCAACGCCTCCATATCGATGCGACGACCGAGACCATCAAGCTCTCGGCCACCAACAAGATTCCCGCCCTGCAGGTGCCGGCGGACACCGCCTGGGTCAAGCGATTCAAGATCCAGAGTGCGCTCCTCACCAAGTTCTGGGGCCGCCCGATCTATCTCGGTGCCACGGTGCTGCTGCCGCGCGACTACGACACCTCGACCACGAACTATCCCGTGCTCTACCGGCAGGGCCACTTCGGTCTGGGCGCGCCACTTGGGTATCAGGACGGCAACGAGATCGCCAGCGAATGGAATCGCGACGACTTCCCCCGCATGCTCGTCGTCACGCTGCAGCATCCGGCGCCGTATTTCGACGACAGCTATGGCGTGAATTCGCCGAACCTGGGCCCCTACGGCGACGCGATCATGCAGGAGCTGATTCCGGAAGTGGAGAAGCGCTTCCGCGCGATCGGCGCGCCGTGGGCGCGCATCACCGACGGCGGCTCGACCGGCGGATGGATCTCGCTCGCGCATCAGATCCTCTACCCGGATTTCTACGGCGGCGTCTGGTCGTATTGCCCCGACTCGGTGACCTTCACCGATCTCGAGGGTATCAACGTCTACAACGACGACAACGCGTTCCACCGGCAGATCGATTGGCGCAGCGTGCCGATCATCAACACGCGCGAGATCAACGGCCACGTGCGGCTCACCTCCGAGCAGCGCAACCAGATGGAGCTCGTCAACGGCACCAAGGGACGCTCGGGCGAGCAACTCGACATCTGGTCCGCGGTGTTTGGCCCGGTGGGCAAGGACGGTTACTTTGAACCGCTCTTCGACAAGAAGACCGGTGTGATCAACAGAGCGGTGGCCGATTACTGGCGCGACCACTACGACCTGCTCGAATACCTCAAACGGAACTGGAGCACGGTCGGCCCCAAGCTCGTGGGCAAGATCCACGTCTACACGGGCACGATGGATAATTTCTTCCTCAACAACTCCACGAAGGAACTCGAGGAGTGGCTGAAGACGACGCAGAACCCGCACTACACCGGCTTCTTTCTCTACGGCGACGGCAAGGGCCATTGCTGGCAAGGGCCCGAATCCACGGCCGAGCGGATCAAGCAGATGGCGGTGCACATCGCCAGTCACAAGCCCGAGGGCATGACGACGCCATGGTGGAAGTACTGATTGATCGGACTTCGCGTCCGGTGAATCGCGCCCGCCCGACATGATCCGTGACATCCGGACCGTGCTGTCGTGGCTCACTCCGCGGCAGCGCGCGCGCTGGTACCTGCTCGTCCCGCTGGTCAGCCTGTCGGCGCTGGTCGAGGCGGTCGCCGCGCTCGCGGTGTTCGGGCTGTTGCGCCTGGTGGTCGAGCCTGCCCGCGTCCGTTCGGCGCCGATCGTTTCTGAGATCTGGAAGGCCTGGCCCTCGGACGACCCGCCAGCGATCATCGCCACCCTGACGATCGTCACCGCGATCCTCTATATCGCCCGCGGCGCGCTGCTGGCGGGTACGGAGTGGATGCGCGAGCGCACGCTGCACCAGTCCGCCGCGCAGACCTCGGCGCGGCTGTTCGCGCGCTACCTGTCCGCCGACTATCTGTTCCATGTCCGCCGCCAGCCGGCCTCGCTGATTGACGAGGCGACGCGGTCCACGGAACTGGCGTTCCAGTTCGTGCTGTCGTCCGCGATCAACCTCTTCGCCGAGACGCTGACGGCGATCGCCCTCGTCACGGTGCTCGCGTTGAACGCGCCCGCCGTCACGCTCTCCGCGGTTGCCGTGATCCTGGCGGCCGTCGGTGTGGCCGTGCACCTCACCCGGCGCGTGTGGGTCCGGCTGGGCGGCGCGGAAAAACAGCTGGCGGTGGCGCAGCTCCATGTCCTGCAGCAGAGCCTGGGCGGGATCAAGGACGTGATCATCACCGGTCGCCAGTCGTTCTTCGAAGAGCGCTTTCGCGAGGTCCGGCGCATCCTGGCGGACTTGAAGGAACGGCGCCTGTGGCTCTCGTCGATCCTGCGGATCGCCATCGAGACCGGCCTGATCGTGAGCATGCTGGTGGTGATCTGGATCGTCATTGCCCGCGGCGACATCGGTCCGCAGACGGTTTCGATACTCGCGCTGTTCGCGTACACCGGGTTCCGGCTGGTGCCCTCGGCCAATCGCGTGATGCTCAATCTCGGCTACCTGCGTGAAGGACGGGTGTTCGTCAAATCGGTCGCCCACGATCTGCATGCGTTGCGCGGCACCGCGGCGAGGATGGTTCCCGAGCCGGTGGTCACCTTCGATCGAGCGATCACCTTCGAGCACGTCACGCTGCGCTACGAAGCGGGAGATCGGCCGGCGCTGAGCGACGTGAACCTGTCCATCCGCCCTGGCGAGTCGATTGGCATCGTCGGACCCACCGGCGCCGGCAAGAGCACGCTGGTCGATGTGCTGCTCGGCCTGCTGGTCCCCACTGGAGGCCGGGTCCTGATCGATGGCGACGTCCTCTCGGGTCGCGAACGCGGCTGGCAGCGCCTGATCGGCTACGTGCCGCAGGAGGTCTATCTACTGGACGATACCCTGCGCCGCAATATCGCGTTCGGGATCGCCGATGGGGCCATCGACGAGCGGCAACTGGCGCGCGCGGTTTCGCTCGCACGGCTCGGCGAAGTCGTTGCCGCGCTGCCCAAGGGTCTTGAAACCCGCGTCGGCGAGGATGGCGTGAGGTTGTCCGGCGGCCAGCGACAACGCGTGGCGATCGCGCGCGCCCTGTACCACGACCCACCGGTGCTCGTCTTCGACGAAGCCACGGCGGCGCTCGACAACCAGACCGAAAGGGAAGTGACCGAGGCCATCGCCGCGTTGCGCGGTGATCGCACGCTTGTCGCCATCGCCCATCGCCTCTCGACCGTGCAGGCCTGCGATCGCCTGATCCACCTTCGTGACGGACGGATCGCCGGTATCGGCACGTATCAGGAATTGCTGTCAGACGAAGGGTTCCGCAGGCTGACCTAGTCTAGGCAGACCCGGCGTTCGCCCCGACTAGCCGCTGAACCCGTCGACGATGTCGCGCGTCTCGGCGACGAAGCGAGAGACCGCGAACAACCGGGCTCGTTCGGCCAGCACCGCGCGGAGGCGTTCTTCCTCCGCCGAATCCGACAGGGTGTTGGTAATCGCCTCGACGGCCTCGTCTTCGGTCGAATACCGCAGGCGGCCCTCGCCGCCAACGATTTCGACCTGGCCTCCGCCGTTGGGCACCCACACGATGACGCCGGCACGCACGAGTTCCGCTGGCGCCATGCCGAAATGTTCCTCGCGCATGCCATGAATGCCGTAGCGGTGCCCGGCCATCAACGCGCGCACCTCCTCCCGTGACAGATCGTGACGGAACTGGATCCACGATCCAAGCGCCGCCGCCAGCCTCCGCAAGTGGCCGTAGTAGCGGCGCCCGTGTCGATCGGTCGTGCCGATGATGGTGAAGGAAATGTCTGGATGCGTCTGGCGGACGCGCGCGAGAATTCGCATCGAGCGTTCGTACTCCTTCTCGGGCGAGATGCGGCCGATCGACAGGAACCCCCGCACCCGCTCCGGCCATGGCGGTGAGGGCGCGGGATCGGCGACCGGCGGATACAGCGTGCGCGACGTGATGCCCAGGGAACGCTGGATCCGGCCGGCGGTCCAATCGGAGTTGGCCAGCGTGAGGTTGGCCTTCATGCGCTCCATCGAAAAGCCGGCCACCCGATCCGCAACGCGGTAGTAGGCCCGAAGCACCGCCTCCGAGCGGTGATACCAGCGCAGATCAGCGTCGGGCCGTGGCCGAAGGTAAGTGGGGTAATGCACGTATTGGATGCCGCGGCGGCCATAGTCCGTCTCGTTGTGAATCCCCATGATCACGTCGTAGCCATCCGCAATCTTCCGCGTATAGCGCATGATGACCGACGCCTTGAGCAGGGCGACGGGCAACGGCAGGTGATTAGGCACGGCCTGCCAGCTCGCGGGCACGACGAGCGATCGGAATTGATCCGGCAGCAGGGACGTGCCAAAGAAGCGATTGATCGGCGCCACGTCGACGCGATGCCACGAAAGCACGGTGACCTCGTGGCGATCGGCCAGAGCCTGGAGCATCCATGCGGCGACGCCGTTGCCGCCTCCTGGCGGCTGCATCGAGGGCTGCACGATCAGGATGCGTCGCATCGATCGCTACACGCGCGCCGACGCCAGCGCCAGCGCCGACAGCATCAAGGTCACGAGGTAGAGGACCACCACCGTTCGCCGCGTGGACCATCCGAGCGCCAGCAGGCGATGGTGGATATGCCCGCGATCGGGAGTCGCGATCTGCGTCAACGTGCGCCGAAGCGACGGGCGGCCGCCGTTGCCTCGGACGAGGACGCGGCGCACCAGTGTGCTCGCCGCGTCGGCGATCGGCAGCGCGAAGATCAGCAGCGGCACCGCCGAGGTCAAGGCCGTGGCGCCTTTCTGCCAGCCGGCAATCGCCGTGGTGGCGAGCACGAAGCCGAAGGTCAGGCTGCCGCTGTCACCGAGGAAAATCGACGCCGGCGGGAAGTTGAACAGCAGAAACCCGATGGCGCTGCCGGCCATGGCGGCCAGGATCAGGGCCTCGGCGGGATGCGATCGCGCGATCAGGATCGCGGCGCAGGTGCCACACGCGATGGCGGCCACACCCGAGGCGAGTCCGTCAACGCCGTCAATCAGGTTGAAGGCGTTGGTCAGGCCGATCATCCAAGCCGCCGTGACCGGCCAGGCCAGCCAGCCCAGTGACCACGTGCTGCCAAGCAGCGTGACCCGTTCG
>Ga0210377_10005864_pt1 | contig 10034 bp, 9 predicted proteins | sample PLM4_65_b1redo_FD_155480 | JGI IMG/M metagenome (GOLD analysis project Ga0210377, IMG submission 155480) | Groundwater sediment microbial communities from an aquifer in East River, Colorado, USA - PLM4_65_b1 redo | ecosystem: Environmental > Terrestrial > Soil > Riparian zone | place: USA: East...
TACTTGGAATTGGCCGAGACCCTCTATCGAGTTGAGCAGGAAAAAGATCGGGTCGCCGCCAGACAGCCCTTACCAGGAGAAGGAGAGCGCGAGAAGGGAAAAGGAACTCTCGACGTTCCAGACCAATCGCAGGAAATCCTCTTTGGACGGACCAAATATCTCGGCATGAGCGTCCCGCAGGCCGCGCTCCTGCTTCTCAAGGAAGCGGGCTCGCCAATGCACGCGAAGGAGATGCACCGGAAGCTGGTAGAGGGCGGCGTCCGGATCCGGGGGAAAACCCCGGTCACCTCTATCGCGATTTCCCTCCGACGTGACAAGCGATTTCGTAAAGTGGCACCGAACACCTTTGAACTGACGGAAGAAACAACGGTGGCCCCAGGATGGGGCCCCTAATGAAAGGGGGTGAGGACACTTGGCGACGAAAAAACCTGCGAAGAAAAAAGCTGCAAAAAAGAAGTAGCATCAGGTAGCAATGCGACACGGGGGTTCCTCTCACGAGGAACCCCCGGGCTTGTTTCGACTCGTTCTCGTTCTACGTAACCACGCAACAACCGCGGCAGGGGTTCTTACCCCACATCGATTACGGGTGACAAAGGGACTCGTCAGGAACCGCTGCTTCGCAGTCCGCAAGCCGAACAGTCCACACCTCAGGATGGGCCGCCATGTACGCAACGAACTTCGAGTGCAGCGTGTGTCCCGCTTTGAACGCCGTGATTCGGCCTCTCATCATCCCGCCCAGCAACGCCAAATCACCCAGGAGGTCCAGCGTTTTGTGACGCACGAACTCATCGTTCCACCGGAGCCCCTCCTCATTTAAGACCCCGTTTGTCCCGACGACCACCGCATTATCAAGACTCCCCCCTTGGATCAAGCCGTCCGCTTTGAGCCGCTCAACGTCTTGGAGGAATCCGAACGTGCGGGCTCCCGCCAATGTTTCGACAAATGTTGACGGTCCTTCATCAATATATTCAAAGACTTGCCGGCCTATAACCGGATGATCGTACTCAACCGTATTATGGACTTCCAACCGGGAAGCGGGGACCACCGAGATCCACCCCGCCCCCTCACACACCTCAAAGGGGGTCGTCACGACGAAGACCGATCGGGGCACCGCTTGGAGAACGATTCCGGCTCCGAGCAAGGCTTCGGCGAACGGCCGGGCGCTTCCATCCATGATCGGAATCTCCTCGGCATCGAGCTCAACAACCAAGTTATCGAGCCGCAATCCGCTGGCCGCGGCCAAGAGGTGCTCGACCGTATGCACAACCTTCTCTCCCCGGCCCAAACTGGTCGCCAACATCGTCCCTGATACTTGGCCGATCCGCGCGTCAATCCATAGATTGCCGGTCTGGGTACGTCGGAGGAATCGGATGCCGGTATTGGGTTCAGCAGGACACAACCGAATCGAAACCTGGCGTCCCGAGTGCAACCCGATCCCGTCACACGACACAACGCGCCCGATAGTCTGTTGCGATGCTGCCTGAAACCCGTCCATAACACTCCCCTCCCATTTCCAACTCCGACACTATCAAGCAAAAGGTGTGCCGTGTCCTCTGGCTCAAAAAACGGCAGGGGGGAAGCCGCAGCAGCAGAAAAACCACAGCCTCGTTGCACATTCGACACGGGGAAGTCGAATCCGCATCTTTTCCTGGCACCTTCCAATGGTTTGACAGGGGGAGATGGGCATGGCAGAATGGCGCGTCGATGACCGGATCCCAGGCGAGCGCATCCCACGTCCCCCCTCCACCCGACGCAACCGACCGGACGAATCGCGATCTGAATGAGTTGATCCGGCGCTCCGGTTTCTCGGTCCCGGTCGTCCGGTGCGAGCGTCTCAAAGGCGATGCGTCAAACCGTACCTATTCCAGGATTCAGCTGGCCACAGGCAGTATGCCAGCCACTCTCATTCTCATGGAGCTTGCGGAGCCCGAAGCCTTCAAGCGTTCCGAAGAGGCCATCTCCTCATCCGATTCTCCGGTTACGGAGCTCCCCTTCCTGAACATCCAGCGGTACCTGAGTTCACGAGGGCTCGGGGTGCCTCGGATCTACCATTATGATATGACAGGCGGCCGGCTCGTCCTGGAGGACCTCGGGGACCTCACCCTCTGGGACACCATTTCGGGAGCGCCGACCAAGCGGATCGAGGGGCTGTATCGATTGGCCATCGACGAACTGGTCAAGCTACAGGCTGCTGACCCAGACGCCGACCCATCCCGATGTCTGGCATTCGGACGACGGTTCGACCACACCTTGCTGGTGTGGGAATTTGAGCATTTCCTGGAATATGGGATCGAAGCCCGCAATGGAGCGGCCGTGCCCCCGGAGCGGCGCGGCAAGATCCGGAAGGCGTTTGAACGAATCGCCGAAGAAATCACGTCGGCCCCCTCCGTGCTGGTTCACCGCGATTATCACAGCCGGAATCTGATGGTCGCCGACGGCCGCATCCGTCTGATCGACTTTCAGGACGCGCTGGTGGGTCCCAGGACCTACGATCTCGCCTCCTTACTGCGCGACTCCTACGTCGTATTGGAGGAACCGCTGATCGACCGGCTCATCGCGTATTATCTCTCGATTTCGAAACAGCCTCCTCAGGATCCTGACGTGTTTCGGCGCGTCTTCGATCTGACCAGCCTGCAGCGCAATCTGAAGGCCGCGGGGCGGTTCGTGTACATCGAGAAGGTCAAGGGCCGCGCGACGCACATCCCGTACGTCGCGCCGACGCTGCGGTCGGTCCGACGGAACCTCGGAAAATACGCTGATCTGTCGGAGCTGCGGAGTCTGCTAGGCCCACTCGTTCCAGAACTCGCGTGAACGCCATGATCCTCGCGGCCGGGCTGGGGACGCGCCTGCGGCCGCTCACGGACCACCTCCCCAAGCCCTTGCTCCCGATCGCCGGCCGCCCGCTGATTCACTACACCCTCTCGTGGCTCGCCTCGGCCGGCATCCGCCGCGTGATGATCAACCTCCATTACCAGGGGGGGCGCATCCGTGAAGCCCTCGGAGACGGAAGCCGCTTCGGTTTGGATGTATCATATTCCGACGAGCCCGAGATCCTGGGAACCGGCGGGGGGCTCAAGCGCGTCGAGCGATTTTTCTCCGACGGCCCGTTTCTGGTCGTCAACGCCGACGTGCTCACCACGCTGGACCCGCGCGCGCTGATCACCGCACACGAAGCGCGACGCTCCCTCGCGACCCTCGCCGTGCGCGAAGACCCCGACGTCGCATCATATGGAGCGATCGGGCTGGATTCGGACGGGCGCATCCGCCGTTTTCTCGGCCGCGGCACCTGGACCGGTCCCACCCTGCTGGACGTGATGTTCACCGGCATCCATGTCGTTGACCCCCGCGTGTTCGACGAGATCCCGGCCGGCATCTTTTCACCCATCACCGACGCCTATATCGGTCTGGTGGAGCGGGGCGAGCCGCTGTTCGGCTACCGGACCGACGCCTTCTGGATCGACATCGGGACTCCCGATCGGTATGCGTTGGCCGAGCGTGCCGCGGCGGATGGCCTGGTTCCGCCACCCGTCTTCTCCTCCGCTCCGTCGGCCCGGCGTTGACACCCTTGCTCCACGCTTGTTAGGATCAGGCATGTCTGACTCCTCCAAGGCATACCGGGACACGCTGAATCTCCCCACGACTCGCTTCCCCATGAAGGCCGATCTCGCACAGCAGGAGCCCGCGCAACTCACGCGCTGGGAGGTGGCCGGCTTGTACCGCACGATCCGAGACCGCGGAAGAAACGAACGGTTTATCCTGCATGACGGCCCGCCCTACGCCAATGGCCACATTCATATCGGCCACGCGCTGAACAAGATCCTCAAGGACATCATTATCAAATTTCAGACCATGACGGGCCACGATGCGCCCTACGTCCCGGGCTGGGACTGTCACGGCCTCCCGATCGAGCACCAAGTGCTCAAGGACCTGGGGCCGAAGAAGCAGGGCATGAGCAAGATCGAGATCCGCAAGCGGTGTCGGGAGTACGCCGAGAAATTCGTCGCCATCCAGCGCGAGGAGTTTAAACGGCTCGGGGTCCTCGGCGATTGGGACCATCCGTATCTCACGATGACGCCCACCTACGAAGCGGCGATCGTCCGGGAATTCGGCAAGATCGTCGAGACCGGCGCGGTGTACAAGGGCAAGAAGCCCGTCCTCTGGTGCCCCTTCGACGAAACGGCGCTCGCCGAGGCGGAGGTCGAATACGCCGATCACACGTCGCCATCGATCTACGTGAAGTTTCCGGTCAAGAATCCGAATGGGAAATTCCGCGTCGATGACCGCCGGGGCACGTCCGTCGTCATCTGGACGACGACGCCGTGGACGCTGGTGGCGAACCAGGCGATTGCTCTGAATCCCTTCGAGATATATCGCCTGGTCAAGACACCCTCCGGCGACGTGATCCTCGCGCAGAAGCTCGCCGATTCGTGCATGAAGATCTTCGGGTTCGAACCCGGTTCGTATGAGATCACGGATGGGGCGTGGTCCGGCCAAGAACTCCAGGGAGTCGTGTGCGGCCACCCGTGGTTGGAACGGGATGCGCCAATCATCCTCGGCGACCACGTCACCCTCGACCAGGGCACCGGCTGTGTCCACACCGCGCCCGGACACGGTCAGGAAGACTATGAGGTCGGACTGAAGTACGGCTTGACCGTCTATGCGCCGGTGGACCAACAGGGACGCTTTACCCGCGAAGCCGACATGTTTTCGGAACAGCGGGTCTTTGACGCGAACAAACCCATCATCACTCTCCTGAAGGAGCGGGGTCGGCTGCTTGCCGAATCGACGATCAGTCACTCCTATCCCCACTGCTGGCGCTGCAAAAAGCCCGTGATCTTTCGCGCCACCGAGCAGTGGTTCATCTCGATGGAAACGACGGATCTTCGGCAGAAGGCGATCGAGGAAATCGATCGGGTCGCGTGGATCCCGAAGTGGGGGCGCGAACGTATCTACGGGATGATGGCCAACCGCCCCGACTGGTGCATCTCGCGACAGCGGGTTTGGGGTGTGCCCATCGTCGCCTTCACCTGCCTGGATTGCTCGACCCCACTGTTCAGCAGGCACATCGCCGACCACGTCGCGGACCTGATGGAACTGGAAGGAGGCAGTGACATTTGGTTCTCGAAATCGGCCGATGACCTCCTCCCGACTGGAACTGTCTGTTCCCAGTGTCAGGGCCAACGGTTTCAGCAGGAGCACGATATTTTGGACGTGTGGTTTGAATCGGGCGTCAGCCACGCCGCGGTGCTCAAGGCGCGGCCCGAACTCGCGTGGCCGGCCGATCTCTATCTGGAGGGATCCGACCAACACCGCGGCTGGTTTCACAGCGCACTCTTGACTTCGCTCTTGACCGACGGCCACGCGCCCTATCGTTCCGTCCTGACCCACGGCTTCGTGGTGGACGGCGAGGGCAAGAAGATGTCCAAGTCGGCGGGCAACGTGATTGCGCCGCAGGAAGTCATCAAACAACACGGGGCGGAGATCCTGCGGCTGTGGGTCGCGGCGGAGGACTACCGAGACGACATCCGCATCTCGCCCGCGATCATGTCCCAATTGATCGAGGCCTATCGGAAGATCCGCAACACGTGCCGCTTCCTCCTTGCCAACCTGGGCGACTTCGAGCTTCAACGGGACGCGGGCGATCCCGCCGCCCTCCACGAGATCGACCGCTGGGCCCTCCACCGCCTGCAAGGGCTGACCGAGCGCGTTCGAAGCGCCTATGACACGTACGAGTTCCACGCGGTGTTTCACGCTCTCAATAATTTCTGCGCCGTCGATTTGAGCGCGGTGTACCTGGACATCCTCAAGGACCGCCTCTATACCGCGGGAAGAACGTCTCCCGACCGGCGGGCCGCGCAGTACGTGCTGGACCGGATGCTGTCGACACTGGTCCGCCTGATGGCGCCGATCCTGTCGTTTACCGCCGAGGAGCTATGGACCCATCTCCCGGAAGCCTCTCGGACGGCGCCGAGCGTGCACCTGGCCGATTTCCCCACGCCCGACCCGGCATGGCGGCTCAGCGACGAGCGCGTGGCGGAATGGGAACGCCTCTTTCAGATCCGAGCCGAGGTCGCCCGCGCGCTGGAACGCGCCCGCGCCGACAAAATCATCGGGGCATCTCTTGACGCCAACGTCACGCTGTATTCCTCGGAGGAGGTCGGCGCGTTTCTTCGTGAGCACGCGTCGCAATTGGCCACCGTCTTCATCGTCTCGGGAGTGAACCTGGCTCCCCTCGACAGCCGACCCAGCGACCTGGCACCGCTGGCGGCGGACCTCGTCGTCGCGGTCGTCCGCGCGGAGGGGGCCAAGTGCGCGCGGTGCTGGACGTATCGGCTCGACGTGGGCCGAGACGGCCGCCATCGCGAGTTGTGCGCCCGGTGCGTGGCCGTCTTGGACGAGGCGTGACCGCCGCCGTTCGGGTATGACCGGACTGACTCGGACATCGGCCCTCTCGGCCACGGTCATCAGCGGCCTCCTCGTCGTCGCCGACCAGGTGACCAAGACCCTCGTCCGGCACACGATGACGCTGCACGATTCGATCCCGGTGCTCCCGTCGTTGAACCTCACCTACACCAGGAATCCCGGTGCGGCGTTCAGTCTGTTCGCGGAAGCCGATGCCACATTCCGGTTCTGGTTCTTCACGTTGATCTCGATCGCGGCGCTAGCGATGGTGATCGCCTTTCTGCGTCGCGTGGCGCACGGCGACTGGTGGACCCTGACGGCCCTCGCCCTCATCCTGGGCGGGGCGATCGGGAATCTCATCGACCGAATCCGCTTCGGGGAGGTGATCGACTTTATCGATGCCTACGTCGGGACCCATCACTGGCCGGTGTTCAACCTCGCCGACTCGGGGATCACGATCGGCATGGTGATGCTGCTCGGACACCTCCTACTCGACAAGGGCGCGGTCGGCCGGCCGGGAACCTCTAAACGAAGGACGCTCCGCAGTTCGCCACCCAACACCTGAAATGACGGACGCGGCGCAGGGCAGCGGCGCCCAATCTCATATGAGCATGCAGGCCGATCGATTGCAGCCGGAAGACCCCACCCCGGACATCACCGTCATCACGGTCACCGCGGGCGAGGCTCCCGACCGGATCGATCGCTTTCTCTCGCGGCAGGGCTTGCCGCTCTCTCGCTCCCGCATTCAACGGGGTCTCGAGGAAGGCGTCATTGACGTCAATGGCCAGCGGGTGAAGCCCAGCTACACCATCAGGCCGGCCGACCGCATCGTCATCCGCCATCCGCCTCCAACCCGACTCGAACTTCGCCCCGAACCGATTCCGCTCGCGATCGTCTACGAGGATGCGGACCTCCTGGTCCTGGACAAACCGGCCGGCCTCGTCGTCCATCCCGCCCCGGGTCATTATTCGGGGACGCTGGTGCATGCGCTGCTCCACCATTGCCGGGATCTGGCCGGCATCGGGGGGCGCGAGCGTCCGGGAATCGTTCACCGCTTAGACAAGGACACGTCGGGTCTGCTGGTCGTGGCCAAACACGACGCGGCGCACACGGGGCTCATGCGCCAGTTCAAGGTTCACAGCATCACAAGGCGGTATCTGGCGCTGGTCGCGGGCGACGTCCGGCCCCGGCGGGGGACGATCGACCTCGCCATCGGCCGAGACCTCTGGGATCGGAAGAAGATTTCGGCCCGGACCACGAGTCCCCGAACGGCGGTGAGCCATTACCAGGTCGTCGAGCGCTTCGGTCCGGCGACGCTGCTGGGGATCACGCTCGAGACGGGCCGCACGCACCAAATCAGGGTGCATATGGCGCACACGGGATACCCGGTGTTGGGAGACCCGGTCTACGGCGGCCGACGAGCCGTCGCGCCACCCGATGTGCCGGCGGCGCGCCAGATGCTGCACGCACACCAATTAGGATTCCTCCACCCCGTCTCCGGTCGCCCCTTGGAGTTCACCAGCGCGCTGCCGGCCGACATGGATGCGGCGTGCCGCGCGCTGCGGGCGTTGCGGCATACTCCGCCCGAGGCTTGACTTCCCAAACAGGGCTTCGGTATACTCCGCGTGTACTCTCGCGATGTGATATACGCGACAAGCATAGAATCACTGACAGGAGGACGGCAATGCAGAAGTATTCACCCACACAGGTCGGCCAGCGGATCCGGGAGATCCGGGGCGGGATGACCCAAACCGAGTTCGCCAAACTGATCGGCGTGAAAAAACAAAACTACATCAGTCGCTACGAGCGGGGCCGCGTGCCCAATCCCGAACTCCTCTTGCGGATCGCCGACTACGGTAAAGTGAGCGTGGATTGGCTCCTGACCGGCAAGGTGTCCAAGCGTAGGTAGTCCGCGTTCGTCGCGTCCCCCCGCGCAGGGGACGAGACGACGTCCCGCATCATCCTCCGGCGCCTTCTCTCTTCCCGCATCGGTTACGACGACAAGATTCGTTGGACGAGACGGAGGTGCGCCTCGCAGCCGATCACCTGTTGGAGCCCGGCGCGGCTTGGCGGCTTGAGGCCCAGCAAAAATCGCTCTTTCATCCGCAGGATCCGCTCCAGCGACTGGTCGATCCGTCCTTCCGAGAGACGTCCTCGCCGGACGGCCTGAGTCATCGCCTCGATCGCCTGCCGAGGCGCCTCGGTGTCTCGGCAGAAGAGCAGGATATCGGCCCCCGCATGGAACGCTTTGAGCGCGGACGCAGCCGGATCGTACCGAGATGAGATGGCCTTCATCTCGAGATCATCCGTGATGACGAGCCCCTCGAATCCCATCGCGCGCCGCAAGAGACCGGTGAGGACTTTCTTCGACAAGGTCGCGGGAAGCGCGGGATCCAGAGCCGGATAGCGGACATGTGCGGTCATGACGGCGGCCAGCCGATTGGCGATCGCGTGCTCGAATGGCCGCAGATGGATGCGCTCGAGTTGGCGTAGCGACGCCTTGACCTCTGGCAGCTCCAGATGGGAATCGGCCGACGTGGCGCCGTGGCCGGGGAAGTGCTTGGCGCACGCGATCACGCGGCGGTCCTGGAGCCCCACGATCATCGCCAGCCCGTGCTCTTCGACCACGATGGGGCTGTCGCCGAACGCGCGGTCGCCGATCACGGGATTCGCCGCGTTGGTGTTCACGTCCAGGACCGGCGCCATGTCCATGTTGATCCCCACCGCGGCCATTTCCCGGCCCATCGCCTCCCCCACCCCGTAGGTCAGGTCGAATGAATTCCGCTTGCCCAAGACCGCGGCGGGAGGGAACTGCGTGAAGGGGGGCGGGAGCCGGCTCACGCGCCCCCCCTCCTGATCAACGGCGATGAAGAGCGGGGCCTTGGGAGCCGACCGCTGGAGGGCGCGGGTCAGGGCCCAGACCTGAGGGGGATCGTCAATGTTCCGCCGAAATAGAATCACCCCGCCCACCCGCGTGGTGGCGACGAGGCGCGTGACCTCGCGCGACGGGGTCGTCCCGTCGAACCCAACCATGAAAAGCTGTCCGAGCTTGTCCTGTAAGCTCATGCCCGGCCAGCCGCGTCGATGAGAAATTGGATCAAAACGCGCACGCCGGCCCCGGTGGCTCCCTTCGAGACGTAATGCCTCGTTTCGTCGCTCCACATCGTACCCGCGATGTCGAGGTGGGCCCACGGGGTGGACCCCACGAACCGGCTCAAGAAGGCGGCCGCGGTGATCGTCCCGGCGGGACGGCCACCGGTGTTTTTGAGGTCGGCCACGTCGCTCTTGATTTGCTCGTAGTAGTCCTCCCACAACGGCAACTGCCAGACCCGCTCGCCGCTCGCATCGGCCGAGCGTTTCACGCGCTCGATGAGCGGGGCGTCGGTCCCCAACAGTCCGATCGCGTGCTGGCCCAACGCCACCGAGCACGCGCCCGTCAACGTCGCGACGTCCAGGATGGCTCGCGGCTGATACCGCTTGACGGCGTAGGCCAAGGCGTCCGCCAGCACCAAGCGCCCTTCCGCGTCGGTATTGATGACCTCAATCGTCGTCCCGGACAACGCGGTCACCACGTCGCCCGGCTTGATCGCGGTCCCGCTCGGCATATTCTCGGTGGCGGGCAGCAGGCCGAC
>Ga0210377_10005865_pt1 | contig 10034 bp, 9 predicted proteins | sample PLM4_65_b1redo_FD_155480 | JGI IMG/M metagenome (GOLD analysis project Ga0210377, IMG submission 155480) | Groundwater sediment microbial communities from an aquifer in East River, Colorado, USA - PLM4_65_b1 redo | ecosystem: Environmental > Terrestrial > Soil > Riparian zone | place: USA: East...
GACCCAGGAGCCCCCCAGTTCCTGGGTACACGCCGGCTGCTGCTCCGATTCCTACGCACGCTACTCTATGGGGTAGGCCAACCGGAACCCCTGCTCCTCGGTGCCGTACACACTTGGCGGTTCTGATTCCGCTAAGTGACTTATTCTATTGTGTTTATTATGGTGGAGGCGGCGGGAGTCGAACCCGCGTCCGGAAGCGCGCCTACGAGAGACCCTACAGGCTTAGTCCCACCTGGCATTTCGCCGCGAGCGTGAAGGCGGGACCCAACCGCCCGCGACTAGTCCGATTGATCTCGCTCTTCGCCTCCGGACCGAAGGCTAGGAGCCAGCCCACATTGATGACGCTCTTTCCGACCGCCGTGGGCGGGCAACCGGGAGAGCGGGTTGCCTAAGGTTTAGTTAGGCAGCCAGAGCCAAGTTATCGTTGGCAGTTGTGACTTTCTCACCGAATTTTCGAGCCGGTAAGCACGCTCGGCCTGCGTCGCTCGGGGTCACCGTTCCCGTCGAAACCGTGACGCCCCCTTTCAAGCACCAGTTTACCACCGGTGCTTGAAAGGGGGCGAACGTCTTCACCGAGCAAGGGGGGCTCGCGCCCCCCTTGTAACCCCCGCGCTTGCGTTGGGCGGGACGGGGGTTTGGGCCTCTTCGCGCCATTGGGTTTGAGGGGAGAGTCGAGAGTCTCGTCTCCGCTGCGCGCCCTGGCCCCGAGAAGGGCTCCTCGTCTCGAGAAGTGCTGCTCATCATCCGTGCTTGACCTTACTGCTAGGGGAGTCTACGCTCAGCTAGACTGACTAGTCAGCAGGGAAGGGGTGCTCATGCGGCGCTGGCAGCTTCAGGATGCGAAGGCGAGGCTGAGCGAGGTGGTCAAGTCCTCGCAGCGGGAGGGTCCGCAGGAGATCAGCGTGCGGGGCGAGGCGGCCGTGGTGGTCCTGTCCAAGGTCGAGTACGACCGGCTTCGGAAGCGCAAGCCGTCGTTCCTCGAGTTCCTTCGGCGATCCCCTCTCGTGGGCGTGGATCTGGAGTTGGAACGTGACCGGACCCCGCCGCGAGATCTGCGGCTTTGAGCTACCTGCTCGACACGAACGTCATCTCGGAGCTGGTTCGAACCAGGCCCAACCCGCGCGTCGAGCGATGGTTCCGGGATGTTCCTGGCGAAGCACTCCATCTGAGTGTGTTGACGCTCGGTGAGATCCGGAAGGGTATCGAACGGCTGGGGGCCAGCGCTCGTCGGGAGAGGCTGCGTGTCTGGCTGGAAAGGGAGCTACCCGACTGGTTCGAAGGGCGCGTCCTGGCAGTCGACGCTGCGGTGGCCGACCGCTGGGGGCGGCTTCTCTTCGAAGTGGGAAGGCCAGTGCCCGGGGGGTTGCCGTGGGTCGCCTTGACCCGTGGGCCGGCTCGGGCGTAGCCTCGCGCCGTACCACGGAGGCGATGAGGCCAGAGCATGCCGGAGATCCGGATCCGCGCCGCCGATGGCAACGTCGGGCGCTTCCCGATCACCAAGGAGTGCGTGACCATCGGCCGGTCGCGGGAAAGCGACATCCTCCTCCCTGATCTCGCCCTCTCGCGCCATCACGCGGAAATCCGCTCGCGTCCGGAGGGGTTCTTCCTCTGCGACCTGAGCAGCGTCAACGGCACCCGGCTGAACGGCGAGCGGATCAGGAGCGAGCGCCGCCTCTACCCGGGCGACCTCATCAAGATCGCCGAGTACGTCCTCGCCTTCTGCGACGAGAGCGACCCCCTCACCGAGCTGCCCGACGAGCGCCGGCTCCAGGCCTTCTCCGCGCGCGACATCACGGCGCCCTCGACGCCCCAGGCGCTCGGCCCCGAGGCGCTCGAGCGCCAGAGCCACGTGTTCGACATCCTGAGCCGCGCGGCCGGAGCCCTGGTGGCGCACCGTCCTCTGGGGGAGCTCGTCGATCTCATGCTCGACGAGCTCCTCAACGTGACGCCGGCGGCGCGGGCGGCCCTCGTCCTCATGGAGGGCGAGCCCCTCCGGCCGGTGGTGAAGGCCTCGCGCACGAAGTCGGGGCCGCCGATCACCGCGGTCAGCCGCACCATCGCGCGGAAGGTGGTGAGCGAACGCGTGTCGGTGCTGGTCCCCAAGGTCTTCGAAGACCCGACCTTCAAGGGCCGGGAGAGCCTCACGAGTGCGGGCATCCGATCGGCCATGGCCGCGCCCCTCTGGCTCACCACCGCCCCGGAAACCGAAGGCGACGTCATCGGGCTCGTCTACCTCGACAGCTTCCTCGACACCCCGCCCTTCGACGAGGACGATCTGCGCGTGGTCACCGCCCTCGCCAACCTGGCGGCGAGCCGCATCCACAGCGCACGCCTTCAGGAGACGAGCGCGAACAAGAACCGGCTGCACGCCGATCTCGAGCGCGCGGCCCAGATCCAGGCCAGCCTGCTCCCGAGCGAGGCGCCGCTGGTCGAGGGGTACGCCCTCCTGGGCGAGATCCGGTCGGGTAGCGCCGTAAGCGCCGACTACTACGATTTCGGGAGCGACGGGGGCGACCTGATCCTGGCCCTCGGAGACGTGGCGGGGAAGGGCACGGGGGCGGCGATCCTGATGACGCTGCTCCGGGCGGCAGTGCGTGCCCATTGGACCGACGGCTCTCCCGGCGGAGCCATGCCCCGGATCAACCGCAACCTCCGCGAGAGCGTTCCCTCCAATCGGTACGCGACCCTCTTTCTCGGGCGTCTGGAGCCCACCACCGGCTGCCTGCAATACGCCAATGCCGGTCACCATGCGCCGATCCTCATGCGCGCCCGCGGCGGGGTCACGAGGCTCCAGGAGGGGGGGACGGTGCTCGGCGTCTTCGACGCGGCGACCTTCGGGGAGGGCGTCGTCTTCCTGGAGCCGGGTGACCTCGTGACGATCTTCTCCGACGGCGTGGCCGAGGCCGTCGACGACGCCGGCGAGCCCTTCGGCCGGCAGCGTCTAGTCGCGCTCCTGACGGAGCACCGTGCGCACCCTGTCCCCGACGTGATGCGGGCGGTTCTGGCCGGACTCGGCGACCACGTCGGGGGCGGTCCGGTGGCGGACGACTGGACGCTCATCGTCCTGAAGCGGCTCCCTCCCGCGGCCACACCCGCCATCGAGTAGGCAGAGCCGCCGAGCCCGGCACCTTGCGCGCGGATCGGGCTCCCCCTTACCATGCGAGAGGTTGGGTATTTCCACGGCAAATCGAGCGGCGGAGGGGTTCGGCCGGCGGTTCTCCGGGCTCGTCGTCGCGGTCGTTGTCGCCGGTGCCGCGACCGCCGCCTCCGCGGCCGCACCGGTGGTGCTCCTCACCGAGGGCCAGAGGCGCGAGTTGCTCCCGGTCGCGCGGGGGGACGCGGAGCTTCTCGCCCTCGACCAGGTCGTGGCCGGCCTCGGGATCTCGGTCACGAGCGACGTCGCCGGGGGAGCGGTGACCCTCTCCCGCCTGAAGCACGAGGTGAACCTCTACAACCGCAAGAGCCTGGCCGCCGTGGACGGCGACCTGCGGCTGCTGTCGTCGCCGGTGCTCCTCGAAGACGGTCGCTGGCTCGTCCCCGTGGACGCGGTCCCGCGCCTGCTCGGGCCCCTCCTCGATCGCCGAGCCGAGTGGAGGGCGGCTTCGCGGGTGCTGCTCGTCGGCAACGTGAAGGTGCCCCGCGTGGCGGTGGCCACCTACCTGTCGGCGGACGTGGCTCGCGTCGTCTTCGAGGCGAGCGAGAAGGTGCCGTTCCGGGTGGAGCAGGAAGCCGGACGCGTCAACGTGACGGTGGCGCGCGATCTCGTGGACGTCAGCTTCCAGCAGCAGCGGCTGACCGGTGGAATCGTCGACTCGGTGCAGTTCCTCGGGGGCAAGGACAGCCTCTTCGCGGTGACGCTAGGCCGACGGTTCAAGGAGTTGAAGGCGGTCGAGCAGGACTCGCCCCCGCGCCTCGTCCTCGACTTCCAGGGTCTCCCCGGGCCGGCTCCCGCCGAGGCGGCGGCCGCCGTCGACGCGCCGAGGGCCCCGGCCCTTACCGACGCCGCGTTGCGGACCGTGGTCATCGATCCCGGCCACGGCGGCGCGGAGACCGGCGCCCAGGGACCCGGCGGCGCCTTCGAGAAGGACGTGACCCTCCAGATCGCCCGAAAGCTCCGGGCCATGCTGGTGAACAGCCTGGGCCTCCAGGTCTTTCTCACCCGCGACCGGGACGAGGACGTCGACCTCGACACCCGCACTGCGGTGGCCAACAACTACAAGGCCGATCTCTTCATCTCCATCCACGCCAACGCGAGCCGGGCCCGGGCCGCGGCCGGGACCGAGGTCTACTTCCTCTCTTACCAGGCGAGCGACGAGGAGAGCCGCCGGCTGGCCCAGGCCGAGGGGGCCATCGCTCCTCCGGTGAATCCGGTGGCGGGGGCCGCTCCGGACCTCGCCTTGATCCTCTGGGACATGGCCCAGGCCGAGCATCTCGAGGAGTCCTCGTCCCTCGCCTCGCGGATCCAGGAGGAGGTGGCGGTCGTGCGCGGCTCCGAAGGGCGCGGGGTGAAGCAAGCGCCTTTCCGGGTCCTGGTCGGGGCGGCGATGCCCGCGGTGCTGGTCGAGGTCGCCTTCATCAGCAACCCCGACGAAGAGAAGCTCCTGACCTCGGACGCCTTCCAGACCAAGGTCGCAGCCGCGCTCGTGCGGGGGATCGCCCGCTACCGACAGGCGCGGTTCCCCGTGACCGCGGAGCGGCCACCGGCTGGGGTAAGACCGGCCCCGTGACCGCGCGCACGGTCAACCTCCTGACCGTGGCCGGCCTCATGGGCCTCCTCGGCGCCTTGACCCTCACCGCGCCCCGTTGGGCGCGCCTGATGCGTCAGCCGGTGTCGGCCCTGCCGGACGACGACCCGGCTTCGGCGCCGGCGCCCGCCGTGACGCCCCCCGAGCCGGACGCGGAGCGGACCATCTCCGTCAAGCTCTACTTCGAAGCGCCCGAGCTCTCGGGCCTCCTGCCCGAGGATCGCTCGCTTCCGTTCTCCGTGGAGCTGTCGCGCCAGCTCAGGACCGTGGTCGAAGAGCTGGTGCGAGGGTCGGCCACCGGCCTCGCCTCTCCCCTCGCCCCCGACACCAAGGTGCTCGACGTGTTCGTGAGCGCGGGCGGAGTGGCCTTCGTCAGCCTGTCCAAGGAGGCGGCGGCCGGCGTCCCCGGCGGCTCCACGGCCGAGCTCCTCACCGTGTACTCCGTCGTGAACTCGATCACCGCGAACTTCCCCGCCGTCAAACGCGTCCAGCTTCTCCTCGACGATCGCCCCGTCACCACCTTCGCGGGCCACGTGGACGTGTCGCGTCCCCTGCCCCCGGACATGACGTTCGTGGCGATCGTACGTCCCACTCCTTCGCCCGGCGCCTCCGAAGGAGGGCCGGCCGAGCCCGGAGCGCAAACCCCATGACCGTTCGCGCGTCGGCTCCGTTCCTCGGCCTCGCTCTCCTGGCCTTTCCCGTGCCGTCGGTGCGGGGCGCGGGCGGGGGTGCGGCCGCGGTCGCCCAGGCCGAAGCGCTCGCCGCCGAAGCAGAGAGGCTCGTGCCGACGCAGCCCAAGGAGGCGATCGCCCGGGCCCGCCAGGCCCTGGCCGTGACCGCGGAGTTCGACCCGATCGTGTTCGTGAAGGCGGGGCGGAAAGGCGAAGTCGTGGAGGACGAGTTCCAGGCCGCGCGGGTCGAATACCGGCGCCATCGCGCGAAGCTCTACTCCGCGCTGGGCGAGGCCCTGGCCGCGGGCTCGCCCGCGGCCGCGAGCCGCTACTTCCGTCGGGCCGCGCTCCTCGATCCCACGACCCCGCGGTATCTCGCCCTCGCGCGCTCCCTTCTGAAGCTCGGTCGCGGGGGGGCGGCGCTCGCGATCCTGGAGAAGACCGTGGGCCTCGGTGGCTTTCCGCGCGAGGCGTTGCCCCTCGTGGCCCAGGGCGTCGACGCCGCGGGCTGGCCGAGCGCCCAGGCGGAGATCGATCGGGTCCGTCTCAAGGCCCTGTCGATCGCCACCCTGGAGTGGCGCGAAGGTCCCGCCACCTTCCCTGAGCGGGCGCGCCTGTCGACGAACCCGATCTTTCGCCTCGACGACGCCGAGATCAACGTGTTCTACGTGGCGGAGGCGTCGTGCCGCTCGTGCTCGGAGGACGTCGAGACGCTGCGCCGGGCGGTCCCGGCGGGAGCGCGGCTCTTGGTGGTCCCCGAGATCGACGGCCAGGACCAGGCGCTCCGCCAGGTCCTCACCCTCTACCGAGCGAGCTGGCCGCTGCTCCTGGGTCCCGGGACGGCGGCGGCGCTCAAGGTCGCGCCCCGCTCGGCCCTGGTGGTGGCCCGACAGGGCTGGTCAGCCGCGGTCGTGAAGCCTCCGCTCTTGCCCGGGCTGGCGAGCGTCATCTCCATCCTCGAGAGCAAGGACATCCCGGAGACCGTGCCCCGGCCCGGCTGGAATCGACGGCCCGTGGAACGCAGCGCGCCGGCCGAGCCCGGGCTGCTGCTGCCGGAGGGCCTCGCCCCCGGGGAGGAAGAGCCGATGTCCCCCGAGCTTCAGGCCGCGGTCGCCGCCTTCCGCGCCGGCAAGCCCGCCGAAGCCCAACGTCGCTTCGACGAGGTGGAAGCCAAAGGCGACGGGCAGCTCCTCCCCCCCGAGGCGCGTCTCAACCGCGGCCTCTGTCTCGCGGCGTTGGGCCAGCGTGAAGCCGCGCGCGTGCTGTTGCTCCGCACCGGGGACAGTCGCTTCCAGGACGCCGTCGACCGGGCCCTCGAAAAGGTCGGCTCCGCGAAGCGCTAGCGCCCGGGGGACCTGCTCGGGTAGAGTCGGGGCCCTGGAGGCAGCCATGACCGACGCCGCGCCGACCCGCGCCGTGATCGAGACCCCGCACGGCAACATCGAGATCGAGTTCCTCAACGGCAAGGCGCCCGGCCACGTCAAGAACTTCGCCGACCTCGCGAGGAAGGGCTTCTACGACGGGACCACCTTCCACCGGGTCATCCCCGGCTTCATGATCCAAGGCGGCGACCCCAACACGAAGGACCTGAAGGCCTCCCGAGACCGCCACGGGACCGGCGGGCCCGGCTACACCATCAAGGCCGAGTTCAACGACGTGTCGCACAAGCGGGGCGTGGTGTCGATGGCCCGGGCCCAGAACCCCGACAGCGCCGGCTGCCAGTTCTTCGTCTGCGTGGCCGACGCGACCTTCCTCGACCGGCAGTACACGGCCTTCGCCCGCGTGGTGAGCGGCATCGAGGCGGCCGACAAGATCGTGAGCGCCGCCCGCGACGGACGCGACAATCCCAAAGAGCGGATCGAAATGAAGGTCCGCGTGGTCTGATCGAACGTTGTCGGGCCCGATCGAGACCGAGATCAAGCTCAAGGTGCCCTCGGCCGAGGCGGCACGGGAGGCCCTCGCACGGATCGGGGCCGTGCCCAAGCGGTCCCGCCACCTCGAGGACAACGTGCTCTTCGACTTCGCCGGGGGCCCTCTCCGGGCGCGCGGCCACGTCCTCCGACTCCGGCGCACGCCCGAAGGGGCGATCCTCACCTTCAAAGGCCCCTATCGTCTGGAGGGGGGCCTGAAGAGCCGCGAGGAGATCGAGGCGAGCTCGAGGGAGGGGGAGGCGCTCGGCGCCATCCTCGATCGTCTCGGCCTCGTTCCCACGTTCCGCTACCAGAAGTACCGCGAGGCCTTCTCCTGGAGGGGCCAGGAGATCGTCGTGGACGAGACCCCGATCGGGGTCTACGTCGAGATCGAGGGCGACGGCGCCGGGATCCACGAAGCGGCGGTGGCCCTGGGGTTCGGACCGTCCGACTACATCACGGACTCCTACGCGGCCCTCTTCCGGGCTGCCGGGGGGACAGGGGACATGCGGTTTTGAAGGCGATGGTCCTGGCCGCAGGCGTCGGCACGAGGATGCGCCCGCTCACCCTGCTCCGCGCGAAGCCCGCCCTGCCGGTCCTCAATCGGCCCTTGCTGCATTGGACGCTCGACTGCCTGGCGCGAAACGGCATCACCGAGGCGGTGGTGAACCTCCACCACCTCCCGGAGACCGTGACCGAGGCCATCGGCGACGGGTCCGCGTTCGGCGTGAGGGTGACCTACTCGCGGGAGCGATCGATCCTCGGGACGGCGGGCGGACCCCGCAAGGTCCGCCCGCTCCTCGGCGACGACCCGATTCTGCTGGTGAACGGCGACGTGCTCTTCGATTTCGACCTCCGGAAACTGATCGCCCGCCACCGGGCTTCGGGTGCGCGCGCCACCCTCGCCTTGAAGCCGAACCCCGACGTCGAGGCGTATCCGCCGGTCATCACCGCGCCGGACGGGTCGGTGCGCTGGCTTCCGGGCTTCGGGCGCCGGCGCCGTGGCGTCGCGTCCCTCTTCACGGGCGTCCACGTGATGGACCCCCAGCTCTTGGACCGGCTGTCGGCCGGTCCCGCCGACAGCGTGCGCGACCTCTATGCGCCACTTCTCGCGGAAGGGGGGCGCATCCTCGGCGTGCGCGTGGCCGGCCGCTGGCTGGACCTCGGACGGCCCTCGCTCTATCTCGAGGCACAGCTCCGCCAGCTCTCGCGGGGCGCTTCCCGCCGCGCGGACCGATGCGTCGTGGAGGCGAGCGCCAGGCTCGGACGAGGGGCGCGCCTCGACCGGTCCGTGGTGGGGGCGGGCGCGATCATCGGCGAGGGCGCCACCGTGGTGCGCTCGGTGCTCTGGGGCGGCGCCCGCATCGGGGCGGGAGCGGCGGTGCGCGGCTCCGTGGTCACGGACGAAGGCGTCGTGGGCGAGGCTGAGCGCGTGACCGCGACGGTGGTGACGGGCGCGGGTCGGTATCCGCTCGCGTGAGCGGCCGGAGAGCGACCGGGGCGCCGTGGTAGCATCGCCGGCGTCGTGAGCTCCCGAACTTCCTTGCCCGTGGGACGAACGGGAACGCCCGAGGCCGGAAGTCCTGGCCAGGATGAGGGGGTCGCCCTCGTCCGGGAGCACCTGGCCGAGCGTCGAGGGAAGGCCGCAGGCGCGATCCGGATCTCGCCGCTCTCGGGAGACGCCTCGACTCGGCGCTACTTTCGCCTGGTCGGGCCGGAGGGCACGGAGGTGGTGTCGCTCTACCCCGAGCCCTTCTCCCCGGAGGAGCTGCCCTTCCTGGGCGTGAGGTCGCTGCTGTCGGGATGGGGCCTGCCCACGCCCCAGGTCCTGGACCACGAGGGGGGAAGGGGAGTCGTGGTCCAGGAGGACCTGGGAGACGAGACTCTCCAGGAAGCCTTGAGGAGCACCTCGGGCCGGGAGCGCGAAGACCTCTATCGGGACGCGCTCGACGACCTCTGCCGGCTCCAGCGGGAGTCGGTCCAGGGCGGCCCGCACCGCCTGCCCTGCTTCCAGATCGCCTTCGACATCGAGAAGCTCTCGTGGGAGCTGCACTACTTCCAGAAGCACTTTCTCGAGGGCCTCCGGGGCCGCGACCTCAGCGTCGAGGACCGGTCCGTCCTGTCCGAGGGGTTCCATCGCCTCTCCGAAGAGATCGCGTCCTGGCCCCGGGTCCTCTGCCATCGGGACTTCCACAGCCGGAACCTCATGCAGCACCGCGGGCGCCTCTACTGGATCGACTTCCAGGACGCGCGCATGGGCCCGGCGACCTACGACCTCGCGTCGCTGCTGCGCGACTCGTACGTCGACCTCGGGGAGGAGTTCGTGGCGGAGCGCCTCGAGGAGTTCCGGCAGAAGGCCGCGCCCGGCGAGGCCCGCGAGGTGTTCGAGCGCCGCTTCGAGCTCATGTCGGTGCAGCGGAACCTGAAGGCCCTGGGCACGTTCGGATACATGGCCACGGTTCGGGGCAACGAGGTCTACCTGCCCCACGTGCCTCGCACCCTCGCCCACGCGCGGCGCAACCTCGGGCGGCACCCCGAGCTCGCCGGCCTGTGGCGGGTGCTGGGGCGGCACGTGGAAGAGCTGGCATAGTCGGCGAGACCGGGAGGCAGAGTGGAGACCGTTCGTATCGGGGAGTTCGCCGCGCACCTGGGCGAGGAGGTGGCGGTCCGCGGCTGGCTGCACAACAAGAGGAGCAGCGGAAAGCTGC
>Ga0210377_10005866_pt1 | contig 10032 bp, 10 predicted proteins | sample PLM4_65_b1redo_FD_155480 | JGI IMG/M metagenome (GOLD analysis project Ga0210377, IMG submission 155480) | Groundwater sediment microbial communities from an aquifer in East River, Colorado, USA - PLM4_65_b1 redo | ecosystem: Environmental > Terrestrial > Soil > Riparian zone | place: USA: East...
TATGGGTAAAATTCTTCTGATCGATGATGATGCGGCGTTTTTGAAGCTGCTCGAAGAATATGTCGAGGAGCGCTATCCCGGCCTCCACGTCCTGACCTGCAATGACCCGATAAAATGTCTCGTTTCCATCACGGACGACCTCGACCTTTTGCTGGTCGACCTGGAGATGCCGGGCATTGATGGCTCAAAAATCCTCTCCTACGCCACTTCCAAAGGACTGAATAAAAACCACATCGTCATCCTCTCAGGCCGCGACGCCAAGTATCTGCACACGCGGTTCCCGATGGGGAGCTGCCTGGCGGTGCTCAATAAATACGAGGGCAAGCAAAGGGACGTCTTGGACATGATCTTCAACTCTCTGCAGAAGAAAAGCGAGGCACGGGAGAATGCCTGCTTCCCGGGAGAGCATTATGAAAAAAAGTAGGATGGCTCGGACGACCGGGGGAAAACGATTATGACGGAGCAGGCGAAAATTCTTGTTGTGGACGACGACGAGGGTACTCGAGAGCTGTTTCACACCGTTCTTTCCGATGAGGGATATCACGTCACTCTCGCAAATAACGGCGCCGAAGCGCTGACGCTGTTCAAGACCGGTTCGTTCGATCTTGTGATTTCGGACATTATCATGCCGTACACCGACGGATTGCAGCTCCTGCAGGAGATCCGGAAGACCGGCCCCACGGCAGAGGTGATCATTACCACCGGTTTAGGACAGGTAGACGCGTATATAAAGGCCATGAGCCTTGGCGCGGTGGAATACCTGAATAAGCCGGTCCGCATACATGAATTAAAGGGGATCGTGCAAAGGGTCTTGACGAAGAGAAGGGAGAGGCACGGAAATTGACGCCCGGCGCCAACAACACGGCATCTGCGAAGCCGATATTGTTGACGCTTTTTATATTGCACACCACGCGTCAGGCAGGGGAAACAAAAGTATGAAACTATTTTTTAAACTGATGGTTCTGGGTGTATTTATTTTTTTTCTCGCAGGCTGTTCCACGTACCGCTATGCGGCCAAAAACTATGATCAATATCTGGCGAACAATTCGGGTAACGCCAAACTTCAAAAAACCACGGTCGAAGCCGATTACCTGTTGACCAGGGAAACGACGGGCCACCGCTATAGCTTCAGGTCATTTGACGTCGGATATGAAAATGTATGGGTCGTGGAATTCGGCAAGATGCTTGAATCCAGTTTGCAATCGCAGGATGTGCAGGAATCGTTCTGGCGACTGACCAAACATACAGGCAGCGGGACGAATGGATACTTGATCGTTTTTGATTTGAGAAAATATAAACTTGTGGATTACGAGGCCCGTGTCACGATCCATATATCCGTAAGCGCAAATGGAAAAAGAACGTTTGACAAGGATTATCATGCTGTCGGAAAGGCGCAGGACGGGAAAATACTCATCGGGGGCGTCCTTGCCATGAAGAACGCCATACAGGAGTCGACCAAAAGAGCCATCGATGAACTCATGAGTGAGTTCATAAGCGACGTAAACAAGAATGGGATTGCCGATATGAGGCGGTAAATGCGTCCGGCAGTTGTTCGCAGGACGGAGAGACGAAACAGCGTAATTTGCCGAACGCCGGGAGATCGTGGGTCCGGCAAGTGCCGGTTCTCCTGGAGGCAGTCACGTTTAATCACATCTGCTGAAGACGAATAAATCATAAAATGAAACCCCGCCACGAGACATCAAGACACGGAAGCAACTCATTGTACCAATCCATAAGCTTGAAACTCCGAATAATATCAAACAATCAAAATACGAAGTAAACGGGATGAACCTTCGTGGTCAAGAAAGCTTTTTTCAAGAGAAGACAGCTTACCACGTGCTGCGGATATCAACGATCTCCTGGATGAGCGCCGAGACCTGCCGCGCCTTTTTCTGAGGACCGCTGTTCATGGCATCGAGGAGTGCGCTGCAAAAATACGACGTGCACCTCCAGGGCCGGAGCCAGCGCGGACTAACGCAACCTTTCGCGCCCATGAACTGGCAGGGCCCGTCAAGCGGCCGCCCCGGCTGGTATGAAGGAAGCGGAGCTTTGAGCGCGGAGAGAAAGCGCATATCCTGCTCATTCATGATGCCGTGCCGCTGTTTGCAGCAGACGTCCCGGCAGTCCGGGCATACCCGCTCGGTATACTCTTCGACCAGCGGCGACAGGTCGATAAGGACCCGTCTGATCCTTTCTGCGGCAACAGCGGCGTCCTTGATCATCGCAGGCGACCCAAGATTCTCTCCATGGACAACAAAGACATGACGATAAAGATGAAGATATTCAGATGCCGGAATGCGGCGAGCGAGAGGGCCGGCGTCCGTTGTGCGGTCATCAGATTTACGTCCTTCACCATCATCCAGAGTGCGGCGATAAGGAGCGGACAGTACAGGAGGGGAGACGCTAGATTGCCGTAAAGCGGAAGCAGCAGGCTTGCCACCGCCGTAGAGCAAATCCAGATAAAGGTGACCCGGGCGATCTGCCTTTTGTCCAGCACCTTGGTAAGAGAGGGGAGCCCCGCCTGCTCATACTCCTCCCCGTGATGAAGGACCTGAAGCCAGAAGTGAGGAACCTGCCACAGAAAAAAAAGGAGGCAGACGACGAGGAGCCGCGGGTCCGCGAGCCTGCCGCCGGCCGCGGTCCAGCCGATGACCGGAGGGATCATGCCGACGATCGCTCCGGGCACGGCCGCAAATGCGGTCAGCCGCTTGAGATACGTATAAGCGCCGTTGTACCAGAGCAGGGCGATCATACCCAAAAATGCCGTTTCTTTGCCGGCCGCGAGGGCGAGCATTGACAATCCGGCGAAGATGAGCAGCAGGGCAAGGGAAAGGGCGCGGAAAGGGGAGATGATTCCGGCAGGTAATGGCCGGAGCCGCGTCCGCTCCATGCGGGCGTCAATATCTCTCTCCTGGTACTGGTTCAGAGCTGAAGCGCCGGCGGCAAGAATGAAAACTGCAAGGGCCGTCACGCCGACGATTGAGGGAGACTGCTGCGGTGCGAGGAGGCCGCCGGTCACGGCTGCACAGGCGGCAAAAAACGCTATCGGGGCCCTGCATATGCGGGAGGCGTGTTGAAGGAATGCAGCGGCGGTCATTTCAGGCCCTTGATATACTCGATGATCTCGTGGATCTCTTTGTCCGTGAGCTGCCCTTGCTGTGACGGCATGATCGGGGGGAAGCCCTTGACCCGGTCGAGCTCCGGGTGCAGGAGCGTCTGTTTGATAAAGGACTCGTCAACCGTGATCTCCCGCTCCTTACCGTCGCGGATCACGGTTTCCTTCTTGCCGAAGACCCCTTTGAACGTCGGGCCGATCTTCGGCGTCCCATCCGTCGAATGGCACGCGACGCAGCCCTTAACCGCTATCAACGCGGCGCCTTCCGCGGAAGCGGAAGCCGCTTTTTTCGCGTGCTCCTTTGCAGCGGGCTTCTTCTCCTCCGCTTCAGCCGCTTTTGCCCCCCCGGCGTACCACGCCTCGAAATCCTTCTGCTCCATGACCTCGACCTTGGTGATCATGTTTGAATGGTCCACGCCGCAGTATTCGGTGCAGAAGAGGTCGTAGGACCCGAGCTGGTCCGGGAGGAACCAGAGGTGCGTTTCCATGCCGGGCACGCAATCTTCCTTGATCCGGTACGCCGGGATGAAAAGACTGTGAAGCACGTCTGCGGAAGTTATCAGGAGGTTTATCGGTTTTCGCACGGGCACACGCAGCACGTTGTCCTCTTTTCCGTTTTCGTAGGTGAACGTCCATGACCACTGGCGGGCCGTGACCTTGATGGGCATGGCATCGGGCGGCACGGTGCGCATGTACTGGAAGCCTTTCCAGCCCACGAAGAATATGGCGAGCACGAGGATCGTCGGCACTACGGTCCAGATGATTTCGAGCGTCAGGTTCTCTTTCACGTCCTCGGGGTTCGGATTGCGCTTCCTGCTGTAGCGCATCACGAAGTAGATCATGACCGCCGTGTTCACGACAAGGAACGTGACGGAAATGCCTAGGATGAAGAAGAACGTGTAGTCAGCAGGGTTCGATAGATGTGGCCAGCCGGTTACCATGTATACCTCTTAAATTAAAATTCCAAATCACAAGCGCCAAATAACAAATAAATTCCAAGCACGAAACGCCAAGCGCCAAATGTTTAGAAAATTGGAGCTTTGAATTTGGATATTATTTGGGATTTGTATTTTGTCATTTGAAATTTGTTTCATCTGTACCAGATATCGAAAAAGGTCATGCCGATGATGATCGTGATCGTCGCGATCGGGACCAGGAACAGCATCTTGAATATCTTCTTTTCATACTTGAGATGCATGAAAAACCAGAGCACGAGACTCGCTTTGGTCGATGCGATCAGGAGATTTGCGAGCATGCTCCATTCCCCCATGCGCATCTCGGCCGCCTTGATGGTCACTGCAGTGAGTATGACCAGCGCGGTCCAGACAAGGACGAAGGTCCTGGCGCGAACGATGATATGGTGTTCCTGTTTTTCTTCCATAAAAGTCCTTATCACAGAGGCGCGAGTAAAACCTAAGCACGAATTACTGAATCCTAAACAATATCTGCGGCCAATAGTGCTTTACGTTATCAAATAAAACAGCGGGAACAGGTAGATCCATATGACATCTACCAAATGCCAGAAAAGGCCCGTGTTCTCGAGCTTTATATAATCCTTATCCGTCACCACGCCCCGCATTGTAAGGATGAAGGTGAAGCAAATGATCCCGGCGCCGATCAGAACATGGATGCCGTGGATGCCCGTCATGACGTAGTAAAGTCCGAAGTAGAGGACCTTCCCGTGGCCCATGGCAAGAAGCTCCGGCGAGTCCGGGTAGTAGCCGTGCCTGATGTGTTCGGTCCACTCGAAATATTTGTTCAGCAGAAAAACGCCCCCGAGGATGACGGTGGCGGCCTGCAATACCAGAGAGCGGGCCTTTGCGCCTTGCTTGATCGCTGCTATCGAGAGGACCATGGTCAGGCTGCTGGTCAAAAGGATAACGGTATTGATTGCGCCGATCGTCACGCTCATCTCTTTTGCAGCCTCGTGAAAGTCCGCCGTGTAGGTCGTCCGATAGATGGAGTAAAGCAGGAACATGCCGCCGAAGAGCAGTATCTCGGTGAACAGGAAGAGCCACATCCCGAGCTTGGCGCCGGTGTAGTCGCGGTGTTCTATGTGAGCGGTTTCAGTCATAAGAGTTAACTAAATTCCGAATAACAAATTACAAATTTCAAATAAGCTACAAATTCCAAGTTCAAATATCCAAACTGAGAAATTTGGTGCTTCGTAATTTGGAATTTATTTGCTATTTGGTGCTTGTCATTTGGTATTTGCTTCACCTGAATGTATACGGTCCCTTCGTGACTTCGGGGATTTTCTCGAAGTTCTCCGTCGGCGGCGGTGAGGACGTCTGCCACTCGAGTGTCGCCCCGTCCCAGGGATTGTTCCGGCCTTCTCGCCCGTGAAGAGCGAATGGATCAAATTATAGAACATGATAAAGAGCCCCATCGCGAGTATCCAGGACCCGATGGTCGAGACCAGGTTCGGGGTGTTGAACTTGGGGAGATAATCGTAATAGCGCCGCGGCATCCCTTGCCAGCCCAGGACGAACATGGAGAAGTAGAGCATGTTAAACCCGACGAACAGGAAGACCCATGCCAGTTTCGCAAGATGTTCTTCGTACATCCTTCCGAACATTTTGGGGAACCAGTAGTGGAGGCCCGCGAAGAACCCGAAGGCGGTGCCTCCGAACATCACGTAGTGGAAGTGCGCCACGATGAAGTATGTTCCGTGGACGTGCAGGTTCGTGGCCAGAGCGCCCTGCACGAGCCCGGTCAGCCCGCCGATGGAGAACAGAAAGATGAAGCCCATCGAGTAGAGCAGAGGCGCCCCCATCGTGATCGACCCCTTGTAGAGGCTTGCGATCCAGTTGAAGACCTTGACGCCGCTCGGTACGGCGACCAGGAACGTGAGGAACGAGAAGATGATCCGCGCTGTATCGCTCATGCCGCTCGTGAACATGTGGTGGCCCCAGACGAGGTAGCCCACGAAGGCGATGGTCAGGCTCGAGGCGGCGATCGCCGTGTACCCGAAGATGTTTTTACGCGCGAACACGGGGATGATGTCCGTGACCACGCCCATGGCCGGCAGGATCATGATGTAGACCGCGGGGTGCGAGTAGATCCAGAACATATGCTCGAAGAGGATCGGGTCCCCGCCTTTCGCGGGATCGAAGAACCCCACGCCGAAGAACCGCTCGACGATGATGAGTAAAAGCGTAATGGCGATGACCGGAGTGGCCAAGAGCTGGACCCAGGAAGTGGCATAGATCGCCCAGGTGAACAGGGACATGCGGTTCCACTTCATGCCCGGCGCGCGCAGACGGTGGATCGTGGTGAGAAAGTTCATGCCCGTGAGCGTGGACGAGAGCCCGATCAGGAACACGCCGAAGACGGCAAGCGAAATGTTCGTCCCCGTACGGATGCTGTAGGGCACATAGAAGGTCCAGCCCGTGTCGGGCGGCCCGCCGCCGGTAAACAGGGCCGTGACGGCCAGGGCGCCTCCTAGGATGAAGAGCCACCAGGAGAGGATATTGATCTTCGGGAACGCCACGTCGCGCGCGCCGATCTGGAGCGGCATGATGAAGTTCCCGAGCGACGAGGGGATGCCGGGAATGACGAAGAGGAAGATCATGATAACGCCGTGGAGCGTGAAGATGGCGTTGTAGGTCTGTGCGCTGTAGAAGTGCATGCCGGAGCGGATGAGCTCGAGACGCATGGTAAGCCCGAGGCACACCCCGACAAAAAAGAAGGAGAGCGTCGAGATAAGATAGAGCAGGCCGATCCGCTTGTGGTCGGTCGTGAACAGCCAGCCGAAGATGCCGGGGTATTTACCCGGCGTATGGTAGAAACTTGCTTCCATAATATATTGTTCTCCGAAACTACGGCGTAGCGTTTGAATAGAATTATTAACGGTCTCAAAGTAGAAACAACATAGTTTTAAAATCTCCCCCGGCCTCTCTTTGGAAAAGAGGGGAGTACCTCCCTTTGAAAAAGGGAGGCCAGGAGGGATTTTATAAAAAAATGGATGTCAATATTATTATGAGACCATTCATAATGCAAAAATAAGCTATAAACGACAAACAATGAACGCAGGTTTTAGACCGATCCGCGCTTCTTTTTCGTCGAGATCATCAGATATGCGAAGAAGGACGCGACGAACAGCACCATCACGGTCCCGGTCACCTTCAAGACATTGAACACGTAGGACTTCTTCAAGGGATCGTAGCTGAAACAATACATGAGCGCCCTGCGCGTGGCAGTGCCGACCCTGCCTTCAGCCGCTTCGGTCAGCGCCATGGTTACCTCGAAGGGCAGGAAGGTGAATCCCTCGAGGTAGCGGACGATCTTTCGGTCCCGCGATACGACGATGAGCGTGAGGGGATGGGAGAAGTCGTGTTCGCCGTCCCGCTGGAACCTGAAGCCGATGGAATCGGTGAACTTCTTTATGTTCGCCCCGTCGCCGGTCAAAAATTTCCAGGAATATTCGGGAAAAGGCTTGCCAATCGCCTTGAGGTAATTCTTCTTTTTGTCGCGGGCGATCGCGGGGGTGTCCTTATCGTCGAAACTGAGCGTCACTACCGTAAAGTCACTCCCGGGTTTCATGAGTTCGATCTGGCCCAGCACCCGGGCAAGGCCGTTGAGGAGCATGGGGCACTCGTGCGTACAGCCCAGGTAGACCGGCGCGATGATCGTAGGTTTGTCGATCAGGTCTTTCAGGCTTGCTGTCTTTCCGTTCTCATCGGTAAAGAGCGCGTCTGCCGGCAGATACTGCCCGAGCTTTTCTTCGAGCGCAATGTCCGCCTTCACGGCCCCGGTCCCATGCCCGAAGGCGGTGCCTGTTGCCAGGAATACGGCTGACATTAAGAAAAAAACGGGGAACACCTGTCTCACGAATGGTTCTCCATGAATGATGACGTCCTTGGATAGAAGGAAATAAACAGGATATCGAATCGGCAATATTGTGATTCAAGCATAGCGTATAATCAAGAAAAAAGTCAAGCGATTAAGAAGATTTTATTTCGGAGAATAACCAAATCATCTTCTTTATGCTATATTTAAAAAAATACGCACAATGTCCTGTTCTCCTTGAATACTTGCGGGAAAAAATCATGAAGATCCTGATCATCAGCACGAACCGGGCCGTCTCCCCGATGCCGGTCATGCCGATCGGAGCGTGCGTGGTGGCGGAGGCCGCGGAACGAGCGGGGCATTCCGTTGCGTTGCTGGACCTCATGTTCGCTGCGGACCCACTGCGTGCTATCGAAGCGGCGCTCCACAGGTCACCTTATGACCTCATCGGGCTCTCGGTGCGGAACATCGACAATAACGACATGCACGGGATCGTGTTCTACATCGACGACCTTGCCCCTCTTATCGATGCCGTCCGCAGGAGTACGGATGCGCCGATCGTCCTGGGTGGAGCGTCCCTCACGGTCATGCCCGAGGAGATCCTGCGGGCCGTCGGAGCGGACTGTGCTGTGCTCGGCGACGGCGAGGCGACATTCCCCCGGCTGCTCGAAAGAATGGCCCGCCACGAGCCCTGGGAAGACCTGCCGGGAATCGCCTTCCTGAAAGACGGGACCTTTAAAGCAAATCCGTCGTCCCCCGGAGTTACCAATGAGTGCGCTGCCCCGGCGTATCACCGGTGGGTGGACCTGAACGCATATCGCTTACACCTTTCCACCGTCCCGGTCCAGACCAAGATCGGCTGCCGGTTCCAGTGCGTGTACTGCACGTACCGCAAGATCGAAGGGAGCGCGTACCGGTTCTCGGACCCGGAGAGCGTAGCCAATGCGGTGGCGCGGCTTGCGGCCTCGGGGCACCGGGACATCGAATTCGTGGACAGCGTGTTCAACGAACCTCACGATCACGCCGTTTCAGTTTGCGAGGCGCTCATACGATCAGGAGTGCACGCCTGTTTTCAGAGCCTTGAATTAAATCCTTCGCATTTCGATGACGAACTGCTCACGGTCATGGAGCGGGCGGGGTTCGTGGGGATAGGGCTCACCGTGGAGAGCGCGTCCGATCCTGTTCTTCGGGGGCTTCGGAAAGGCTTCACCGCGCGCGAGGTCCACGGGGCGGCAGAGACGGTCCGGCGCCACAGGCTGCCCTGCGTCTGGATCTTTATGCTCGGGGGACCGGGCGAAACGCGGAAAACCGTGAGGGAAACGCTCCGTTTTGCCGAAAAAAATATCCGTCCCCGGGACGCCGCTTTCTTCAACGTCGGGATCCGGGTCTATCCCGGGACGGAACTCGAATCCATCGCACGACAACAGGGCGTGCTCACCGTTCCCCCGCAAGACATGCTTGCCCCGGTATTTTACATATCGCCCGACGTGGACGCTGCGTGGATCAGGGCGCAGGTAAAAAATTCCATGAATAGCCACATGAATTTCATGAGTGGGGACTCCTTCAGCTTTCCCTATCTTCCCCTGATCCATCGCATGGGATATCGGCTTGGCCTCAGGCCACCCCTGTGGCGGTATACCCGGTACATCAGGCGCGGGCTCAGGTTTGCGGGGATGGATGTGTAAGAAGTAAGAAGTTGGAAGTAGGAAGCAAGAAATAAGGTAAGAAGAGAGGAATTTTTTATTTGATGAATCCGGGTATTGCTCATATTGCCTCAGTTGCCGTAGCGACGCCACCGTGCAGCATCGACCAGGGTGAACTCGAGCGGCTCGCGCACAAGCACTATAACGGGAGGTTGAGCCCGCGGAGCATGTCGCTCATCCACGCTCTCTTTTCTCATCCGAGCATCAAGCGGCGCAACTTCGCGGTCGACAATGTCGAGAGCCTTGTGGATGAGGACCTGGACGCGCGCGTGGCCCGGTTTACGCACTGGTCCGTAGAACTCTCCGCCCAGGCGATCAGGCAGGCGCTCGGGCAGGCCGGGGTCGGCGCCGGCGACGTTGCCGGCCTGGTCGTTAACACGTGTACCGGCTACCTCTGCCCGGGGATCTCCACCTACCTGATCG
>Ga0210377_10005867_pt1 | contig 10032 bp, 10 predicted proteins | sample PLM4_65_b1redo_FD_155480 | JGI IMG/M metagenome (GOLD analysis project Ga0210377, IMG submission 155480) | Groundwater sediment microbial communities from an aquifer in East River, Colorado, USA - PLM4_65_b1 redo | ecosystem: Environmental > Terrestrial > Soil > Riparian zone | place: USA: East...
ATTGATCGGCACCCAAATGCTCGCCAAAGGACTCGACCTCCCGATGGTGACACTTGTCGGCATCGTGCTGGCGGATGTGGGTTTGCATTTGCCAGATCCGTTCGCGGGGGAGAGAGTCTTTCAGGTGCTGACGCAGGTCGCAGGACGCGCCGGTCGCGGGGAACGCGGTGGAAAAGTAGTATTGCAAACCTTCGACCCGGCGCATCAAGTGATCCAGTCCGCGGCGATGCATGATGTGAACGGCTTTTATGAATACGAACTCGAACAACGCAAACGGCTGGGCTACCCGCCGTTCACGCGTCTGGTGAGACTCGAATATCGGAGCGAGGATCAGGAGTCGGCTGAGAAAGAGGCGAGGCTAGTTGCAGAAAAGCTTTTACCTGTTAGCGGTCAGCGATTCACAGTGATCGGTCCGGTCCCGTGTTTCTTTGCAAAGGTCGGCGGTTATTATCGCTGGCAGATCGTACTGCGCGGGTCGAACCCAAAAGAGACCTTGCGTGAGTTGAAATTGGATGGCTGGCGTGTCGAAGTCGACCCCATCAGTTTATTGTGAGAGGGCAGATCATGAAACGACCATTTCGAATCCTTTGCATTTTGTCCTTTGTGATATTGATCGGCTTGCCTGTTTCAGTGCGAGCCGATATTTCGCCGCCCGGACAACCACCCGGGTCCAACCCTGAGCCCGGAGCAGAATTTACAGAGGTGCGCATGGTCGCAGAGACGGTGGTGATCGATGTGCAGGCGAACACGCCGCAAAATAGTCTGGGTCAGGCAAAGGTCAGCGCGGGCTTCACCATGCGCAATCTGGGAAGTGCATCCGAAAGCATGGGTGTCCGTTTTCCGTTGGGTGCGAACAATGGTTTTGGGGAAGTTGCCGAGGTAAAGAATTTCAGTGTCAAGGTGAACGGGAATCCTGTCGTCACGCGCCGTATCATGCAGGAGGATGCGCTGGATGGAAAAGCTCCGTGGGCGGAGTTCGATGCAACCTTCCCGCCGAACCAGGATGTGAATATTCAAGTAACATATTTACTCGAAGGCATGGGCGAATATCCGTATGCTGCGTTCTTTTATGTTTTTCATACCGGCGCAGGTTGGAAGGATTCGATCGGCAGCGCCGATTTGATCGTCCGCCTGCCATATGAGGCGAACGCCTTCAATGTGATCTTCGATGAGCAGATCGGCTGGTCGTCCACAACTCCGGGCGGTGTGATTCAGGGCCAGGAGATCCAATGGCATTTTGAGGACCTTGAGCCTGATCAAAGTAATGATTTTCAGATATCTATTGTGATGTCATCCATATGGCAGAAGGTGTTAAAAGAGCAAGTCGCACTGAATGTCAACCCGAACGATGGGGAGGCTTGGGGACGTTTGGGGAAACTTTATAAAGAGATGTTCTTTTTCCGACGCGGTTTTCGTCACGATGCCGGCGGGTCGCAACTCTATCAAATGAGCGTGGATGCTTATGAAAATGCTCTGATGTTCCTGCCAAACGACGCGCTCTGGCATGCGGGCTTTGCCGACCTGCTGGCGATCCATTCGTATTACGCGGCACAGGATGGGCTGGATATGCGCGCCGAGATGTTGCGCTCCATGCAGGAGATCCATCAGGCGCTCGAACTTTCCCCGAACGATGCGAAGGTGAAGGAGATCGCTGAAAAGATTTATTATTTCTTCCCCAATGCGATCCAGCAATTGGAAAGCGGATACGACTACCTGTGGTTGACCGTCACACCGGAACTTCCCACGCCAACGCTTGCCCCCTCTACACCCACACCATTGCCCGAAGCGACGACTCCGCCTCTTTCCACGGCGACAGCTTTCCCTGCGTTGGAAGCGACTTCCACCCCCGCGCCTGTTAAGGCTGCCAATCCCCTGTGTGGTTCCGCGGCTCTTGTCTTGTTTGCCTTGTTCGGATTCCTGTATCGTAAAGTTTCCTGAGGAGGATCGATGAACATTTTCTTGACGTATGTTCTTCCGCATCTTTACAGCATTCCCTATTATGTGATCTGGCTGGGTGGAATTTTGTATGCGATCGTTTACAGGAAAAAGCACCCGCGTGCATCGCTCTTTGCCGGAGCTGCGCTTGGGATCATGCTGCTGAACAGCCTGGTCTCCGCAGTGATTTCCTCTTATTTCCAGTATCAGTCCTTCAACGGCCAGGCTTCAGTAACTCAGTATGCGCAGAGATTGCAGATGATGTCTTTTATCAGCATTCCATTTGGCATGTTGAGCTGGCTGTTGCTTTTGGTGGCGGTCTTCGGCTGGAAGAATCTGAGCGAACCCGAAGCGTTAAATTCCAACCAACCGCAGGATATTTTGCTATAATCGCATTGATTTATTTCCGAAGGAGAAAATAACTTATGCAATCTTTTTCGCGCGGCTGGTCTTTTCTGAAACAAGCCTGGAGCATGGCATTTAAAGATAAAGACCTGCTCAAGTCGTCGGTCTTTGCCTTTTTCGTCTTCTTCGCATTGGTCATGATCGCCAGCGTTATTAATTCATACACGTCCACTGCCTATCAAACCTGCCTGTATCTTTGGGCGCGTGAAGTGGAGAAGGCACAGGCAGCCGGCAGTTCCATGCCAGTGAGGGCGCCTGCTCCGCTCGCCGCAGTTTTGGGATAATTTGTCAAATTATCTTTCTTCTTTCCCTGTTCGGCGATGAAAGAAGAAAGAGGAAAGAATATTGTCCGGTACAGAAACATGCAACCACAAGGACCACGCCGCGAACTTATCTCCTGGGAGGAGGTGGATCGACTCATCGACCATCTCATCCCGCAATTCCGCCGCGAATTCACTGCCATGGTGTTGATCACACGCGGTGGAATCGTCCCCGGCGGCATGCTTGCCGACGCCATGGATATCACACACATCCTCACCGCCGCAGTGGATTTCCCCGCGCAATCAGCCATTGAAAAATCCAAGCTCATGGCGTGGCCCGAGTTCATCCAATTCCCTGCTGATGACAAGGTACGCGGCAGACCGACTTTGATCGTTGACGATGTTTGGGGGTCCGGTCGCACCATCACGGCGGTGAAGAACCGTGTCTCTGCCGCAGGCGGATTCCCTGAAACCTGTGTTCTGCATTTCAATCCATATCGAAATCTGTTCGGGCATAACCGACCCGATTATTTTGCCGCCACCACTGATGCCTTCATCGTCTATCCGTGGGAAGTGGATCGCGGCACTGATCAGGTGTTGTTGGGCGAAGTGTAGCCTGATCCATGAAGACCGTTGAGACCAAACTGGAACAACGCATCCGGACGTTGCGGGGGAATTCCTATTTCAACGATCTTGCAGAGAACCTGCTAGGGGATATTGCTCCTCACATGCATTTGCGCGAATATCAACGCGGCGATGTGCTCATGTGGGAGGGTGATCCATGTAACGGACTCCATATCATGGAGCAGGGGAGTGCCAAGATCTACCGCCTCTCCCCGCAGGGACGCCAGTACATCGTGCGTATTTTGCAGGAAGGTGACACTTTTGCCGAGGTCCCCGCCTTCGACGGCGGCATGAATCCCGTCAACGTGGAAGCACTTGAGACCTGTCGTGTTTGGGTGATCGATAGCGAGAAACTGCGTGCACTCGTGCTTGCACATCCCACCTTCGCACAAAAAGTGCTGGTCAATTTTGGCGAGATGCTGCGCGGCATGGTGCGCATGGTCAGTGAGATGGCGTTCTATCAGGTCACACATCGCCTGGCGCGCCTCATCAGTGAATTGCCTGCCGAAGGCCAGCGCGGTCCGCATTGGACGCAGGAACAACTCGCGGCGCGGCTGGGTACGGTCCGTGAAGTGGTTGCCCGCTCCCTGAAGGAGCTGGAACGAAGCGGCGCGATCCGAATCGAGGACCGCAGGATACAGATCGCCGACCAGGACCTCCTTCAACAATGGACACAACCGGAGAATTAATAAATCAGACCCTAAAGGTTTCCGAAAACCTTTAGGGTCTTTTGATGGAATTTCGCTTCCATCCAGGCCGGTAAATGGTTCCGTTTATGGGAGCGCTTCGAAGCCTGAAACGGTGAAATACAACTCGTCGTCGGCGGCTTCCGTGATGAAGTCAATGCTGACATCCACGGGGAAACCGTAGGTGTCGTCATACGTCACAGTGACCTTATCTGCTTCACCACCGAGATCAGCCTCCAGCTCAGCAAAGAGGCGATCAATGGTTGCGAATGTGCTGAAATACTCGCGGTTGCTGTCGTCAAGAGGATTCCCGGTATTGTATTCCATCGAAACGATCTCACCATCCTTCACTTCGATGACGAGCGGCATGTCCTGGGTGAAGATGCAGAAACATCCCACGAACAGGTTGAAACGATAGTGCGAAATATTGGCATCCTGCCACTTTTGCTGGTTACGCTCCAAGTCGCTTTGCCCCAACCCGGAACAGGCGGTCAATACGACGGCAAGAAATAAGAATAAAAGTTTTTTCATGTGTAATCTCCTTCTTGTGCCTGACGAACAGGATCGGGAAAATGTTCCCCAAATCAAAAGCTTTTGACCAGGTTATTCGTCGTGGGCTTCTTCGGGAGCGCTGTCCTTTACCAGAACATGGACAGTGATGTCTTCGTAATTCTTGAAGTGCAGAACGATCTCGAATTCGTCATTCAGTTTGAGATCCTGTTTGAGATTGACGAGCATCACATGTAACCCGCCCGGTTCAAATGCCACGTCTGCGTAGGAATCGAGCGGAAGGGACGTGATCATTTTCATCTGCATGACATCCCCTTCCATCTTACTTTCATGGATCTCCACCGCTTGAGCCATGTCGGATGATGCACCAATCAATTCATCAGTTGTTGAATCGTGGTTATGGAGTTCAAAATATACGCCGCCGTTCCCACCTTGTGCGGCAGGACGTGCCCAGGCGCTGTGGACTTCTATACCTTTTTCAGCGCCACACGCGCTCAAGAGAACTATCGTTGCCATGATAATTGGAATAATACGTTTCATTGTTGGATAACCTTTATTGTGAGGAATACACCAACTATACCACCAACAAAAAAGACGCCATCCGTATACGGATGGCGTCTTTTCATGATCAGATGACAGGTTACTGTGGCGGTGTTGGTTTGGGATCCATCTTGTCGTAGACGCCGGTTTCCAACAGGGTCATGTCGTTCACAGATTGCGCCGCGAGCATTTGCGCCTGCCGTGCCAGGTTCGTAGACTCAGCCAAAATCTTGAGCGCATATTCAGGGTTGTGGAAGCCCGTACTGTTCTCTGCAGAGACAAAGTCCCACATGAACTGCGCCTTGCGGTGCAGGCTGCGCGCCTGATCGAGCAACGTGGCATCGGCGACTGGGTTGGCGGCTGCCAGCTTGATGGCGCTGATGGCATCGATGATGGCATTCTCTGTATCGATCTTTGTGTTGGCAACCTGTTCCTGGATCAGGTTCACGCGGCGGACAACGTATTCGCTATCCGTGTGGCACTGTCCGCAAGCCTGCTCGGGGTTGAGCAGGGGACTGTGTACATCGTGCGAGGAGAACTTTGCCGCGCCTTCGCTGACGTAGGGCATGTGACAGTCCGCGCAGGAGACGCCTGCTTTGTAGTGCGTGCTGTCAGCTGTGAAGAACTCATACTCGGGGTGCTGTGCCTTGAGCATGGGAGTCTTCGCTTCGGGATATTCCCAATCCTTGAAACCAGACTCTTCGTAATATTCTATGATCTGGTGGATCTCGGTGCCCTTCGCCCACGGGAAGGTGAGGTATTTGCCGTCGCCTTTGAAATAGTATTCCACGTGGCAGTTGGCACAGACCACGGTCCGCATTTCCTGGCGGGTGAATGTTTCCCAATCCTTGCCTTGGGCTTCGAGTGCTTCTTCCAATGCGGGGTTGGTAACGATCAAACGCATCGTCCCGGCTTCATGGCAGTTCGCGCAGCCGATCGGTTCCTCGATGCGGGCACCAAGATCTGCAAAGGATGTCTTGTCATACGCTTCCATGCCGATCTCGGTCCACAAGGCCGGGTTATTCGATGATTTGCAGGAATAGCATGTGCCTGGCGTGTGCTTCGGGTCATCGGGGTTGAGGTTGAGACGCTTGGTCGCACGCACATCATCCAGTGCGTTCATGTGACCGCGGTCATCGTTGTAATCCTTGCTGAACGGATACCCCGTGAACAGGATCACCTGACGTGGGTCGCGTTCCAGCCACGAGAATTGCGATGAGCCAGCGTAGGTCGTGTCGACATTATTGGTCTCTGTCTTCTGAAGCGTGGACCACTGGTTGGGGAAGTTCTGCCCCCACAACGCTGAGTCAGGTTCCATTGCCTTGATCTCAACCAATGGCTCGAAGGCGCGTTCCTGTACCGGTTGGTTCTTCATGAACACCAGTACACCGAACAGAACGGCGGACAACACCACAATGATGCCAGCCAAAATGACAGTCGTGTATTTCTTCATGGATGCATTTCTCCTTGATAAGAATTATTTGACGGGATAGAGAGTCGAATCTTGATAGGGCGCACCGGATGCACCGCGCGCGCCGTGGGAAACACTACGGTGACAGTCCCAGCAATAGCGGTCGAACGACTGTACGCCAGTGCCCATCACAATGCTTTCCACCGTATCTTTGTGACAGCGGATGCAGTTTTCCTGAATGATGCCCTTGGTCTTTTCACTCGCGCGCAGGGCAACGGGAATATTCCCGGTCGTGAATGCGTACACGTCTTTCGCACCCTGCCTGCCCTTCTCAAGATAGTAGACAACGAAATTATCGTGGGGCAGATGACAGTCCACACATTCGGTGGACTTTTCATGCGGGGCGTGATACCAATTCTCGTATTGCGAGTCCATCACATGGCAGTTGGCGCACGTCTCTGGTGCACTGCCTCCGTAGGCGGGCGCGTCGGTCACGAACACAAACATTCCCAGCGCGATGACCGCCGCGGCAATTGCTATGATGATCGGGTTTTTCAACATTCATTCACCTTTGAATAATGATCTGTCGCAAATTTTATACTGACATTATATATCTAGTTGTGACTTTAGTCACAAATGAAAAATGGATTAGTAGATAATTAGCGACAAATTTACTCCGATTATCCCTGGAAATATAATGATGGTTATCATCGTTTGGATGTGCCATCGCTTCATTCTCCCCTGGACTTGTTTCCATCTCCAAACTGTCGCGCGGAGCGGAGTGGCGTTGATAAGCCACGCAGATGAAGCATGTCATTTTGAGGTGTACACCCGACCCTTCCACGTGACCCCGTTACGTGATACTACCTTCCATGCAGACGTGAACATCATCGCTCCGAATACCCCGGCGCCCAACGGAGTGGTCAACGCATACCAGGGAGAGATCTCCATTTTGGTTGCAACATTGGCGCGCGCATAGATCAAATATGACCAGAACAACAGCGACTCACTGATGACGCCAATTGCCATCCATTCGCCGCCATTGAGATGCCATAAGATTCCCAGCAGGGGCCACACAGGTAGAAACAGCGAAGCCACCACCGCCAGGAACGCGCCGAATACACCCAGTGCCATCAAGGTGGGTTGATCGCGTAGACCCAGATAAATATTCTTCGTCCAGCCTTCCCACATCTCCGGCAGGGAGGTGTACATGCGCGTGCGCGCCACCTTCATGCCATCGGCAACGATCAGGCGATAGCCATTCCATTTCACCTGCTCCGAAATGGCTTTATCCTCCACGATCTTATCTTTGACGCTTTCATGACCACCGATGGCATCATAGACCGAACGTTTGATGAGGATGAACTGCCCATTGGCGATGGCGTCTTTTTCTTTTGGATCATTGACCTTGCGCGGTGAGAATCCAACTGAGAGCGCGGTCATCACCAGTGGCATGACCGTCTTCTCCCAAAACGAGCCCAGGACTTGAAATGTCATGATGGTGAACATATCCGCTTTGGTTTCTAGGATTTTGATGTAGCAGGAGGAAAGAGTCTCTGTTGAAAGGAAAGTATCCGCATCGACAAAGCAAAGCCATTCGCCGCGCGCGGAGGCTGAGGCTTGGTATAAGGCATGGGGTTTTCCTGCCCAGCCTGCGGGTAGGTCCGATCCGCTGATAATTTTTAGCCTTTCATTCTGAACCGCAAGCTGGCGAAGAATCTCCGGAGTCGAATCGGTTGAGCGATCATCCAAAACAATGACTTCGAAATTCGGATAATCCTGTGCCAGCGCGGCTTCCACACTCGCGCGGATATTTCGTTGCTCGTTGCGAGCTGGAATGCATATGGATATGAGAGGCGCATTTTGTGGGTGAGTTGTCGGCTCAACAACAATGTCGAGATGATACTGGTTATGAAGCCAGTAAATGATTATTATGCCGCCGATAAAGAATACAGTGGATAGCAGGAAGTAGATCATTGTATAAGTTTAAATGCAGAGGTCGGACGTTTGACTTTCGACGTTCGACCTTTGAGATCAGATGACACGCACAAACGAACCGCGTTCCCCTTTTTCCACTTCGATGCGATTGGGGAAGGCATCCTTGAGTTCGTCGAGATGCGTGATGACGAGAATTTTGGCGAAATCATGTTTTACAAGGTTGATGGCTTCGATGAGACGCTGACGTCCCTGTATATCCTGCGAGCCAAAGCCTTCGTCGATGACGAGCGTTTGCAGGCGCGCCCCTTTTCGTTGCGCCAGAATTTCTGAGAGTGCCAGCCGTATCGCGAAGTTGACGCGGAAGGCTTCACCGCCGGAATACATTTCGTAATCACGAATTCCCGCTGAGTCGCTGATCTGAATATCGAGGGTCTCTTTCAGGTCGTCGCGCTTCTTGTCTTTATACTCGGCTTGTGTCACAAATCGCATGGACATTTGCCCGTCGCTCAACCGGTCCAGCAGGTCGTTGGCTTTTGTCTCGATCTGCGGCAGTGCCTGCTCGATCAACAATGCCGGGACGCCATCCTTGCCGAAGGCGCGCTCAAGCGTCTTGTGTTGCACGATGCGCTTTTGCAGTTCTTCGCGTTCCTTTTCAAACTCTGCCTTGCGGGCGCGCTGGGTCTTGAGAATATCCACACGTTGTTTTGCGCCGCCCAGTTCACCGCGCGCCTTGTTCTCCTCTTCGCGCAGGCGGAACAATTCACGCTCGGCAATATCAAGATTTGGGGACTGGGATTCCGCTTCAGCCAATGCAGAAGCCGCGGCATCGTATTGCTTTTGCTGTTCCTCGATCTCTTCTTTACGCTTTCCGATTTCATCTTCCAAATTGGATATTTCGCCTTCGATCTGCCTGCTCACTTCTTTGGCAGATTTCAGGTTGCTGAATTCTTCATCCACACTGCGGAGTTCGATTTCCTTTTGACGCGCCTCATCGTGCGCAGACGTGTCGTAACCGAGTTTGGCAAGTTCCTTATCCAGTTTTGTAAGTTGTTTTTGCTCATCGACCGCGTATTTGTTGCCATCCAGAAGTTTCTCCACTTCCTTCAAGCGTTTTCTGCCTGTCTTTTCCCATTCCTTTGCCAGAGATTGCAGGGTTTCGAGTCGTTCCGTCAATTGAGAGATTTCGCTCGTGAATCGCATGCGCTCGTTTTCAGCGGAGGCTAAATTTGCGATCTGTGTTTCAGAATCCGAGACTTGTCTGGCAAGGTCGGTTGTTTCTTTTTGATTGGCCCGGTACAGGTCGCCTTTTTGCTTGCCATCCTCTTCCAACTGTTTGAGCGTGGATTTGCGGTGATCTTTGCTTAATTCCTGCCCGCATAACGGACAGGTCGCGCCGTCGGCAGATTTGAGCGTTTCGATCCGCTCTTTGAGTTGATTCATCTCAGACTTGAGGGTCTCGTTCTCGACCTTCAACGCGGCTTGACGTTCGCGCCCGGTGTTTCTCTCGTTTTCGAGCCTGACGCGTTCGTTTATTTTTTCTTCCGCTTCTTCTAAAAGTTTCTGTGCGACCTCGATCTTGCTTTTTACATCGCTGTTCGCTGACAACTGATCACTGATTTCTTCTTCCTCAGCCAGCAACGAGCGTTTTTCCTCCTCCAGCCTCGCCTTTTCCACGGCGATCTTTTCGAGCAGGGGAGCACGTTCCTTTTCATGCTCATGAACA
>Ga0210377_10005868_pt1 | contig 10032 bp, 9 predicted proteins | sample PLM4_65_b1redo_FD_155480 | JGI IMG/M metagenome (GOLD analysis project Ga0210377, IMG submission 155480) | Groundwater sediment microbial communities from an aquifer in East River, Colorado, USA - PLM4_65_b1 redo | ecosystem: Environmental > Terrestrial > Soil > Riparian zone | place: USA: East...
CGTGGTGACCGCGGCCATCCACACCGTCGGAATCCTTCTTGTCACCGCCCTGCTCGTCATCCCCGCCGCCGCCGCCCGCAACGTCGCCCGGGGGGCCGCCTCGGCCCTCTGGGTCTCCGTGGGAGTCGCCGCGCTCTCCGGATTCGTCGGGATCGTCGCCTCCTGGCATCTCGACACCGCCACCGGCGCGACCGTCGTCCTGGCCGCCGCGGCCTGCTTCGTCGTCACCGCCCTGTACCGGCGCACGCGCCCGAGAGAATAAGCGCCCGTCGGCCTTTTCCGTTGCGCCGCCGCCCGTCCTCTTCCTATAATCAACTGTCGACAATCGTTCCCTTTACCATTCCAACCGAACCGGAGGATCCATGAAAAAGCTGAAGGGGTCGCGCACGGAGCACAACCTGATGGCGGCGTTCGCCGGCGAGTCGCAGGCGCGGAACCGGTACACCTTCTACGCCGGGATCGCTTCGAAGGAGGGGCACGAGGGGATCGCCGCCAACTTCCTCGAGACGGCGGAGCACGAGAAGATGCACGCCAAGCGGTATTTCGAATGCCTCGGGGGGGGGGACGTGGAGATCAAGGCGGGGTACCCGAGCAGGATCGGGAGCACCGCCGTGAACCTCGAGGCCGCCGCCGCCGGCGAGCACGAGGAGTGGACGCACCTCTACCCGTCCTTCGGGAAGATCGCGGAGGAGGAGGGGTTCGCCGCCCCCGCGGCGATCTTTTTCCGGGTCGCGGAGGTCGAGGAGGAGCACGAGAAGCGGTACCTGCGGCTCCTCGGCCACGTGAAGAACGGCACGCTCTACAAGCGGGAGAAGCCGATCCGGTGGAAGTGCACGAAATGCGGCCGGATCCACGAGGGGACCGAGGCGCCCGAGCGGTGCCCGACCTGCGCGCATCCGCAGGGGTGGTTCATCCCCGTCGAGGCGAACTACTGATCCGGATCCAAGGGCGGCAACCCGGGTGCGCCGGGGTTGCCGCCCTGGTTTCGTACGGGGGAAGCCCCGATGCCCATGGACGGGCAAGTGCCGGGGGAGCCAAGGATGGCGGTAGCGGCCCCGCTCACTCCGGGTTCACGTTCTCGAAGCGGGCCTTCTCCTTCGCCATCGCCTCGCGGCCGGCTTCGTACGCCGACTTGATCACGGACCGCTCCTCGTCGATGAACTTCTCCACCTTCTGCTTCACGTCGCCGGTCCAATCCTCCGACTTCTTCCTGAGGTCCCCCGCCAGCCCGCCGATCCGCTCCCGGGCCTCGTGCCCGGAAACGGGGGTGTACAGCAGGGCGAGCCCCGCGCCGACCAACCCGCCGGCCAGGAACGCCAGCAGGACCCCTCCGGAACCGGAACAGCACCTTTCGTCGCTCATTTCCTTCCCTCCTTTCGAACGGTCCGATCGAGAATGTGGGACGTCGCCGCCTTGAGGCCCGCAAGGGCGGAGGCGGCGCTCACCAGGGCGGGAGAAAAAGCGTGGTCGAACACCTTCGTGGCCACATCCACCGTCCCGCGGAGAGAGCGGATCCCCTCGGTGAAGTGCGTCACGTTGGAAACCCCCCGCTCGACGTCGGAAAGGATCTCCCGTACGTCGGCGTTGGTCTTGCGCAAGTCCTCGGCGGTCATCTCGAACTGCCGGAGCGACTCGTCGAGCCGCTGCGTGAGCTGGTTCACGTTCCTCCGGATCGAAAGGAGCACGATCGACAGGACGGCCACGAGGATCACCGCGGCGGCCGCGAGGGCGATGTAGAGGACCGTCTGCGCGTCCAAGGACTACCTCCCGGAGACATCGATGGGATCGGAGTCGCCCCCCGACCCGTCAATAAAATACCTTAAAGCGGCAGGGAACCGCAATCGGTCCCTGGGGAGGATCCCGTCACTCCCCCTGCCGGTAGGCGTCGAAGATCGACCGGAAGCGGCGGCACCCCTCGAACCGGAGGTACGGGATCACTTCCGCCGTCCCCTCCGGGGTCATCGGGGCGAACTTCCCCCTCGCGCGTGCGCACACCTTCCCGCCGGAGTGGATCTCCCCCTCGCAGTAGGCGAGCCTTCCGGCATCCTCGACGAGACGGCTGCGGACCTCGACCTCGGCGCCGACCGGCACGGGGGAAAGGAACTTCACCGTGAGCTCGCCCGTGACGTACATGGGGTGCGTCTTGCCGAACACCGTGGCGGCCCACCCCATCGTCTCGTCGAGGAGGGCGGAGACGATCCCGCCGTGGGCGACGTTCTTGTACCCGTTGAGATGAAGGGGTAGGACCACCCTGCCAAGGACTTCGTCCCCCTCCACGAAGAATCGAGCGCGCACGCCGGAGCGGTTCTCTTCCCCGCAGAGGAAACATCCCGAGGAGTGCGGGAGGTATTCCCGATCGGACGTGTCCCGAGGCATCCCGTTATCTTACACAGACGCCTTGGACAACCCTTTTTTCATCTTTCTCTTGAGCGTCGCCTGCGCCGCGGCGAGGCGCGCGACCGGTAGCCGGAACGGCGATCCGCTCACGTAGGTGAGCCCGATCTCGTAGCAGAACTCGACCGACCCGGGATCCACCTGCTCCCCGCAGATCCCCATCTTCATCCCCTTCTTGATCTTCCGGCTGTTGTCGATCGCCATCCTCATCAGCATGCCGACGCCCTTGCGGTCGATGGTGATGAACGGGTCGTGCTCGAAGATCCCCTTCTCGACGTAATAGGGCAGGAACCTTCCCGCGTCGTCCCGCGACAGGCCGTACGTCGTCTGGGTCAGGTCGTTGGTGCCGAAGGAGTAGAAATCGGCCTCGGGCGCGATCTCGTGGGCCAGAAGCGCCGCTCTTGCGATCTCGATCATTGTCCCCACTTCGTACCGGACCCGGACTTTGGTGCGCTTCTGGACCTCTTCGGCGATCCGGACCGTCATCTCGCGCATCACGCGCAGCTCGTTCACGTCGGCGATGAGCGGGATCATGATCTCGGGGACGGCTTTCACCTTCCGTTTCACCACGTGGCAGGCGGCTTCCATGATGGCCTGGACCTGCATCTCGAAGATCTCCGGATACGTGATGCCGAGACGGCATCCCCGGTGACCCAGCATGGGGTTGAATTCATGCAGCATCTTGTTCCGCGCCTGCAGCTTCTGGAACGGCACGCCCAGGTCGCGGGCGATATCCTCGAGCTCCTCCCGGGTCTTCGGGAGGAACTCGTGCAGCGGCGGGTCGAGGAGCCGGATGGTCACCGGCAGCCCGTTCATCACCTCGAAGATGCCGATGAAGTCCTCCCGCTGCATGGGGAGGATCTTCGCGAGGGCCTTTTTGCGCCCTTCCGTATCGTCGGCCAGGATCATCTCGCGCACCGCCTGCACCCGGTCCCCCTCGAAGAACATGTGCTCCGTGCGGACGAGCCCGATTCCCTCGGCGCCGAACTTGATCGCCATGCGGGCGTCGGCCGGCGTGTCGGCGTTGGCGCGGACTCCGAGCTCCCGGATCTCGTCGGCCCACTTCAGAATCAGGTGGAAATCGCCGCTGAGATCCGCGGGAACGAGGGGAACCTGCCCGAGGATGACTTCCCCCGTGGTGCCGTTCAGTGTGATGAAATCGCCCTCCTTCAGGACGCGCGATCCGAGGGTCATCACCTTCGTCCCCTCGTCGATGTGGAGCGCGGTGCACCCGGCGACGCAGCATTTGCCCATGCCCCTCGCCACCACGGCCGCGTGGGACGTCATTCCGCCCCGCGCCGTGAGGATCCCCTGGGCCGCGTGCATCCCGCCGATATCCTCCGGGGAGGTCTCGGTCCGCACCAGGACCACCTTCTCCCCCCTGGCGGCCCACGCTTCCGCGTCTTCCGCCGAGAAAACGACCTTTCCGACAGCGGCGCCGGGCGACGCCGGCAGCCCTTTCCCGATGACCTGGACCGACGCCTTCGGGTCGAAGGAGGGATGCATGAGCCATTCGAGCTGGACGGGGTCGATCCGCATGACCGCCGTCTTCTTGTCGATCAGCTTCTCCTGGACCATGTCGATGGCGATCTTCAGGGACGCCGCGGCGGTCCGTTTCCCGACGCGGGTCTGGAGCATGTAGAGCTTGCCGTCCTGGACGGTGAACTCGATGTCCAGCATGTCCTTGTAGTGGGTCTCCAGCTTCCGGTAGATCGTTTCGAGCTCACGGTAGACGGCGGGCTGCGCCTTCTTCAGCTCGTCGATGTGAAGGGGAGTCCGGATGCCGGCGACGACGTCCTCGCCCTGCGCGTTCGTGAGATATTCGGCGAAGAATTTCTTCTGGCCGGTGGAGGGGTCCCGGGTGAAACCGACGCCGGTTCCCGAGTTCTCCCCCATGTTCCCGAAGACCATCGCCTGGACGTTGCACGCCGTCCCGAGATCGTGCGGGATGTTGTTGAGCTTCCGGTACGTGACCGCCCGGTCCGAAAACCAGGAGCTGAACACGGCGTTGATCGCCAGCTTGAGCTGCTGGAGCGGGTCCGCCGGAAACCCTTTCCCCGTCTCCTTCTCGTAGATCCCCTTGAACGTCCCGACGAGTTGCCGGAGATCGTCCGTCGTGAGATCCGTGTCGAGGCCGACTCCCCTCTCCTCCTTCATCCGTTCCAGCGCCTTTTCGAACAGCTGGCGGTTGATCCCCATGGCGGTGCTTCCGAACATGGTGATCAGCCGCCGGTAGGTGTCGTACGCGAACCGGTCGCCGGCCTTGTCGGCGAGGGCCTTGAGGGTCGTGTCGTTGAGCCCGAGGTTGAGGATCGTGTCCATCATCCCGGGCATGGAGAATTTCGAGCCGGAACGGACGGAGACGAGGAGGGGGTTGTTCGCGTCCCCGAACTTCATCCCCATCGCCGCCTCGACCTTCTTCAGGTTGGCGAGCACCTGTTCCCACATGCCGGGGGGATACTTCTTCCTGTTCTCGAAGTACGAGTTGCACGCCTCCGTGGTGATGGTGAACCCGGCGGGCACCGGGATCTTCAGGTTCGTCATGTTGGCCAACCCGGCCCCTTTTCCGCCCAGCAGATCCTTCATCTTCCCGGTTCCGTCCGCCTTGCCTTTCCCGAAAAAATAGACATACTTTCTCGCGCTTCTGGCCATCCGCACCCTCCACGAGACATGGTTTCAGACGTTGCTGCCATTATGACGCAGCCGCCAATAAAATGAAACGGCCGTCCGGATTTCGACGGACGGCCGCGTTTCTGGATCGTAATAAGCGGATTCGGTCCCCCGGGGGGGGGATTATTTCATTTCCACGGGCGTATTCTCCGGTTCGTTCTCCACCAACTTCGGGCGCAACGCCTCGGCCGCTTCCAGCTGAGCCTTCTTCCTCCGCATGATCAGCTTCCCGATCAGGACGACCCCGATGGCGAATGTCGCCTCGGCGATGTAGGTGACATAGTGCGGGAGGGCGAACCACTTCTGGACCAGGGCGTCCGTCGTGATCATCTCGCCCGCGACCTTCCCCAGAACGGCGGCGCCGACGACGACGATGATCGGGTACTTGCCCATCAGCACGGAAAGGAGAGAGCTGGTTCCGACGACGAGAGGGACGCTGAGTCCCAACCCGAACAGCAGCAGGAACATGTTCCCCTTGGACGCGCCTCCGACCGCCAGCATGTTGTCGAGGCTCATGACGATGTCCGCGATGACGATCAGCTTGATCGCCTGGATCAGGTTCGACGCCTGGTCGACCTTTTCGTCCTCGTGCTCCTGCGTCAGGAGCTTCACCGCGATCCAGGCGATCAACGCCCCGCCGACGAATTTCAGAAGGGGGATCCTCAACATCTGCGCCACGAACATGGTGCAGATGACCCGCAGCGTCACCGCTGCGCCCGCTCCGAGGATGATCCCCCACTTCTTCTGTTTCGGGGGCAGGTTCCGGACGGCCAGGGCGATGACGACGGCGTTGTCGCCCGCCAGGACCAGGTCGATCAGGATGATGCTCATCAACGCGGACAGGAACGTGTAGTCGAAGGAGATCCACCCCAGCCAGCCGAAGTCGTGCCGGGTGGAGCCGAGCAGCGCAGGCAGAAACCCGTCGAAACCGATCGATCCGAACCAGCTCAAATCAAACATCACATACCTCCATCGTTGTTTGCTGCCAAGGGGATGAGGATCCTGCCGTTACGGGAGATCACGTCTTCGTGCGCATCGTCTCCCAGCAGTTGGAGATCGCGCTTTTCAGGGCGGCCTTCGCCGCAAGGGCTTCCATGGGCCGGTATCCGAGGAGCTCCCGGGCCGAGGCATCGGACAGCTCCCAGGGGTCGGCCAGAAAGGCGCTCCCCGTCCATTCCTCCCTGGGGATGCATCGGATCCCGGAGCGCGATCCGGTCACGTCGCGGACCATTTCCGCCACCTCTTCCCAGGCAACGTAGACGGTGGAGAAATTCAACGTTCGCCCGTACGCCTTGGCGTTGAAGAGGCATCGCTCCACCCCCTGCGCCAGGTCCGCCATGTGGAGGAAGCTTCCGCCGGAATCGCCGGGGACCTCCAGGGGGGTTCCCGCCGACGCGGTCTTGAGCATCTCCCGCAGATGCTTGCCGCCGATTTCATCTCCGTACGCCCACCAGAAACGGACGACGGTGGCCGGCGGCCCCTTGGTCTTCCCGTACATGAGGCACAGTTTCTCGGCGGCGGCCTTCGCGATCCCGTAGAGGGGCCTTCTCGCCTCTTCCACCCGAAGGGGATGCTCTTCGTCGATGGGGGAATACCGGGGCTTCCCGTACACCACCGCCGTGCTCGCGTAGATCAGGTGCCGAACGTTTCGGGAGGCCATCTCCTCCAGCAGATAGATGTGGCCTCTCAGATCCTGCTCAAGGACTTCCAGGGGATCTTCGGAAAAGGACCAGGCGAGGTGGAGGACGGCGTCCACCCCGTCCACCGCCGCCTTCACGGCGTCCCTGTCCTCCAGGCCCGCCGGGAAAAGCGTAAGCCCCTTCTCCCCGAGGCGCCGGAGGGGCTCCACGTTCTTGTCGATTACCCGTACTTCGTACCCCCGCCGCAGGAGCGCCGCGGTCAGATACCTCCCGCACGACCCCGCGCCGCCGGTGACGAGGATCTTTCCCGCCGGCGTCATCGCCGGATCCCCGGAAAAAAAGAGAAGCGGCCGGGGATGGCGTACGGAGCCATTACCCTAGGCCGCTTCTTTCCAAGTCCACGTGCCGGACATACGCTCACAGATGCATTTCCCCACTATATCCAACAAGTTCCGGTAATACATCGCTTCCGCATGCTTGCATCAGCCGGGTCCGACCTTGATGCGCCGCTTCTTTATGATACCCGAAATGGTCGGCCAGAAGAAGATGATGATCGCCACGACCATGATCGGCAGCGCGATCGGCGGTTGGAACAGGACGATGGGATTGCCACCGGAAATAAGGAGCGCCTGCCGCAAGCCGGACTCCGCCATGTCTCCCAGGACGAGAGCCAGGACCAACGGCGCAAGGGGGTAGTCGAGTTTCTTGAAGAGGTACCCGATGACGCCGAACCCGATCATATAGTAGATGTCGATCACCCGGTTGTTCACCGCGTAGGCGCCGACGGCGCACACGTAAACGATGATCGGCATGATGATGGCGAACCGGATTTTAAGGACCGCGGCGAAGATGGGAGCGAACGCCAGCACGACGACGAGGCCGATGATGTTTCCGATCCAGCAACTGCCGATGAAGCCCCAGACGAAATCGGCGTGTTCCCTGAAGAGCATCGGCCCGGGCAGCAACCCGAAGATCATGAGACCGCCCATGATGACGGCCATGGTCGGGGAACCGGGGATTCCCAACGTGATCATGGGGAGCGCCGCGGACGTTCCCGCGGCGTGCGCGGCCGCCTCGGGTGCGATGATCCCCGCGGAAGCCCCGTGCCCGAATTCCTCGCTTTTCCTGTGACCCTGCTTGGCGAACCCGTACGCCATGAACGAGGCGGGTGTCGCGCCGCCGGGCTTGAGACCCATCCAGGCCCCGATGACGCAACCCAGCAGAAGCGCCTTCCATTCGATGAGGACTTCCTTTACTCCCCACGCCATATCCTTGAACGTGACCTTTCCGCCCGCCGTGGAATCGAGCTTGAGACCTTCCTCGACCGTGAGGAAGATCTCCCCCAAACCGAACAGACCGATGACCGCGACGATGAAGTTGAACCCGCCCATCAGGTCGATCGAGCCGAACGTCAACCGCAACTGCCCGGTGACGATGTCCATCCCGACCGCGGACAGGATGAACCCCAGGAAGATGGAGGCGCACGTTTTCAAAGGATCCTTCCCGCCCAGCCCGACGAACGCGCTGAACGTGAGCACCATCACGGAAAAGATCTCGGCGGGACCGAACCGCAACGCGAAACCCGCGATGACCGGCGCGAAGAAGCTCAGCATGACGACGCCGATCACCGCCCCGACGAAGTGGGAAAAGAACGACAACACGAGCGCTCTTCCGGCATGACCCTTCTTCGCCATCGGGTAGCCGTCAAACGTGGTCGCAACCGACCACGGTTCTCCGGGGATGTTGAACAGGATGGACGTGATGCTCCCGCCGTACAGCGCTCCCCAGTAAATGCTCGCCAGCAGGATGATGCCCGAGACGGGTTGCATCGCCACCGTGAGGGGGATCAGGATCGCGACTCCGTTGGCTCCCCCGAGCCCGGGGAGGACCCCCACGATGACCCCGAGCACCAACCCGATCATGGCGATCATGAAATTGTAGGGCTGCATCGAAACGCTGATGCCCATCATCAGGCTGTGGAAATTCTCCGCCACGTTGATCTCCCTCCGATATCAAAATGGAAGCTTGATATAACTTCCGAGCATCCCGTCCGGCAACGGAATCAGGAACAGCCGGTCGAATACGATGTACATGCCGATAGGGAAAAGGACGCTCACCAAAGCGCATTCGAGCCAGCCGATCTTCCCGACCATCCGCATGTAGAACAAGAGGAAAACGAAGGCCGCGAAGTGCAGCCCGATGATGGAAGTCAGGATCACCATGACCGTGGACGGCAACAGCACCCAGAGGATCGGCTTCAGCCCCCCCTCCCGGATCAACCGCTTGTCTCCCGTTATCCCTTCCTTCGACAGTTGCCTGATTTGCTTGACGATGGCGATTCCGCAAGTGATGAGCACACCCAGAGCCAGATAAAACGGCAGGTAGCCGGCTCCCGGGCCAAACCCCGGTTCCCAGCGAAATCCGAGGCGCACCGCGTCGTACATGACGATCGCGCCGATCAAAAACAGGAAAATGGCCACCCCAAGATTGGCCTTTCGCATCTTGCCTCCCCATCTCAACCGTTATGAAAATGCGGCACAAAGAGAGGAAGCAGGTGGAAAAACCCTGCTTCCTCCCGTTACATGCGGCGTATGCCTTCTACTTCTTCTGCAACAGACCGCCCTTCGCCATGAGGTCCTTGGTCGAGGCTTCCTTCCCCTCGAGCCATTTCACATACTCGGGCCCCGACAGGACGGCGTCCTTCAGCCCGTTGTCGGAGATGTATTTCTTCCATTCCGGCGTTTCCGACACCTTCTTCAACGTCTGGACATAGTAGTCCACCTGCTCCTGGGTGACCCCGGGCGCCATGAAGATGCCGCGCAGCATCAGGTAGCTCATGTCCTTGCCGGTGGCCGTTTTCATCGTGGGGATGCCCTTCCAGTCCGGCAGGTTGATCGGTTCGCTGTCGATCGTGGCCAGAGCCCGCAGCGTCCCGTTCTTCCAGTGGCTGACGGCCTCGGCCGGGTTGTTGACGGAAGAGTCGATGTGCTTGCCGACGAGCTCGACGGCCACCGTGCCGCCGCCCTTGAACGGAACGTAGTTGAACTTCAGCCCGTAGGTCTGCTCCATCTGGACCGTGATGATCTGGTCTTCCTGCTTCGCGCCGGTGCCGCCCATGACGAATTTGCCCGGCGTCTTCTTGACGGCGTCGATATATTCCTGGGCGGTCTTGTAAGGCGATGCGGCGTTGACCCAAAGGACGAAGTAGTCGAGGGCGAGCCGGGAGACCGGGGTCAGGTCCCTCCAGTTGAAGGGAACCCCGGTGGCCAGGGGGGTCGTGAACAGGTTGTCGAGGGTGATGATGATGAGGTTCGCGTTGCCCTTTTGG
>Ga0210377_10005869_pt1 | contig 10032 bp, 9 predicted proteins | sample PLM4_65_b1redo_FD_155480 | JGI IMG/M metagenome (GOLD analysis project Ga0210377, IMG submission 155480) | Groundwater sediment microbial communities from an aquifer in East River, Colorado, USA - PLM4_65_b1 redo | ecosystem: Environmental > Terrestrial > Soil > Riparian zone | place: USA: East...
CCCTCGAAGCCTGGCCGACGCACTATGCCAGGCTGTATTTGGTCCTCCTAGCCCTATCTTGGAGAAGATTATCCTGGATAATCACTCATTCCGTGACCGCGAAGAAGCCGAGGTTAACTTCAGCTTCAAGCAGGTCATCCCCTACATCGTTGTCAGGCACCAAGACCAGTTCCTAATGACTCAACGCACGAAAAAGCAGCAAGAAACCCGCTTGCACAACCTCTTCTCTGTGGGTCAGGGCGGGCACATTACCGACCAGGACTTCTTAAGCAAAGACCCAATCCTGGGCGGCTTGATGCGCGAGATTCGCGAGGAATTTACACTGGCTCCTGAGTATGGCTGCACCCCGATTGGGATGCTCAATGACAACTCCAATGAAGTCGGCCAGGTTCACCTTGGGCTCCTCTACGAGCTGCGCGTATCATCCCTGTTGGAGGTCGCAGAAAAGGGCAAGCACATCGCCCAATGGGCCACGGTGCCGGAACTGAGGCAGAACTACGCGCTCATGGAGAACTGGTCAAAAGTCGTGATGGACCACGTAATCTGTGCCGCGTAGTTAGGTTCGATGAAAGACTTGCTGGCATACCTTTTCGGCAGCTCCCAAGTGGAGAATGAAGTCGAAGAGACGAAGAGCGCCATCGAACGGATCATGGAAGAAGCGGAAGAGCAGGAACCGCTTAAAGTGGAGCGCAAGCCCCTCCAGACCGCGCTGAAGGCTCTCGACATCTCGGGCGAACTGGAATACGACCCGGAAGGTTTCTCGCTTGTATGCGGCGAAGAAGCTGACTACCGGCGCTATACCGAGATTCTGCTGTCGCCCGACGCCATGGAAAAGCTGGCCAAGCTGGGCTGGGTTGTTACCCGCTGCGGCGACGTGGCCATGTCCAACGAGCCTGCGGAATTTCGCATCCGGTTCATCGAGGTCACTACTGCCGGTGAGGATAACTCGGACAAAGCCTCCTGGCCTGCCCCGAACCCGAAGCTGGTTAAGGGCCTTATCAAGAAGGGCCGCGAGTTTATGGACGAGCCTGGTCCGCACGACGAGGAAAGTCCCGTCGAATACGACGACAAGACCAGTGACGACAACCAGAAGGGTGTCGGCAAGGCTCAGGACGGCAAAGATCCAGAAGGTAAGCCCAAGGGCAGTGCCAAGAGCGAGGCACTGGAGCTAGCTGAAGAAATCCTCGTAAACGAGGAAGAGCGGTGCCCGCACTGTGAAGGCCAGGGCTACGTCGATGACGAGGGCAATCCCAAGAACGAGGACATGGCCGCTGGCGATCCGAACGTCCACAAGTGCCCCCGGTGCCAAGGGCGCAAGGTGATGCCTAAATCTCACGCGACCCGTTACAAGGGCGGCGTCGAGCGCAAGGTCAGCCAGAACCTCGGCAAGCCCTGGAAATTTGAAGCCAGGCACAAAGCAGGCTGTCAGTGCGGCTTCTGCAAAAACATGGGCAGCTTAGGCAAGAAAAAGAAAGACGAGCCTAAAACTGATGATTCGGAGCAGGAACCGGAAGGTTTCGGTGAAGCACAGGAGCAACCCAAGGCCACCGAGAAGCAAGTTCCCTACGTCGATAAGCACGGCAAGCAGCGCATGGTGCCCTGGGTTACCAGGCCCAAGGCCCAAGACAAGAAAGAAGAATCTCAGCGCGTCGCGCTCAAGCGCCCGTTTTGGGGGCACAAGCCAGGCACTAAAGGTAAACTGACGCCTGGTCACAGCCCTGACCCAGTAAACAAATATACCGGCAAACTGCGCTTGAAAGGCTCTCCTCCTGCCAGCGTAACCGACAAGGACAAGGGCGACCTCTACGACCCCACTGAAAGTGCGGAACCGCCGCGCTACGACGACGTTTTCGAGAAACTGGACGCCAAGAAAAAGAAGCTCACCAAGCCTAAATCTGGCGGCAAAGTTCCCAAAACTTTCTGATGAGAACGTTTCACAGCTTCGAAGACATGGCGCAGGCCAACGAAGCTCCAGCAACCTCGCCGGTTCTGGAAGCTTTCAGCGGCTCCGCGATCGTGCGGTGGTATAATACCATCAAGTTCGGACTGAAGGAGAAAATCGCCAAGCAGGAAGCCAACCGTAACCAGGAATATGCAGCGCTACTGCGCACCTATTCCAACCTGTGGGACTCCAACGCCATTACCGGGTCCATGAACGTGGAAACAGTAAAGCTGCTCAAGGCGGCAGCTGAACCTTACGCCACGATGGACTGGAATGAGCAGAAGTATTTCATCGGTGTGGTGACCTCCCTGGACGAGCTGCTGGCCGACCAGGAAGCCTTCCCGTCTGGCGTAGACACGGAACAGAACATGCCTATGGCCGGTGGCGGCGCTGGTGGTCCTCCGATGGGCAACGATTTCGGGCCGGAAGAGAATCCTCCGCCTGGTATGGGCGGCGAACCTGGTGCCGGTGGTCCTGAGCCTATGCCTGGCGTCGAACAGCCTGGCGGTGCCCCTGGCCAACCTGGTGCCCCTGGCGAAGTCCCTCCGGGCGCTCCTGGCGAACCTGTTCCAGGCAACCCAAACCAACGCCGTCGTCCGCAACCTCCCGTCTAATTTATGAGCCCCAACGCCCTTGCCGCAAAACTGATTCAGTGCTCCAGGACTTCAAGTCTCCTGGTGCCTGGTCCACTCATTGCCGAAATCGGCAGCGAAGCCCTCCAGGACGCGCTCACCCTTGGCTGGTTGCGCCCGGACATGGAAACTGGCTTCCTCTGCCTGACCGACCAGCAAACACAGCTACAGGCAATGCGCGAGCTAGCCGACGCCAAAGAGGCAGCGCCGGAGCCCAAGCAGGAATCATCTTCACGAGCGTTCGCCATGAACCACTCCACCCGGTTCCATGAAGCTTTCGGCGTTGGCCTAACAAGCGGCTCCAGCATGAGCGCTCCTGGCAGCGGCCAGAGCCGCGAAGTTGAGCCGATGTCGCCGCAAACTCCTACCTCCATGCCCAACAAACCCAACAGCGATTACATGGTGGGCGAGGACGTGGTAGTGGCCGACGAAGGCAAGTCCTACCAAGCTAAGGTTCAGCAGAAAAACCCGGACGGCACGTATCGCCTAAGCTTTGGGCCTAACCGTCCGACCCAGCAGGACCGCATGTTCCGCCGCGAGGAGATGCAGAAGATCCAGGCCAGCGGACAACAGGCCAATCTCATCAAAGTCGAACAGTGAGCCGTGACCACCCAGTCGAAAGCAGAAGCTCTTGTAGCCGCGATTCTGGAGGGTGAAGACCCGAAAGACTTCATTCAGCGTCACCTGCCGGACATCGAGCGCAAACAAGGCATCAAGCGCGTTGCTGAGTATGAACTAGAAGACATCGGCATCGAGCACAGCCAGTATTTCACCGGACGCGGCACTTCGCATACCAACTGGGACGATGTCTACGTCGGCATCGGCGACAACCCGTCTGAAGCTATCGACGATGCCCTAGAAGCCGCCGCCGTCTCCGGTTGGCTCATCAACGACATCGACACCAGCGCTTGGCCGGAAACTCCTTCCGTCTCTGATCATCTGAAGCACGAGGCCATGGGCGCTGCGGCGGAACAAATCGACCGCGCTGAATATGATGATGATGAAGCGGACTATCTCGCCGCCGTCGAAGAACGCGCCGAAGAGATAATGTCGGAGGGCGACTCGGAGCTTTACTACCACGCGGCTGTCTGGCTCCGTGCGCCAGGGCCAGGCGAAGCCCACTTTACTGTTAGCGAAGCTGAAGACCCAAAAGACTTCCTGAAGCGCATAAGCAAAGGGCCAGACCGCCCATCGGGCTGGCCACAGTTTAGCCGGTGGACCGGGGCACGGTGGGGCATGGACACACGCCGGGCGTTCCACATGATCAAGCGGCACCACATAATGCGCAACCCGGACGGCAGCATTGCGCGGGATGCCGAAGGCCAGGCCATCTACGAGCCGTATGACCAAAGGCACTGGCTTAAGGCTACGAAATTTGGCCGGGACCGCGAGCGTTTTACCCACCAAGTCATTTATTACAATACATCGATTTTAAGCTGGGACCGCTACGGCAACATTATCGTGGACGACGGTGGCCGTAAAAGCATCACTACCCGCAACCGCATCAACACTTTTCTGCCGCACGGCTGGCGCATCCACACCTTCCAAAATATCTGGTATTGGTTCTGTCACGAATGGCCTGAAAACATCCGTGAACGAATATGGTCCGACCAACGCGCCCGGCGTCGGCCTGGATTCCCGTGGTGGATCGAATACAACCAGTATGACATGCTTCGCCCGGACGGCACTCTAATTTTCGGCTCGGACCAAAAGCCGCAGGACAAAAAGGGCCGTGCTGACCCTACCGGACGCTTAAAACTGGAAGCCTGGGTCGATATGAGGCCCCCGCCTGGCGGAGTGCTCCATCCACCCCGCCGTGGTCGCCACAACGCCTACGACCCAAACCAGCTCCAATTTCAACTGGAGGGAAAGTATATGCGCCAACTGGCCCGCTGGAAGCGCATCAAGGCCAAGCACCATCGGCTGAAAGAGGTCAAAAAACTTGAACGCGAGGTCGAGAAGGTAGACAAACCCAGCGACAAAAAGAAGCCAAAGAAAGGGCACCAGAACTTGCGATGATTGCCGGGGCTCAACTTGCGTGGCATGTGCTGGAAGGCGAAGACCCGAAGGAATTTCTCCGCCGAGTCCTCAAGCAATCCGGTCACAAGAAAAACATGCTCTCGGTCGGCGAAGAGGTCATCAGCGGGACCGGCGACACCCGCGACATCATGGAAGCCTGTCTGAACGCGCTAAAGGCACTGGACAGGGACAGGTTTGCTGCGGAGCTAAGCGACCACGATGTTTTCCAATACACGACCCTGGGCGAAATCCACAACGACTTCGACCCTGAATATTACCTGTTCGAGCGCTTGTTCAGCATTCTGCAAAAGTATTGCCCGCTCTTCTCTTACTTCGGTCATTTGGAGGCTGATGGCTCGGTCGGCTGCTGGCCACTGGACAACATGGCGCTGGAGGACATGGAAGAGGGCAAGGTTACCCTCGTGGACGAGCGCGAGAATCCCCAGCAGGCGAACGCGATCCGGCGCGGCGATTTCGGCGGCATTCCTTCGCCCTACGCCATCATCGACAAGGCGCAAGGCGGCAAGGAGCTGTGGAACACCCAAACCTTTGTGAAAATATGGGACTGGTAGCCGCACAACTCCTAACCCGCGTCCTCTTCAGCGAAGCAGAAGACCCGAAAGAGTTTCTGCGGCGCATGAGCATTCAGGCTCAGGATGAGAAGCGACGGGCACAAGGGAATACCCCTGCTGAAGAATGGAGCGAATGGGATGACCTGGAAGACTGGCAGCGCACAGCCGTTCGGGAACTGGAAGCCGAAGAGGACACTTACTTCGCGCTCGAAGATTTTAGTGACTCTACTTTCTCCGTCAACAGCGGCAATTTGAGCTTTAAAGTCTATGCAAGTGATGACATTGCTCGGGCTGAGGCTTTGGACCAGGTGCGCCTAAGCCTGAGAGACGAACCGGAACTTTTTGCTCAAGACTGGCTGCGCGGTTTCATCGACATGGAGCACCTGCGCAACACGCTTCATCAGGACGCCCGTGATGACGATTACTGGAATGAGAGCTACACGGATTACGACTCCAAAATTAAAGAACTAATTGACCGGGACCGCCTGGACGAAGACCCTCGTATCGACAGCGACGGCAACGATCTGGAAATCACGCCGGAAATCGAAGCGATGGTGGACGAAAAATGGGAAGAGATGATTGAAGCCTTCGCCAATGAGCGAATGAAAGACCCCATCACTTACCTGAGCGACATCTTTGGCGAAGAAGACGCCAACAAATGGGCTTTCGAGCATGGCCGTGTTAACATCGATGCCGCTGCTGAGAGCGCTATCAATACAGACGGCTGGCAGCACTTTCTGGCCCGCTACGATGGCAACAGCCACGACCTGCCCAGCGGAGCAGTCTATGTAAGGACATAAGCATGGATTTCAAAGAAACAATCGAAGCAGCCGGTTCGACCTTGAAGCAATCAGACCTGGGCCGCATGAGCGGCATCCTTCGCGCCTGGAATGACCTGGAGTGGAATCAGGTGGGCCAGGTCATGGGCCAAGATGCCGCCGTAAACGAACGCGACTTCAAAACCGTTAACTTGTTCCCAGGACTGGCTCAGAAGGACCAAGCCGGACAACAGGCAGCGCTTATCCGAGAATTTGGCATCAGCATCTTCCGGCGCTTTGCCGATGCCAGGGCCAAGCGCCGCTGGGAACTAAAGCTGACTCTGCCAGAATCAGAGCAAATTGAAGAGGTCCAGGAGAAATTGAAGAACCCGCAGTTCAAAACCTACAAAGCTATCATGGAGTCCTTCACCCGGCTGATGGACCGGTTCGTCTCCTTAAACGTCACCAACGCGCTCCTGGCAAACGGCATCAAGCGCGACGATGCCTTTAACCTCAGCATCCGCCAATGGGGAAGCACCCTGGAATATTGCAACATTAGAAAGATGCACTCTTTGAAGGCATTTGTCACCGCCTACGGGCCGCGTGACGTGGCTGAGTGCCCTGGCAAAGGCTTAGCCGAGAAGTTGGTCTACCAGATGTCGGACATTTCTGAATCTAGCCTGGCCGAATCTTACGGTCGGCTGATTATCGAAGTGTTTACGCTTTGCCGCCCAGTCTAGTCATTGAGCATCGCAGCCACGAGCTGCCCGGCAACACCCTCAAGCGCCGGGAACCGTTCCAGCTGCTCCCGCTTAAACTGAGTTAACCAATCTTCCAGTTCCGCAACTGCTTTCCTGAAACTCGGCAACGCTGCTGGGACTGAACGGTTAATCCGGGAGACGATACTGGATGTTGAGATGCCAACCTTATTGTCCTTATCCCAAAATACGAAGCGCCCAGGTGAATTGGGGTTCTGGTCTAGCTGAACGTGCGCCGCAAGCATTTGCAGATCGCTATCGGCAGTCGTCGGAACTTTGAACGTGAAAAAGGCAAATGGGCCTTTAGCGGTGTAGCTGTCACTACCCCACAGCAAAGAAGACCTTTGGCGGTCCCTGAAATACTGCTCCCAGCGCGACCGATTGGAAATACACCAGTCGTTGTAGCCCTTCTTCAACGAAGCAGCTGCCGTCAACGGAATGATGACTTTTAGCTGCTCGTCTTCGTAAAATGTTTCCTCCGGCCCTGTCGGATACGCACCCTCTGGCGACTTCCTGCCGACCGTGACCACGTTTCCCTCTGCCTTGCGCCGGGCTAACGTGGCCTTAACCTGGCCGACAAAATCTGCAAGGGCGTCCACGTCCTTGTAACGCGGCGTTTCATCATCTACCCAAAGCGACGGCTGAAAAGGATCTTTTGGATTGGACCGGTTCCACTGTTGAACGAACTTCTTGTCCGCTGCGAGCGCCTGCCACTTGCCAACGGCTTGAACCATCTTTTCGTAAACTTGCTTGCGCCCAGGCCATTCGCGATACCAGCCGAAAACTGGGTATTGCACATCACCAGCCAGATCCTGGTCGGCAAAGAAATAATCCCGGTGATACCTCGGAAGATCGTTCGCCGTCCAGTCCGCCTCCGCCTCCTGGCGGGACATGGGCTTGATTTTGTCGTCAGTGCGACCCAGGCCCTTCATCCGGTTATCGATAATCCAAGTCTTAGCCAAGTCCAACGCTCGCTGAGACTCGCGCCTGTGGGGCTCGCCGCCCCCGGCTGCAAATATCATCCAGTCAAATATCCGCTTGTTATTGGACCCATCCAGCGCCAAAAACCGATCAATTACGTCGGGATTGATGATCGGGCCTGGAACTTCTTTGCCGTTGATGTCGCCTGGCGGGAACTTAATCGAAACCTGGCGCAGATTGCCAGTCTCATCGAGCAGATGATACTTGTTCAAAACCCTGGCGGTGCCTCCGCTATAGGCTTCGGCAAGAACGGAACGCACTAGCACTTCCGCGCTGGCTATCTTGTCATTCATTCACTTTTATCTACAAGTGATGCTACATCGAGCACGAAATCCAGCACAATTCGGTTCGTGTCGAAAGTGCGCCCCCAGCGCTGGACAAACCTCAGAGCCCGATCGAGCGACGCCATGACCTCATCGCCACGTTGAGACGTTTTCCAGGCTTGACCAGGAGTGCGACCACCCCATTTAAAATAGCGCTCATCACTAGCCGTATGCCCCGTGAGCGTATCATCGCGGACAACAGTATCATACACCCTAAAATGCTCAGCAGTGATACGAGTAACAACATCGGCATAACTAGTCGCCTTTTGCTGGTTCTGGCAATCAATCCAGCCGTAAGACGTAGGGTCTGTAATGCGCGGCAACCAGTTGTGCGTGATGTGCAATGCAATCTTATGAAGCCACGGCGGCATTGGCTCCTTCCAGGATAGGAACACGATCGGCCCCAGGCGGTTATAGCGCTGCCAGTTGCCATCAGCTGCGCCTCGTGCCTCAAAAGACCGGTCAAATTCTGTCTTATTGCAAACACACCACTTGCCCAGGCCATACTTGATGCTGGCTCCAACCGTTAGCGGACAGACAACCAAAACGTTAGCGTCCTCGTAAATCTTATCAACACGCACGTCTCGCATGACCTGCGTTTTTCGCACTTCCGCCAAAGTGCGCAGCAAATCATCCAAGTTTTTGTAAACGGCAGTCGTTTGTGAATACTCTTTTGGCTTCCAGCCGGAGTAAATATCCAGAACTACGGTAGGGCTGAGTTGGCTGTCCTCGCACCGCTTCATGAACAGCTTGTCATCCGCGCTCCAGAGCGACAGTGGAGACTTCCTCAAACGTTCCAGCCTGTCGTGCTTCTGATTCTGGGCTAGCAGCTTGGCTTGCGCAGAATGCCAAAGCTTTACCGTGTTTACGATTTTCTGATAGAGGTTATTCTTGCCCGGCCAGCTGCGAAAGAACCCATAACCTTCTTCCTCGGCCACGTCCTGGTCACCCATGATAAACTCGAACTTGGACCGATCTTCCCAGTGTTTCCAGGCCGCACCCGCCTCATCCCGGTTCAACGGATGATGGCGCACACCTTTTTCATCCGTATAGCCGTTAACCTGTTCTTCTACAAAATCCATCCGGCACTGGTTACGCAAACTATTAGGATCGGCATCACTTTCACCCTCCCACAAACCAATGGATTTCTCCATAGCGTCCTGACCACCACCGGCCTGAAAAATCATCCAATCGAGGTATTTGAGATTCCCAGAGGGGTCGTCCTCGATAAAGCGCTGCACGGTCGCCTGGTCCATAATTGCGCCGTTGCCAAGCTTCGCACCCTTTTCTTCAGCCTCAATGAAGGTCGTTTCAGCAAGTCGATACTTCTGAATAACAAAATCTACACGAGATAGCCTTTCGCTCATGCTTGATAGAACATATAAAACTGCCGCATTGGCGTCAATAAAGATTTTTAAGAATATAGCAGGTCGTGAACCAGAAGAGCGGCCAATCGTTCGTAAACACTGCTCTTTATGTCATCAGGCTTCATCTGCTGCGCCCACTTCACAAAAGCAGCCATGACTGCCCGAAGGCTCTGGGTTAGAGCGCCGCCGTCTGGCACCTGGGCAATTCTCCCGATCAGCTCATACCAGTCTACCGGACTCGGGTGGTTGCGGTTCTGCTTGTCGAAAAATTCAACACCCACATACGGCTCGCGCAGCTGCGCGAACTCGCCGCACTTCTCAGGCTTAGCATAAACAGCGATCTGCTTCAGACTTTGATAATACTTATGGCCCTCTGGAAATTCAGGCTCCGGCACGTCACCTTTGACACGGATAAACATCAACGGACCCTTCATCGTATATCCTGTCCAGTGCGGGACTTCACGCTGAGTCCGATCATGGTGAAACGCTCGTTCAAATTCACTCTTGTTGGCCACGCACCAGCTGTCGAATCCAGCCTTCATGGCAGCCGCTGCGGTCCCCGGAATGTGGGCCACGATACGGTCATCCTCGTAAAACTTCACGTCCGGCCCGCGAATATATTCCGGCTTATCAGGATGCTTTCCAATGAACTGAACATCCTTCGAAGCTGCCTGGCGCTT
>Ga0210377_10005870_pt1 | contig 10031 bp, 12 predicted proteins | sample PLM4_65_b1redo_FD_155480 | JGI IMG/M metagenome (GOLD analysis project Ga0210377, IMG submission 155480) | Groundwater sediment microbial communities from an aquifer in East River, Colorado, USA - PLM4_65_b1 redo | ecosystem: Environmental > Terrestrial > Soil > Riparian zone | place: USA: East...
ACTCCAACAGCCGGTGGCTTGCTTGGAACGTTGGAGAGTGCATTCTGTGTCGATCGCTGTGTCTTGCTGTCGGGGGTGTTCACTTTCCACGCGTACTTGCGATACGCACGAACGATCGACAGCCAGTCCTCCAAGAACTCCTTATACGCCTTGGCCCAGTCGATAGCAGCATACACAGTAGGCACAGCGAACTTCCAGTCCAAGAACCCACCCTTGCGTACATGGTACACGAACTGATCCTTCACGACCTCATGCTCACCCAGAGCTTTCGCTACGTCGTCTGGCACAGCTGGTAGCTTTGCAGTGTTGGCAGGACCCTTCAGCAAGAACTCCCAGTTCGGGTACAGACGCGTCTTTCCCTTGCCATTCCCCTTCTTGACGAAGTACCAGACCGTCTTCTTGTCGTTGGGATCGGTGATGGTGTCGCTGATGTCTGAGAACGCTAGATGACGCACGATCACGTTGCCAGCAACTGCATTCACTACGAACACCAGGAAGATGTTGCCGTCGGTGTGGAGAACCTTCTCTTTGTCTACGAGAGCACGCAGACTCGTCAGTTCCTTCTGGTTCTCCGGGTGGTCCCAGAACGCCTTCAGCAACTCAGTCACTTCATCACGATTGGTGGTGAAGCCGAACCCCTGACCCCACGTATATATCTGCATCACTTGGATGCCACGCTTGATGAGTGGGTTCTTGAGTGCCATCACTCTCGCTAACCGAGCAATGCGATGCAACCCAGGCAGCGAGAATTCTTGCTCCGAGCTTGCCATCAGTCGGATGTAGTTGATGTCTTCCAGTGCGAGCTCGAGTTCCTCGATTCGCTCCTGAAGCATCACATTCATCTCGTTCGCGTATGTGTTCGTTTGTTTCGCCATAGGTTCCTACACGGGTGATACTCGCACACCTTCATCGCGGTTCTCATCGTTCGGCTTCCGCTTTGCGGCTTGCCATCCGACAGCGAACATTGCCAACGCACTCGCAATGATGCTGTCTGGGGGATGCTTCTCACCGAACAAGGCATCCACACTTGCTGTCGCATGTTCGTCGTACACAGCTTTGATCATGGGCGACTCTAACTGTCCATGTTCGATCGCGAGGATGTACTGAGACAGTATTGTCGCTCTCGGCTTGCCTGTCAATATCACACCACAGATGTACTCATCGTTCGACTCGAACACTACACTCCCATCCGGAGTGATGGTTTGTCGCATGGCGGGTAGGTATGCATCCACTACGTCACCGATACCTGTCATGTCGTGGGCTGCCCATCCACCGAACCTTCGCAGTCTCGTGATGAACCGTCCGATCATGTGTGGCCATGGGAGTCGGTTCATTCGTTCATAGGCGACACACCGGTACCGTACATCGCCTGGTTTCCAGCGCCAAGTGAAGATGTCGGTGAAGTTATCCTTCCGAGCCCAGTCAGCACCTGTGAAGTACCAGTAGTTGTCGTTCGGCTCTTCGATCTCGATGTACTCACCAACTGCCCCAGCGTACTCACCAAGTGCAGTCAAGAACATCGCTTTCACACTGGCTGGGTTGATCGCATGTGATCCAGCCTGTGGTGTTTGCAGATCGTACTCGGTCTCCCACATCTGGTCAGTAACCACTGTACGCTTACTCTCGATCTCTGCCTGTGAGAGCCATCCGTCTACAGGATTCGACGTCTCCTTGTAACACCACTCGTATACCGGCCACCCTCTCAGACTCGCACGTTTCAGTATCTCGGTCATTGTACCGTTCGAGTACTGGTGTGTGGACGACATGACGGTTTGCACAGCGATGCCTGTGTCACCCATCATCGGTTGTCCCTGGGCGGCATCTAAGATCGCGAGTTTCATCTCGTCTACCTCGTCTAAGCGCAGTCTCTGTGGGTGTGGTCCACGAACGCTCGCTTGGGATGCCATCAACGCTTCGATCTTGTTACCCCACACGAGCTTCGACTCGTACTGTGAGGGATCGTTCAGTAACAACTGCTTCGGTGCATCTTCATACGTCCAGAAGCGATCTCTGTGGTACTCATGCACACGTTCTGACTGAGCCCCACTACCACCCAGAATGTTCACGTTCGCCTTCAACGTACATGCCTCTGTCAACCCCAGACACGATAGCATGAACGTCTTACCACCGAACCCACGGCTCCCCTTCCATACAGACACAGGTGACTTCGCAAAGTACGCATCAGCAAACGCTCTCCACGGTGTAGTGTGATGTGGACACACTTGTACGTCCGGGATGCGTACTCCCCATGACAGCCACAGGAAGTCCTTCAGATCCTGCTCTGTCTGGATGGGGATGGTGAACTGATGCAGTTCGATCGGTGTGCTAATCACGCAGTACCTGGTCGATGTTCTCTCTCGCCTGTCGCAACAGTAGAACGTCCTGTGGTGACAGTGGACTGGGTGTGGATACTGAGCTGATCAGGGGGATCACTTGACAGTACGTTCCAATCCCTTCCTGCGAGTTATATCCACCCACCTCTGCAACACGACAGAACTGTTCAGGGTGTTGTGGATCATCAGATACCAGTGATGCATACGTTACTCCCCTAGGATACAGCAACCCGTACGCAAGCAACCGAGTTCCAGTGGGGAGTGTAGCACCTACTTGGTTTGCACCCTCGGACTGAGATGCAGCACGGTCTCGTATCTTCAGTCCACCAGGATGCGTCACCTTTATAATGAAAGAGATCCGTTCATGTATCACTATCGCCATGTGACTGTTCCTTTCGTTCGCGTATCGCGGTTGCGATATCCTGTAACGCATGCAGTGTCTCTACATGCGGGTTATACGGTTGTGGTACTAGTGCATACACACGACAGTACGTACCGATACCGGTCACACCATCGTACTCTGTCGACTCAGACACTTTGCAGAACTCCGACTCGACGTGTGTGGGAACAATGATCGCGTACACACCGTTCTCCAACGACAGTACGTCATACGCTGGCACCCAGTACCCGGTTGGTATCGTGTACAGTCGATTCACTCCGGGTGAGGGAGAGGGTACGGGATCCGTTCGTATGAACAACCCGTCGACATGCGTAACCCGCAGCAAGTATCGGATCTGCAGGGTTGGTGCCATGCTTCACGAACGCTCCTTGCTGTCTTCGTTGTCAGCCGGTCCATGTCGTATGATTGTGATGGTGTTGCGTGTGAACAGGGGGTTTGCAGGGTCCCCCTTCAGCACAGTCTCAGTTCGGTCACCATACCCTCGGTCACGTCCGAGTGTGCGAAGTGCGAACGTTTGAGCTTGCAGAGCTTGTGGTCCATCCGACCGAATGTGCATCGCCAACCCAGCCTCGGCATCGTCTACGAGTTCTTCTCGCAGTTCCTGGATGAGTGGTTTGTACAGGTCGGGTTGGTCGTGGATGCGATCGCGGATGGTCTGCGCATCACAGGGTACGAGCTTTGCAGCACGTGTAATAAGCCCTCCTGACTGGCGGAGAGCGATGATAATCTGTTCGTTTGAATATGGTCCTGGCATCTGACGATCCTCTCTTGCTAATCTATCTCTAATCTAAATGGCACGTTTGCTAATCCTAAGCTAATCATAGTAACGTATAATTATTATATGAACACACACAACTATCAGGCACAAGGAGTCGAAAATGTCTAAACTTTTCTCACAGGAAACCGAAGAAGTACTGAGCGCTCTCAAACGCGCACTCACACAGGAAGGGCTTGTCAAGCCAGTGAAGGAAGTGAAACCGAAGACAGAAAAGAAGTCGGCACTTCAGTCACTGCGGGAGTCACTTGAACCAATCGGTGACAACTCACAGGCTAGTTTTACTAACACTGACGTAATGAATACGTTCGGTGGTGAAGGTGGTGGTGGTCAGTGCAAGTGTCACTATTGTCAAAAGTGGTTTCCAGAGAACGCGGTACTGAACGTTCAGGTGAGTGCTTTCCAAGAAGGTCACGCCTGTCACGAGTGCGCAAAAGCAAACGGAAAGGAACAGTTGGACTTTTGGGACGAGTGGCAGACCTGGAATGCATAAGGAGAGTCGTTCTTCACTGTAGTGCTTTGCACTAATTATAAGAGATCCGGACAGCTAAATCAAGTGGCTGTCCGGTTTTGCTGGCGCTATTTCCTCCTCCAACCCCATGTCCACGTATCAAACCAACTCCACCAGATCCCAGTTTCCCAAGGATCCTTATCAGTCATGCGAAGGCCTAAATAGCCCGCGACTTCCCTTTCTTCCATCAAAGTCTCGCTATCTCAGTCGTTTCTACCGGGCGAGCCCGCGGCAGCGTATATATATTATCCTATTATCCTTTTATGTATATGTATATATATAGTTATGTCTGTCTACTGTATCTAGTTATCTATTTATGTTTAGCTATAAATCCACCTGTACAAACTCGTTTCCCCGATAAGGGACAATGCCAGCGAAGATAGCACCGTTTGACATTCTCTTCATACCTACAACACGCTATACACGCGTATTTTGCATTCTCACACCCTTCTGCGGCATTTGCTAATCAGACTCTAATCTAAAGCCCTTGAAATAGCGACTGAAGTATGCTATAATAAAGGTAACTCACAACACTCGTCACCCTCAGGGTGTCAGAAAGGACAAGAGAATGGATATAAATCCACCGACACAACCCGTCGGAGTGTTTCGCTGCAGTAAATGCAGTACCGATAACTTGTCACGCAAGGAAGTTCGAATCACCCAGGACGGACTAGTGCTCTGCCTGGCAACCTGCGCTAAAGAAGTCGATGCAGAAGCGCAGAAGTCGTACATCGACGAACACCGTACAGAGTGGAACAAGTACCAACGCGAGTACTACCACCGCCGCAAGAAAGGTCAGTAACCACATGTTCACACGTTTACGAAGCCTTCACACAGATTCACGTAACCGAGGCAGAAGTGCAGACTGCCCGATCTGTCAAGGTAACTACACCGCAACCAACCAAGCCGCGTTCGTCTGTCTCCAGCATCAGTCATGGGTCGTAACGATCTGCAGTGGATGCAAGCGAACCGTGTTCGCACCCTCACCGGGTGGATGCAAGGACTGCGCACAGCAGGCACTCGATGACCACTTCAAGCAGAAAGGACATTAGACATGCCCACACCTCCTCAGCAACCGAAACCACAAGCACAGCACAAGTTCGAGCTCGATCTCGCCAACCAGCCTCCAGGTTACTGGTTCGCACTGTTCATGAAGATCGGTCTTGCCATCTCCATCGCCCTGTACCTTGGTGTACACTCGCTGAACTACTTCGCGAACACCTTCAAAGGTGACCAACAGATTTTCAGCTACCTCGGTCTTGCAACGACAAGTGTTGGATTCATTGGATGGCTGCTCATTTTCAAGTACATGTCGTTCACCAACTTCGAGAAGACGATCGCCATCTGCATGGCGGGGATCAGTCTGCTCGGCGAGTTCTACGTTGCTGGTAGCGATATTCTGTACAACACCGCCGACCGCATCCTCAACCAGTCCATGACGTTCGAAGAGATTCGCACCATGTCGTGGATCGTCGCAGGCTTGGCATTTATCCACGGACTTGCACTCGTAGCTGACTTCGTTGGTCTCGAAGTGATGGTGCTGATGCAGTCACGTGCAGGTGCGAAGCGTCAGTTGGTTGCAGAAGCTAACCAAGACGAAGCGAAGTCGATTCGCATCTTCGTGAGCGCAAACGCGAAGCGCGTAACGTTCTCTGGCAAGACCAACGCCTTCTACTGCCCAGCCGACAAGCAACAACTCGTCAGTGAGTACCTTGCGAACCCATCCAAGTGGGCGTCGATCGAAGCCTTCCTGACGTACGCAAACCAGTAACATAAGGAGCCAACAATGTCACCACGCATGCGAACAGTCATTCAATTGCCGGCTGACCAGTGCATTGCTGACGATACGCACTCACGTATCGTCAGCTCTGACTGGAAACCAGTCGCTAGCCATAGAGAGTTCGAGCAAATCTCGAAACTGATCGAACAGAACTTACCTACGATGGAGTCCATGACCATCACTCACACCTGCAGATCGTCTATCTTCTCGAAGGCCCTCCTGCAACGGTGTCTTGTCACGCTTGAGTACGCAGAAGACGCGTAACCATGACTACGCAGCTCGAGTTCTTTCAAGCCTTCTTCAACGAAGGCGACCCCATCATGCTTAGGATCTTCCCGCCTGGTGAGGGTGTCAGTCCGGAAACGTTCTGGGCAACGTCACCCTCACAGGCTGTGTCACTCATACAACAGCACGATAGTGACCGAACCCACCACGTCTACTTCGGAATCCAGCCACGTACGCTTGTAGGACACGACTCAGGCGTCGACACACTTAGGTGGTTCTGGGTAGATATCGATGCAAAGAAGGTCAAGACCAAGAAGGCGGCTCTAAAGATCGTCGAATCGTTTCCACTCACACCCACGTTCATCGTTGACTCCGGTTACGGGATCCATGCGTACTGGAAGCTGCGAAACAGTCAACCTGCAACTCCTGAACTTCAGTCGCTACTGCAACAGTTCGAACAGCAACTGCAAAGCGATGCCGTACATGACCCACAACGCATCATGCGTGTGCCAAGTTCGATGAACGTCAAGAAAGGGTCTGCAGTTGAGTGTTGTGTGCTGACGAGCACTGGACTGGAGTGGTCAGTCGAAGCACTTATGGGTATACTGCAGGTTCGCCCGCAGATACGTGCTGCAATCCTAGAAGGAAACCTAGAGCCGTGGGCAGGTGATCGTAGTCGTGCAGACTACGCAGTCGCACTAAATCTGCTTCAGCATAAGGTACCGGAAGAGGACGTCGCTCAACTATTCGCTGAGGTGTTTCGAGCTAGCAAGTATCACGACCCACAGACTGGAGGGCAGCACTACCTTCAGTCGACACTTGCCGCTGCAAAGCAAGAGATGGGTGAGGGTGCAAGCGACTACTCGAAGGAGCTAGGAGTCTTCGAGGACAGTCGTAAGGTGTACACCACGGACGGCAAGAACGCCAAGCTACTGACGACGTTTACTTTCCAACCCAACCACGTTCTTCAGGTTAGTGACGACAGCACGGGTGAAGGTAAACTGTTCTGGAGTGGCACACTGCACGCGATCGATCGTGTCTGGGAGAACGTTATCTTCCCAGTCGAAGCGTTCAATAGTCGACGTGAACTGACGAACGTGCTTAGCAAAGACCCATCCTGGTCGTTCTTCGGCACTGACACAGACGCTGTCAAGTTGAAGGAGTTCTTTCGCCTGAAGTCGCCTGACCTGAAGGTTCGACAGGCAACGAAGCAGATCGGTCGCATTGGCAATAGATGGTATTGGGGCAATACCCCTGTGCTGCCGGCTCAAGTGGAAGAGGTCGCGTACTTCCCAGACGAGACGCACTTGAATGCATACCCACTCGACTACTCACGCGACGTACACGCAAACGACGTCAAGGTCGTGCTGAAGTTGTTGCCGTTCCTGAACCGACCCGGAGTGATCGTACCCGTGCTAGGATGGCTCGCTTCCACACCCTACAAGATATTCCTGCAAGATCGTGGCTTCCCCATTCTCAACGTGTACGGCACCATGGGCTGTGGGAAGTCGACACTCGTAAGTGAACTGCTCTACATGTTCGGTTATCGAGAACCACGACTGTGGTCTGCGATTCGTCAAACGCCATTCGCTCTCATGAAGCTCGCTAGTCACACAGCAACTGTTCCACTTGCACTAGACGAGTATCGGTTGTCTGAGATGCATCCTGAGAAGCGTGCACAACTGCAGAACTTCTTGATCGAAGCGTACATGGCAACTGTAGTCGGCAGAGGACGAGCCGACCTATCACTCGCACTCTTCCGAGCCAGTGCCCCTTTGATCGTACTTGGCGAGGAACGCATCGAGACGCCAGAAGCACTTACGGAGCGAATCATCCAGGTTAGTCTACGACGCGAGGACGTAGCTAAGGACACCACGTTCTCTCGCGTGTACAAGGAACTTCATTCGAACGAAGGACGTGGTGGGTTCTCGACAGCGTTCATCAACTGGACACTGTCGCATCCACTGCCTCTCGATCGTGCAGAGAAGTATCTAATGGAGTACATCCAACCGAACCTCGACATCCAGGCGGAACGCATTCGTCGGAACTTGCTGCTTATCATCGCTGGTTACGAAGCGTTGCGTCAGTTCGCACTAGAGTACGGAGTCACGCTGTACGAACCTAGGCCAGAGGAGTTTACGGAACCTATTACTGCCGTATACTCACCCACAGGCGGCGTCAACAAGCCCGTAGACGGATTCTTAGCCGACATCCTGAACTGGATCGGTGCTGGCAACGAAGACGCGTTGCGTAACATTCCCTGTCGTCTCGATTTGCAGGAGCCATCACATATCTGGATCGCACGCAAGCCCGCGTACGAGTACTGGCTGAGACGTACGTCACGTAAGGAGACGACGTCGTTCACTTCACTACACGATCAACTGGAGGAGATGAACGGCATGCGGAAGGTCGTCGTCGTACCGAACAAGCCTGTGTCTATTCGTGGAGCAACGCAGAACGCAATGTGCCTTTCTATTATGGAGGCTGCAGAACGCTACTCCACACCCACGGACTTCGAACTCAGTACCATCACAATTGTACAAGGAAGGCAAGAATGACGCTGATCCGAAACCTCGTGCTCTGGTTCTTCTGCTGGCGAGACCATCCGATCCTCTCGCCATCCCTGTCCTTCCTTCACGGTGGATGTATTTGCGCTTACTGTAAGCGTGACCACCGAATCATCGACGCTGTGGCCGTCGATAGCCTGCCACAACTGGAGTCAACAAATGAAACGCCTGATCACTCTGTTCGCCGCTAGTCTCCTCGCACTCACCATCGCATATGGTTCGTTCTACGTGGGTCGTATCTACGGTGCACTCGACCCACTACGCACTTACGAGATCCCGATGTGCGTCACACACTCGACGCAGCTTCGAGAGTCCCCTACTGGGTACGTCAACGCCAACATCCCAGCCGACGCTACGATTTGGTTCCGCAAACTCGAGCTTCCGTTCGCACACGTCAGTTACTTTGACGGCAAGAGCTGGATTGACGGCACACTCACTGCTTCTATCCTTGAGGTGTGTGCTAGCTACGGAAGCTCCGCGAATTTCAACAACCAAACCCAGGCCATTCACTGGCTCAGTAGCAAGTAAGAGGACACCATGCCTGACGGCCAAACACACCTGAAAATTTGGACTGCTGCCTGGTCGGTAGCACTCCCCGTCGCCGCACTCACACTCATCGCTGGTGAACCCGTCATCGCCGCAGGCATCACGATTGGTTATGGCCTAGGCCGGTACTTGGACCCGGACCTGGACGTAATGGGAACCGCAGGAGGAGACGGACGAATGGTAAACGAGCTGCCCATCGTCGGTCTCCTCCTGTATGGTTACTGGTCGGTCTATGGTGCTGTGTTTCGCAGACACCACCGCAGCAAGTGGACACACGGTCCATTCATCTCAACCGCTATCCGGTTCGTGTACCAGTTCTGGCTGCCCGCACTCGCCATCTATTACTACCACATGAACTGGGCTTGGTGGCTGCTGCTCGGCATGTACGGGGGACTCACTTTCGCGGACGTCTTGCATTGGGCTGCGGATACACTCAGTGGGGAACTGCGTCGCTCCAAACGCTAATCTAACGCTAATCTTTCAGGGGGATCTGCTAATCCTACACTAATCATAGTAACGTATAATTTCTATATGGACACACACATAACATTCCACACCAACAAATTACTGAACTGGACCACTGTCAAGGTCAATGGCATGATCGTGGGTGAGTACCAGAAAACCGAGTGGTTTTGGAAGTTCGAGCGATACGGTCGACCGAACTTGATAATAGACAAGAACCTAGGCGAGTCAGCGGTACGAGAAGCGATTGTCCAGGAACTGAGTAAATAGGAAAGGAGGTGATGCTGTGGCAGGCTGGAACTCGGACAAACAACGCGAGAAGTTCGTAGAGGCCATCCGCAGAGAACGTAGGAAGCGTTTCTGGTCGACAGTAGCAGTGTTTCTGCTAGCGCTCCTGATCTGCGGGCCCATCGTGTACGAGTTGATCAGGTT
>Ga0210377_10005871_pt1 | contig 10030 bp, 10 predicted proteins | sample PLM4_65_b1redo_FD_155480 | JGI IMG/M metagenome (GOLD analysis project Ga0210377, IMG submission 155480) | Groundwater sediment microbial communities from an aquifer in East River, Colorado, USA - PLM4_65_b1 redo | ecosystem: Environmental > Terrestrial > Soil > Riparian zone | place: USA: East...
CCGCGGCCGGGCGCGCTCGTCTGGCCGAGCGGAGTGTCCAGGCCGATGGCCGCGGCCCCGGCCCGCGCCAGACCGGCCACCGCCCGGGCCAGCACCGCGCGGTCCCAGGCGCCGGCGCCGAAGCGCGCCTCGCTCGCCGCGTCGCGTGCGACGATCACCAGCGCGGGGCTCACGGGCGCGAGATTGGGCGTGAGGATCCCACGCGCGGTCCACTCGAGCGTGGTGATGCCCGGCCCGCCCAGGCCCACGAGCGCGCCCGCGGCCAGCGTCGCGGCCACCGCGATCGACCCGGCGATGACGATGCGGCGCACGACTCAGCGCGGCGGCGGGCGCAGGCCCTCGGCGGCCGCGCCCTTCAAGTAGGCGAGGATGCGCGCGTCGTGCGCGGGCAGCCGGCCGTCCACGCCCTGCGCGTAGAGCGTCTCCAGCAGCTGCTGGGCGGGCTGGCTGAGCGCGGCGGCCTCGCGGATGAGCATGGTCACGGCCTCGGGCACGCGGCCCTGCCGCAGCAGCACGGCGCCGATCGGCTCGTCGGCGGTGGCGGCGAGATCGGGGAAGTCCTTCCAGAGCGTCGCGCGGTACTCGGTGAACGCCTGCTCGGCGGCCTGACGCGAGAGCGCGGCCGGCGCACGCCCGCCGCGCCCCACGGCCACCTGTCGGAGCTGCGCGAGCGCGTCCTCGGCCTGGGGCACGCCCTGCTCGGCCGCCTGGAACCACCAGGCGATCGCGGTCGCCAGGTTCCGCTCGACCCCGAGCCCGGCGGCATAGGCGGTGCCCGCGAAATACTGTGCGCGCGCGTGGCCGGCCTGCGCGGCGACGACGAACTCGGGCGTGGCCTCGGCCTCGCGTCGCGCCAGCTTGAGCACGAGCCCCAGGTTGTAGCGCGCGTCCTGCTGCTGCGGATCGGCGGCGAGCACGCGCCGGTAGGCGTCGATGGCGCCGCCGACATCGCCCTGGGCGTAGCGCACGACGCCGAGCACGTACCGCGCCTGCAGCCGATCGGGCTGCGCGCTCAGCACGCGCTCGAGCTCCTCGCGGGCGGCCGGCCATTCCTGCCGCGCGACCAGCGCCGTGGCCAGCGTCAGGCGCGCGTCGACGGCGTCCGGTTGCCGCCACAGCGCGGCCCGCAGCTCCTCGACCGCGCCGTCGAGATCGCCGAGGCCGTAGAGCGCCTGCCCGAGCGCCGCCCGGGCGGCGACGAGCTCCGGCTGCAGCCGCAGCGCCTCCCGCAGCGCGGTCGCGGCGGCGGCCATCTCACCGCGGGCGATCAGCGCCTGACCGCGCTCGAGCTGGGCGCGGGCGGCCGCCGGCGCCGGCGCGGGCTCGCCGGGCCGCGGAGGTCGGATCTCCGCGCTCGGTATCGCCGGGGGAGCGGGCGGCGCGGCGGTCGCGCACCCGACTGAAGCGAGGACGAGGAGGAGGAGCAACGCGCGAGACACTGTCCGCGCCATCATAGCGCCGCCCACGCAGCGGCGCCAAACACACCCCGCTCAGTCGGAGCCCCCATGCTGAAAGGACGGCATGACCTCGCGCGCGAAGAGATCGAGCGAGCGCATGGCGGCGTCGAACGGCGGATTGCCATACAGGAAGCGGCCGACGAAGTAGTTGCAGCCGCTGGCGGCGAGGTGACGCTCGACCTCCGCGCGCACGGTCGACGGCGAGCCGACGACGGCGGTGTCCATCTCGATCGCGCGGTCCAGCGTCTCGGCGAAGCGCATCGGCACCGTGTTGAACTGCCGCCACAGGTGCGTGAGGCTCTCGTACCAGCGCTGATAGGCCGGCCGCGCCAGCTTCAGCGCCTCGGCATCGGTGTCCGCGACAAAGACCGAGCGCTGCACGCCGACCAGGGGCGCCGGGGCGCCCGCCGGTGCGCTCCATGCCTCGAAGTAACGCTCGACGAGGGGCTTGAGCGCGGTGCTGCCGAGCGTGCTGACGATGTTGACGCCGCGCCGGGCGGCATCGGCGGCGCCGTCGGGGCGCACCACGCCCTGCCACAGCGGCGGATGCGGCTTCTGCACGGGCGTGAGCTCCATGGGCACGCCGCGATAGGTGTAGTGGCGGCCGTGGTGTGTGAGCCGGCCGCCGCGCAGGCCGGCCAGGATGATCTCGAGCGATTCCTCGTAGATCTCCTGCGCCGCCAGGAAGTCCACGCCGCTGTAGGCCAGCTCGTAGGGTGAGATCCCGCGACCCACCCCCAGCTCGAAGCGCCCGCCGCTGAGCTGGTCGAGCATGCAGATCTCCTCGATGAGGCGCAGCGGCGTGTAGAGCGGGAGCAGGTAGACGAGCGGGCCGAAGCGCAGGCGCCGTGTGCGCTGCGCCACGGCCGCGAGGAAAATGCCCGGCACGGGCGCCATGCCGAGCGGCGTGGCGTGGTGCTCGGCCACGTGGTAGGTACGGAAGCCGGCCGCGTCGGCCGCCTCGACCATGCGCAGCCGCTGCTCGTAGAGCGTGCCGAGCGGCTCGTCACCGCGGTCGACGTGATCGAAGATGCCGAATGCCACCGACGCCATCACGGCCTTCCTCCGCGGGCGATTGTAGCCCAACCCGTGTTAGGCTTCGACGGGCGTCCCCCCGGACGCACATCGACGACAACCATCCACAAGGAGACCGCCATGGCGATCAAGGTAGGTGACCGGATCCCGGACGGAACGCTGACCGAGCTGGTCACGGACGAGCGGCCCGGCTGCACGGTGGGCCCCAACGCCTTCAACGTCGGTGACCTGACCAAGGGCAAGAAGGTCGTGATATTCGGCCTGCCGGGGGCGTTCACGCCCACCTGCTCGGCCAAGCACGTGCCCAGCTACGTGCAGAACATCGACAAGCTCAAGGCCAAGGGCGTCAACGAGGTCTGGTGCGTGTCGGTGAACGATGCGTTCGTCATGGGCGCCTGGGGCAAGGACCAGAAGGCCGACAACAAGGTGCGCATGATGGCCGACGGCAGCGCCGTCTTCACCAAGGCGCTCGGCCTCGAGATGGATCTCACCTCGCGCGGCATGGGCGTGCGCTCGCAGCGCTACTCGATGCTCGTCGACAACGGCGTCGTCAAGGCGATCAACGTCGAGGGGCCCGGCAAGTTCGAGGTGAGCGACGCCGACACGATGCTCAAGCAGGCCTGAGAGACGCGCGCGTGGCCGTGATCGCGGAAGGCCGCAAGGCCCCCGACTTCACCCTCGAGGACGCCTCCGGCAAGCGCGTGGCGTTGAAGGACTTCAAGGGCAAGGACGTGGTCGTCTACTTCTACCCGAGAGACGACACGCCGGGGTGCACGAAGGAGGCCTGCGGCTTCCGCGATCTCTGGGCCGACCTGCGGCGCGCCGGTGTGGTCGTGCTCGGCGTGTCGGCGGACGACGCGGCCTCGCACGTGAAGTTCAGCGCGAAGTACAAGCTGCCGTTCACGCTCCTGTCGGATCCGTCACGCAAGGTCATGGCGGCCTGGGGCGCGTACGGTGAGAAGATGATGTACGGCAAAAAGACGATCGGTGTCATCCGCTCGACAGTCTGGATCGGGCCGGACGGCGTCGTGCGCAAGCACTGGGCGCGCGTGAGCGATGCGGCGAAGCATCCGGCTGCGGTGCTCGAGGCGATCCGCGGCACGTAGCGCTCACCCGGACCTCACTCGTTCGAGCCGAGACTCTAGCCGCCCGATCCCTCCGCCGGCGAAGTCCTTGCTGCTCAGCTTCTTCTGCTCGCCCTTGTGGTAGGCGGTGCCGGCCCACTCGGGTTCTTTCTGACCGATCAAGCTCATCGTTTGGCATCCCACCGGCTGCCGTCAAGCGCACGGCCAAGCGCACGGCGCTGGACAAGCCGGCCGCGGCGGGGCTACGATCCGGGCGCCCGCAGCCGATCGCTGCAGCTCCAACGGAGGAGACACGATGCCCCACATCTGGATGATCGTCGCTCTAGTCCTCGCCGTCGTCGGGATGTCGTCCGGTCCGCTCGCCGCTCAGGACAAGCCGATCGAGCTCAAGTTCACGAGCTGGGTCAGCGCCGTCCACGGCCATCACACGGGCGTGATGGTCCCCTGGGCCAAGATGGTCGAGGAAAAGAGCGGCGGCCGGCTCAAGATCACCATCTTTCCCGGCAGCACGCTCGGCAAGGCCGTCGATCACTACGACATGGTCAAGGACGGGATCGCCGACATGGGGTTCACCGTCCCCGGCTACACGCCCGGCCGGTTCCCGCTCGTCACGGCGCTCGAGCTGCCGGGGCTGTTCAAGTCCTCCCGGGGCGGCAGCCTGGCCGTCATGTCGGTCTTCGACAAGCACTTCAAGAACGAGTTCAAGGACGTGAAGGTGCTCTGGTTCTGGGTGCACCCGCCCGGCCACTTCCACCTGGCCAAGAAGCAGGTCAAGGTGCTCGAGGACCTGGCCGGGCTCAAGATCCGGGCGGCAACCCCCATGCTCACCAACATGGTGAAGACCCTCGGCGCCATCCCCGTGAGCATCCCCGCCCCCGACACCTACACGGCGCTCGAGCGGGGCACCGTGGATGGGACCATCTTCCCGTGGGAGGCGATCTCGTCCTTCAAGATCGCCGAGGTGCTCAAGCATCACGTGGCGTCCGGCCTCTACGTCGCCCCCCTGTTCACGCTGATGAACCAGAAGAAGTACGACAGCCTTCCGCCGGACCTCCGCAAGGTGATCGACGATCTCTCCGGCTCGTGGGGCGCCGAGTTCAACGGCAAGGTCTGGGATCAGAACGAGTTCGTCGGGATCGAGGCGATCAAGAAGGCGGGCGGGACCATCTATACCTTGCCGGCCGAGGAACGCCAGCGCTGGGCGGCCAAGCTCAAGCCGATCGAGGAGGAGTGGCTGAAGAGCATGGAGGCCAAGGGATTGCCCGGCCGCCAGCTCCTCAACGATCTGCGGGAGGCCATCAAGCGGTACGACCCGTAGGCCCATGCAAAGGTGGCTGGACGGCTGCGAACGGGTGCTGACCCTGGTGGCCGCGCTGGCCACCTTTGCCATGATGCTGCTCACGACGGCGGATGCGGTGGGACGGTACCTCTTCAACCGCCCCATCCTCGCCGCCTACGAGCTCACCACCAACTACCTGATGGTCGCGGTGATCTTCCTGGCCCTGCCGTACGCCTACCGCCAGGGCGCGAATATCCGCGTGACGTTCCTCGTCGACCGGCTCGGCCGGACCCCGCGACTGGCCGTCAACCACGCCGTCCAGGTCATCTCCATCCTCTACTGCGCGGCGCTCGTCTTCGCGACCTTCCAGCAGACGCGCCACGTGCTGACCACCAAGACGACCTTCGTCACCCTCGACCTGCCCCTGTGGCCCGCGCACCTGGTCGTCGCCGTCGGGCTGTTCCTCACCACGCTCATGATGCTGCTCGACCTCCGCGAGGTCCGGAAGGGGCGCTCCAGCCTCTTTACCGACGGCGGCGGCGGCGGCTAGCTCGATGGTCTATCTGCCGTTCCTCGTCATGGTGGTCGCGCTGCTCCTGGGGGTCCCGATCGCCTTCTCGCTGGCGACGGCGGGGATCGTCGGCATCTACCTGCTCGGCGGCGATCTGAACGTGATCCTCCGGATCCTGGGGACGACGCCGTTCGGCGTCACCGCCGAGTACGTGCTGACCACGATCCCCATGTTCATCCTCATGGCCTACTTCTCCGCCTCCGGCGGCCTCGCCCGCGACCTCTTCATGGCCGGTGCCAACTGGCTCTCGCGGGTCAAGGGCGGCCTCGCCATCGCCACCGTCTTCGCGTGCGGCATCTTCGGCGCCATGTCGGGGGCAAGCCTGGCCGCGGCGGCGGTGATGTCGAGCATCGCGATGCCGGAGATGCGCCGCCACGGCTACTCGGACGAGCTGGCGGCCGGCGCCATCGGGATCGGGGCGACGCTCGACATCCTGATTCCGCCCAGCGTCGGCATGGTGATCTACGGCATCTCCACCCAGACCTCGATCGGCAAGCTGCTCATCGCCGGCGTGGTCCCCGGCATCATCGTGGCGATCTTCCTGACGGCAGCGATCCTCGTCTGGGTCAGGGTGCGACCCGCCCACGCGCCCGAGACCTACGTCGTCTCGGCCAGGGAGCGCTGGGCGAGCCTGGGCCGGATCTGGTCGAGCCTGCTGCTGATCGTGCTGGTGGTGGCGTTGCTCTACACGGGCGTGGCCACCCCGACGGAGGTCGGCGCCCTCGGCGCCTTCCTGGCGGGGGCGATCGGCTTCCTCTTCGGCCGGCTCACCTGGGCCGGCGCCCTCGACGCGGTCCGCGAAACCGTCAAGACCTCGGCCCTGATCTTCATGATCCTGATCGGCGCCACCGTGTTCGGGTACTACATGGCCATGAGCAAGATCCCCCAGCAGGTCGTGGCCGTGGTGACCGAGATGAACCTCAACCGCTGGGTCGTCATGATCGGCATCGTGGTCACCTACTTCGTCGTGAGCATGTTCATGGACGAGCTGCCGCTGCTGCTCCTCACCCTGCAGCTGACGTTCCCGCTCATCACCGCGCTCGGGTTCGACCCCGTCTGGTTCGGGGTCATGTCGATGTTGATGGTGGCGATGGGACTCGTGTTCCCCCCGGTGGGCATGATCGCGTTCGTGGTCAGCTCCAGCGGCAACGTGAGTCTCATGAAGGTCTACACGGGGACCAGCATCCTGATGATCGCCCTCGTCCTGACCACGGCCCTCCTCATGGTCTTCCCGCAGCTCGCGCTCTGGCTACCGAACACGATGAAGTGAGGGTCGGACGGTAGATGATCGTCCACCTGAACTTCCTGCCGGCCTCGGGCGCGACCGACGCCAGCAACATCGTCACGGCGCTCTTCGGGCTGCTGGACCAGGGGCGGCTCGATCCCGAGCTGCTGCCGCACCTGCGCGTGCACCTCGACTGGCTCCAGTACAAGGCCAACTTCCGCGAGCCGGTGAGCGTCCGCCGCGGTGCCGACGCCTCCGGCGAGCCGCTCGCGCTCGCCGAGATCGCCATCGACGTCCGCCAGGCCCGGCCCGAGCGCCTGGGCGAGCACCTCGCCGCCGCCCTCGCCCCGGCGGACGGCGTCGTCCTCGGCGACTTCACGCCGCTGAGCCAGAGCCTCATCTGGCCGTGCAACCGGCTCTTCTGGCAGCGGGTCGCCGACTGGGAGCGCGATACCGGGCGCGGCTTCGAGGCGGCGCTGCCGAGCGGCCGCTCCGACGCCAACCATCCGGACGCGGTGGCCGACGGCGTCGCCGACTTCTGGACCCTGCTGGTCGAGCTGGACAAGCGCGGCCAGCTCCCGCCCGAGATCTTCGCGCTGGAGATCGGCGTGGGTTCGGGCACGCGGGCAGGCCTCTGGCTCGACCGCTTCAAGGCGCTCGACGAGGCGCGCTCGACGAGCTTCTATCCGCGCCTGCGCTTCCTGCTCGGCGACTACTCGCTGCCGACGCTCGACCGGGCCATGAGCGCCGTCGGCGCGCATCAGAACGTGGTGAGCGCGATCGCCATGGACGCGCTCAACCCGATGCGGGCGCTGTCGTTCCTGCGCTACAAGATCCTCTACATTCATCTCACGAACGTCTACGACAACCTGCCGGTGGACGAGCTGGTGCGTCGCGACGGCCGGCTCTACCTCGTGGAGGTGCGGCCCTACCTGCCGCTTCCGGCGGCCCAGGCGCTGTGCGCGGCCCACGGCCTGACGCCGGCCGACCTGCCGGCGACCGTGGCCCGGCTGCTGGAGGTCGGTCCCGACCTCTTCGGCGATCGCGCGCGCGGCGTGGCGTTCTGGCGGCAGTTCTGGGACGGCCTGCGCCTGGAAGAGCGCCTGCGACTGCTGGAGGGCATCGCCGACGCGCCGCTGCCGCCCGGGCTCGCGCCCGAGCACCTCGAGGACTTGCTGGCGGGAGCACCGGCCGACATCCGCTTCCACATCTCGCGCGGCGCGGTGGAGAGCTTCGTCAACACCGTCCCGCTGCTGCACCCGCGCGGCTATCTGCAGGTGCAGGACATCTTCGTCACCACGATGGACGAGTACCGCCAGGGCTTCCGGGGGCCGGGCAAGCTGGACGGCTCGGTCGTGAACTGGGTCAACGGCGCCCTGCTACGGGTGGTCGGCGCCCGGGCCGGGTTCGACGTGCACTTCGCGCCGTTCCGCTACCGCCCGGGCTCGCGCACGTCCATCCTCTATACGACCCTTCGGGAGTGAGGGACCCCATGGCTGGCTTGCTGCTCTCCACCGCCGTCGTCGGCAGCTACTCGATGCCGGGCTGGCTCGAACGCGCCAAGAACGACTACCTGCGCCGCCGGATCACCGCCCACGACCTCGACGAGATGCACGACGCCGCGGTGAAGGCGGCCATCAAGGACCAGGAGGTCGCCGGCATCGACGTCGTCTCCGACGGCGAGCTGCGGCGCGACAACATGATCGACTACTTCGCGCTGCGGCTGCCGGGCGTGGAGATCGATCGCGGCGCCAAGGCCTCCTACTACGACTTCTACGACAGCGTGGTGCGGGCGCGCATGCCGATGGCGCCGCTGGGCCTCGTCGAGCACTTCCGCTTCCTGCGCCGCTTCACCGAGCGGCGCACGAAGGTGTCGATCACCGGCCCCCACTCGCTGGTCAAGCGCATCCGCAACGAGTACTACCCGGGCGAGGAGGAGTTCGCCGTCGAGCTCGCGCGGATCATGAACCTCGAGCTGCGCGAGCTGGTCCGCGCGGGCGCCGAGGAGATCCAGATCGACGAGCCGTACTACTCCGGGTTCCCCGCCGACCTGCCGTGGGGCGTGCGCGCCATCAACACGCTGGTCGAGGGCGTCGACGCCCGCTTCAGCCTGCACGTCTGCTACGGCAACCGGTACGGCAAGCCGTCGTGGGAGGGCAGCTACCGGTACCTGTTCCCGGCCGTGCTGGGGGCCAAGATCCACCAGCTCACGCTGGAGTTCGCGCGCCGCGGCGGCGACGACCTGCGGCTGTTCAAGGAGTTCGATCCGCCCTTCACGGTCGGCCTCGGCGTCGTCGACGTGAAGGCGCACGACGTGGAGCCGGCCGGTGTGGTCGCCGAGCGCATCCGTCAGGCGCTCGAGGTGCTGCCGGCCGAGCGGATCACCGTCAATCCGGACTGCGGCCTCCTGCACCTGCCGCGCGACGTCGCGTTCGCCAAGCTCTCCGCGATGGTGGAGGGCACGCGGCTGGTGCGGAAGGAGCTCACCGGATGACCACGCCGCTCAGGGAGGCGCTGGCGGCCGGGCGCTTCGGCTACGTCGTCGAGCTGGTCGCCTCGGCGCTGAGCCGCGAGGCCCAGCTCCTGGAGACGGCCTCCAGCCTGGCCCGGCTGCCGCAGGTCGTGGCCGGCAGCATCACGAGCTACGCCGGCGGCGCCATGGGGCACGACCCGCTGCGGGTGGCCGCCGCCGCCCGCGCCCGCGGACTCACGCCCAACCTGCACCTGACGTGCGTGAGCCAGGACCGCCACGGCCTGCGCAAGACGCTCGAGGACATGCACGCGCTGTCGCTCGAGAACGTCTTCGCGCTCACCGGTGACTTCCCGAAGAAGGGCGATCAGCCGCCGGTCTTCGATCTCGACTCCGTGCAGCTCGTCCAGCTCGTCGCCTCGCTGCGTCGCGACGGCATGCCGTTCCACACGGCCGTCGCCGTCTCGCCGTTCAAGTACACCGAGGCCGATTGCGTCTACCAGTACGTCAAGCTCGAGAAGAAGATCGACGCCGGCGCCGATCTGGCCATCACCCAGGTCGGCTGGGACGCGCGTAAGTTCGCCGAGCTGAAGCGCTACCTCGACGCGCGGGGGCTGTCGACGCCGCTGCTCGGCAACGTCTACGTGCTGGGCCCCAGGACGGCCGAGCGGATGGCCCGGGGCGAGCCGCCGGGCTGCTGGGTGTCGCCCGAGCTGCTCGCCGTCGTGCGGGCCGAGAGCCAGGCCCGTGACGGCGGGCGCCGCGCCCGGCTCGAGCGAGCGGCGCGGACGGTGGCGGTCCTGCGTGGGCTCGGCTACGCCGGCGCCTATCTGGGCGGCACCCACGACGCGCAGCAGATCGCCTGGATCATCCGTCGCGCGGAGGAGCTGTTCCCGCAGTGGGAGGCG
>Ga0210377_10005872_pt1 | contig 10029 bp, 10 predicted proteins | sample PLM4_65_b1redo_FD_155480 | JGI IMG/M metagenome (GOLD analysis project Ga0210377, IMG submission 155480) | Groundwater sediment microbial communities from an aquifer in East River, Colorado, USA - PLM4_65_b1 redo | ecosystem: Environmental > Terrestrial > Soil > Riparian zone | place: USA: East...
ATTGCCACGCTGAACAGCGGCGGCAGCCAGACGTGCACCATCACGCCATCAGCGGGATACACTATAGCCGATGTACTTGTTGATGGCGTTTCGCAGGGTGCGGTGGCCACCTATGTCTTCACGAACCTTAGTGCAAACCATACCATCGCGGCGACGTTTGCAGCGACCGTCGAGAATAACGAGCCGTTAACAATCACCGCGAGCGCGGGCCAGGGCGGCAGCATCTCGCCAGCGGGCGCCACCACCGTAAACATTGGCGGCAGCAAGACCTATACGTTCACCCCATTGAGCGAAGAGTACGTCTTGTCGTACGTGATCGTCGACGGGATGAACATAGGCAGGCCCACGAGCTACACCTTCACCGACGTAAGAGTGAACCACGTGATCAATGCTTATTTCGATGTAAATCCCTACTGGTTCCCTGATGAATAAATACAGACCAATAATGGGGTCGCTTCTTAATATAATGACAATAGTGTCACACATAAAGAAGCGATCCCATACGATCGCAAAAAAGATTGCCCGACAAAGCCAAACCCGTCGTGAGACGGGGACGGAAAGCAACGAGTCTTGCTTGAGAAGAAAGAATAAACTTAATGTTCCTATTAAAAAAATCACGTGCAGGTCAACATGGTACGATCGTAAGCGCAGTAATGGGGAAACATCAAGCAGCCTGATCATCCATCAGAGTTGGTAATCTCGCAATGGAGGTGAGAGAACATGGAAAAAACCATTTCACCAGGATTGAAGGTAACGTTCCTCGCTGGTTGCTTTACGGCAGGGATCTTCGGGCTTATCTACACGCTGGGCCCGGAGGCATACCAGAACTTTATCGGCGTACCGATCAAACAACCAACGGAAGCGACGGCGTTTCGTGGTTTAGGGGTGGCTTTAATCGCTTTGGCATATGCTGGATGGTTGTCATCAAGGGAGACAGCCACGGACAACGTGAAGATCGCAGCCAAGATGGTGATCGTCTGGATGCTCCTGGGTGCTCTTGTTATGTTGTGGTGCCTGCTTTCTTCTGAACTCCCGGCGATCTATTGGATGTATTTTGTTCTGTTCGCAGGTTTTGCAATAGCCTTCAGCGTTTTCTATCCGCGAGGGTAGAACAGTGGGGACGCAATCGAGCACGATCGCCTGGCCTTTGGAGTGTGCAGACATGAGAATTCAAGACATTTGAGAAATTGCAAAAAAGAATGGGGTCGGGGCTGGAAAGCTTGACAAAATAGGGCTTGTTAGAGCCATCCAAAAAGCTGAAGGAAATAATGATTGCTTTGCGACGCCGTATGTTCGCGAATGCAATCAAATAAATTGCCTCTGGCGTGAAGACTGCATGAAAGCAGTTTAATAGGCAATTCGTCTGGTCACAAAGCGCGATACGATCCACAACACTCGAGAGGGCGAAAAGGAGGTGAAGGGAAGTAGGCGTATGACGAGATGAAAGGCCTGGCTGCCCAGTGCACAAACGCATGGCCGGGAAGGAGAACCAGACGATCAAAAGCATTCACAAGAAGAAAAATCAAATAGGAGGAGGTAACCATGATTGATCACAAAAATGCCGTGCTCCATCGTCTCGTCTTAGTATTGCTGGTGATATCGCTTGTTGCTCTTACCAGCTGTGCATCTACGTTTACGAGCGTTTTGCCGAAGCCGCCGGAAAAATTCGAGAAGATTGGGTCCGCCTCAGGCACCGCTTGCGGTTCCATGCTGATCGACGGAACGGCCTACAACTTCATTCCTCTGCTTCTCAACGACCGTGTGGAGCGTGCCTATAAAAATGCTCTTGAAAGCGTGCCCGGCGCATCGGCGCTTGTAAACGTGACGTTGCAGGAGAACTGGTTCTGGTGGGTGATCGGGTCCACAAAGTGTGTGACCATAACTGGGGAGGCGATCCGATGAACAAAAAAAAGGTGGCGACAATAGGTATGATAGCGATGCTCTGCATGGCAGTTGCGGGCTGCACGGGTACTCCGGTTATGTTCAAGTCGATGATGGAGCAAAACTATGACGCTACGAAAGGCCGGACGATAACGGCGAGCGCATGCGGATTCCAGCTATTGCTCTGGATCCCCATCAATGTCAATAGCCGTCAACAGCAGGCATACGAGGAGCTCATGAGGCAGGCGACAAATGAGTACGTAACGGACATAAAGGTTCAGGAAAAGTGGACCTATGCCTTTGTGGGGACGATATACTGCACCGTGCTGGAGGCGACGGCATATCCGAGAATCGTGGTCTCTACAGGGAACCCAACGCAGCTGTGAAATCTGATGAGAAATAGTGGTCGGGTCGGAGTCATCCGGAGATTCTGCTGAGGAGGCAAGAAGCCATTCATCACCATTCACGGGCTAGGGATGATACCGAGCGGGTCGGAAATATAGTGTTTCCACAAAGTGCTAACTTTGAACCCTAAGCTCTGAATGGTCCTCACCCCACACCTTCGCCTCTATCTCTTTCAAGAGATCTCCGAACGTATCAGGATCGATCTCTGAACAGACCACTCCTTAAAATGTCCCGCAGTGGGCTTTGCCCATCGCGGGTTCACCAGGTTGACCTTGTTGAACACCGTAAGGTGAGGAATGTGATCAAGGTAGATCTCTTGCAGAAGGTTGTTAATAAATAGGGTCTTTACTTTTGATATTTCCCTCTGTTCTGCTATTTTTGCTTCATGTCCCGCCCCTCCGTATTGAATATCCTGGTGTAGATTATCCCGTAAGAGAAATTCCGACCTGCTCTCTGCTCCGTTCGATATTCCCTTAGCGTTTAACCTATTAGTGATGCTCGGGATCTGGTTTGCCGCAGAACGGATTGCCTTGCCGGGTCTGATAGCGATGCCGATCATTCTCTCCGGCGTGGTACTGGTGATCGCGGGACAGAGATGGCAATTATTTTTGTTGACAAAGACCCCCCATTCCGGCTAATCTTACTTATCAGAATAATCTGATTATACAGAAATAGGTGCTTTCAAAATTATCATGAAAATAGAGGGGCAAAGTAATGAAACCACAGAGTGCACTGAGGAATGCCTGGGGAAAGCCTGAACACTTGAGTATATTTATCAATAATTTGCTCTGTGCCTTCGTGGTTTAATGGACAATAAAAAACAAACGAAGCTGGTAATAAAAAGGGGCAGAGGGGGATGGAGGCCTCAGAGGGGCTAACTCCATACATTCTATGCCTTCTCTGTGAGCTCTGTGGTTAAATCTTGACAATACACGAAAAACCGGAGGATTGCGGATCATGAAAAAGAATGAAAAGGCGCCCGTTGCCGGCCTGTTCGGCAAAGGCGCAAGCTGCTGCGCTGTCGAGGCGATCGTAACGGTTGACGAGCGGGGCCAGATGGTGCTGCCCAAGGAGTTGCGGGCGAAGGCGGGTATCAAGGCGGGAGACAAGCTGGCCATCACGAGTTGGGAAAAGGACGGCGAAATCTGCTGCATCGCGCTGGTGAAGGCAAGCAATCTCGAGACCATGGTAAAGGGCCTGCTCGGGCCGGTGATGAAGGATGTTCTATAGTCGCAGAAACTTTTTACCGCCAAGGCGCAAAGAACGCCAGGACGGCATGCTTCTTATTTAAGTACGAATTCCTTCGCGTCCTTCGCGACTTCGCGGTTCCATGAACATGTATTTGGTTTGAGCGGCTGAGGAGGTTTTTTATGCAGATGCAGACATTGAAGTTCGTGAAGAAGGAAGTGCCCGCTTGGACCACAGGCACGATTGCAACGCCTGCGGGAGCGGTGTACCGTGTTTCCTCCGAGTGGACGAGCGCCGACTATCGGGGCATGATCAAAAGCAGGATCGGCGCCTTCCGCATGAACTACGCGGTGACACCGGGACTGTACGCGGTTGGCGATCCGACAAAGGATTCCGATGTCTTCGTCACCGCCAACTACAAACTGACCTTCGACTTCCTCCGTCGTGAACTCAAAGGCATGAACGCCTGGATCCTCGTGCTCGACACCAAGAGCATCAATGTCTGGTGCGCGGCGGGCAAAGGAACGTTCGGCACCGACGAGCTGATCAAGCGCATTGCGGAGGCAAAGCTCGAGACGGTGGTGGGTCACCGCAGGATCATCCTGCCCCAACTCGGCGCTGTTGGCGTGAACGCGAGCACGGTGCAGAAGAACACAGGCTTCAGGGTTTCCTTCGGCCCTGTGCAGGCGCGGGACATCCCTGCTTATGTCCAGGCCGGCCATAAAAAGACTGAAGAGATGAGCACTATCAGGTTCTCGATGCTCGACCGGATGGTGCTGACGCCCATGGAGATCAATCCTGCCATGAAGAAGTTCCCGTGGGTCGCGGGAGGAATTCTCGTCGTCTTCGGACTCCAGCCCCAGGGTCTTCTGTTCCAGCCGGCATGGTCCCAGGGACTGCCGTTCCTGGTCCTGACGCTGCTTGCGGTCCTGGCCGGCGCGTTCGTGACACCGGTGTTGCTGCCCTTTGTGCCTTTCAGGTCCTTTGCGCTAAAAGGCTGGATCGTGGGAGTGCTGTCGGTGTTTGCCGCTACACGGTATGTTGAACTCTCGACTGTGCGGGACACGATCCTTCTTACCGTGTCTTATCTTTTGTTTCCGGCATTAAGCTCCTACATCGCGCTCCAGTTCACGGGCTCGACGACCTTTACGGGCATGTCGGGCGTTAAAAAAGAGCTGAAGATCGGCATTCCGCTCTACCTTGGAGCAGCAAGCAAATCGCTGATCCTGATGATCGTGTTCAAGCTCAAAGAATGGAGGATCGTATGAAATACCTTGCAAACGTGACCACGCTCCAATACTCGCTGGACAAGTGCACCGGCTGCGGCAGGTGCGTTGAGGTCTGCCCGCAGCGGGTCTTCGAGATGCGCGACAAGCGCGCCGCGATCACGGACAGGGACCGGTGCATGGAATGCGGGGCCTGCGCCCTGAACTGCGAGTTCGGCGCCATCACCGTGAATGCCGGCGTGGGCTGCGCCGCCGCTATCATCAACAGCATGGTGACCGGCGGTCCGCCATCCTGCGACTGCAGCAATACCTCCGCCGGGTGCTGCGGATAGCGTAAAAAGTCCAGGTCCACCGCTGAGACGTAGCCTGCACTTGCGTAAGCGCGGCCATAAACAGAGGCGCAGAGAAATTCTTTAATATTTTGATCTTGTCTTTCTCCGTGTCTCCGCGCCTCTGCGGTGAGAAAATTTTCCGTATTTCCATCGAGCTTCAGCCCATCAGACCCCCCTTGACTTTACCCCACTCTAGCAGAATAATATAAGTGTCGTGTTCGCTCGGCCCCGGGATAGGACATCGCATTCAATATACAGGGGGTATCCGATGCAAAGGCTTGTCCTGAGATTCCTGTATGCCGCGTGTCTTATCTGCCTGCTGGGTTCCAATGCTGCAGCGGAAGAGGACCCGGCGGATTATTCGATCATCGCCAATCGCCGCAAGGAGCAGTTCACAAAGGACCCCGGCTACGCGCTCTTTCCCTACCCCTACAGCCTGCCCGGCATCGGCAAGGGCATCAGCCTGGTCGGCGGCATGATGAATATCGCGGACACGTACACAGACGCATACGGCGTGATCTTCGCCGGCGAGGTCAAGGGCGCATCCTTTGGCGTTGCGAACATCCATCTCATACCGAAAACACTGATCCTCGACACGGGGTTCGGCATGGTCAGCGCAGCGACGATCCAGAGCTACGGCCAGCGCGGCATGAAAACGGACAAGAACGATTACCGCCTGATCGAGATGGGCGACATGCAGTACTATGGCGGCCGCATGACGGCCACGTTCCTGGAGCGCCGCTTCGAGGTCTACGGGGCGATGTATGAAGGCGGTGGGAAAATGAAGAGCATCAGGGACAAGGACGGCAACGTTATCATTGAGGCCGAGAACCCTCCCCGGTCGCGCGGCCGCACGACAATGGTCGGGACCCGTGTTGACCTGACCGACGATTACGGGGACCCGCGCAGGGGGATTCGCCTCGATGTGACCAGCTCAATATCTCCGCCCAGTGATTCGGGCCCGGACTACTACGTGATGGACTACAATACCACCGGCTATATCCCTCTGGGGAGACGCAGTACCTGGGCGTTCAACTACTTCCGCTCCGACGCGGTCGTGAGGCAGCAAGGAGAAACGGACCGGGCAAAGATTGAAGACAGACTGGGCTTGCACTGCAGCACCATCACAGACCCGGAACAGCAGAAGTTCTGCAATGAAGTGATCGACAACACGATCGCGAACAATACCTACGGCACGGCCACTACCCTGGGCGGGTTCAGCCGTCTGCGGTCCTACTCCCAGGGCCGGTACAAAGGCGCGCACACCCTGTTCTACGGCACCGAGGTCCGGTGGAACCTGACCGACGAGCGGACACCCTTTGACATTTTTGTCATGAAGGACGTCCGCACCTCGGTCCAGATCTCCGTGTTCTATGAGACCGGCAGCACCACGGACGTGAGGAGCGAACTCGGTGACATCATGCGGGATTCCTACGGCTTCGGGCTGAGGGTGGTCACCGCGTCAGGCGTGGTATTTCGGGGCGATTTCGCGTTCGGCAGGGAAGGCTTCGAACCGGAGATCTTCATCGGGTATCCCTGGGAGATCTAAATCCGTACTCGATAATCATCCAGCATGGCCCCAAGAACGCCATTTGACACGGATTTACACTGATATGATTCGGATACCAGTGGATTTTTTCTCGAAGGATGCTCCACCCAGCTGGTACCCGCTCGGCAGCTAATACTTCGTTATTTATCCGATCTTATCATACGTTAATCCGCTTCTTCAGTGCGTAAGAGCGCTTTTCAGGATGATGCGTCTTTTCACTCCTCCCATCACAAGTATGTATACATCCTGTTCGCATCCCTGTATAATGGGTAAGTCATCCAGGCACTCACCGGGTTCGACACGGTTACCACATCCTGGACCTGAAAAATAATCTTCTCAAAGGAGCAACCATTGGCGAAACCGAATTTTGATTTTCAAAAGCGTCAGAAGGAAATAGCGAAGAAAAAAAAGAACGAGGAAAAGATGCAGCGCAAGCTGGAGAAGAACACAGCTGCGTCCGCAGAGAAGCCCGTCCCGGCTGCAGAAGAGGGAGAGGCCAGGTAAAACCTCAGGAGACCGGAGCGTCAACCGGGGTCCTGGGCCGCAGCGTGAATTTATGCAAATAACGAAACAAGGACCGGGATGCCTTAGGAGCGGGGTCATTTGCAGCGTATTCGACCCGGGCTTTTTGAACAAGATTGGTCAGCTCCTGCCGGTCCGCAAGGGGGAATTGCAACGCGAACTGTTCTATCAGCTGATCGTTGCCGGCTATCAGCTCATCCCGCCACTTTTCTATCTTCCTGTGCTCCGCGGATTGGTCGCGGTTCCCCCGTTCCATGCGCTGAAGGGCCTCTTGTACAGGCTGAGGATCATATTTACGCATCAAGGTGCCGATATACTGCATCTGCCTCAGCCGCGCGCCGTGTTTCTTGAGCTTTTTTGCCAGGGTGACGGCGTTGAACATGGCTGATGGCAGCTCGATGCTCTTGAGCTGTTCGGCCGACAGGGTCACCAACCGCTCTCCCAGCGACTGCAAAGACAAGGCCTCTTTCTTCTTTTGCGTCTTGCTTAAAAGCTCCATGCGTCAAACCTCGTGAATGAGCATTTGTTTATCGACTCTCTTATATTGCACAGCACATCAATTCTATCGAAGCGACCTCATCCCGATCAGGTCCGGCGAACGGACAAAGGGAGCGTAGTGCTCCCTTTGTCCGTTCGCTCATAGCCGGGACTACTTCTTCTTGCTTTTCGGTTTCTTAACTTCCTTCTTTGGACCCTTCTGTGATTGCGCCATCTTCCATCACCTCTTTCGTTCATGAATTGAGAAACGCCGATCCCGGGAAACGGTCCCACCTGGCTTATTGGCGAAAGCGTCCAGAGTTCTTTTGTTTGCTCCATCCCTGTAATATCACATACACTACAACTTATATGATCACTATGATAGAGCAAAGATACCAGCTTTCCTCAAAAACGCAATAGGTGATTCCATCGGCTTGCCAGGAAAAATTTATTCGACCTGCGCCCTAACCTTGGCAAAAATATGCTATACTTCCACATATCCCCATCGACGGCTTACACGCATGTTATTGATGCAGCTATGTATATGGATGTTTTTGTTCAAGCCCACGTACGATATCGTTAAAAGAAAGGAGGTGAAAAAGAATGAAGTCATTCAAGATTGTTGCACTTATCGCGATCGTGATGCTAATCGCTTCCGCAGTACTGGCTATGAGTCACACGCCTGAAGACCGTGGAAAGGCCCTGTTCAACGACACGAAGCTCGGTGGAGGAACATCGGGAAAATCCTGCGGCACCTGTCATCCTGACGGCAAAGGCCTTGAAGGGATCGGCAGCAAGAAAGAGTGGAAGACCCCCGGCGGGGAGTTCAAGTCCCTCGAAGAGGCGGTCAATATCTGTGTTACGATGGCACTCAAGGGCACGGCCCTGGACGTGAAGTCCGAGCAGATGAAGGACCTGGTGTCCTACCTCAAATCCATCAAACCGAAAACCAGCGAAACACCCAAGAAAAAGTCCGCAGTTGGCTGCTGACCTGTCTTATCCATGGGAGAGAGGGGTGCCCCTCTCTCCTTTTTTTTACTGCACGCCTCATTGTGTTCCTTGAAGATGGATCCCCGATAGACTTTCTGAGATGTACCTTGCCGCATTATCCCCGATCGTACAAGCAGCCCTTGCCATTTCCGAAAAAATCCTCTATTCTTTTCCTAAATCCCCATGACCGGAAATGCCTTTTGACAGGATCACAGTATTAGATCGGATAAATGCATTTTCCTATCCCGTCAAAGGCTTGAGATCTTTCCATTCATTTTGAGAAGGACTTGATTTTTTTGGCAATTCACCAGCAGGATCATTTACCTTACTAAAAAGGAGCTTATCCATGTATCGCGATGACCGAAAGCAGAGCAGAAGCGGTTGTACTGTTATCTTTTTCATCTTTCTTATTGCAGGGACCGCAATCGGACTCTATTTCTGGTTCTTTACCGGCCGCGTACCGAAACAGGTGATCCTTGAGGCGGACTTTGATCACGGGATGATCGAGTCCGTTCCTGATGATGGCCTGGCGCGCGTCCTGATGGCAAGAAAGCTGCGCGTGCGCGATGTGGTTGAGGCCCTCCAGAAGGCATCACAAGACGACCGGGTGAAGGGGCTGGTGGCCAGGGTGGGCCAGTCGAGTGTGAAGCTGGCCCAGGTGCAGGATGTGCGGGACGCGGTCATCGCCTTCCGCGCATCAGGCAAGCCCGCGATCGCGTATACCGAGACCTTTGGCGAGGCCGGCCCCGGGAACTCCTCCTACTATCTCGCGACCGCCTTTGACGCAATCTATCTGCAGCCCTCGGGTGACGTGGGGCTTACCGGGCTCATCTACGAGCAACCCTTTGTCCGGGGGACCCTGGACAAGCTGGGCATCATTCCGCGTATTGATGGCCGGAAGGAATACAAGAGCTTCCGGTACATGTTCACCGAGCGAAAATACCTCCCGCCGCACCGCGAAGCGATATCACGGGTGATGGAGTCCCAGTTCAGCCAGATCGTAGGCGGCATCGCTGCTGCGCGCAAGCTTACGGAAGACCAGGTCCGGTCGCTTATCAACGAAGGGCCGTTCCTCGGCCGGCAGGCGGTGGAAGTGAAGCTCATTGACGGGCTTGCATATCGCGACGAGGCCTATGACACAATCAAGGGAAAAGCCGGCGCAAAGGCCGAGCTCCTTTCGCTCACTGAATACCGGAAGCGGGCCGGAAGTCCGTACAAAAAGGGGACGACCATCGCCCTGGTCTACGGTGTGGGCGGGATCATGCGCGGGAAGAGCGGCTATGAACCTGCGACCGGCGAGATCATCATGGGGTCGGATACGGTCGCTTCCGCGATCAGGGAGGCAGTGGAGGACAGGGACGTGAAGGCCATCCTGTTCCGCATCGACAGCCCCGGCGGGTCCTATGTGGCCTCGGACACCATCTGGCGCGAGATCATCAATGCGAAAAAAGCGGGCAAG
>Ga0210377_10005873_pt1 | contig 10029 bp, 5 predicted proteins | sample PLM4_65_b1redo_FD_155480 | JGI IMG/M metagenome (GOLD analysis project Ga0210377, IMG submission 155480) | Groundwater sediment microbial communities from an aquifer in East River, Colorado, USA - PLM4_65_b1 redo | ecosystem: Environmental > Terrestrial > Soil > Riparian zone | place: USA: East...
GTAACATATTTCGGCGACCGGGACCTCGCGGACAGCATCGTGCGGACCTTCCTGGAAGAATCACCGCGCCTGCTGAAGAACATCCAGGATGCGGCGGAGGCGGAAGACCTGCAGTCCCTGCAATTGCACGCCCATTCCCTGAAAAGCGCCGCCGCGACCATCGGCCTGGACGGACTTCAGACGAAGGCCTCCCTCCTGGAACAGGCGGCGCGCTCGGGTGTGAGGGACGATGTGCCGTCACTCTGCCGAACGATCGAAGATGAGCTTAACCGGTTCTCGGTCGGGAATGAGAATAATCGCATTTAGATGGAGCGCGCACGACAGCGCCGGGTGGACGCCGCTTCTGTTCTTCTGCGCACGGGGTGCGATCACAGGCGGATGACGACCGTCCAGCAACCTTTTGCCCATCAACAACATAACAGGAGAGCCCATGCCCAGGAACACGAACGCGAATGCCCTTCGGGCGAAAGTACTGATTGCCGAAGATGAGAAAGTGACGAGGACCGCCATCACCGGGCTGCTCAGAAAAGAGGGAATGCAGATCGTCGAGGCGACGAACGGCCAGGAGGCGATCGAGCTGTTTCTCCGGGAGTCGCCGGACGTCGTGATCCTCGACATCGTGATGCCGGTCCTGGGCGGCATGGAGACCATCGGGAAGCTGAAGCAGATGGACGCAAGCGTTCCGGTCATCATCGTGACCGGACGCACGGACGCGACGACCGCCGTGGAGACCATGAAGCTCGGTGCCTACGATTACCTGGTGAAGCCCGTTGATCCGGGGAAGATCATCATTACCGTGCAGCGGGCCTTCGAGTACCGGCGCCAGTCGCGTGAGCTGAACCGGCTGCAGACGTCCGAGGACGCCTCGCTGGAGCGGTTCGTCGGCAGATCGCCGGGCATGAAAAAGATCGCGGAGCAGTTGAAACAGGTGGCAGCCACGGACCTCTCGGTCGTCATCCAGGGCGAAACGGGCACGGGAAAGACGCTCCTGGCCAAGATCCTGCACAATATCAGCAGACGGGCAGACAAGGAATTCATCAAGATCGACCTGGGATCGATGCCGGAGACGATCATCGAAAGCGAGCTCTTCGGCTCTGAAAAGGGGGCATTCACCGGAGCGGTCCAGGCGCAACGCGGCTTTTTCGAGGCGGCCAACGAGGGCACGGCGTTCCTCGATGACCTGGAGAACGTGAGCCCGCGGGTGCAGAGCAAGCTCCTGACCGTCCTGGAAAGCAAGACAGTATCCCGGCTCGGCAGCAGAAAAACCATCAGCCTCGATATCCGGATCATTGCCGCCACCAATATCGATATTCAGAAACAGGTCCGGGAGGGGAAGTTCCGTGAGGATCTTTTCTACCGCCTTGGCGAGTTCATCATCACCCTTCCGCCGCTCAGAGAGCGCGCTGACGACATCCCCTTCTTCGCCCAGCGATTGCTGGAGGCTGCGACATCGGAGCTGAGCCTGCCGATCACGACGGTCAGCAGCGCCGCCATCGACCGGATGGTGCGGTATCCCTGGCCGGGCAACCTCCGCCAGTTGAAGAACGTGCTCCGGCGGTCGGCCTTGTTGTCCGGAGGAAACGAGATCCTTCCGGAGCATATTGAGCCCTTGCTCGGCATCCGCCAGGGCCGGGTGAGCAATGAAGACCTGGTGCCGCTCCGGACGGCAGTGAGCGGCGTCGAGAAAAGAATGATCAAAATGGCGCTGGAGACCACGAAAGGCAACAAGGCCGCTGCCGCCGCCACCCTGCAGATCGATGTGAAGACGCTCCGCACGAAAATGCATGAGCATGGCATTGAGACAGATTAGCCGGTATATGCGGCTGGCGTTGGGCGGCAGGATAGAACCTGGTCCCTCACGTCGACGCGTCGCTGTATGACAGCCTTCTTCGAGAGGAGACGGCCTGGTCCCGAAACCTCTTCCTGCCCAACGGTTTCGATCCGTTATTCCCAACCTGGACAAGCCGGAAAGCATACCTTCTATCCACTGGTCCGATAGATAGAACGTATTCCCCGCAGCTTGCTGCAGGGAGCTTCAATGCCTGTCCTTCTTTGACCTGACGCACCCGCGCCGTTCGCCCTTGGTGAATTCGTTTTTCGGCGTTCTTTTTCCTATTCCTCGCCTGCCGTCAACCGCTTAAATCCGTCGCATCGATATCCATGCTCATGCCAGGGAATATTTCCCTGATAAGGGAAAATATTCCCTAATTTTGGTTGCTACAAAAAAAATAAGACAAGCTAACAATTTGATATGTTTACTATATTTATATTCAGCTGAGTGGCACGATATCTGCAAGTACATATAATAATTAGCGAATATTAGGTCTTCTAAATACAGTTCAATGCATCAGGATGGCATATGAAGACGCTTAACAGGTCGGAACATAATTTGACACAATGGGGAGAAAGAAGCTCTTTCCCTGAAACGAGGCGGCCATGAAGCAAAGATCTATTTATCTGCATTACGTGTACGCCGGGCAGCAGAACAATGTCGGACCGATCCCGGTGGACGAGGTGATCTACTTCCGGGCTGACGACGCGAACACCACCGTGGTCACCGGACAAGGTGAGCTCCGGATCCGGACACCGTTGTACGAACTTCTCGCCATGCTCGACCCCGAGAAGTTCTGGCAGGTTCACCGCTCCACGGTCGTGAACATCGCCCGTATCGAGACCGTCAAGCGGCAGGATCAGGATCATGTGGTGGTGAGGTTCAAAGGGCGGGATGAATGCTTCACGGTCGGTCGTCCCTTTTGTCAGCAGTTCCGGCAGCAATAATGAAGTGCTTCGATCTTCCCTGGCGGGAACGATCGGGGAAAGAGAGATAAAAAAGGAACCATGAGATCACACAGCATGCATACCGTCCTGAGGCTGATTCGAAGTTCTCTTATTCTCGCGCTGGTTGGTCTGGCCGCGGCCGCACCGGCTTCTGCCGCTATCATCATCAACGCACCGATGAACGACACGAACAGCACGGGCTGGGTCCTGGGGGGCAATCCCACCTCGGCCCTTCTGACCGGCAACGGCACCATCGATCCGGTGGGCAACGGATGGCTCCGCATGACGAACGCTACGGGCAATCAGACCGGGTTTGCCTATAACACCACTATCTTTGACCTGAGCGCCGGGCTCCTGATCGAGTTCGATTACGCCACCTGGGGGGGGAACGGGGCCGACGGCTACAGCGTCTACCTCTTCGACGCCGGAGTAAGTCCCTTCAACATCGGCGCATTCGGCGGCTCCCTCGGCTACGCCCAGAAATTGTCTACTGCTGCGTGCAATCCGGTTACACCAAGTGTAGCGGGAATCAGCGGCGGCTATGTGGGGATCGGCGTCGATGAATTCGGCAACTTTGCCTACGGCTGTGAAGGACGCTACCAAGGAGCTGCACAAAGAGCCAACACCGTGACGATACGCGGCTCCGTGGTCGGCTTCGGCGGGGGCGCCATCGGGCAAACGTTGAACGCGACTTCTTATCCCTGGCTCGCCACCTCCGCCAACAACGGAGCACTGTGGTACAACGGTACGCCGCGGCCTTCCCAGACCGGTGCGAATTACCGTAAGGTGCGCATACAGATCAGCCCTGCCCCCAATCCGGTCGCGAATGTCTGGATCGCGTACGGTTACGGTTCCCCGCTTATCTATACGCAGATGATCACGAGCCAGGCGCTCCCCGCGATCTCGACGTCCCAGCAGCTTATGGTCGGCTATGCCGCCAGCACCGGCGGTTCCACCAACTACCATGAGATCCGCAACCTGCTCGTAAGCGACCAGGCCACGACCTCTGGCATCGACCTGGCGATCACCAAGACATTCACGGACGTAACGTCCGGATCGACCACGACGGCCTCAGTGGGGGATGCGATCCGTTTTACGGTGATCGCGAGCAATACGGGTCCCAATAACGTGACGGCGACCGGCGTCGGGATCCAGGACATCATCCCGGCGATCATAACCGGCGCCACCTGGACCTGCGCTGGATCGGGAGGCGCAATGTGCGGCGCTGCCTCGGGGAGCGGGAACACCATCGATACCACGGCCAACCTTCCTTTGAACGGCTATGTGACCTACACGATCACCGGCACCGTGGGCACGGGAGCGCCCAGCCTGCTCAGCAACACCGCAAGCCTCGTCATACCGGGTTCGATCACGGACTACAACTCCAACAACAACACAGCCACAGTAAACATCCCTGTCAATTCTAATCTTTCCACCTCGACAAAGACATGGACGGACCCCAACGGCGGCGACCAGGACCCCGGCGACGTGGTTCCGTACACGATCACGCTGCAAGAAACAGCAAACGCCGAGGCCTCCGGCGTCACGGTGACGGATACCTTTCCCGCAACGCTGACGAATTTAGCGGTAACCAGCTGCCCCTCGGGCACGTGTACGATCGTGGGACAGGTGCTCACGGTTTCCAACGTCTCGGTCCCGGCGAACGGGTCCGTGTCAATTATCGTATCTACCACCATCGCGGGCGGAACCGCTGTGGGCACGCTCATCGACAACTGCGCCATGATCACGAATCCGTCCGGCGTCGGCGACACGCCCTGCGCGAGCACGGTCACCGTTTCAGCATCGGCCATCCCCGCCCAGGGAAACAAGCCGCTGTACCTCTACGACGCGACCTCGGTCCCGGCCTACAAGCTTTCACGAACACCCATGGCGGTCACCCCCGCCGCGTTCGTCGCGATCCCCCGGGGCAATACGACTTGGACATGGACCCTGAATCCGGCGCTGCAATCGTCGGTAACGATCACGACAAATATCCCGGTGGACCTCTGGTTGTCCACGAACAGCACCAGGAATTACGACATTCCGGTCACCCTGCGCTGCGGTGCGGTTGTTGTCGCGACCCAGACGCAAACGATCGCTCTTACGAACGGCGCAGCCCCGGCGCTGTTCCACTTCAACCTGCCGCTCGCGGCGGCCTATATCTGCCCCGCGGGCAGTTGGATACTGACCGTCGCCAATACCCAGGGCGCCGGCGTGGGGCTGCGCGATATCCGCGTCTATCCCGCGCCCGCTGCCGGCAGCTATTCCAGGGCCGTCCTGCCGTCGCAGAATGTCATCAACGTAAACAGCGTCGCTGTCTACGATGCGGCTTATCCCGGCGGGAGCGGCATCGTGACGACCCTTACCGGCACGACCGTGTACGTCCGTTCGGTGATCAGCGATCCTTTCGGGAGCTACGACATCGCATCAGCCAGTATCATCATCACCGATTCGACCGGCTCGGTGCGCGTGAACGGCGCGGCCATGACGCAGGTCGCCGACTCCGGCGCCGCAACCAAGACATACCAATATGCCTATGCAGTTCCTGCGGGCGGCCCGGCAGGCAACTGGACGGTTCGCGTTACAGGTGCGGAAGGCACGGAAGGAACGGTAACCGACCTGGCCCAGACGGCCTTGAACGTGGTCATCCCCATGCCGAGCATAACGGCGGTCAAAGCGGTCTCGACCTATTCCGACCCCTACAACAACACGACCAATCCCAAGTCCATTCCCGGGGCCGTGATGCTCTACACGGTCACGGTGGTGAACAGCGGCCTGGGCCCCGTGGACGCCGATTCGATGGCGGTCACCGACCCCATCTCCACAAACACGATCATGTGCGTCTCGGCGCTCTGCAGCAATCCTCCCGTCGCGTTCACGTGCAGCGCCGTACCCGCCTGCGGTTTGACCTACAACTACGCGGCGGCGGTGACCTATACGAACCAGCCCGGCGGCGCCGGGCCCTACAACTACACGCCGGTCCCGGATGCGGGCGGTTTTGACGCGGCCGTGACCGGGTTCCGCGTCAATCCGGCGGGTGCGTTCAACGGTGTGGGCGGACCGCCGTATTCCCAGTTCACGCTTCAATTCCGGGTGAAGGTCAAATAACGGCAATTATTCGCAACGGGCAGAAGGAACCGAAGTCAAAAAAAATTGAGGGAAAGGAGAAAAATGTTATGGGAAAAACAAAATTGATAGGCAGTGTGACAATGGCCATGGTGTTCCTGTTCGTGCCGGCGGCTCTGCCGGCGCAGCAGAAGAGCGCCATCCAGCTCACGTCGGTCGCAGAAGTGGAGGTGACCGAAAAGAACGCGCAGGGAGAAAAAGTGGTGAAACGGAAGGAGGCCGCACTGGCGAAGGTGGTGCCGGGCGACCAGGTGATCTTCTCGACACGGTACGTGAACACCGGGAAGCAGCCGGCAGATAATGTAACGGTCATGAACCCCGTGCCCGATCACATGACCTATGTCGACAAGAGCGCTGAAGGCAAGGGCGCCCGGATCGACTTCTCCGTCGACGGCGGCAAGACCTACGGGTCGCCGAACAAGCTTATGGTCACGGACGGCCAGGGCAGGTTGCGGCCCGCGATGGCAAGGGACTACACGCACATCCGGTGGGTCCTCACGGCGCCGCTGGCGCCGGGAGGGACGGGCAGCGTCTCGTTCCGGACCCAGCTGAAGTAGCGAACGTAAACAAAGACGCTTCGCCGCGATGCACGCGAACGCGCGCGAAGATAACGATAAGGCATAGCATAAAAAAAGCTTTCGAAAGGAGGAGATCATGTGAAAGGGGGAATGCAAGCACATTGGAAACAGAAACAGATATGGGTTTATCAGTAAAACGAGCGCACAACAACTATTAACGAAAATGTGTAAATAAAAAAGGAGGCAGTTATGAAACAGGTAAGGATCCATAGGTTCATCACGGCACTGCTGATCATCGCAGCGGTCGCCGTGCTGGTCCCGCAGGCGGCATCGGCCATCGGGACAACGTCAGGGACGACGATCAACAACGCGGCGTCCGTTGTGTACTCGGTGGGGAGCGTGACCCAGCCGCTGTATACGGGCCCCACGACGACCTTCGCCGTGGACACCAAGGTCATCTTCAACGTATCGAAGGTCGACGTCAGTCCTGTGCAGGTCGCGCCGGGCGATAACACGTCCAGCACCACCCGGCGCCTGCAGTTCCGGCTCCAGAACGACAGCAACGCGAACGTCCGGTTCCAGGTAACGGCGGCCAACCTGGCGAGCGGATTGACCATCACGTACGGCGTGACGGGTTACACGGACAACGTGAACACCTTCTCGACCATCACGGCATGCTTCGACGCGAACGCCAACAACACATGCGACGCAGGTGAGGATTTCGCAACGGTCAACGAGAACGTGCTGAACACCACGATCATAGTGACCGGCGATATTCCGTCGAATGCGGTCAACGCTGATATCGTCGGCGCACTCCTGACCGCCACCGCCGTGGACGGCGCGGGCGTCGCGCTGGTAGAAACGGCGGCCCCGACCATCAGCGGCGTGGACATCGTGCTGGCTGACGGGGCGGGCACCGATGACGCCGCCCGTGGCGGCACCTATACGGAGCGGAACGCATGGCTGGTATCGGCGGCGCTGTTGACCATCTCCAAATCAGCCGTGGTGTACTCCGATCCGTTTAACGGCACGACGACCCCGAAGGCCATACCCGGCGCGGTCATCACGTACACGATCACCGTATCGAACGCCGCCGGGGGGGCAACAGCGACGAACGTGACCATCTCGGACAGCCTCGCCGCCGAGATCCCAGGCCATCTCGCATTCGCCGTGCATTTCCAGGATGCGGTGAACAACTGCGGCGGGGCGCAGGGAGTCGTCGTGAACGGCGTCTGTAACAGCAACATTTCCGACGCCGACAACGCCGACTTCAACGTGACCGCAGCCAACACAATAACCGTGAGCGGGCTGACGATCGCCTCACCGGGAAGCGCGGTGGTGAAGTTCCAGGTCGTCATCCAGTAGGAGCCATGAGAGCAGCATGAATCAACGTTCCCGTACATACGAGGTGTCAGCCCGACCGTCCGGCCGCATTGCGGCCGGGGTCGTAGGGCTGCGCCTGTGCGCGGAACAACGCATGATCGGCCGCAGAGGCGGCATGGCGCCGGGATTCCCGGCGATCGTCGCCTCTGCGGCCGGTATTTTATCCCGATCCTTGCTTGGACTCATCATTCTCGTATCCTTCCTGTTCTTGTCGGCGGCCCGACCGGCAGTCGCGGCGGTGGCGCCCGGCACGAACATTTCGAACAGCGCCTTCCTATCCGCTGTTGTCAGCGGCATAACACAAACGACATCGTCCAACACCGTGATTATCACGACGGTGGCGGCGCGCACGCCATCCGTGCTCGAGCTTATGCAGTACGCGCCCGGAGCTCCGGCAGCCGTGCTGCTGCCCGTGGCGATATCCTCCTACAGCACCAGCGGCACCGCGGCCGGACCCTTTCTGCCGCTCGCCCCGCCCGTGTCGGTGAGCGGCGCGCCCATCAGCCTCGCGGTCCCGGTGCCCCTCGTGCCGGCCGCGCAGTATCATGTCGGCGAGCCGGTCTTCATCCGGCTGACGGACCTTGACCAGAACGCCGACCCGGCTGTCGCCGAGATGGTCCTCGTGACGCTACGCGACAACCTGACCGGCGACGGGGAGGTCATCCGGCTTACGGAGACCGGCCCGAACACCGGCGTGTTCACCGGGTACGTTCCGACGAACGGCCAGCCGTTCGTGACCGGGAACGGCGTCCTGAACCTGGTGAACAACTCCCGCATCGACGGGTCCTATGTGGACGCGGCGGACGCGTCAGACACGGAGGTCTTGGGTATTCTGGTCGACCCCTTCGGCATGGTCTTCAACAGCGCAACGGGAACGCCCGTGGACGGCGCCGCCGTCACCATGGTGAACGCTGCAACGAACCTGCCCGCCGCGGTTTACGGTGACGACGGCATAAGCTCCTTCCCTGCCACGGTGACGTCGGGTGGAACTGCCGTGGACAGCGGTGGCAAAACCTACACCTTTACCCCCGGCGGATACCGCTTCCCCTTCATCGCCCCCGGCACGTACCGCATCCAGGTGGTGCCACCTGCCGGCTACCGCTCGCCGTCGACCGTCGCGACAGCGGATCTCCAGGCCCTGCCCGGCGGTCCCTTCGCCATCGTCAACCCCGGATCGCGCGCCGAGAACTTCATCGTCAACCCCGGCCCTGCGATCCACATCGATGTCCCCGTGGACCCTGCGGGATCGCGGCTCTATCTCACCAAGACCGCCGTGAAGCCGATGGCGGCGATCGGCGACTTCATGCCCTACCGCCTGCTGGTCGAGAACATCGACATCCTGTCGCCGGTGCTGAACGTCGTCGTCGACGACCGGCTGCCCGCGGGCTTCCGTTACCGGCCGGGGTCCGCGCGGGTGAACGGCACTGCGGCGTCCGAGCCCGCCATCTCCGGCGGCGGCCGCACCCTGAGCTTCCGGCTCGGGACCGTCGCCGCCGGCGCCAAGGTGACGGTGAGCTACGTCGCGGAGATCGGGGCCGGCGCCAGGCCCGGCAAGGCAAAGAACACCGCCAGCGCGTCCGGCGCCGGGGGCGCCGTATCGAACGCCGCTTTTGCCGAGGTCCTCGTGACGGAAGACCTCTTCCGGAGCACGGCCACCATCGTGGGACAGATCAGCGCGGACGGCTGCGGCGACAAGGAGCGGGGCGAGCAGGTCAAACTCGATGGTATCCGGATCTTTCTTGAGGATGGGACGTACGTGGTGTCCGATAAGGAAGGCATGTTCCACTTCGCGGCCGTGAAGCCGGGCACTCACGTTGTCCAGCTCGACACGCTCACGGTCCCGGAGCGCTTCGAGGTCATGGCCTGCGAGGAGAACACCCGGTTTGCCGGCAATGCCTTCTCCCAGTTCGTGGACCTGCAGGGCGGCACGCTCTGGCGCGCGGACTTCCACCTCGGCCTCAAACCGAAGGCTGTCGGCGCGGTGAGCATCGAGCTTCGCACGCCGGTCAGGAAGGGAGAGGCAGACGATACCGAGACAAGCATCCGGGTGCGCAAGGACATCATCAAATACGAGGTTCCGATCAGCGTGTCAGCGGTCCCGGCGCGGAACCTCCGCATCACCATCATGCTGCCCGAGGGGGCGGAATACCGGCAAGGCAGCAGCCTGATGAACGGTATACCCTTCGACGAACCTGAGATCGCCGGGAATGCGGTCACGTTCCGG
>Ga0210377_10005874_pt1 | contig 10029 bp, 7 predicted proteins | sample PLM4_65_b1redo_FD_155480 | JGI IMG/M metagenome (GOLD analysis project Ga0210377, IMG submission 155480) | Groundwater sediment microbial communities from an aquifer in East River, Colorado, USA - PLM4_65_b1 redo | ecosystem: Environmental > Terrestrial > Soil > Riparian zone | place: USA: East...
ACGATGTCGATGACGTTGAGGCCGGCCTTGTTCGCGCACTTGACGATGTTCTGCGCGCTGGTCACGGCCGCCGTCACGATGTGGATCTTCGCCTCGAGGCGCACGCCGCTCATGCCGAGCGGCTCACGGATCCCGTCCTGGTCGTCGATGATGAACTCCTGCGGGATCACGTGGATCACCTCGCGGTCCATCGGGATCGCCACCGCCTTCGCCGCGTCGATCACGCGCTTCACGTCGCCCTCGCGCACCTCGCGGTCCTTCACCGCCACGACGCCATGCGAGTTGAAGCCGCGGATGTGGCCGCCCGCGATGCCCGCGAAGACCGACGTGATCTCGCAGTCGGCCATCAGCTCGGCTTCCTCCACCGCATGTTTGATGGAGTTGACGGTGGCGTCGATGTCCACCACCACGCCCTTGCGCAGGCCGCGCGAGGGATGGGTGCCGATCCCGACCACGTCGATGCCATTCTCGGTGCGCTCGGCCACGATCACGCAGATCTTCGTGGTTCCGATGTCCAGACCGACGATCAGATCCTCCTTGCGACTCACGATCTCACCCCCCCTGTTTCGGGCCGCCGCGTCCTCCGGACGCTTCGGACCCTGACGGGGTTGCACCGGCGTGCGGCCCCGTCGCGTCTGCCGCCTCGTTCGAGGGCGGCGTCCCTCGCAGCACCACCTGGTCTGCGAAGCGAAGATCGAGCGTGTCGGCTCCGGCGGCTTCCGGAGGCCCGACCTCGAGCACGCGCGCGAGCGCACGCAGCCGCTCGCCGAGGTCGTCGCGGCCGAGGACGACGCGCGGCGCGAAGCCCTCCAGGAGCAGCGAGAAGCCTGCCGGATCCTCCGGCCCGGCGACCTCGATCTCGAGTGGCCTCGGGAGCCCCCTGGCTGCCAGCTGCCCGGCGAGCTCCACAGCCGCCGCGAGCTCCGGGTTGGGCTCCCCGATCACGACGGGCGCGCTCTGCACCAGGCGCGGCAGATCGTGCCGCGCGTCGTCGCCCAGCGGCGCGAATGCGCTGCCATTCGCGTCCACTGCGAAGGCGCGTGCGGCGTCGCGCGCGCTCACCGTCGCGACGGCGTGGCGCTCGATCACCTCGACCAGCAGCCGGCCCGTTGGCAGCTCGACCGCGCGGGCGCTGGCGATCCATGGATGTCGAGCCAGCCGTGCGGCGACCGCGCTGGCGTCGACGCCGCGCAGGTCGATTCCGCGCGGCACGCCGGTCGCGGCGGAGATGTCGGCGGCGCTGAGCTGGTCCGCGCCGCGCACCGCGATCACCTCGACGCGCGGCGCGCTGCCCGAGAGCCAGGCTGCGGCGGCCTCGGCCACCGATCCGCCGCCGCCGAGCCCCGCCGCGAAGGAGGCTGCGAGCACGAACGCCACGGCGGGCTGGCCACGGCGCGCACCCGTCTCTGCGGCGCGAGCCTGCTCGACGTGCGCCGGGGCGTGCACGGTGCGCGTCGGGGACCCGCTGCCGAAACGCGTGAGCGGAGGTCGGCGCTCGCCGCGCCCCCCGAGCCGTCGGTCCCACAATCCCTGCCGCATCAGGTCTTCCTCCCGATCACCTTCACCTCGGGAACCAGTCGCCGGCCGGTCTGTGCGAGCACGCGCGCCTGCGCCTCGCGTATCAGCGCGAGCACGTCGGCCGCGGTGGCCCCTCCCAGGTTCGCGATGAAGTTCGCGTGGACCGGAGAGATCTGCGCGCCGCCGATGCGGTGACCCTTGAGGCCGGCAGCCTCGATCAGGCGACCGGCGTAGTCGCCCGGCGGATTCTTGAACACCGAGCCGCATGAGGGCACGTCGAGGGGCTGCGTCTGTGAGCGCCGGGCGAGCAGGCGATCGACTTCCGCCTTCACGCGCGCGGAGGTCGCGAAGCTCACCGCGAGCAGCGCGGAGAGGATCAGCGAGCCCGGCGCGAGCCCGCGCAGCCCGCGGTAGACGAAGCGCAGGGCCGCGCGCTCGAGATGCCGGGTGGCGCGGCCCGTCGGCGCCATCACCTCGAGCTCGCGCACCACGTGCTGCACCTCGCGCGAGGGGATGCCCGCGTTCATCGCGATCCAGCCGCCGACGGTCCCGGGGATCCCCGCGCCGAACTCGAGGCCCGAGAAGCCGTGGCGGATGCAGAACTTGACGAGCTGGTTGTGCGATACGCCGGCTTCGGCGCGCAGCGTCCCGCCCGGTCTCTCTTCGAGGCGGCGCAGCCGGCCGAGCTGGATCACGACCCCCTCGACTCCGGCGTCGAGGGCCAGCGTGTTGAAGCCGCCGCCGAGCGCGAGGTGGGGCAGCCGGTGGCGCGCGCAGATCGCGAGCAGGCGCGCGAGATCGCCGCGGTCCGCCGGCGTCGCGAGCGCGTCCGCGGGCCCGCCCACCCGCAGCGAGGTGTGGCGGGCGAGCGGCGCGTCGAAGCGCACGCGATCGCCCATGGCCTCCTCGAGCTCGGCGCGGGCGGCGCGCGGGATCACGAGGCGCGCTCCGCGAGGGCCGCGAGCAAGCGTGCCCCGAGCGTCGAGATGCTGCCGGCGCCGAGCGTCACCACGAGATCGCCCGGCGCGACGCGCTCGAGCAGACGGGCCAGCACGCGCTCGAGGTCGGGGGCGAAGTGCACGTCGCGGTGTCCGTGGGCGCGCACCGCTTCGGCGAGCGGTGCGGCCTCGACGCCCGGGATCTTGTCCTCGCCGGCCGCGTAGATCTCCGTCAGCACCAGCACGTCGGCGTCATTGAAGGCGCCCACGAACTCGTCCCACAGGTCGCGGGTGCGGGTATAGCGGTGCGGCTGGAAGGCGACCACGATCCGCCCGGCATGCACCTCGCGCGCGGCGGCGAGCGTCGCGCGGATCTCGGCCGGGTGGTGACCGTAGTCGTCGATGACGCGCACGCCGCCGATTTCTCCTTTGCTCTCGAAACGACGCTCGATGCCGCCAAAGTCCTCGAGCGCGGCAGCGGCGGTCGCGAACGGCACTTCGAGCTCGAGCGCCACGACCAGGGTGGCGAGCGCGTTCTGCACGTTGTGCCGGCCCGGGAGGGGCAGCTTCACCGTGCCGAGCGAGGCGCCGCGGTGGCGCACGGAGAAGCGCGTTCCGCCGTTTTCCACACGCAGCTGCGTCGCGCACAGATCGGCCTGCGAGACGAAGCCGTAGCTGGTCGTCCGGCGGGTCATGCGGGGCAGGATCGACTGCACGCCCGGGTGATCGAGGCACAGCACCGCGAGCCCCCAGAACGGAATGCTGTTCGCGAAGGCGGTGAAGGCGTCCTGCAGCGCTTCGTAGCTCCCGTAGTGGTCGAGGTGCTCCGGGTCGATGTTGGTGACCACCGCGATCACGGGCGCGAGGCGCAGGAAGCTCCCGTCGCTCTCGTCCGCCTCGGCGACGAGCAGGCTGCCCGCGCCAAGTCTCGCCCCGGTATGGGCCGCCCCGGACTCGAGGATGCGACCGCCGATCACCGCGGTCGGGTCGAGGCCCGCGCGCTGCAGCACGTGAGCGATCAGCGAGGTGGTGGTGGTCTTGCCGTGACTCCCGGCGATCGCGATGCCTTCCTTGAGGCGCATCACCTCGGCGAGCATCTCGGCGCGCCGGATCACGGGGATCTTGCGGCTTTCGGCTTCGAGCAGCTCCGGGTTGTTCGCGCGCACGGCGGACGAGAACACGACGACATCTGCCTCGCCCACGTGGTCGCGCGCGTGGCCGATCGACACCGGGATCCCGAGCGAGCGCAGCCGCTCGACCGTCGGCCCGCCGCGCAGATCCGAGCCGGTCACGCGGTAGCCCTGGTTGTGGAGCAGCTCCGCCAGGCCGCACATGCCGATGCCGCCCGCGCCGACGAAGTGGACGTGCTTGATGCGCCGGTTCATGCCGGCATCCCCTGGCGCCGCGCCCTCACCAGCGCCGCGCACTCCTCGACGATGCGTTCGGCGGCATCGGGGCGTGCGAGCTTGCCGGCGGCCAGACTCATGCTCGAGAGCTCCCCCGGCGCGGCGAGCAGCTCACGCAGCACGCCGGCCACTTGTTGGCCCGAGAGCGTCGCGGGCTCGAGCACGCGCGCTGCGCCGACGCGAGCCAAGGCCCGCGCGTTCGCCCGCTGGTGGTCGTCCGCGGCGTGGGGGTAGGGGACCAGCAAAGACGGTAGCGCTGCCAGGCACAGCTCCGCGACCGTGAGTGCGCCCGCACGACACAGGGCGACGTCGGCCCAGCGGTAGCGGCGCGGCATGTCCGGCTCGAAGGCCGCCACCTCGGCGCGCAGGCCGGCCTCGGCATAGGCGGCCGCCACGCGCGCCCGATCGGCCTCGCCGGTCTGATGGAAGATCTCGAGCGGGGCGCCTGCGAACGACTGGCTCGCCTCGATCATCGCGTCGTTGATCTGATGCGCCCCCTGGCTGCCGCCGAAGACGAGCAGGCGCCAGGGCGGAGCCGGGACGCGGCGCGCGGGCGCCGCCGCGAAGGCGGCGACCAGCGCCGCTCGCAGCGGAATGCCGGCCGTGCGCACGCGCCCACTGCCGCCTGTGGCTGCCAGCGCCTGGGCCGCCTCGTCGAACTGCACGAAGATTCTCGCGGCGAGGCGTGAGGCCAGCCGGTTCGCGCGGCCGGGGATCGCGTTCGGCTCGACCACCGCGATCGGCAGGCGGCGTGCGGCCGCTGCGACCACGGCCGGAACCGAGGCGTAGCCGCCGACCGAGACCACGAGATCGACCTGGCGCCGGCCGAGCACGCGCCAGGCCGAGGCGCAGGCCGCGACGAGCGCCGGACCGGCGGCGAAGCGTGCGGCGAGGCCCTTGCCCATCAGCTGGCGCGCGGGAAGCGTCAGCAGTTCGAAGCCGGCTTCGGGTACCAGGCGGCGCTCGAGACCGCGCTCGGTTCCGAGCAGCAGCACCGCGTCGCCGCGTGCGGCGATCCGCTCGGCGAGGGCGAGCGCCGGCGTCACGTGTCCCCCCGTGCCGCCGCCGGCCACCACCCAGTGCAACCGCTCGTGTGCCGTCATCACCCGGCCCAGCTGCGCGAGGCGGCCGCACCGATGCGCCGGGGCTCCGGCGCGGCCTCGCACGATCCCAGACGCAGCAGGATTCCCACCGCCAGCGCGCACACGAGCAGGGAGTTCCCGCCATAGGAGACGAAGGGCAGGGTGAAGCCCTTGGTCGGCGCGAGCCCCATCACGACCGCCGCGTTGACGATTGCCGGCAGCGCGATGAGCGCCGTCATCCCGAAGGCGGTCAGCAGCGCGAACGGGTCGCGCGCGCGGCGCGCGATGCGAGCGCCGGCCACGATGAACGCGGCGAAAGCGCCGAGCACGACCAGCACCCCCGCCAGTCCGAGCTCCTCCGCCACCACCGAGAGGATGAAGTCGGTGTGCGCCTCCGGCAGGTAGAAGAGCTTCTGACGGCCGTCGCCGAGGCCCACGCCCAGCAGCTCCCCACGGCCGAAGGCGACGAAGGACTGCACGAGCTGGAAGCCGTCGTCCTGCGAATAGCGCCAGGGATCGAGAAAGCCACGCACACGCGCCAGCGCGTAGGGACGCAGCGTCACGTAGAGGGCCGCGCCGGCGACCGAGAGGGCGGCGGGTGCAACCAGGAAGCGCAGCGGGATGCCGGCGCAGAAGAGCAGCAGTCCGACGAGCGCGACCAACACCAGCGCATTGCCGAAGTCCGGCTGCATCAGCAGGGGGATGATCGGCGGGATGCTGAAGAGGAGGGCCGTGCGCACCGGCTGCCAGCCCGCCATCGCGCGCTCCGAGAGCGGAGCGATGGCGCTCGCGACCACCAGCAGGGTCGCCCATTTCGCGAGCTCGACAGGCTGGAAGGCGATCCCCACGTGCGGCACGCGCAGCCAGCGCTGCGCGCCGTTCGCGGAGTCGCCCACGACGAGCGTCGCGACGAGCAGCAAGACCGAGAAGCCCCAGAGCGGCAGCGCGACCCGACGCCAGACGGCGAGCGGCACGCGCAGCGCCAGCGCCGCGATCATGAAGGCGAGCGCCGTCACGAACAGGTGCCGCAGGAAGTAGGGCGGGAGCGTGCGGCCGATCGCGAGCGGTGCAGTCGTGCTGTAGACCATCACGACGCCGAGCGATACGAGGAGCGTCGCCGAGAGGATCACGCCGCCGTCGAGCGCGGCGCGGGGGGACGGCGTCGAAGGCGCCGCGGCCGGGCGGAAATGGCGGCCGGCGCCAGCGCGTCGCTCCGAAGCGCCGGGCCCGCCCGTGCGCCGCGCGGCCGGGCCGCGCCGCCGCACGGCTCCATTGAAGCCGCGTCGTCTCATCGTGCCTCCATCGCGAGCGCGGCGACCGCTGCACGGAAGCGCTCCCCGCGTTCCTCGAAGCCGCGGAATTGATCGAAGCTCGCACACGCGGGCGCGAGCAGAACGACGTCCCCTGGCTGGGCGAGCTGCGCGGCGAGCAGGACCGCGCGTTCGAGTGTTCCGGCGTCGTGCACCGGCACGCGGCCGGCGAGCGCGGTCTCGAGCTTCCCCGCCGCCTCCCCGATCAGCAGCGCGGCGCGCACGCGGCCCTGCGCGGCATCGGCGAGCTCGCCGAAGTCGAGGCCCTTGTCGCGGCCTCCCGCGATCCATACGAGCGGCGTGTCGTAGGAGCGCAGCGAACGCAGCGCGGCGCCCGGATTCGTCGCCTTCGAGTCGTTGACCCACTCGACGCCGCCCCTGCGCGCCACGGTCTGCATGCGGTGCGGAAGGCCTTCAAACGTTCCGAACGCAGTGATCGCACGCCGCGCCTGCGCGCCGGCGGCGACCGCTGCGGCGAGCGCGGCGACGGCGTTCTCGCGGTTGTGTACGCCCGGCAGCCGCAATCTCGAAAGCGAGAGCCGCTCGCGCGCGCCACCAGGCTCGGCGAGCACGACGCAGCCGTCCTGGTAGAAGGCGCCGTGCTCGAGCGGGCCCAGGGTTCGAAACGGCAGCACGCGCGCACGCGTGTGCTCGGCGAGACTCCGCACGGCAGGATCATCGAAGTTGAGCACGGCGGTGTCCTCCGACCGCTGCTGCTCGAGCACGCGCGCTTTCGCGGCCAGGTAGCCCTCGAAGCTCCCGTGCCGGTCCAGGTGGTCGGGCGTCACGTTGAGCACCACCGCGACGCGCGGGCGGAAGGCCTCGACGGCCTCGAGCTGGAACGACGAGACCTCGAGCACGGCGAAGTCGAGCGCTTCGCCGACCAGCTCGAGCGCCGGGCTCCCGAGGTTCCCGGCGGCGCGCGCGCGCAGACCGGCGGCGCGCAGCAGGGCCTCGACCAGCAGCGTCGTCGTCGACTTCCCGTTGGTGCCGGTGATGGCGACGATCGGGACGTCGAGCGCGCGGTAGCTGAGCTCGATGTCGCCCCACGCACGCCGCGCTCGCTTCACCCAGCGCTCGCGCGGGACTCCGGGGCTCGGGACCACGAGGTCGAATGCGGCGGGATCCGGGAATGCGGCGCCGAGCTGGCGTTCGACCTCGGGCGGCAGCTCCTCGAGTCCGCCGATCGCCGCAGCGGGGCGCTCGTCCGCGGCCACCACGCGCGCGCCGCGTTGCGCACAGAAGCGCGCGGCGCTGCGGCCCGAGATGCCGAGACCGAGGACGAGAACGCGCTGTCCGGCGAGCGCGAGCATCAGCGCAGCTTCAACGACGAGAGGGCGACGAGCCCGAGAATCGCCGAGACGATCCAGAAGCGGACCACGATCTTCTGCTCCGGCCAACCCAACTTTTCGAAATGGTGATGGATCGGCGCCATCAGGAACACGCGCTTGCCCGTGAGCTTGAACCAGAACACCTGGATCACGACCGAGAGCGTCTCGATCACGAAGACACCCCCGACGACGGCAAGCAGGAACTCCTGGCGGATCAGCACGGCGATGGTGCCGAGCGCGCCGCCCAGCGCGAGCGAGCCAACGTCGCCCATGAACAGTTGTGCCGGGGACGCGTTGAACCATAGGAAGCCGAGCCCGCCACCGAGCAGGGCGCCGCAGAAGATCGCGAGATGGCCGCTGCCCGGTACGAACTTGATCGCGAGGTATTCGGAGATCCCCGCGTGCCCGGCGGCGTACGCGAGCACGAGAAAGGTGCCGGCCGCGATCATCACCGGTCCGATTGCGAGACCGTCGAGCCCATCGGTGAGGTTCACGGCGTTGCTCGCCGCCACGATCACGAAGGTGGCCAGCGGGACGTAGAGCCAACCCAGGTGGGGCGTGAAGTTCTTGAAGAAGGGGACCGACAGCTCGGCATCGAAGCCCGGGTCGTGGTAGATCGCAGTGGCGACGGCGAGCGCGAGCGCCGTCTGCCAGAAGAGCTTCGTGCGCGCCGAGATCCCGCCGCTGTGGCCCTGCTTGACCTTGCGGTAGTCGTCGATGAAGCCGAGGAGGCCATAGCCGACCGTCACGCCCATCACGGTCCAGACCAGGCGGTTGTCGAGGTTCGACCACAGCAACACCGACACGATCAGCGAGAGCAGGATCAGCAGGCCGCCCATCGTGGGGGTGCCTGCCTTGGCCTGGTGCGCCGGACCGATCTCGCGGATCGGCTGGCCCACGCGCATGCGCGCGAGCCAGCGGATCAGCGACGGACCCAGCAGGAACGAGAGGAACAGCGCCGTCAACGTCGCCGCGCCGGTGCGGAAGGTGATGTAACGGATGACGTTGAGGCCGCTGAACTCCGAGGCGAGCGGATAGAGCAGGTGGTAGAGCATTCATTCCTTCCCGCGCGCCGAGAGGCGCTCTACGATCCGCTCCATTCGCGCGCTGCGCGAGCCCTTGACCAGCACCCAATCCCCCGGAGCGAGCGCGTTCGCGACGCGCTCTGCGAGCTCGTCGAGATCGCCGAAGACGGCGATCTGCTCCGCGGGCATGCCCGCCGCCGCGGCGCCGTCGGCGACCTGCTGCGCGTGCGTCCCGAGCGCGAAGAGCGCATCGAGCCCGAGCGCCGCGGCGAGCCGTCCGAGCTCGCGGTGTGCTTCCGGCGCCGTCGCGCCGAGCTCGCCCATCTCGCCGAGCACCGCGAGGCCGCGCCCAAGACCGCGCCGCTGCGCGAGCATGCGCAGCGCCACTTCCATCGACTGCGGGTTCGCGTTGTAGGTGTCGTCGATCAGCACGACGCCGCGCGCCAGATCGATGCGCTCGAGCCGTCCATGCGCAGGCTCGAAGCGGGCGAGGCCCGCGGCGAGCGCCTCGAGCGTGGCGCCCGCGGCCTGCGCGGCGGCCGCGGCGGCGAGCGCATTGACGAGCGTCGCTTCGCCGAGCCCGGCGACGCGGGCGGCGACGCGCCCGCCCGGCGTGACGAGCTCGAACGCGAAACCGCCGGAGTGGAGCTCGCGCACCTGCTCCGCGCGCACATCCGCGCCGGCGTCGCGGCCGAAGCGCACGACGGCCGCGTGCGTGCGCCCCGCGAGCCCGAAGCGGTCATCGAAGGGGATGACGGCGGTGCCGTCCGCGGGGAGGGCCGCGAGCAGATCCCCCTTCTCGAGCGCGATCGCCTCGCGCGAGCCCAGATGCTCGACGTGCGCGCTGCCCACGTTCGTGACCACGCCCACGCTCGGCTTCGCGATCGCCGCGAGCGGCGCGATCTCGCCGCGGTGGTTCATCCCGATCTCGACCACCACGCTGCGGTCGCCTTCGCGGCGGCGCAGCAGCGTCAGCGGCACGCCGAACTGGTTGTTCAGGTTGCCCTGCGTCTTGAGGCAGGGCGCGTGCAGCCCGAGGATCGCCGCACACATGTCCTTGGTGGTGGTCTTGCCGTTGCTGCCGGTGATCGCGACCACGGGTCCGCGGAAGCGCGCGCGGTGACCGGCGGCGAGCGCCCCGAGGGCCTGCGTCGTGTCCGCGACCTCGATCACACACAGCTCGGGCTTCAGCTCGGGGGGCAGGCTGCGGCCCCGCTCGATCACGAGCCCGGCGGCACCGGCCGCTGCGGCCGTGGCCAGGAAGTGGTGGGCATCGTGGCGGGGGCCGGCGATCGCGACGAAGAGCTCTCCGGCCCCGAGCGTGCGCGTATCGATCGAGACGCCGAGCAGCTCCGCGCCCGGGCTTCCCTGGCGCAGCACGCCCCCCACCCACGCCGCTGCCTCGCCCGCCCGCAGCGA
>Ga0210377_10005875_pt1 | contig 10028 bp, 7 predicted proteins | sample PLM4_65_b1redo_FD_155480 | JGI IMG/M metagenome (GOLD analysis project Ga0210377, IMG submission 155480) | Groundwater sediment microbial communities from an aquifer in East River, Colorado, USA - PLM4_65_b1 redo | ecosystem: Environmental > Terrestrial > Soil > Riparian zone | place: USA: East...
CTCGCGCTCGTCGCCGCGCTCGCCGTCGCCGCGCGCCTGTCCGGCTGGCAGACGCGCCACACGCTGCGCGATCCGCTGCTCTGGTCTTTGCACCTCGGCTACGCGTGGGTGGCGATCGGGCTCGGCGCGGTCGCGCTCGCGGATCTCGCCGGCGTGATCCCGTGGAGCGTCGGGCTACACGCCGAGACGACGGGCGCGATCGGCACGATGGTCCTCGCCGTGATGACGCGCGTCGCGCTCGGCCACACCGGCCGGCCGCTCGTCGCGCCGCGCGCGGCGACTGCCGCGTACCTGCTGGTGAGCGCCGGAGCGCTCGCGCGCACCGCGGGCGCGCTCGTCTTTCCCGATCCGTACCTGCGCGTGATCGTGATCGCGGGGCTTCTCTGGGCCGGGGCGTACGCGGTCTTCCTCGCGCACTACGTGCCGATCCTCCTGCGGCCGCGCGTCGACGGGCAGGCGGGCTAGCTTCGCCAAGCCCGGGCGCAGAGCAGCGCCAGGAGCGCGGCCGTGCACGCCGACAGCGCGATGCCGGTGCCAAAGCTCGCGGGGCGATACGCGAAGCGCACGAGCGACTCTCCCGCGGGGATCGGCACAGCCCTGAAGCTGTAGTCGGCGCGGTAGATCGGCGCGTCGACGCCGTCGACCGTCGCCTGCCAGCCCGGATACCAGGTGTCGAGCAGCACGAGCAGCGCCGGCCCCGGCGCGGACGCCTGAACCGTTACGGTGTCGGGCTGGTGATCGACGACTTCCGCGCTCGCGAGCAGGCTCGGCTGGACCGCACCGGTCGTGTCGGGCGGCCACGCGGGCGGCTGCTCCAGCAGCACGACGCTCCGCGGATCGAAGCCCGGCGACCACACGCGCTCCAGAACCTGACGCGGGTCCGCGTGCACCTCGTATTCGAGCACGACCGCTGCGCGCTGCGACGACGGCAGCATCCGGTAGATGGCGATCTCACCGTCGTACACCTTTTCCGAGGGCGGCGCGGGCGGCCGCGCGTCGGGCGTCGTCAGTGCGTACTTCACGTCGAGCAACGCCCAATACGGCGGCAGCGGCCGCGGGCGGATGCCGAAGTAGAAGTCACCCGACTCACCGGTGACGAGCTCCTCGTAGCGGCGCACGGTTGCGAAGTCCGTGCCGCGCACGTCTTCGAGGCCGTACACGGCGGCGGTGTTCGGGAGAAGCAGGGTGCCCATGCCGACGAAGCGCCCGCCCGAAGCTTCGCGGCGCAGGAACTCGATCGCGGGCGTGGTCGGGTAGTAGTCCGCCCGGTCGATCGCCGGGTTGTAGCCCATCCCCAGCCAGAGCAGCTCGCCGACCGCCCCGAGCAGCACGACGGCTGCTGCGAGCGGCTTTGGCGCGATCGCCGCGACCACGTTGACCACCAAACCCGCGCCGAGAACCGCGAGCCCGACCCGCACGAACCGCCAGGCCGCGGGCGGCAGGTCGCTCAGGCTCGCGCCCGAAGAAACGAAGACCGCCGTCACCGCGACGAGCGCCGCGACGGCGAAGCCGAGCGCGAGCGCAAGCGCGGGCTTGCGCTCGGGCCGCCGCAGCAGCGCATCGAGCCCCAACCCGGCGAGCACCGCCAAGCTGAAGTCGATCACGAGCAGCAAGCGCACGTGATTCACGTCGCGCAGCAACGGCAGCGCGCGCAGGATCGACGGGATCGGCCCGACCCCGCAGATCACCAATGTGCAGAGCGCGGCGAGGGTCAGGAAGAAGAAGCTCGGCTTGTCGCGCCGAAACACGACCGCGAACAGAGCCAGGAACAACGCGGTGATCCCCACGTAGCCGGTGTGCTCGTTGTAGTTCTCCACCCCGCCTAGCTGCAGCCAGGCGCCGACCTCTTCGAACCCCACGGTCGGGCTGCCGCTCGCCTGTGGCAGCAGGAAGTGGATCAGCGCGCTCGGCGGCAGGCTCGTGGCCCAGCGCTCGAGCGCCGCGGAGGCGGCGTCGAGCGAGCTCTCGCGCTGATACTCGAGGAACGGCAGAAGCTGCGGCGCCGCGAGCAGGAGACCCGCGAGCACCGCCGCGACGAAAAGGCCCGCCTGCGTGAACAGCGACAGACGCCGGTCGGTCGCGATCCGGAAGCCGACGTACGCGCTGGCGGCGCCGACCATGTGGATCGCGGTCGGAACGTGTCCGCCCAGAAAGATCAGCCCGAACGTCGCCGCCAGCGCGGTCCACGCAACGGCGCGGTTGAGCGCGCCCTCGATCAGGTAGAAGACCAGCGGCAGCCACATCGCCACATTTGTGTGTGGGTGGCCGAGCCAGACGACCATGAATCCGCAGAGCGCGAAGCACAGCCCCGAGAGCAGGGCGCCCGCCGGGCCCGCGCCCAGCCGTCGGACGAAGAGGGCGGTGAAGATCCCCGCCAGCGCGAGCTTCACGAGCGCGGCGATGCCGGCTGCGCGGAACGGATCGACCGGCGAGAGCAGCAGGTTGATCGGGAAGAGCGCCGCGCCCTGCATCGAGGCGACGTTCGGCACGCCGCAGGCGATGTGCGGATTCCAGAGCGGCAGCTCGCCGCGCACGGCGCGGTCGTGCAGGAACTGCCGCTGCGGCCCGAACACGGCGTACTGGTCGCGCAGCAGCGCGTTGCTCGGCGGTCGGTCAGCCTCGGCGCTCCACGGCAGGTGCGCGTAGATGCCGTCGGCCGGGACGAGTCCCTTGCCCAGGAACAGCGCCTCGTGCAGCAGGACGCAGACGGCAACTGCGATGCCGGCCAGCACGAGCCAGGCCTCGAGCCGTTCGGATCGGTTCACCGGGCGCAGTGCTCCACGTCGCCGGGATCTTACCGGCCGTCGCGCAGCGCTTCGAGCGCGTACCAGCGCGCGTAGGCTGACGCGAGCTCGGTCTCGAGCGCGGCGAGGCGAGCGTGGACACGCGCCTGGACGGCCGAATCGGCTTTGTAGAACGCAGGCTCGTTGAGTCGCTCGGAGAGCGCCGTCTGCTCGGCCTCGAGTGACTCGATCAGCTCCGGCGCTCGTGCCAGCTCGCGCTCTTCCTTGTAGCCGAGCTTCTTCGCCTTCGGCTTCGCGACCGCCGCCGGCTTCGCGTCCTTCAGGGCGGCACTCGCCTGTCGCGCGGCTGCAGCGGCGGATCGCTCGCGCTGGCGCAGCCAGTCGGTGTAGCCGCCCACGTACTCCTGCACGCGCCCCTCGCCCTCGAAGACCAGCGTCTGGGTGACGACGTTGTCGAGGAACGCGCGGTCGTGGGAGACGAGCAGGAGCGTGCCGCGGTAGTCGATCAAGAGCTCCTCGAGCAGCTCGAGCGTCTCGATGTCGAGGTCGTTGGTCGGCTCGTCGAGCACGAGCAGGTTGGCGGGCTGCGCGAACAAGCGCGCGAGCAGCAGGCGGTTGCGCTCGCCGCCCGAGAGCGCTTTCACGGCTGTGCGGGCGCGCTCGGGGCTGAACAGGAAGTCCTGGAGATACCCGATCACGTGGCGGCGCTCGCCCTGGACTTCGACGTACTCGCGTCCCTCCGCGATGTTCTCGATCACGGTCTTCTCGAGCTCGAGCGCGGCGCGCAGCTGGTCGTAGTACGCGACCTCGAGCTTCGTGCCCAGCCGCACGCTGCCTGACGTGGGCGCGAGCTGGCCGAGCAGGAGCCGCAAGAGCGTGGTCTTGCCCGCGCCGTTCGGCCCGACCAGGCCGATGCGATCGCCGCGCATGATGCGCAGCGAGAAATCCCGCACGATCGGAGTCGCGCCCCAGGCGTACGAGATGCGCTGCACGTCGGCGACGAGCTTGCCCGAGGCCTGCCCTTCGTCGAGTGCGAGGCGCGATTTGCCCTCCACCTCGCGCCGCCGCGCGCGCTCCTCGCGCAGCGCCACGAGCGCGCGCACGCGGCCCTCGTTGCGCGTGCGGCGCGCCTTGATGCCCTGGCGGATCCACACTTCTTCTTGCGCGAGCTTCTTGTCGAAGAGCGCCGCATGGCGCGCCTCTTCCTCGAGCGCGGCCGCCTTCTTCGCGAGGAACGTCGGGTAGTCCCCCGCCCACGAGGTGAGCACGCCGCGATCGAGCTCCACGATGCGCGTCGCCAGGCGCGTGAGCAGCGCGCGATCGTGGGTCACGAAGAGGACGCCGCCGCGGAACTCGACGAGCTGCTCCTCGAGCCACTGGATCACCTCGATGTCGAGGTGGTTCGTCGGCTCGTCGAGCAGGAGCAGGTCGGGCTCGCAGACGAGCGCCTGCGCCAGCGCGACGCGCCGCCGCCAGCCGCCGGAGAGCGTGCCCAGTCGTGCGTCGGCCGGCAGCTCGAGCCGCGCCAGGATCTGGTCGACGCGCTGACCCAGGCTCCAGCCGTCGCACGCCTCGATCTGGTGCTGCAGGTCCTCCATGCGCGCGAGCAGCGAGGCGTCGTCCGCGACCGCGTGCGAGACGTGGTGGAACTCCGCGAGCAGGTGGCCGACCTCCGAGAGGCCTTCCGCGACGACGTCGAAGACCGTCGCGTCGCCGTCATCGGGCAGCTCCTGGGCAAGCGTCGCGATGCGAAGACCCGGCAGTCGCCAGACCTCGCCGCTGTCGGGCAGGACTTTTCCGTCGACGATCTTGAGCAGCGTCGACTTGCCCGCGCCGTTGCGGCCGATCAGGCAGACGCGCTCACCGGCGTCGATCTGGAAGCTCGCCTGCTCGAGCAGGGCTTGCAGGCCGAAGGAGATCGACACGCGATCGAGGCTGAGCAAGGGCATGGGGCGGGGAGCATAGCCGGTCGCGCGAGTCTCGATTCCTCGGCTCGCCCGTTGCGGCTGATCCAGCCGATCGGGCGCAGGCGGCGCGCCCGCGTCAGGGCGTGGTGCTTGCCAGGCCCAGCGCCTTTCCGTGCGCACTCGCGTAGGCGGTCACCGCCCGGATCGTGTCTGCGTCGTAGTGATCCTCGAGTCGCTCGATCCGACCCTGGTCGTCGAACGTCGTCGTCTCCTCGAGCTCGAAGGCGAGCTTCGGGGCACGACTCGACCGATACACCGCGCTGCCGCGGATCCAGACCGAGCGCCCCTGCTCGCGCGGACCAGCAACGAGCGCGATCGCCCGCGAGTCGAACTTGCGATCGAAGCCGTCGAGCACCGACTTGAAGCAGGCGAGGATCGCCTCGCGCCCGGCGAAGCGTCCACCGAGCGGTGCGGGCATGCCGGCGACCTCGTACACGGCGTCCTCGGCGAAGTACGGCTCGACGAGCGTCCAGTCGTCGCTCTTGTACGCCTCCTCGAAGGCCGCTGCGTACTTCGCGAACTGCGTGATCAGCGACATGGCGGTCTCTCCCGAAGCGAGTGCGCTCGATTCTAGCCAGATGCGAGGCGGCAATGCGCCGGCGCGTCCGCTGCCAGCGCGCGAAAGCCTGCCAGCAGGGCGTCGGAGCTCGGCTCGCGCAGATAGCGCAGACGCGCCGCCGCGTCGGGGACGAGCCCGCCCGCGGTCCAGTAGCGCAGGAGCTGCTTGAGACGCGCGGCGATGCCCCCGGCGGGCCACTGCAGGCGTTCGCGCATGGTGTCGGCGTAGTCGACGAGAAAGCGCGCCGCCTCGGCGCGGCTCACACGGCGCCCGCTGAAGAGCCACGGATCGGCGAGCGCGCCGCGGCCCACCATGGCGAAGCGCGCGCCCGTCTCGCGGCGCATGCGCGCGAGATCCGCGTGCGCCGCGATTCCGCCGTTGCCGCAGACGGGAATCGAGACCGCGGAGACCCCGCGCGCGATCCGCGTCCAGTCGACCTCGTCGCAGTAGCCGTCTGCTCGCGTGCGACAGTGCAAGGTGAGCAGCGTCGCGCCCCCGTTCTCAGCGGCGCGCGCGAGATCTTCGATTCTCGAGGCATCGTCGTAGCCCGCCCGAAGCTTCGCGGTCACCGGCACCCGGACCGCGTCCGTGACTGCGCGGACGACGCGCTCGAGCGCGGCGGGATCGCGGAGCAAGGCCGAGCCCGCACAGCCCGCGATCGCGCCCTTCGCCGGGCAACCGAAGTTCAGGTCGATCAGCGGAGCGCCCTCTGCGACCGCGTTCTGCGCCGTTCGCGCGAGATGCTCGAGGTCAATGCCCATGAGCTGGACGCCCACCGGCTGCGCGAAGCGCGACGGTCCGAGGTGCCGCCGCACGATCGCGCGCGGAATCGCGGCGTCGCTGACGCGGATGAACTCGGTGAACGCGCCGCCGAGGACCTCGGGGCCGTTGCGCGCGAGCACGAGATCGCGGAAGCACGGCTCCGTGACGCCCTCCATCGGCGCGAGCAGTGCCGCGGAGGTGAACGGCAGCGCGCGCGCGGGAGCCAAGGACATGGCCGTGGTTGTACCGCGTTCGGGGCCTGAAGCTAGTGTCCTGAACCTGAAGTTCCGACGCGATTCTCGCGGTCGAGGCGCCGCGTTCGCAAGGCGCCGCCAGCGGCCCGCGGGCTGCTGGCCCGCGGGAGGCGAGGCGAATCCGTTGATTCGTCGAGCGAGTGCAACGCCGCGAGCGCGGATGCATCGGCCGCCGAGAACGCGAGCGAACTTCGGGTTCGGGACACTAGAATCGGCCGATGCCAGCGAGCGACGCGGATGTGCTGATCGTGGGGGCGGGGCCCGTGGGGCTCACCGCCTCGATCCTGCTCAGCCGGCTCGGCGTCGCGAACCAGGTGGTCGAGAGGCGCGAGGGTCTGCACGATGCGCCGCAGGCCCACGTCGTCAGCGCGCGCACGATGGAGGTCTTCCGCGCCGCGGGCATCCCGGAAGCGAGCCTGCGCGCGCTCGCGTCGCCGCCCGCCGACCTCACGAACGTGCAGTGGGTGCACACGCTCGCGGGCCCCGAGCTGGGTCGCTTCGTGCTTGCGACACCGGACCGTGTCAGAAAGATCCTGACGTCCGGGCCCTCGCCGATGGCGAACCTCTCGCAGCACCGCCTGGAGCCGCTGCTGCTGCAACACGCGCAAGAAGCCGGCGCTCGCGTTTCCTTCGGGCACGAGTGGCTGGACGAAACGCGCGAAGCCGGGCAGGTCGTCTCGCGCGTCGCGGACCGCGCCAGCGGCGAGGTTCGGAGCCTGCGCAGTCGGTACCTGCTCGGCTGCGACGGTGCGGGCAGCCAGGTCCGCCGCGCGCTCGGCATCGCGATGTCGGGTCCCGAGCGGATCCAGACGTTCGTGAACATCCACCTCGGGGGCGACTTCCGCGCGCTCGTGAAGGAGCGCGCGGCGATCCTGTACTGGCACCTCGATCCCGAGACACCCGGCGTCTTCATCGCGCACGACATCGACTCGACCTGGGTCTTCATGCATCCGTACGATCCGGCGCAGCACGCGCCGGAGCACTTCAGCGAGGCGGTCTGCCGCGCGCTGGTGACACAGGCGCTTGGCGCGCGCGCGGACTTCGAGGTCCGCTCGAGCGACACCTGGGTGATGACGGCGCAGGTCGCCGAAAGCTACGGCCGTGACTCCGCGTTCCTGGTGGGCGACGCGGCGCACCGCTTCCCGCCGACAGGAGGGCTCGGCATGAACACGGGCATCGCCGACGCGTTCAACCTCGCCTGGAAGCTCGCCGCGGTTCGCGACGGGCGCGCGGCGTCGACGCTGCTCGATACCTACGAGCTCGAGCGGCGCCCGATCGCGCAGCGGAACTGCGATCAGAGCCTGGCCAACCACCGGAAGATGGGCGAGGTGATCGCGGCGCTCGGGCTCTCGCCGGGGCTGGGCGCGCAAGAGGCGCGCGACCGCATCCGTTCGCTTCCCGGCGACGCCGCTCGGCGCGCTCGCTTCCAGGCCGCCATCGATCGCCAGGCGGCGCACTTCGACATGACCGGACTCGACCTCGGTCAGACGTACGAGGAAGGCGCGCTCGTGCCCGACGGCACGCCGCGCCCGGCGTGCGCCGATCCGGTCACGGACTACGTGCCCAGCACGCGGCCCGGCGCGCGGCTTCCGCACGCGTGGCTCGAGCGCGCTGGCGCTCGCGTCTCGACGCTCGATCTCGTCGACCCGCGCGCGCCCGTGCTGCTGGTCGGGCCAGAGGCGGTCGGCTGGCGCGCGGCGGCGCTACGCACCGGTGTGTCGGTGGTCGTGATCGGAGACGGTGGCGACGTCGCCGACCCCGAGGCCGCCTGGCCGCGAGTCTGCGGGATCTCGAGCGAAGGGGCGCTGCTGGTGCGGCCCGACGGCCACGTCGGTTGGCGGGCGATGCGCGACGCCGCCGATCCCGAGCCGGAGCTCCGGAGCGCGCTCTCGCGCATCCTGCCTGGCTGGTCGGCCTAGCCGGGGGTGTAGTTCGGAAAGAAGAGCTGCTGCCCGTCGATGCGGTACGCGGCGATGGCGGCCTGTCCGGCCGGGGAGATCAGCCAGTCGATGAATGCTTGTCCCGACTCGCGCTTCACGTGCGGGTGGACCGCCGGATTCACGAGGATCACCCCGTATTGATTTGCGAGCCTCTGATCGCCTTCCACCAGCACGACCAGATCGGCGCGATTGTGAAACGCGAGCCACGTGGCGCGATCGCACAGCGCATACGCAGCCATTCCCGCGGCGGTGTTGAGCGTGGGCCCCATGCCCGAGCCGGCCTCGCGGTACCAATCGCCTTTCGGCTCGGCGCAACCTGCGGCCAGCCAATAGCGCCTTTCCGCGGCATGCGTGCCGCTCTTGTCGCCGCGCGAGACGAAGGGCGCCTGCGCGGCTTCGATCTTTTGGAGCGCGGTTACCACGTCGAGGCCACCGATCTGCGCGGGATCGGACTTCGGTCCCACCAGCACGAAGTCGTTGTACATCACCGCGTAGCGCTTCACGCCGAAGCCGTCCGCGATGAACTGCGCTTCGGCGATCGCATCGTGAACCAGCACGACGTCCGCGTCCCCCCGGCGCGCGAGATCAAGTGCTTGTCCCGTGCCCAGCGCGACGACGTGTACCTCGATGCCGCTGGCTTTGGTGAACTCGGGCAAGAGCTGGCCGAACAGGCCCGACTGCTCGGTCGACGTCGTCGACGCGACGGTGATCGATTCCCGGGAGCAGCCGGCTGCGATCACGGCGAGGAAGAGCAGGGAGACGATCCGCGCTTTCAGGGCAGCTCCGCCTTCAAGAAGTGGTCCTTCTCGGACGAGGACGCCTCGCTGAAAAAGCTCGTGGCCGACGTCTGCTCGCCGAGGCGACCACCATGGAGGAAGACGATCTCGTGCGCAATCCGCTTCGCCTGGCCGAGATTGTGAGTCGTCATGACGATGGCCGTGCCCGCAGCGTGGATCTCGAGGATGACTCGCTCGACCTCGGCGGCGGCGGCGGGGTCGAGGCTCGCGGTGGGCTCGTCCAGGAAAAGGACGCGCGGACGAAGCGACCAGGCGCGCGCGAGGGCAAGACGCTGCTGCTCACCGCCCGAGAGCGCGCGGGCCTGGCGTTCGGCGAGGTGCGCGAGGCCCGCGCGCGCGAGCACTTCGCGCGCGCGCTGCTCCCGCTCGTCGCCGCCGACGCCGTTCACGCTCAGCGCGTAGCGGATATTGGCGAGCGCGGAGCGCCGCAACATCACCGGGCGCTGGAAGACCATCGCCTGAGCGCGCGGCCGGACCGTCGAGCCCCCCCAGAGGACCGTGCCGGCGGAGGGCGCGATCAGGCCGTGCAGCGTGCGGAGCAGGACGCTCTTGCCCGCGCCATTCGCGCCAAGCACCACCACGCGCCTGCACCCGTCGATCGAAAGGTCGACCGCCGCCAGTGCAACGTGACCGCCAAGCGTCACCGAGAGACCGCGTGCTTCCAGCGGGAAGAGGTGTGTCTCAGCCATGGCGCTTTGCGCTCCACTCGCGGATGCCGAACGCGCCTGCGTTCAGCGCGAGCACGATCGAGAGCAGGATCGCCCCCAGCCAAAGCGCGAGTGCCAGATCCCCCTTGCTCGTCTCCAGCGCGATTGCGGTGGTCATGACACGCGTGACGCCGTCGATGTTGCCGCCGACGATCATCACCGCGCCTACCTCGCTCGCCGCGCGCCCGAAGCCCGCGAGGACGACGGTGAGAAGCGCGAAACGCGTGTCCCACAAAAGTGTCGGCACGGCGCGCGCGCGAGAGACGCCGAGCGACGACAGCTGCTCCTGGTAGTGGTG
>Ga0210377_10005877_pt1 | contig 10026 bp, 7 predicted proteins | sample PLM4_65_b1redo_FD_155480 | JGI IMG/M metagenome (GOLD analysis project Ga0210377, IMG submission 155480) | Groundwater sediment microbial communities from an aquifer in East River, Colorado, USA - PLM4_65_b1 redo | ecosystem: Environmental > Terrestrial > Soil > Riparian zone | place: USA: East...
GCGTGGAGGTGCCGGTGCATCGGTTCCTGCTGGCAGCGCTCCTGCCCCAGGAGCGGCGGGCCCGCGGCACGCTCGGCTCTGCGCCATAGCGCGGGCTATGGGCTATGGGCTATGGGCTATGGGCTAAAGGCTAAAGGCTAGAGGCCAAGGGCCAACCGCCAACGGCCAACGACCCGCGGCCTCCTACTCCCCATCATGAAAAATGATCCCCAGCGTGTGCCGCCGGCCCGAGCGAATCCGGCTGACGCCATGGCGCAGGTTCACCCGGTGGGTGCCGCGGGTGCCCTGGACCGGCCGATGATGCACGGCGAAGGCGACGGCATCGCCCTGCCGTAGAGGGACCACTTCCACCCGCGACTGCATGCGCGGGCGCTGTTCGGTCAGCACGAATTCCCCACCGGTAAAGTCCTGTCCCGGCGCGGACAACAGCACCGCCACCTGCAGCGGGAAGACGTGCTCGCCGTACAGATCCTGGTGCAGGCAGTTGAAGTCCTCCGCCTGGTACTGCAGCAGCAGCGGCGTCGGCTTCCGCTGGCCGGCGGCGTGACACCGCGCGCGGAACTCGTCATGCCCCGCCGGATACTGCACCGCAATCCCCATTGCCTGGTTCCATCGGTTGGCAATCGGCGCCAGCCGCCGGTAGAGCTCCGACCGGAGGGTCGTGAGGCCGGCCGGCAGCGGGTAGGCGAAGTACTTGTACTCGCCCCGTCCGAAGCCATGCCGCCCCATGACAATCCGGCTCCGGAACCCGGTGTCCTCCGGGTAGAGGCCCGCGAACTCCGCGCACTGCTCCGGCGAGAGGAGCCGCTCCAGCACCGCCGCCCCGTGGCCGTCGAGGTCCTGGGCGACTCGACTCCAGTCGATCGCGCCGGTGCGGTCGGCGGCGGGCTGGGCGAGGGCCGTCATACGCCCGCCTCCCGCGCCAGCAGCGCCCGCTTCCGGTTGATGCCCCATCGATAGCCGGTGAGCGCGCCGTCCTGCCCGATCACCCGGTGGCAGGGAATCGCTACGGCGAGCCGATTCGCGGCGCAGGCACGAGCCACCGCGCGCGCCGCGGTCGGCGCCCCGATCCGCCGCGCGATCTCACCGTAGCTCGCGGTCTGGCCGGCGGGAATCTGGCGCAGCGCCGCCCACACCCGCTGTTCGAAGGCCGTTCCCCTGATCTCGAGCGGGAGGTCGAGCCCGGCGGCCGGGTGCTCTACGAACCGCGCCACCTTCGAGAGCAGTGATTCCATCTCCAGCTCACCCTCGATCAGTGCGGCCTCGGGGAATCGGCCCAGGAATGCAGAGGCGAGCGCCTCCGGGCTGTCTCCCAGGTCAATCGCCGCGATCCCGCGCTCACTCCAGGCGACCAGGATGGGGCCGAGATCGCACACACCCACGGCGAAGCGGAGATCGGTCGCCGTGGCGGCCGGGGTTATCGTGCTCGAGACCATGACCAGCTCCTTGTAGAGGTGTTCCGCGCTGGACACAGTTTACGATTACCAGCCTGGGCGAACACTCCGGTTCTTGCGCCTGAAGTGCGGCACGCGCTATCTGGTGGGTGCTCATGGCCGTTGGCCGTTGGCCGTTGGCCCTTAGCCTTTAGCCCATAGCCCCCAATGTCGCTTACCTCGAACACCATGCACGCCATCCGGGTTCACACCCTGGGTGGTCCCGAGGTCTTGAAGCTGGAACAGATCGCCGTGCCCTCGCCCGGGCCCGGTCAGGCGCAGGTTCGGCTCGAGGCCGCGGGCCTCAACTACATCGATGTCTACAAGCGCACCGGGCTCTACACCGTGACGCTGCCGGCCACCCTGGGGGATGAGGGAGCCGGGACGGTGGCCGCGGTCGGTCCCGACGTAACGGCCCTCCGTCCCGGTGATCGCGTCGCCTGGTCCTCGGTGATGGGTGCCTATGCCGAATACGCGGTGGTGCCTGCGGTCAGGCTGGTTCCGCTACCGGCCGCCGTGACGGCCGCGCAGGCCGCGGCGGTGATGCTCCAGGGGATGACGGCGCACTACCTCGCCACCTCGACCTACCCGCTGAACCCCGGCGACCGCTGCCTGGTGCACGCCGCGGCCGGCGGCACCGGGCTTCTGCTGGTCCAGATCGCGAAGCGCCGCGGCGCCTATGTCATCGCCACTGCCGGCACGGACGAGAAGGCAGCGCTGGCCATGGCCGCAGGGGCCGATGCGGTGATCGTCTACACCCGGCAGGACTTCACGGCCGAGGTCAAGCGGATCACGGAAGGGCGGGGAGTCAATGTGATCTACGACTCGGTGGGGAAAAGCACTTTCCTGCCGGGGCTCGACGTCCTGGCCCCGCGGGGCATGATGGTGCTGTTCGGACAATCGAGCGGCCCGGTGTCGCCGCTAGATCCACAGCTTCTCAACCAGAAGGGCTCGCTCTTCCTGACCCGGCCTACCCTGGGGCATCACATCTCGACCCGGGACGAGCTGCTCCGCCGGGCCGGCGACCTGTTCACCTGGATGGGTGCCGGTGAACTGCACGTGCGGGTCGGCGCAGAGTTTCCCCTCGCTCAGGCGGCGGAGGCGCATCGAGCCCTGGAGGGGCGGCAGACGACCGGAAAAGTGTTGCTCAGGGTGGGCTAGCTGGGAAGATCAGGGACGCCTCTCCAACCCTTTTCGACCCCTGACTGTCTTAGGTATGAGGCGTTAGCTTGGTCCTGACCCCGTACCGGACAGCCGAATGGCCCGACCCATTATGCCCCTTCTCAAGGGGACCCTCGATGTGATCATCCTCCGAACCCTCGGCTGGGGGCCTGCCCACGGCTATGCCATTTCCCGGTGGATCCGGCAGACCACCGGCGACGAGCTCCAGATAGAGGAAGGCGCGCTCTATCCCGCCCTCCGGCGGCTGGAGGAGCGAGGCTGGGTGGATGCCGCCTGGAAGACCACCGACACCGGGCGTGAGGCGAAGGTCTATCAGCTCACCACGCTTGGACGGCAGCAACTGCAGTCGGAGCTCAAGAGCTGGACCCGCTACGTGGCGGCCATGGCCCGGGTACTGGAGACCCGGCCGGCGGAGGCGCTCTCATGAGGCCGGACGAGGAGCTGCCCCTCTCCCGCCGCTTGCCGGTCGACGAGGACGTGGGCCGGGAGCTGGCATTCCATCTTGCCGAGCGGGAGCGCGAGCTGATCGCCCAGGGTTGGGAGCCGGAGAAGGCCCGAGCGGAGGCCCGCCAGGCATTCGGCAGCCTCGACGCGGTGGCCTCCGAGTGTAAGGGGATCACCCGGCGCACTCGGCGGGCGAGGCTCCGGGCCGAGACCCTCGATGCCTTTCGCCAGGACCTGGTGCTGGCCTGGCGGCTGCTTCGGAAGACCCCGGGCTTCACTGCGGCCGCGGCGCTGACCCTGGCGCTCGGCATCGGCGCAAACGCGGCGATCTTCAGCGTGGTGAACAGCGTTCTGCTCCAGCCGCTGCCGTACGATCAGCCGGACCAGCTGGTGGACATTGCCGAGGCGCACGAGAAAGGCTGGTCCAATCCGCCCTGGTCCAATCTGCTCGACTGGCGGGCGCAGTCCCGATCGTTCGATGGGATGGCCAGCTACGGCCGCTCGGTGCGCACCGCCCTCACCAACGAAGGTCCGGCCAGCCTCCGATCGGCGGTGGTCTCGGAGGATTTCTTCCGGCTCTTCCGGGTCTCGGCGATCCGGGGCCGGCTGCCCGCTCCCGATGAACACCGGCCAGGCGCGAGCGGCGTTGCGGTGGTGAGCGAGGAGTTCTGGCGCGCGCACCTGGGTGCCACCACCGATCTGGCGGCCGAGCGCATCCGGATGGACCGGGACTATCAGGTCATCGGCGTGCTGCCACGCTCCTTCCGCTTCCCCAACAACACCGATGTCTGGGTCGCGCTCGAGCCGTCCGGGCCGACGGCGAGTCGTACGGCGCACAACTGGTCGGGGATCGCGCGGCTCAAGCCGGGTGTGACAGTCGCCGCGGCCGATCGCGAGCTGGATACCCTGACCGCCCGGCTGGCACGGCAGTATCAGCCCGACTTCGACGCGGTCGGCGCCATTGTCACGCCGCTCCAGGATCTACTCACGATCTCCGCCCGGCGCCCGTTATACCTTCTGCTCGGCGCCTCGGGGCTGCTTCTGCTGGCCGCCTGCACCAACCTGGCCAGCTCGATGCTGGCGCGGGGGATGGCGCGGCGCCAGGAAGTGGCAGTGAGGATCGCGATCGGCGCGGGCCGGCTCCGCATCGTGCGCCAGCTCTTCACCGAGGCCCTGCTCCTTGCGCTGATCGGCTGCGTTGCGGGGCTGCTGCTGGCGGAGGCGCTGCTCCGGCTCTTCGTGCATCTCGCGCCGCCCAATCTCCGCCTGGCCGAGGTGCATCTGGACGGCTGGGTGCTGCTCTTCACCGCGCTGGTGGGTGGCACGACCACGGTGCTGATCGGGCTCTTCCCCGCGCTCCGTACCAGTGGCGCCGAGCCGGCGATGGCGCTTCGCGAAGGCGGCCGGGCCGGCGCCAGCCGCGCCGAACGGCGAATCTGGAATGGCCTGGTGATAGCCGAAGTGGCGCTCGCCGCCACCCTGCTGTGCGGCAGCGGACTCATGATCCGGAGTCTGAGCCGGGTGCTTCAGGTGGACCCGGGGTTCCGCCCCGACAATGTGCTCACCGTGTCGATGAGCCTGCCCACCGCGGTGTACGACGACGACCGGAAGATCGACCAGCTCTGGACGAGGGTCCTGGAGAGTATCCGCCAGGTCCCGGGTGTGGAGGTCGCGGGACTCACGAGCGCCCTGCCGATGAGCGGCAACAACTCGTCGGGATCGTTTGGCATCGAAGGGGTGCCGGTCCCTCCCGCTGGTTACGGCCCCGGCAATGGCGGGTACCGGATGGTGAGCGAGGGCTACTTCGCGGCGATGGGCATCCCGGTGCTGCAGGGCCGCGACTTCGATCAGCGGGACGTGGATGGGGCGCAGCCGACGGTGATCGTCAACCGGGCGCTGGCCAGTCAGTGGTTCAAGGATCAGGATCCGATCGGCCGGCGGATCACGCTGCAGTCGGGGATGGACAACCAGGGCGAGGGATGGCTCACGATCGTCGGAGTGGTGGGCGACGTGCACCATCGGAACCTCACGATTCCCGCCGCGCCCGAAACCTTTCTCCCGATGCACCAGCGCCCTTCGCGCGGGTATTCGGTCGCGCTCACCCTGCGTACCCGGGTGGAGCCGCGCTCGCTCGAGACCCAGGTCCGTCAGGTGCTGAATCAGACGGCTCCGGATGTGGTGCCTGCCTTCGCGACGATGCGGGAACGGCTGGCGGCTTCCCAGACCGACCGGCAGTTCACCACCACAATCCTGTCCGCCTTTGCGCTGATCTCGCTGCTGCTGGCCGGGGTCGGGATCTACGGCGTGGTGTCCTACACCGCGGTGCAGCGCACCCGGGAGATGGGCATCCGCCTGGCGCTCGGCGCCCTGCCGATGCAGGTGCGCGGGCTGGTACAGCGCGGCGCCCTGACTCAGGTCGCGATCGGGCTCCTCTTCGGGTTTGCCGCCGCGCTGGTCACCACCCGGATCATGGACTCGCTGCTCTACGAGGTGAACGGCGCCGATCCCGTCGCCTTCGGAGCCGCGGCGGGGCTACTGGTAGCGGTGGCGTGGGTCGCGAGCTGGTTTCCCGCCTGGCGCATGGCTCGCCTCGATCCCATGCTCACCATCCGCACCGAATGAGCGATCATCTGGCCGATCGCCTTGCCGCCCTGCCGGGCTACCGCGTGGAGCGGGAGCTCGGTGGCGGGGGGATGAGCCGGGTCTTCCTGGCCGAGGAGGTCGCGCTGTCGCGGCGGGTGGCCATCAAGGTGCTGGAGGCCCATGGCGCCCGGGTGGACGCCGACCGCTTCCGGCGGGAAGTGCTGCTCTCCGCCCGGTTGAGCCACCCGCACATCGTCCCGCTGCTCGCCGCGGGCGAAGTTGATGGCCTGCTCTACTACGTCATGCCCTATGTCGAGGGCCAATCGCTGCGGGCCCGGCTCCGGGAAGCGGGAGAGCTCACGATCGGCGAGGTGGTGCGGCTCGTCCGGAACATCGCGTCGGCGCTGGCTTATGCGCATGCGCGCGGCATCGTCCACCGGGACATCAAGCCGGACAACGTGATCGTGACCGAGGGCGTGGCCGTGGTGCTCGACTTCGGGGTCTCCAAGGCGCTCGCGGCGTCTACCCAGGCGCCGGCCGACGGGATCACCGGCGCGGGGCTCGCGATCGGCACCCCGCGGTACATGGCGCCGGAACAGGTCGTGGCCGATCCGAATATCGATGTGCGCGCCGATCTCTACGCGCTGGGTGTGCTGGCCTACGAGCTGTTGACCGGGTCGACCCCATTCGGAGGCAACGACCCGGTCAAGATCCTCCGGGCACACCTGACCGAGCCGCCTGCGCCGGTCGCCACCCTGCGTGCCGGCATTCCCCCGGTGATCGCGGCGCTGGTGATGCGCTGCCTCGAGAAGGACCGCGCCCGGCGCCCGGCCGGCGCCAACGAGGTGTTGGACCTGCTGGATGCGACGGCCACGCCGAGCGGGGTGCCCGCCATGTCCTTCGGCGCGGCGGCTACCCGGGGCGTCGCCTGGGCCACGGCGGCGCTGATCCCGGCCCTGGTCTACATCCTGGCGTCGGGGCTGATGATCGCCGGGCTCAGGTGGCTCGCCGCTGAGGGGCAGATCGGGAGCCGGCTGATGGTGTTCGCGATCGTCGCGGCGTTGCTCGGGCTGCCGGTGGTGGTGGGCGTCGGGCTGCTGCTGGGGCTCCGCCGGGCGGAGCGAAGCGCCTAGCTAGCGGCGTCCGTGCTGGCTGTCGGTGTGGGGTGCCGATTGCCGTGCCGGAGAGAGTTGGGCATTCAACGCAGAGGCGCAGAGACGCAGAGGATACAGAGGGCTTGTCTTCGAGCCTGAAGATCCGCGGACGTCGGGATCGCAGGTTGTTTGTGAGTGCGAACGTTGAGATCCCGGGAGGCATTCACAACAAAAACACCTTCTGCGACCTCTGCGTCCTCCGCGCCTCTGCGTTGTTGTTACTGCGTACTCACCCGGCCGGGCGCCTGGGGACGATCACCTTGCCGGTGAAGGTCTGGACGATCTCACCGCTCTGATTGCGGGTTTCCGTGCGGACCGTCACGGTGCCGCGATCCGCCCGCGACTTCGAAGGAGTGAGTCCGATAATCTCGCCGTGCACCTGCAGGACATCTCCCGCGCGAACCGGGCGGGGCCAGGTCACCTCCGCAGCGACTCCGACGGTTCCCGCCCCGAACAACGGGCCATCCTCGACCAGCAGGCGCATGCTGATCGACGCCGTGTGCCAGCCGCTCGCCACCAATCCCTTGAAGATGCTGTCGGCCGCGGCCACCGGATCGAGGTGAAACGGCTGGGGGTCGAACTCGCGGGCAAACGCGATGATGGCCTCGGCGGCGACCGGATAGGTGCGGGACACGAATCGCCAGCCGATCGTCAGGTCTTCGAAGTAGACGCGGGTACGGCCGGAGGCAGTCATGGGTGGTCTCCCTGGTGGATCGCAGGATGATAGCAGCCTTCGGGCTGCGTCGTCTCAATCTGGAACTAGGCGCCGGCGGGCTGCGTAGGAGGTCCATCCACGCACACCGGTGTCGGCGGCTGGCCAGCCTCGCTCCGGTTCGCCCGACCTATCACCGGGACCCGCCCATGTTCTTCTGGCAGGATGTCCGCTACGCCTTCCGGCTGCTGGCGAAGAACCCCCTCTTCACGCTGCTCACCATCGCCGTGCTGGCCGGTGGCCTGGGCCTCTCGATCTTCACATTCTCGTTCCTGCATACCGCGATGCTCAAGCCGATTCCGGTCCCGGACGGCGCGGGGATCGTCCGCCTGCTCACGCTGGCGAATGGAACGCGCGGGGTGGTCGAGGCCCGGGACCTCGCGGCGATCAGGCCCAGCCTGACGACGCTCACCGACGTCGGCGCCTATGGCGCCCGGGAATTTGTCATCGGCACCGGCGAGGGCACCCGCGCCATTCAGGCCACCGAAAGCGAATGGAACATCTTTGAGGTTACCCGAACCCGACCAATGCTGGGGCGCGGATTCAACCCCGACGACCAGGCGGGTGGAGCGGAGCCGGTGGTGGTGCTGACCGAATGGGCCTGGCGGGTGGTATTCGGCGGTGACAGCGGTGTGATCGACCGGCGCATTCCGATGAACGGGGTGCCCACGAGGGTCATCGGCGTGATGCCCAGGGGCTACGGATTCCCGGTGGCGTCCGACGCCTGGGTGCCGATGCCAGCCGAGCTCCTCGCTCCCACGGTGCCGGAGGGAAGACTGGTGCAGGCCTACGCCCGCCTGTCCAACGGCGCGGATGCGAGCCGGGCGAGCGCCGAGCTTACCGGGCTGCTGTTGCGGGCCCGCGAAGGGCGGGTCAGGAGTGACCCGAGCGAGGTCGAGCCCACGGGGATGACCGTGGCGACGTTCCCCATGGCGCAGATCGGGGAAGAGGCGCCGCTGGTGCTGCTGCTGCTCAATACCCTCGCGACGCTGATTCTCGTCCTGGCCTGCATCAACGTCACCAACCTCCTGCTGGCCCGCGCCAACGAACGCGCCAGGGAGACGGCGGTGCGCCTTGCGCTCGGGGCACCCCGCGGCCGGCTGATCATGCAGAGCATGTGGGAGAGCATCATCCTCTGCCTCGCCGGCGGCACCCTGGCGACCGCGCTCGCCATCTGGGGGCTGGATACGATCAATGCCTGGTGCCGCAGCAACCTCGAAGGCAATCTCGCCTTCTGGTGGAACTGGGGCTTCGATCGCACCGTGCTCTACTCGGCTGGCGCCTTTGTCACCCTCGCCATCGCGGTGCTTGGTGGCGTCGTGTCCCGGCGCGCCGTGACGGCGGAGATCACCGAAGTGCTGAAGGACGGCGGTCCGCGGGGTGGTGGGCGGAAGGAGGGAAAGGTCTCCCGGGCGCTGGTGATCACCCAGGTAGCCACGGTGTCGGTGCTGATGTTCTTCGGCAGCATGTCGGCGATCGTCGCATATCGGGTTGCCAACATGGACCTCGGCTATGACACGCGCGGCCTGCTCACCAGCGGAATAGACCTCCCGGAGGATCGGTACCCTGCGCAGCCGGCTCGGGGGCAGTTCTTCCAGAATCTGTACGATCAGCTCTCGACCCGGGCGGAGCTCGATGGCGTGGTGTTCCGCTCGACGGTAGCCGGCATCGCCGACGCCGAGGGAGAGTTCGATCTCCCGGATCACCCGGCCGAGGGGCAGCGTCCCCGCACCTTCGTGCTGAGGACGCTCGGTCCGCTGAGTACCCTCGGCGCGGGTCTCCTCGAAGGCCGGTTCTTCGACACCCGGGACGATGAGGCCGGCGCGAATACGGCGATCGTCAGCGCCGCCTTTGCCGCCCGCCATTTCCCCGGGCGCTCACCGATCGGTGCCGGGCTCATCATGAGTGGTCTGGGTGAAACGGCGCCGCGCACGGTGGTTGGTGTGACAGAGGACCTGCTGCTGGGCAATCCGCTGAGCCGGGATCGCAGCCCGATCGCGGTGTACATCCCGCTGCGTCAGACCGAGGCCGCCGGCGCCGTCGCCGTGTTCCGCCATCGGGGGAGCGAGGCCGACGGACGTTCGGCGTTCCTCCGGGCGGTGGCGGAGCTCGACCCGGCGCTGGCGGTCGGCAACGTGATGAGCTTTGACGACACGCTGGCCAAGAGCACGCTGATCGCGCGATCGGTCGCCCGGCTCTTCGGGGCCTGTTTCGGCTTTGCGCTGCTGCTGGCGGTGAGCGGAGCCTACGGCCTGATGGCGCGCGCGATCGGGCGTCAGACTCGTGATATCGGTGTGCGGCGGGCGCTGGGCGCGACCGACCGCACCATCCTGTGGATGCTGCTGGGCCAGGGCGGCAGGCAACTCGGCATCGGCGCACTGGTGGCGCTGCCGTTCACGCTGCTGGTGGGGTGGGGCTTCTCCCGCTACTTCCCGATTGCACTCGGTCTCGCCGTCGGCACCGCGCTCGCGGTGTCCGTCGCCATCACCGCGGTGGTCCTTGCGGCCACCTGGCTGCC
>Ga0210377_10005878_pt1 | contig 10026 bp, 7 predicted proteins | sample PLM4_65_b1redo_FD_155480 | JGI IMG/M metagenome (GOLD analysis project Ga0210377, IMG submission 155480) | Groundwater sediment microbial communities from an aquifer in East River, Colorado, USA - PLM4_65_b1 redo | ecosystem: Environmental > Terrestrial > Soil > Riparian zone | place: USA: East...
GATGGAGATCCCCAGCACCTCGTCCTTGAAGGCGATGGCGGCCACCTCCTCCGCGGGGTCGAAGTAGCGGCTCTCGTCGAAGACGTCGTAGGTGGGCAGCAGGGTCTTGTTCCGCTGAAAGCGGACCTCACCCCGGTGGAGCAGCACCGCACTGTTGTAAAGTCCCTTGCCCGCTTGGCGGCCGGTGGGCCGGGGCGCGCCCACCAACAGCCCGGTGCCGGGGTAGTCCCGGGAGTGGGCCGCCAACTCCTGGACCGCCTGCTGCACCCGCTCGATGAGGTCAGGTTTCTCCAGCAGGTCCCGGGGCGGGTAACCCACCAGGAATAATTCGGGAAAAACGATGAGATCCACGGCGGGGCCGGTCTCCCGGAGGACCCCCAGGGCCTTCTCCAGGTTGCCGGAGACGTCCCCCACGATGGGATTGAGTTGGGCCAAGGCGATTTTCATGATCTTAAGGCCTGATTATCTTTGGTATTTAAAGTATATAGTGCTCCCCCACCCTGCCGTCAATCTTTTTCCCCCGGCCCCCCGAGCCCAGGCCCCGCCTTGCGCCCCGGGGTTATCCGTGGTAAATCCATCCCAGCCTGAAAATAGAGGGGTTTGCATGAGAAAGTTTGGGCGCCTGCTCTGCTCCGGCCTCAAATGGCTGGTCCTGGCCGCCGTGGCCGTGGAGATTGTGGCCTTTCTGGTGGTCTCCGCCAGCAACTACCTGGTTTACGGGAAACTTCGGGAGGGCACCGGGTTTCGTTACGACCCCTACGCCCTGTTTCTCAATGTGGAGGGGCCGCGCCCTACCGCCCACAATCCCCCGGCGGCGGCCCCCGGCAAGATCGTCTGGCTCCTGGGCGGCTCCACCATGCGGGGGGCCACCAACCATGACGACCGCACTCTTCCCAGCTATCTGGCCGCCTTCCTCAACCGCCCGGGACACCCCCCGGTAACAGTGCTCAATTTTGGGGAAAATTCCTTCAATTCCCTTTTGGAAACCAAGTATCTGCAAAAACTGCTCCTGGAAAACCGCGGCCCGGCTCCGGACCTGATTATCTTCTATGACGGAGCCAACGACTGCGCCTATTTCGCCCAGCATCGCACCCCCTCCGCCCATTACGGCTATCGCCGGGTGCGGGCCCTGGTGGAAAGCTACTACCGCAGCCCTTTCGGCCTGCTGAAGCCGTTGACCGCGGCCCTCTACTCGTCCTTTACCAAGGAACTCTTTGATAAAATCATGCAGACCGCGGTGCCCCTGAACCCGGACTCCGAACTCCTGCATGACTGCGCGGCCGCCGCCGTCCAGCGCTATGAACATGTGCGCCGCCTGGCCGGGGCTTACGGGGCTCAATTTCTGCTGTTCTGGCAGCCCACCCTCTGGGTGGAGACCGCCCCGGTGGCCCCGGAAGTCAGGAAGCAGGAACAGGGCCTCAATATCCTGGGGGACCGCTTCCTCTCCGTACGCCACAACTTCACCGTCACTTACGAGGCGCTGGCCCGGCGGCTTCAGGGGCGGCCTTATTTCATCAATTTCCGCAACGTCCTGGGGCGCCGCACCGCGCCGGTCTACCAGCCCGACGGGGTCCACCTGCTGGACCGGGGCCGGGAGCTGGTGGCCCAGGACATGGCCCGGGTCCTTTCGGAACGCGGGCCCTTGAAGTGACCGGGCTTCATACGAATTGACGTCAACCTTAGGAAAGGCCGTTTAATATGGCGGCCACAGGCCGCCCTATAAATGTTTCATATAGGGCGCACTGTGTGCGCCAAAGAGTTAAGGTCCGCCGCCCGCTGGATTCAAGAGTTGGCGAGGGTATGGCAAAAAAATAGGGGCGGGATGGCACCCGCCCCGTGGTTTGGACCCCTGGTCAACGGTGTCCTCAGGTCTTCAGCTTTTCGAGCTGCTCCACCTTTTCCGAAAGCTCCTGCAGACGTTTTTCCATGTTCAGCTTCTCGGTAACGTCCTCGATGGCCAGCAGGATGTTCTCCCTTTCCAAGCCGGGATAAAGCCGCCGGGCGTTGAGGATCATGGTCCGGGGGCCGATATGGGGAAAGGTGTGCTCCACCCGGAAATCCTGCAAATCGGTGCCGTGGGGCAAGATGTCTTCCAGCACTTCCCGGAGTTTGGGAATGTTCCACTGGCGGTTGCCCAGCTCGTACAGCCTGTGGTTCAGGGTCATCTCCGGCGTCACCCGGAAGGATTCGTAAAAAGTCCGGTTGCCCAATATTACCTTGAGACCGGCATCCAGGACCAGCATGGGCTGCCGCACCGTTTCCACCGTCGATTGCGCCAGGGCCCAAGCCTCCCGCACCTGGGCCTGGCTCTTTTTCACCACGTTGATATCCAGCATGGTCAGCACCGCCCCCTCGACGCGAGACTCCGAGGTCAGGTAGGGGCGAATTTCCAAGGAATACCAGCGCTCCAGGCGGTCCTGCACCTCCAGGGACTTAACCGTCCGGGAGCTGATAACCTCCTCGACTAAGGCATCCAGGTGGGGGAGGTCAAGGCCCAGATCAATTCCCGAAATGGGCCGGTTCAGGTCTCCCGGGAGCAGTTCCAGGATCTCAGCGGCCTTGGGGTTGAAGCGCCGCACCCTGAGGTCCGCTCCCAGCATGATGATGGGGATATGAATGCCTCCCAGCAGGTTGGTGAGGTCGTTGTTCACCTGGGACAGCTCCAGATTACGGTTTTCCAGCTCCTCATTCAGGGTGGCCAGTTCCTCGTTGCTGGACTGGAGTTCCTCTTTGGAAGTCTCCAGCTCTTCGTTGATGCTTTGCAGCTCTTCGTTGGAGCTCATGAGTTCCTCGTTGGCGCTCTTGAGCTCCTCCACCGTGGACTCCTGCTCCTCGATGACGGTCTGGAGGTACTCCTTGGTGGCGGCCAGTTCTTGCCGCAGCTGCTCCAAGTTCTTATCCTTACTGGCACCCCTGGTCCTGACGGGCGGTTTTTCCGGCGACTCCTCCACCACCCCCGCATCTTCGAAGATGATGAGGTAGAAATGCTGTTTATCCGGCCCCGGCTGCAAGGGGAAAATCTCCACGTTGACCCGGTGGATTTTGCCGTTGTATCTGACTTGCAAACCTTCCCGGCGCGTCGAGGCCTGGTTCCTGATGGCATTATACACTCCGGAGCGCACCTCCAGAGCCAGGCCTTCCCGCAGCATCTTCATCAGGTTGAGGCTGGCCTCGCCGGCCGCCGGCTCCAGAAAGGGGCCGGTGTGACCCCGGAACTGGAGGATCTTCAGGTCTTCGTCCACAATGACCCCGGGGGGGGTAAACCGGGCCAGCACCAGGCGGTCCGCCTCCTTCAAGAGATCCATCCCGGTCCAGACTTCCGGCGGGGGTCCAATTTCCGGTCCCGCCGGCCGCAAGCCCTCCACGGCCTGGTATCCCCCCACCGGGAAGGGCAAGCCCGGGTGGCCGGGCGTCGCCTTTTTAGCGTAGACCTTGTATTTTTTGTCCACCAGGCTGAAGAGGTCCGGGAAGGCCCCGATGGTTTCGGATTTTCCCAGCATGAGAAAGCCGCCCGGCCTCAAGGCGAAGTGAAACATGGGAATCACTTTCTTCTGCAACACCGGTCCCAGGTAAATCAGCACGTTGCGGCAGCTGATCAGGTCCAGGCGGGAGAAGGGCGGGTCCTTGATAAGATTTTGCAGGGCGAAGACGCACAACTCCCGGATGGTTTTGCTGATCTGGTAGCCGCCGGTCACCCTGGTGAAAAAACGGCGCAGCCGCTCCGGTGAAACGTCGCCTTCGATGCTCTCCGGGTAGACTCCCAGGCGGGCTTGACTGATCACCGACTCCTCCACATCCGTGCCAAACACCTGGATGGAGACGCGGGAGGACTGCTCCCCCAGGAACTCCAGGAGGGCGATGGCGATGGAATAGGCCTCCTCGCCGGTGGCGCAGCCCGGAATCCAGACGCGGATGGGGCTCTCCGGAGAGGCGCTCTTGACAATCTTCGGGAAAACCGTCTCTTTCAAGGCGGCGAAGGATTCCGCGTCCCGGAAGAAGCTGGTGACGTTGATGAGGATGTCTTCGTAAAGCTTCTTGACCTCCTCGGGGCGCTCCTGCAGAACCTTCAGGTAATCCTCGAGCTTCTCCAACTGGTGCAGCACCATGCGCCGGAGGATGCGGCGCTGGATGGTGCTGTGCTTGTAGTAGGTGAAATCCACCCCCATCCTGACCCGCAAGAGGCGCAGGATCTGGAGGAAGTCGGACTCCTCCACCGGCGCCTCGGCCTTGGCCTCCGGTTTGGGGCGGACGTAGGGATGGTTGGCGATGCGGGCCAGTTCTTTGGCGATCTGGTCCGGAGGCAGGACGAAGTCCACCACCCCCGCGGCGATGCTGCTCTGGGGCATACCGAAATATTTGGCCGAGTCTTCATCCTGGGCGAAGGTGATGCCCCCTTCAGCCTTGATGACCTTCATGCCCATGACCCCGTCGGAGGCGGTGCCCGACAGGATTACCCCGATGGCCTGGGGCCCCCGGTCTTCCCCCAGGGACCGCAGAAAGGCATCCACGGGCCGGTGCTGGGCCCGGGGCTCCGGGCGGGGAATCAGGCGGAGCACTCCTTGCTTCAGGGCCATCTCGATGTCCGGGGGGGTGACGTAGATGCGATTGGGCTCCACCTTCATGCGGTCCCGCACCTCGGTGACCGGCATGGGGGTAGCCTTGGCCAGGATTTCCGGCAACATGCTGTGGGCCCGGGGAGCCATGTGCTGGATCAGGACGAAGCCCATGCCGGTATCCGGGGGCAGGTTGTGCAGGAAATGGGTGAAGGCCTCCAGGCCCCCGGCGGAGGCGCCGATGCCCACGATGGGAAAAAGTGGCTCCGGGATTTTTTCCGCTGGGGGGGGAGGCAGCGGCGCCGCGGCTTTAGCTTTGGCCCTGGATTGGGCGGCCTTGGCTTGGGCTCCGCCGGGCTTAGACGCAGGCTTCCCCGGTTTCTTTTTCTCCGGGGGCCTGGCCGGGGCCGCGGGGCGAGCGCCGGGCTGGTCCACCGGCGGGCCGCTGGTCGCCTTCTTCCTGGGCATGGCAGTCTCCTGGGAAAAATTGAGATAATAATTGAAAATAATCTAAGTTCCAGGCCACCATAGCACAAGCCCTTGAACTAAAGAACAAAATCTCGGGGCCGCCCCGGGCCGGGCTCCCGTTGAGGGCCAGGGGGGAATTTATCTCCAGTCGAGACCTCTGCTAAAGGGCCCAGGTCAATCATTGGCCAGGAGGGAGCCATTCTCAGGCCCGGCCCATAAAAAAGGCCGGCAACCTGGCTGGCCTCAACATTTTAGGGGAAGGCTTTAAAATCGGCTTAATCCAGCTCGTATTCGTCCCGCCAGTCCTTCTCCTCCCGCCAGGACGGCTGCTCCTTTTTGTCGAAGAGATAATCGCCCAGGACCAGGTAGTCCATCTCGGTGCGCATAAAGCACTGGTAGGCATCCTCGGGGGTGCAGACAATGGGTTCCCCCCTGACGTTGAAGCTGGTGTTGACGATGAGGCCGCAGCCGGTCTGCTCCTTAAAGGCCTGGATCAGGCGCCAGTACTTCTCGTTGGTCTCCTTATGCACCGTCTGGATGCGGGCTGAGTAGTCCACGTGGGTGATGGCCGGCACCTCGGAGCGCAGGTGGTAGAGCCGGTCGAAGAGCTCCAGGTTCTCGTAGCCCGGGGGCAGGGGGTGGCGCTTTTCCTCCTTCACCGGCGCCACCAGCAGCATGTAGGGGGACGGCTGGTTAAGCTCGAAGTAGTTGGAGCATTCCTCCATGAGCACCGAGGGGGCGAAGGGGCGGAAGCCCTCCCGGTATTTAATCTTTAAGTTGAGGCGCTTTTGCATCTCCGGGTGGCGGGGGTCCCCCAGGATGGACCGGTTCCCCAGGGCCCGGGGTCCCCATTCCATGCGGCCCTGGAACCAACCCACCACCTGTCCCTGGGCCATCAAGGCCGCCACGTCCCGGATGAGGTCGTCGAAATCGCCGTAAGGTTTATACGGCGCCCGGTGCCGCCGGGCCACCCGCATAATCTCGTCGGCCCCGAACTCGGGCCCCAGGTACGAGCCCTGCATGTGGTCCATGGCCGGGTTGGGGAGTTGCCGCTCCTGTCCCCGCCAGATGTGCCAGGCCGCCAAAGCCGCGCCCAGGGCCCCGCCGGCGTCCCCGGCCGCGGGCTGGATCCAGATGTCCTTAAAGGTACCCCGGCGCAGGAGTTTGCCGTTGGCCACGCAGTTCAAGGCCACCCCGCCGGCCATTACCAGATAGTCGGCCCCGGTGAGCCGCTTGGCGGTGTCGGCCATCCGGAGCACGATGTCTTCGGTGGCCTGCTGGATGGCCAGGGCCAGGTTCATGTACCGCTGGTCCAGGAACGTTTCCCGGGGCCGGAGGGGCACCCCGAAGAGGGACTCCCACTTGTCCTCGTAGCACATGGTGAGGCCGGTGGCGAAGTTGAAGTAATCCATGTTGAGGAGCAGGGAGCCGTCTTCCCGCAGGTCCACCAGCTCCTCCAGGATCAGGTTCTTCCAATTCCGGGTCTGCTCCGCATCGGGGTTGCCGTAAGGGGCCAGGCCCATGAGCTTGTATTCGCCGGAATTGACCTTGAAGCCGCAATAGTAGGTGAAGGCGGAATAGAGCAGGCCCAGGGAGTGGGGGAAGTTCAGCTCCCTGAGGATGGTGAGGTCGCGGCCCTGGCCGAAGCCGATGGTGGAGGTGGCCCACTCCCCTACCCCGTCCACCGTGAGAATGGCGGCCTCGGCAAAAGGCGAGGGATAGAAGGCGCTGGCCGCGTGGGACAGGTGGTGCTCCGGGAAGAGCAGCGGCGGGCTGCCGTCCCCGTGTTTGGCCAACTCCTCCTTCAGGAGGCCCCGCATCAGGAGTTTTTCCTTAATCCACACCGGCATGGCCATGAGGAAGGAGCGCAGGCCCCGGGGCGCGAAACCGTGGTAGGTCTCCAACAGCCGCTCAAACTTGAGAAACGGTTTGTCGTAGAAGGCCACGGCCGCCAGGTCCGAGACCTTAAGCCCCGACTCGTTCAACACGTAGGCCAGGGCGTTAGCCGGAAAGGCCGGATCGTGCTTCTTGCGGGTGAAGCGCTCCTCCTGGGCCGCGGCGATGATCTTGCCGTCCACCAGGAGGGCGGCGGCGCTGTCGTGGTAAAAGGCGGAGAGCCCCAGAATGGCGTCGGCCAAGGTGCGCTACCTCTAAAAGATGGTATAGATGAAGGGTGCGATGGCCGAGCCGCTGGCGAAGACCATCAGGGCCCCAAAAAAGAGCAGGACCAGAATGATGGGCAGCAGCCAGTATTTCTTGCGGACCCTCAAAAAGCCCCAAAGATCAGTCAGAACGTTCATGGACCACTCCTTAGATTAACTGTTCAAGTTTATCAGAAATTACATTATAGGTTAGGCGTCGCCTCCGGTCAACTTCAGGCGGCTCCCTCCCACCGGGGAACCGGGAGCCGGCGGGAGGCCCAAGTCCCAACGTCACCCCCCGTGTCAGGTCAAGGGCTCACGGGAACTATTGAGGTATGCAGGCGACTTGAATTTTGGTTCAGTATTCCGAGAAACTCCTTGGTGAACACCTCGGCAACGAGATAATTTCCTGGGCTATTTAGATGACCATCATGTCTAAAATAGAGGTCTTCCTTCTTTTCATGGTAGCTTCGAGATAGTTCCGGTAGAGTAGTTATCCAATAAAAACCATTTTCACGGGCAAATTCGGAAAATATTCTATCGATATTGTCAACATCTAGATTTTCTAATTTATAATCATTACTCTTGACTATAACTTGATAATGTTGTGGTATAGATAATACCACGAATATAGCATGGTTTTTTTTGCAATAACTAGATATTTCCAGTAACAATTCTTTAGTAATACTTATTTTTTCTTTTAATGCCTCGTCCATCGGCGAAGCATAATACTCAACTAAACCTTTTTTCAGGTGTACATACAAACGGTCATTTGAAATCAACAATCTTTTCCCGAATAGGAAGCTCTGCATCATATCTAAGCTGTTTTTGGGGCTTTTGCTAGATACTACACTTTTATCCGTTGGGCCGGAGGCGACCGGCGAATTGGTAGCCAGATCATTGGGAAGAAAGACGATAACCACCAGGTCTGGGGTGTATATGGGGAACAGGCGTTCTAGATAAAGCAATTCTTGGCGGGTATCATACCCAAGAACCCCTGCCTTTACTATCTCAATATTCCGGAATTGCTTGGTTAATTTTTGTTCAACCAGAACCGGCCAGATTTTATCGTAATTGTTCCCATGACCAAAAGTGAAAGAATCCCCTAATAATAAAACTCGGATATTTTCTTGCGGTTTGGGATTTAAATGCGGCGTTGCATCCCTAAGACCATCCCGGTTGATCTTATATTCGACGGAAAATTCAGGGGACTTAACCTGGGTAACGGCATTAGGTCGATTACGATATCCCAGAAGCTCATCATTAATGCCTAATGATTGGTTATTAAGATAACTATTCGAAGTGTCTTGGGGAAAAAATATCCTGATAAATAATTCAAAAACTACTATCAATCCAATCATTATTATGGAGATAATAAAAACATCCCTGAGGGTAATCTTGATTCCGGCCCCTCCCTTCATAATATTCTTTCTATAATTCCTTTGGAGGTTATTTTAATAAAAATGTATTATTTTGAGACTGTTGGTGCACCTGCGCCCATTGTTTCCAGGTTTCCGGTAGGTTGAAGTATCAGTAGGGCCGCGTCAGGTCTTCTCCCTGTACCGGCCCCTCCCGCACAATAAAAACCGAGCTGCCATCCTTTTTCCATTTCTGCAGTTGCAGGCTATCCGCGCCGAAGATACGCCGGATCAGGCCGACGGGGGTGACCACCAGGAAAAAGACCACGGAGAGAATAATCTTGGAGACCACAATCCCCAGCAGATGGGAGAGCCCGAACCAGAGGCCGGCCAGGGGCTTAAAGGCCTTGGGGCAGGCCATGGTGAGCAGCAGCAGGGCGATGCTCAAAGGCAGATATTGGGACAGCTTCCCGAAATAGCCCAGCAAGAGGCAGATAAGGACCATGGCCATCCCGGTGTCCTTGGCCTGCTCCGGGGTGGAACTCAGCCACCGGGAAAGGAACTTGCTGCGTTGGGACTTGGTTTTCTTCATCAATTAATCTCTAGTTGAATTTTAGCAGGCGTGGGTAACCCTGGGGCGCTCCGCAGCTTCAGGGAGAAACCACGGCTTAAGCCACCCCGACGCCCTCCGGTTCTCCAGGAACCGCCCGGACGCTTGCCGGTCTCAGCAGGCTGGGCCCCGCCGTGAAAAAACGGGCTGGGCTCCTGGTCTTTCCTTTTGAGGGTTTTGTTTTATATATTACACTAAACCAATTTTTTTCCGAGATTAATTTCTGGCGGTTGCCGCCGCCGGAGGAGAGCCATGGCCGCCATGATTGCTGATTTAGAGGGTTACTTCCGGGGTTTGATCCCGGCGCGAGACGCCTTGCTGATGGAGCTGGAGGAGGAGGCCCGGCGGGAATCCATTCCCATCGTGGGCCCCATGGTAGGGGAACTCCTCTTCATCCTGGCCCGGGCCACCGGGGCGGCCCATATCTTGGAACTGGGCACCGCCACGGGCTATTCCGCCATTTATCTGGGCCGGGGCTGCAAGCCGGCCGGAGGCCGGGTCCTCACCCTGGAACTGGATGAGACCATGGCCAGCCGGGCCCGGGCCAACTTCGCCCGGGCCGGCCTGGGAGGCAGAGTGGAGGTGCGGGTGGGGGACGCCCTGAAGCTCCTGGGGGCAATGCCCGGCCCCTTTGACCTCATTTTCCTGGACATCGACAAAGAGTCCTACCTCCCGGCCCTGGACCACTGCCGGCGGCTGCTGCGGGTGGGGGGCTTGCTGGTGGCCGATAACGTAGGCTTCGCGGGGAGCGCGGATTTCAACCAGGAAATCAGCCGCGGCCCGGAATTCCGCACCGTGCACCTGCTGGGGTTTCTGCCCGAGCACTCCCCGGAGCACGACGGCCTCTGCCTGGCGGTGCGAGTGCAATAACGGCGCGGCCTAAAATGCATCGGCTC
>Ga0210377_10005879_pt1 | contig 10025 bp, 9 predicted proteins | sample PLM4_65_b1redo_FD_155480 | JGI IMG/M metagenome (GOLD analysis project Ga0210377, IMG submission 155480) | Groundwater sediment microbial communities from an aquifer in East River, Colorado, USA - PLM4_65_b1 redo | ecosystem: Environmental > Terrestrial > Soil > Riparian zone | place: USA: East...
GCCTCAGCGTGGACTCGCTCCCGGATTGCAGAGGCAGGTGCAGGTGCGGCATGAGGCGTTTGTCTTTCCATAACGAGAAGAAGCCCGCATCCAGATCCCAGGGTTCGAGAGAGGAAAGCCTTAGGCGCGGCGTATCCGTTTCACGCAGAATGGCTTTGATCAGTTCTTTGATATGTGAATTGAAATCGTATCCCCATGAACCAAGATGGACCCCGGTGAGCACGATCTCTTTTGTGCCGCCAGCGAGCGCGGACTGAATATCGAGAATGACATCCGCCACCGGGCGACTGCGCCCATCGCCGCGCGCGACCGTTGTGATGCAGAACGTGCATTGATTGTCACAGCCATCCTGCACCTTGATGAAGGCGCGCGTGCGACGATGCAGACCGGGGAGAGGAACACGTGTCAAAGGTTCAAGGTCAAAGGTCGGAAGGTTGAGCACATCGGCGACGAGATGATCTTTGCGGTCGTTTGCGACAACGCGCAAAACATGCGGCAGATCGCCGGCTTGTTTTGGATATAGTGTCGTCCAGCAGCCGGTGGCGACGATCTCGTTCACACCCGCGCGCGCGATCTGGCGGATGCGCCCACGCGAATCGGAGGCGGCTTCGTTCGTTACTGCGCAGGTGTTGACGACCGCCATATCCGCTGAATCAGCAGAGGCAACGATCTCATGCCCTGCCGCGCGGAATTGCCGCGCCATCGTTTCGATTTCGCTTTGATTGAGTCTACAGCCAATGGTATCGAGATAGATCTTCATATTTTGAAGGACGGAGTCCAAAGTCTTCGCGGAGCATCTCTGTGGGACCAGACTTTGGAATTTCAAAGCTCCAACGACTATAGTCGTTGGAGTCCATTATGTCCGTTACGGTTGGATCACTACAAAGTTCTGGAATAACACGTCCACGCCGGGTTCGGTGAAAGCGCCAGCTAATACACCGATGTCGCCGTTCGCAAAATCATTGTCCTGCGCAGAGGCGATCTGATTGAAATTCACATACAGGGTCAGCGTGTCCCCGATGCAATCGGCGCGCAAATGGTTCATTTCATCTTTTTGAATGAATTCAGAGGGTTGCATCGCACCCTGCCCCAGCAGTAACGTTTGCCCACCGATGAATTTGCCGATGCCATAAAAACCATCGTTGGAAATAATGAAGAAATAATAATCCCCGTGTTGATAACGGCAGATCAAACCGGCGCGATTCTCCTCAGGACCGTCCAGGCGGGTCACATCCGCTTCCACACGCACATCACCGAAGTTCCTCTCAGGCGTGGACCAGTAATTGAGATTCGCCTGCCGCACAAGGATTCGGAAACCGTCGCTGTCGTAATCCATGATTCCACCATCGTTGGCGAGACGGTCCCAGCCGGAGACGTTATTCTCAAATTTATCTTGAAAGAGAATATCGCCGGGGTTACCGGTCACGGGTGATGAGCCTGTTAACTGTTTGGGAAGGCAGGAGGCAAGGAGCACCATTGAAAGGATGATGGCGGAAAGGTGAAGGATGGATTTTCGCATTTGTAAATTTTATCAGAGTTACTGCGGAAAATATTGTTTCAACGCGGCATCGGCTTCGGCGCTCCCGAGGTCGCGCGCGCGGACGAGATGGTCGTATGCCGAAACCCGGTCGTTCGTTTGCAGATAGACAACGGCTACATGGAAATGCGCCGATGCATTTTGTGGGTCATGTTCCAACGCCAGCAACAACATCCGTTCTGCCTCGCTGTACCTGCCCGCCAGCACATACGTCCAACCGAGCACATCCAGTGTGGCGGTATCTTTGGGGCTAAGCTGCACAGCCTTTTGCGCGGCAGGGATGCCCACATCGTTGATATTTGCATTGTTCGCGGCACAAAACGACGCGAGCAGCATCCAATAGGTGGCGTCGTCGGGCGCGAGTGTGGTCGCATATTGATAGGATTGCAAGCCGAGGATCAAGTTGCCTGTCATAGCATACGCGTCGCCAAGCGAAACGAACATGGCGGGATTCTCCGGATCGAGGCGCGCGGCGGACTGGAACTCCGTCAATGCGTCGCGATAATTGCCCGTCCGCTGGAAGTATAGTCCGCGCAAACTGCGTACAATGGACGAATCCGGATTCAGATGGAACGCAGAATCAAGGGCGGTATCGCCTCCTGACCAACCCATTTGCTGGCGCGCCTCCCCGAGCCAGGCCCACGCCTCGGCATTTTTTTCATCTGCCTGGATGGCATTTTCGAAAGCCGCGTGCGCAAGTCGCCACTCATTGACCAGACCCAGTCCGCGCCCGATGATGACGAACCGCTCGGACGACGAGTCGTTGATCGAAGCCAGATTCAAGGCGTTGCGAAGAGTCTGCACAACGGGGTCAAATTGAAGGTCCAATTGTGAGGCGTGGAGCAGCTCCGAGATAGCTTCATCCGGTTCGGACAGAGTCAATAGCAGTCCGAGACGGTAATGTGCAGGAGCGTCCTCCGGGCGAATGGATAAAAACTTTCGCAGGTTTTCAGCCGCTGAGGAAAAATCGCGATGTTCCTGGGCGATTCCAGCGAGGCGTAAATAGATCTGGTCCGATGGGTTTTCCTCTTTGAGTGCATCCTGCCAGAGCAGTGTTGCCCGCACGGGGTCGTCATTCAAATATGCCACGTCACCCCAAGCCACCCAGCCCTCTGGTGAAAGCGCATGGCGTTGAAATGCCTTTTCATACGCGTCATCCGCCTTTGTATATTCCTGCGCATGGTAATACGCGGTGCCAACGAGTTCGTACAGATCGGGTCGCCAGGGAAGTCGTTTTGCGGCGGTCAGATAATGTTTTGCAATTTCAGGATATGTGCCTGCCGTCGCGGCTTGTCGCAATTCGGAGTAACCGGAGGAAATCACAGGCGCAATGATCGCCAACAAGATCAGAGCAATGACGGAAACAACCTGGAGGGCGTTACGAAACATAAGCTATATTATAGTCTTTAGGGACCCTGCAGGCGGTGGCAGCAAAACATTGCTGGACGATATTGTCCACCCATGTGTATTTATCAGAAGACAATTACACCGTAACTTTTCCTGAAGTAGAATAACTATTAAAATATATCCATCGAAGGATCCTTTCTACGCGATTCAAAGAACTAACAAGCAATGTTTGATAAGAATAGACGCAGACCATTACTTTAGAAGTAGTATGAGGAGATTAAAATGAAACCTGGGGCGAGAAGTTTATTGGTCGTTCTTTTGAGTCTGGTGGTTTCAACCAGCGCTGGATCATTCAGGTTCCTTCAAGCTCAAAGCAACTTGACGTATACAGTGGATCGCCTCACAGATGCCAAACCTGACGGTGGCGGCGAAGGGTCAGGCTTGACAGGCGACCTGCGTTATACCATCACCAACGCCCAGTCAGGAGATAGGATCATCTTCAGTCTCACAGGGGAAATCTTACTTTCGCGCGCCCTGCCCCTTTTGACAAAAGATATTAGCATCCTGGGACCAGATATGGGTAATCTAACCATACGCGGCAATGGTAATGGCGGCATTTTCTCCATATGGAATGACACCCATGTTGTTCTTTCCAATCTGACGGCCACTGGCGGTATGGGGAACGGTGGCGGCGTCTTCAACAGAGGCGTGCTAACGCTCAACAACGTAACAGTCAGCGGTAATAGGGCTGGGGACCCAACCAACGGGGGCGGCACCGGCGCCGGGATCTGGAACTACATCAATGGAACACTCACGTTAAATGATTCCACGGTCAGCGGCAACACTGTTCTCGGTAACTCATCCTATAATCCGAGCCGGGGTGGCGGCATCGCCAACTACGGTGTGCTTACTCTGAACAATTCCACCGTCAGCGGTAACTCCGCCTCGGAAGGGGCCGGTGGTGGCATTTCCAACACGCTTACCACCAGCACCCTCACGCTGAATAACTCCACCATTAGCAACAACTCTGCCACAGGCGTTGTAGGCATTGGAGGCGGCATTGACAACCATGGCACACTCAATATCAGCAATACGATCATCGCCGGCAACACGAAGGATGATTTGCGTGGCGTCCTCATCTCGCTGGGTCACAACCTGATCGGGGATACTACAGGTGCCAGCGGTTTTCGCCCTGACCTTGGTGACCTGCTTGATATCGATCCACTGCTCGATACACTGAGAGACAATGGCGGACCCACCCAAACTCATGCCCTGTCATCAAGCAGTCCCGCAATTGATCAGGGAGATAATTCAGTTTGTTCTCAAACCGACCAGCGCGGTTATTCTCGTCCGGAAGACGGCGATGGGAATGGAATATCAGATTGCGATATTGGCGCTTACGAACTTAATGGTGCCCCGCCAACATCGACCATTATGCCGGGACCCTTCGACACGCTAACTCCTCCGCTAACCCTCACACCAGTATTCACTGATACTCTCACGACCACGCCTTCATCCACGGCTACGCCAGGGTCTGTTGATCCCGTTACGCCTATATTGACCCCCGTACCAATATCCACTCACACACCCACGCCGACGCCAAATCCCCCGCCGCCACCGTGTTCTGGCGCGGCTTTCTTGATAATGACAATAGCCATTCTAATACGTAGTTCCTCCAAACGAATATTTCTTTGATGAGCAATACTCTTTCCGGCGAATTCACGATGACCAGCCGGATGACAAACAGCACTAAAAGCTAAGAATGGATGAACCGCGCCTAATTGAGAATATCAATATAATCCAGATTGACGGTGCTCCCGTTCTCATGAGTAAGAATCACAAAATGTGTTCCGGGCTCCAGTTCCTGCGAAAACCATGCATTGCCCACCAATTGAGTGACAGTCACTTCTGATCCGTCAATGTTTATTGTCATATTCCCTGCATTATTACTGCTTTGATATCCCAAAACCATTTGGAGCCCCGTGAAACTAAATGCGACGTAGTTGCCAACCGTGTTCGAAACAAGCAGAGTCTTTTGATATGTGTCTACATTATTCTGGCTCTTCCAGTTGCCACTGAGAATAATTTTTGAATCAGTATCATCGTGGGTCCCCGCTGTCATTGGCGTAGATTTAGTGAATATGGGGTTAGGTGTTATTGTAATGGTGGGTGCGAAAAAATCCTCAGCAGAAATTCCGGTTTGCTCAGTCAATGTAGAGAAGAGTGTTACATCTCCCTCTGATGTTACGGGTAATATAGGAAGGATCTCCGTGGGCGTGACGGAATCAAATTCAGGCGCAGGAATTTCTGTTAAAGTAGCAAGCAATAGGTATTTGAAGGATGTTACGGTTGGAGTTGGAATAATCTGATTGTTCTGTCCGGAAAACCTGGCTGACAAGAGAATGAAACCAACACCGAACAAAGAAGTAACTCCGATCAGGAGAGGGAGAAATAAAGATTTGTCGCGAACAGGTAGGCGGTTATCCGTTGTCATTGCAAGCAAGGGAGGTGCAAGAAACTCGTTCTATATCAATTCTGGATCCAGGACAATGATTATATTGTATGGATTGCGTGCGTCTTGATATCAAAATTCACTCCTGTCTTCAAAAATGGGCGATGGTAATGAACATCACCATCGCCCGATACGAAACACCAATGATTTTACCCGCAATCAGGGAAGGACCTCATAGCGGGCCAACATGCCAGCAGTGATATGGTCGTTAACATGGCAATGGTAAAACCAGATGCCCACAGCATCCGGCACCATGTCTGCCACATGCATGCTCATCGGCAGCAGTTCGGCAACGTCCGTGCGCATGCCATGATCGATCAATACAGTATTGCCGTGCCAGTGCGGCGTATGGAGGTCAACCTCTGTGCCCTGCGCCATCACATACCATCGCACCCGCTCACCCTTGTGCATGGTGAACGTTTCCAACGGTAGGTTGCCGAATACATAACCATTGATCGAGTGCATGAGATTGCTCTCAAAGAAGCCATCATCGTCAGGGTTCACCGTGTTCGGATGGCTCGTGAACATCTCGATATTAGCATCCAGGTACAGGCTGGCATTTTCATCCAGTACTGTGAACATCGTGATGAACTCGCGATCCACATTGTTCGGGGAACCATCGGCACGAGCCATGCCCTTTTGTGTAACAATGATCGGACCAATCAAGCCAGCATTCGTATCCGCCGGTTCATCCACGTGGCCGTGGTACATCCACAGCACCGAACTGGGATCCGCGGGTCCTGGACCAGCGCGCTCCGGCACCTGCCAGGTATAAGTGACAGTTCCACCGGGCGGCACACTATCATCAGCCTTGTCGGCTCCACTCGTGCCGTCATCGTACGGAGCGCCTTCACTATTCTTTTGATAGAAGACGCCATGAGGATGCACGCTGGCAGGGAACTGGGTATTGTTCTTGAACACCACGACAATAGTGTCACCCACTTCAGCCTGAATAACAGGACCGAGGATGCCCTTATGCTGCCATTTGGCCGGGATTGGTTTCAGGGTGGCAAAGGAGGCATCTGTGTATTCGCGATATTGCGATTTGAGATAGACCTTCCCGATCCGATCCGCCCCGTTCTGGACGAAAACATTCGCATCCTCGTCGAAGGCTTCACCGGTAATCTGGTTGATGCCAGAAGGGGCATAGTCCCATTGGACCTCTTCCGCGGCAATGTAGTATGTGCGGGTCTTGCCTGGAGCGTCATTCGGGGCAGCATTCGGAGCTGAATCATCCTCACTTCCGTGAACGTGCGTAGCAGGTCTGACAAGCGCCAGACCAAGCGCTATTCCAAGTGCAATACCGACCACTCCAAAAATCAGTAAGTAACGTTTCATGGCAAAATTTACCTTTCTCCATACGCATGGTCAAAAAGATTGTAATTACAAAATAATTATAGTAATCCGACCCGCATTGTCCATAATTACCGAGAACTATAAACGAACTATCTTTATAGGGGATATGACTAGTCAAAAAAAGCTATTTGCCAGAGTCAGATAAGTCACTCAGATCATACTGATTGGCAATGGAAAAGAGATGTAATAATGCTCAAGATGGAATCAAGAATCGAGGGGGTGGGTTGTAAGGCCGTGTCGGCGGGCATACTCTGCTGCCTGGCGGCGGCTGTGGAAGTGAAGTTTGACCAACACATTGCGTACGTGATTTTTCACAGTGTTTTCACTGATTACCAATCGCTTAGCGATTTCCTGATTGGACGCGTCACTTACCAGTTCACGGAGAACCTGGATCTCTCTTGAGGTCAGAGTCGCCGACTCATCTGCCTGGTACGAAGGCAGACGGGCGAACTCATCCAGGATGCGTCGCGCGGTGATCCCGGAGATGCCGGCTTCCCCTCGCATGACTCCCTGCAGGATACCGAAGAGCTCAACCGAGCGTACGTGCCAGGACAAATAGCCTATGGCTCCGGCGCGAATAATCTCAAAGAGCTGTTCTTCGTCGTCGTGCATGGCGAAAATTACGATCTTGATATCAGGTACTACAGCCAGGAGAGCCCGCGTAGCGTCTACCCCAGTACTATCAGGCAGCGGAACATTCATGAGCACCAAATCGGGCAGTACGGTTCTCGTGAGCGCAATGGCCTCCCGCATGGTGCCAGCCTGTCCGACGACCCTGACATCAGGCTGTGCTCCCAGCAAGCTTTCCAATCCCTCGCGGAAGAGAACGTGATTGTCAACGAGAAGAAGCCGCATAGGGATGGTTGGAGACTCTGATAATCCTAATCCCTGGAGGAGTTTGTCACCTGTAATAGTCGCGAGAGGCCGGGCAGCCTGCTGGGCCAGTACGCGCCCAGACTGGCCGTAGAGAACCTCGTGCTGATCGATCAATAAGGTGATCGTGCCCAAAGGGTCATGGGTGTCATAATCCAGAACATTGCCTTCGTCGTCGACGGATAATCCGGGAATCTTGCGTACCACATTCAAAGCGGCGGTCATGCCTGCCAGCCGCGCAAAGCGTTTCACGATCGAGGTGAGGATCTCTCGATAGGATATTTCCTCCGTGGACGGATCAACCGGCCGAGTCAAGTTCCGCATCGATCGTCAGACCTACCCATCGAATGCCCCGCGCATGCGGGAAAAGCCAATGATTACGAACACGAACCCGGTGGCTACCAACAGCCGGTGGACGACCTCATTGAGCTCAGTATCAAGGTTAAACAAGGCAAATAACAGGGTTTCAGCCAAATGCGCAAAACCCAGCACCAGGATGCCCGTCATTACCGTCTGCAGCCCTCTGGCGAGTTGGCCGCCGATACGAGGCCGCGCCAGATAGGCTGCGATGGCTGCAACCACTAATAAGATGTCTAAAACAAATGCGATGGCTTGCATGGATAGCCTCCTGATGAATTTCGGTTAAAGTGACGGACCAGTGGGGATGGATAGTGTCTTGTCGGTCTGCCCGGATCGGATATCATCGGTCGCCGCTGGTTCCGTTAATGGGTAAATTTCTTATTTGTGGAATCTCCGGGCTGCCGCCGATACCCGGATTGCTGTACGCCTGTGTCTGTTTCTGGAATTGAAATACGCAAAACCAGCAACAGTCACTCCCAATGCCAGGATCATCCAACTGAGTATTATCTGGTTTGAGCCGGTCGATGGCCCATTTTCTTCGATTGCCATGAGTTTAATATCGAAGGTCAGAGTCCGCCCAGCCAGGGGATGGTTTGCGTCAAGAGTGATCGATGTTTCATCGAAATTGGTGATCGTCGCTACGACGGGTGTGCCACCATACTCTGTCTCCACTTGCTTTCCAACTTTCGGTTCCACGCCTTCCGGCAACCAGCTTCTTTCGACGGTTCCGATCAGATCCGTGCGATATTCTCCGAATGCTTCCTCTGGCGAAAGGGTGAACGTTTTAGTCTCCCCGGGACGCATACCGATCAATTTATCTTCAAAACTGTCGATAAATAAACCCTGCCCCAAAGTGGTAGTTAGTGGTTCCCGTCCGATGGTGGAGTCATATACCGTTCCATCATCGAGCGTAAGGGCATAGTGTATTGTCACGGTGTCGCCCTTGCGCACTTTCCCCGGTGCGAGGCCGTTAACCAGCGCGACGATCAGAACCAGGATTCCCAACAATATGATGGGCCAAATTTTTTTTATCAAGGATCCCTCCCGGTCATGATTTGTTCAAGACCAAATTAGTTATTCCCGGCTGCGATATCGCAGCCGGGAACTACATCATCCAGGCTTTCTTTCAATGAAATAATCACTGGGTTATTTCCACCGTCTGGACAAGCTCGTTTTGAGCAGTGGTTTTGATATAAAGCTTTTTGGATGTCCCCTCTGTCTTCACGAGCAGACTGGTTTCCCCAAGGCCCTGTAGAGTGATGGTAACCTGATTGCCCCTGGCTGGCGAAACTGTCACCAGCTTGGGATCCTCCGGAATCCACTCGGCATCGACTGCTATCTGTACCCCCAAAGAATCAACGCGGTACGTGCGCGCTTCCAAAGTATAGGTGCCGGAATAGGCAATGGGACCGTAAGGGGCCGGAACCCAGCGCTCTCCTCCATAGGTTGGACCTGAGAGGCGAGAATCCAGTTTGAAGGAAATCTGGAGTTCCTCGTCTGTGGAGTGAGTATTTGTTTCGGATGAACAACCTGGCAAAGAAAGGGATAGTGCCAAAACGATGAAAACGATTCCCAGTGTTTTGATGGTAAAGTTCTTTTTCATTTTCCTTATGTATGAACGGCTCATCCCCTCCCTCGCTTGAAGCGGGGAGGGGATGAGTAATCTTAAACTAGCTTACTTACGGATCGATCACAATACAGTAATGACTGACGGGACCTGCAGAAGCCGAACAGTTGAAACCTGCCTCATTGGGCCGTATGTTTGTTACACCCATGAAGCTATCAACCGTACCGCCAGCAGGCAAGCCAGCAGCGCCTACAGCGGGAATCTGTCGGAAGCATGGACCTGTTCCACCGGGGCATACACCACCCAACATGGACAGGAAGCCAGGCCGACCGAAGGTATTCTCGGGGGCTACACCATCCAAGGGGACAAAGATCTCAGGATGGTCGAAGGGCGCCTGCTCCCTCCGCACGCGCTCGTCGGTTAGGGTCAGCAGGTAGTCAATCAATGCAACCTCCTGCTCCGGGGTCATCTGA
>Ga0210377_10005880_pt1 | contig 10024 bp, 11 predicted proteins | sample PLM4_65_b1redo_FD_155480 | JGI IMG/M metagenome (GOLD analysis project Ga0210377, IMG submission 155480) | Groundwater sediment microbial communities from an aquifer in East River, Colorado, USA - PLM4_65_b1 redo | ecosystem: Environmental > Terrestrial > Soil > Riparian zone | place: USA: East...
TGCCTGGTTTTTCTCAGGGCGGCGAGTTGATCTTCTCGGAGGATTTTTACAACGACCCCGAGATACGAGATTTTATTGCACAGAATGTTGCTCCCAGCGCCTTGTCTCAATTTACCGGAGATTTGAAAGGTTTTGATGAGCCGTTCACGATGTGGAAGTTAAGAGTTTAATAGTTGGATAGCCCGATGGTTGAGTAGCTCTGAGCGTTTGGTGCGACACTTGCACCTGACGCACACTTGCCCCGGGCGCAAGTGCCGGGGAGTGCAGGTGAGGGTGTATCGAAACCATCCTTTCATAAAACGAAAGAGGAAAGAAGAAAGACAAGGTCTCTTCTTTCCTCTTTATTTATCGAGAGCCTTCCCGATTTGAAGTGAAATATAAGCAAACAAGACCATCGCAAACGGAGCGATAGCCAGCAGTATCCATATCTGCTTCCATGTGATCATGTTTTCAGTAAGCGCACGCTGGAACAGATACATCGAAAAGGGGAGTGTGATAAAGGTCGCAGTAACCGTTCCAGGGCTGTACATGCGAAAACGGATGGTTGAGCCAATATGGGGAATGAATGCGTTGAAGAACAAGATCGCTTGCATGCCCATCACCAATAAATAGCCTGTTGAATTGTGTAAATATTCCACTCCCCAGTATGTGATGAGAAATCCTCCGAGAGTGAGGAATATCACTGCGATGACGAATTGCCGGGTGGAGTAGCGTACCGGAAGTTTCACCGGCAGGTGCCTGGACCAGCGCTCCATGAATGGCGCTTCCTCCAAATTATGAAGTGCAAAGAAGATCGGTACCAACCAGAGCAGGCGTTCGAATGAAATGGAATTCATCTGCGGGAAAGCAAATAGAAAGTGTCGTTTCCTGAAAGAGAAGCTCCCAATTTCTCTGAATCCAGTGCCATCACTTTACTGTTGGCGAAAAATCCGAAATCGAAGTTTGTTTCATCGCCCGCTTTTTTGCCGGGAACGGGCATCAGTCGCGCGGTGAGCGGTTTGTCGAGTCGCAATGCCATGGCGCAGAGGTCCAGCAGCAGGGGAACCAACCGTTCTGAGGTTGTGTCTCCCGGCAGCGGGACCGTATCCAAGCCAGTGCCGCAGACAGCCGAAAAGAGCAAGGCATCTTTGATGGTGAGTGTTCCTTCGGCAGCGCGTCTGGCAAGGATGGAATCTTCGAGTACCGGCTGCATGAACCCACTAAAGCCTGTGAGAGGAATGTCCGCGCGGGAAATGGCTTCGGTCAGGATAGCAGCGGCGGCTAACGAACCATGCAGTCCAATCTTGGGAACGCCCATCTTTTCCACCGCGTTGCCCAGCGAGTGTGCCTCATCCGGGAAGGGCGCCAGCGAAAAGTCGATGCCGTAGAACTTGACCCGCAACGATCTGGCAATCTCGTTCAATTTCTTTCCATGTCTTTCGATCTCGCTGACCAGATTGTTGCGGCCTTCCCCGACGCTTTTTGCGTTCTCAAAGGCGCTCACCGCCAAGTCTGCGGACTCGGTTGCGATGGCAAAGGCAGGTTTATCCTGATTGTGATAGGCGGCCGGGAAGAAGGGCGCGCCTGCCTCCACGTTTGCCAGCGCGGCAAATTGCAGGTTGGCGAATCCGTTTGACTCGATGGTCGAGCATTTGACGATGATCTCCGCACAGGCACGGATGGCGGCAAGGTCGATGCCGCGTGTTTTGTCCGCCATCACACCACTGAAGAAAATATTCTTCGAGACAAAGATCGCATCGGGAATCACTTCATAACTGCGCGGCATATCTGGCAGGGCAGGACCGAGTGAGACATAGCCGATATCCAGTCCTTGGGCGATGTCAGAGATTTGTTTTGTGTATTCTGGCAGTTTACTGACATTATCCGTGCCCAATAGTTTTGGGAATGGGGTCGTCGCCAGCCGCACGGTCTGCACTTCATATCCCGCCGCCTCATAGGCGGATTTGGCTTTGGAGAGAAACTTCCCTGCCTTTTGCAGGACTTTTTCATCGAGCGGGTATTGGGGATTGCAAAAGTAGGTGATGGAGCGGATTTTCATTTTTCTTTTTTACCACAAAGTACACAAAGGTCACGAAGGAATTCTTCAAGGCTTAAACCTTGGTGTACTTCGTGTCCTTTGTGTTTAAATGTCTCTGCCTCACCACCTCAAACATCAACACGGAACCAGCCACGCCTGCATTCAGCGACTCGACATTCCCCGTCATCGGGATGCTGATTTGCTTATTTGCTAATTTCCACGCTTCCTCGCTGACTCCTTCCGCTTCGCCGCCGACGATCAGTGCCAACGGCTGGCGGAGGTCCGTTTCCCAGCAGGAGGTTCCATTCATATCCGCGATGTAGATTTGCAAACTTGCAGATTTGCCCATTTGGTCATTTGCTGATTTGTTCACTTGCTGATTTGCTGATTTGCATATTTGCTCGATCTCGTCCCACAACATTGAAATAACCGGCAATCGAAAATGTGCTCCCATCCCGGAGCGCAGAACTTTCGGCGCAAAGGCATCCGTCGTTTCGGGAGGCATCAATACCGCTTGGACGCCTGTCGCCACGGCGGAGCGCAGCAAGGTGCCGAGATTCCCCGGGTCACGGATCTGGTCAGGGATGAGGACGAAGTTCAACGGTTCAGGAATTGGCAATTCGACGTATTCAAGAACGGCAAGAATTCCCTGTGGAGTTTCGGTATCGCTGAGTTTTTGTAACAGGTCACCGGCCACTTCTTCGGTGTCGATATGGTGCGCGAGTAACTTGTTGACCAAATCCCTGCCGCGCTCGCTCAAGCCGTCACTGTATAGAGCGAATTGGAATCTCCACTCTGCATTGACAGCCTCTTCCACCAGACGCACGCCTTCTACAACGAAGGCATTCGCTTCGCGGCGTTCCCTGGCGCGTCCCATCAAGGCGCGGACCGATTTCAATTTTGGGTTTTGCGATGATGTGATCACGGGGTATCCGCCCACTTGGATCGCCAGACCTGGACGAACACGTCCACGCTGGACTGGTCGAACAAGACGAGCCTGACAGTTTTTATCCCTGACGATGGATTGCCCTCAAAATATTTCTCGATCGCAGAGAAGATAAGCCCCGCTGCACGCTCTTTGGGAAAGCCGAAGATGCCGGTTGAAATGGCTGGCATGGCAATGGATGAACACTTCAATTCGTCCGCGATGCGCAGGGAGCCTGTTACAGCATCGGATAATTTATTGTCCTCGCCGCCGTCGCCCCAAACCGGACCTACAGCGTGGATTACGTATTTCGCAGGCAGGAACCCGCCCGAGGTCCATGCAGGAGACGAGTGGATGACGGGACCGTGATGCCGGATCCACGCATCCGATTCCTTTTGAATCGCCGGTCCGCCTTTCTTCGAGATCGCCCACGCCACGCCACCGCCATGTTGCAGATGTTCGTTCGCCGCGTTGACGATGGCGTCCACCACTTCAATGGTGATGTCGCCCTGCACGATCTGGAGGGTTTGACCTGTTGGAAGGGCACGCTCAACGCGAACGGTGTTCATGCGATCGAAACTTTACTTTACAGTGGAATACGGGAGAGGAATGTTGTGTTTGCTCAACGTTGATTCGTAATGCGACACTAATTTTTGCAGGTTGTCTCGTAGTTCCAGCGAAGAGTCGATCAATTCTGTGTCGGAGGTTCCCTGTGCCTTTTCATGGATCGACCGGGCAAGATTCAGCAGAGTGGACAATGTTTCGCCTTGCAGCAGCAGCCCCGGAAACCCCTGGCTCGGCATTTTAATGACTCCCCGGTTGATTGACTGGGAATAGACTTCCAATTCCATGTATTCCATGTTTCACGCTTTCTAATTCAATGGCAGGATGTGATCAGGTGGACAAGTGCATTGATTATTTTACCCTGTTAAAAGAGTAGAGCGAGAGGTTCTCTCGCTCTACAAAATTTACTTCGTTTACTTTTACTTCGTTTGTGCGATGACCGCGGCAAATGTCTGTGGGTCGCGGATTGCCAGGTCAGACAACATCTTGCGGTTGAGCTCGATATTCGCCTTCTTCAGCGCTGCCACCAGCTTGCTGTAGGTGGTGCCGTTCAGGCGGGCCGCGGCGTTGATGCGGGCGATCCACAACTTGCGAAGATCGCGCTTGCGCACACGGCGATCACGGGTGGCGTACCAGAGGCTTTTGAGCATTGCCTCATTGGCTCGCTTGAACAGGCGGTTCTTTGCGCCGCGCTGTCCCTTTGTGATCTTCAAAATCTTTTTGTGACGTAGATGCCCTTGCGGGCCTCCCTTAACACGAGTCATTATTTATTCTCCTGCAAACTCGCGGGCGTCGGCACGCTATAAGCGATGCCAGTTGCGTACACCCGAAAGCCGCACATAAAAACGGATACGACTTCTGGAAATTAGCTTTCCATGTTGGGCGCCAATTGCTTCACGCGCTTGATGATCTTGCGGGCCTTCACGACCTGCATTTCAGACAACAAAGCCTTACTGCGCTTCGACGTATGTCGGCGCAGGTGGCTCTTGCCGCCCTTGGTGCGCACAACCTTGCCAGAACCTGTCAGGCGGAAACGCTTGGAGGTCGCCTTGTGGGTCTTCAGTTTGGTCTTGCCAGCCTTTGCTTTACGAGGCATTGCTGATTCTCCTTTCAAAAAATTTTCGACAAAAAACCGCGGGACTTCTTGTTACAAAGTGACCCGCGGACTTTCAACATCTTTGGGGGACTTCCTGGGGACTAGGCTGGCGTTTCCTTCTCAGCCGGAGCCTGGTCGCCCTTTTCTTTCTTCTTCGCAGCGATGGCTTTATTGGGTGACAACACCACGAGCATCGTGCGTCCTTCCATTTGAGGCGGGACTTCGATCACCGCCACGTCAGCCAGGGCGGTCGCGATCTCCTTCAAGTCTTCCAACGCGATCTCAGGATAATCCATCTCGCGTCCTCGGAACCTGATCGTCACGCGTACCTTGTGCCCCTGCAACAGCCAGCGGCGGGCGTCATCCACCTTGAAACCGCGATGCGCTTCGTTCGTCTTGGGGCGCAGGCGGATTTCCTTGACCTCGATCTTCGTCTGTGCCCTCTTGGCTTCGCGTTCCTTCTTGGCACGTTCATAAATGAACTTGCCATAATCGATCACGCGGCAGACAGGGGGAGTCGCGTTTGGCGAAACCTCCACAAGATCCAGCTCGGCGTCGCGTGCAATCTGCAGAGCCTGTCTGATGGGGACAACACCAACGTTGCCGCCATCGGGCCCGATCAGTCGGACTTCCGCGACGCGGATGCCCTCATTTACTCGAAATTCTGTAGCGCTGATATGCTTCTCCTATTTCAAAACAGTTGACCAGCACGTAGCCGGTTTTTTAGCGGACAGATAATACCATGAAGGAGGCTGAATCGTCAACAAAACAACAAAACAACAAAACAGACCATGGACGATCAAAAAATCCGCCGCCGCCCATGGTCTGTGGCTATTGTACAACTCTGCCGCGCGTCTGGCAACCTATACTACCCAACCTTTTCAGGTATCATCGGATATATAGAGTGGCGGAAAGCTCCTTTGAGGATAATGTGGACGAAAAACAGGCTGTTCAAAGATTAAAACGAGGTGACATCGGCGGGCTGGAATTCCTGATAAGTCGTTATCAGGTGAAGGCTGTACGGGCTGCCTACCTCATTACGCGAGATGTTGGGCTGGCGGAAGAGGTGGTTCAGGAGTCTTTTGTGCGTACGCATCGCGCGATACGCGGCTTCGATGAAACACGCCCTTTTGAGCCATGGTTCATGCGGAGTGTTGTCAACGCGTCAGTGAAGTTGATGCAAAAGTCGGCGCGGCAGGTTCTGGTGGGGGATGATGCGGACGCGGCGCTTTTTGCGGAGTTTATTTCCAAAGTTGAATCAGTCGAGGCTCAGGTTGAGTCCATCGAAGTCCAGAATCAGATATGGGATGCGATGCAGAAGTTGTCGTCGCGTCAGCGGGCGGTCATTGTGCAACGATATTTTCTGGAGATGAGTGAGTCTGACATGGCAAAGGAATCGGGCACAGCCATTGGTACGGTGAAATGGCTGTTGAACGCGGCGCGTGAGCGATTACGCACGCTACTCTCGGAAAGGAGCGATGAATGAAAACAGATCACATGAAACCTGTGTTGGATGCCATTGCCCGCCGCGCTGTGCCTGAAGATACCGATTTAATGACAGCTATTATGGTGCAACTGGAAAGAAGACCTCTGATGAATTCTTTACGTGCGCGCCCAGTGTTGACCCTCTTGCTTGTTTTGCTGGCACTGGCATTGTTAAGTGGAGTTGTGTACGCAATTGGAAAGATGACAGGTTATATTCCGGGGATTGGGTTGGTGGATCAGAGTACACCCTTGCGTGTTTTGGCTGAACCTGTCACTGTAACGCGTGATGGTGTCTCACTGACCGTCGAGCAGGTTGTGTTAAGCGCTGACCAAACGGTGGTTGTTTATAAAGTGGAAGGAATTCCCGCCGAGGCGTACGAGAGTGAGGGGAATCCCGCCAATGCTTATGGTAGTGAAGGAGAAAAAAGCGGAGAGTCAAGCTATTCATCCTCCATTGCTGTGCCGCTGGACGAAACGCCAGATGTTTCTCAGACAAGCATCGAGAGGAGTGGTATATGCTTTGGGAATGAGAATTTGTTATTGCCAAGTGGCATACTTCTGCCTCTCCAAACCGGTGAAGGAAGTGGCTGGTCTTCCGGGTTCGAGAACCGCCATGTCTTTGGGGCCATCCCTGAGGAGACAAATGAAGCTACCTTTTTGTTGTCATGCATACCAGAGACAACATCAGGGAAATTACCAGAAAATTGGGAAGTGCCCTTGCGGTTTGAGCCTGCCCCGTCCGATATGAATATCCTTCCGGTAGCTGACGTTCGCCTCTCAACAACACTTGAATCTCAAAGCGCCATGACCCTTGAAAAGGTGATCGAAACTGATGACGGTTATATTTTGGTCGGAAAGTTTCGTTCCATTGGTTTGCCTGAACATGCATTCGCTTATGGGGAGAGAAAATTCCTAACAATTACAGACGCAAATGGACAGGCTGTTGAAGCCACTCATGCCAATGGCATCGACATCGACGCTCAGTTTGGTGAGTTTGGTCTGGCATATGAGATAAAGGGGAAGCAACACGCCTGGCCCCTAACTCTTACCCTGGATGATATAGCCGTACTGTTTTATCAGCAATCAACTGAATTTGAGTTCGATACGGGACCAAATCCACAAGTAGGGCAAAAATGGATTCTTCAGCCCAATGCTCAACTCATGGGTTATTCAATTCATGAAATTTTGATGGAACGGACAAGAGATGGTTATATCTTTACGATCAAATCTGACCCGGACGTGCTTCTGGTCATTCCAGAAATAAAAGATTTCCCATTTAGCAGTGCCGGTGGCGGGGGAGATGAATTTGGGAAGGGCGAAACATATTTTCACATCGAATATAAAGGAGAGCCACCTTCTGGAAAATTGATAATCAAACTAAGCGACTTGCAGGCCACGATACACGGTCCTTGGTATATACAATGGCAGCCTGAAAATATTTCCGCTCCACCATGAGGAAAGCCTGATGATGCTTTATAAAAAGTGGAGAACCTTTTCGGCTCTCCACTTTTTCTTTTACAATTCACTTGCTCTTCTTACAATCCGATCCTTTGCGCGGGCGATGAAGTCACCCAGCAAAATATTATTTTGCTGGCTTCCGTCTCTGGCGCGCAACGAGACCTGCTCTGCCTTCATCTCATTGTCACCGACCACCAGCATGTAAGGCACTTTCATCAATTGTGCCGAGCGGATCTTGGCATTCATGCGCTGTGACGACAAATCTGCCTGAGCGCGGATGCCATTCTCACGGAGTTGTTTGGCGATGTTTTCCACATACTCGTTCTGATTATCCGTGATGGAGATCACGCGCACCTGTTCCGGCGATAGCCAGACCGGGAAGTTGCCGCCGTAATGCTCGATCAGGAATCCGATCATGCGCTCGTGCGTCGAGAGCGGCGCGCGGTGAATGCACAGCGGAATCTCGTCTACACCTTCCTTGTTCGTGAACTTCAAGTCAAAGCGTTCGGGCACGGCAAAGTCCACTTGATTCGTCATCAGTGAGAATTCTTTCCCGATGGCACTCCAGACCTGTACATCAATTTTTGGACCATAGAACGCGGCTTCGTCTTCAGCCTCTACAAATGGTACTCCACCATTCGTCATGGCGCGACGTACCATCTCCTCCGTCTTGATCCACAGGCGCTCATTGTTCACATACTTCTTACCAAGACCAGACTTGGCATGCAGGGATAAACGCATCACATATTTCTCGATGCCAAACAGATCAAAGTACTTGCGATACAGATCCACAACGCCGAGGAATTCCTGTTCGAATAAATCTTCTGAAACATAGATGTGAGCATCGTTCATCTGCATCGAGCGGACGCGCATCAAGCCGAACAATTCGCCCGACTTCTCGTAACGATAGCACGTCCCATATTCCGCCAGGCGGACAGGCAGGTCACGGTAGGAACGTCCCTTTGAACCGAAGATCTTGTGGTGCATTGGGCAGTTCATCGGCTTGACGTAATACTTTACACCTTCCAATTCCATGGGCGGATACATGCTCTCGGCATAGTAGGGCAGGTGACCCGAGCGCAGGAATAGATCTTCCTTCGTCAAATTGGGCGTGCGGACGCGCAAGTAGCCAGCCTTATCTTCCATATCCTTGGCGAGCTTCTCCAACTCTTCGATCATGATCCCGCCGTTCGGCAGCCACAACGGCAAACCGGGTCCAACCTCATCATCGAATATGAAGATTTCCAGTTCCTTGCCGAGTTTGCGGTGATCACGCTTCTTGGCTTCTTCGAGCTGGTGCAGATATTCCTCGAGCTCTTTCTTGCTCTCCCAAGCCGTGCCATAAATGCGCTGGAGCATCTTGTTGTTCTCGTCGCCGCGCCAATATGCTCCGGCGATGTTCATCAACTTGAACGCATCCTGCTTGATCTCTTTCGTGCTTTCCACGTGAGGTCCGCGGCACAGGTCCGTGAACGTGTCGTGCTGATAGATCGAGATATCCGGCTTCTCTTGAAGCGGATTCCCATATTCATCGAAGCCGCCTTTTTCAAGACCTTCGATCAATTCCAGTTTATAGGGCTGGTTGGCAAAGATCTTCTTTGCCTCATCGGCAGAAAGCACCGTCTTCTTGAATTCATGTTTGCCTTGCACGATCTGACGCATCCGTTTTTCGATCTGTTCAATATCTTCGGGCGTCAGATTGCGCGGCAGGTCGAAGTCATAATAGAAACCGTTCTCGACCGGGGGACCGATCGTGTACTTGGCTTCCGGGAACAAATCAACGACCGCTTGCGCCATGACATGAGCCGCCGAGTGGCGGACCTTATAAAGATGGGACTCTTCGTATTTTTCTTGACCTTGTTGCGACATTTTCGCTTCCTTTCTTAAGCTGATAGTTGCTACCGCCAAATAGACACTTCGCGACCCGAAGAGGCGGCTAGCAACAACCTCCGAGTCGCTGACGAGTGATGGTAGTGTCATCTTCTGTCATGGCAAACTCCTTATTCATAATGGACTCCAAAGTCTCCAGACTTTGGCTTTTTGCTCCAACGTCAGATCCCCTGCGGGGGTGATAAGACGTTGGAGTCCAATACACATTAAACAAAAAACTCGCCCGAACACGGGGCGAGAATTTGATTCACGCGGTTCCACCCGATTTGCAGAGCGAGATACTATCTCGCTTTACATCTCTTCAGCCTCTAACGGAGCCATCCGTTCAACTTACTCGCTAACAGCTAATCGCTGACAGCTTTCTGTCTCACGCTCGCGAGTGGTTTTCTGTGATTTCCCTGGAAGAGACTCTCAATCATCGATCTCTTCTCCCTGTCAGGGATGTGACCACGTACTCGTCTCGGTCAATGCGTTTCTGTAAGTGGTATTATATGCCGAATAGGACGTCTGTCAAGCGGAGTCCAACGTATGAATGTTCGCCAGGCTGTTTCTTCGGATGGTTTGCTTCTCTCCTCATTAAGCGTGGATG
>Ga0210377_10005881_pt1 | contig 10023 bp, 6 predicted proteins | sample PLM4_65_b1redo_FD_155480 | JGI IMG/M metagenome (GOLD analysis project Ga0210377, IMG submission 155480) | Groundwater sediment microbial communities from an aquifer in East River, Colorado, USA - PLM4_65_b1 redo | ecosystem: Environmental > Terrestrial > Soil > Riparian zone | place: USA: East...
CTAGAACAGAATAGCGTGAAGTTCGAAAACGGTCGGATGGATGGCAAACATTTCTCTTTTTCGAAAACCAGACCGGGCATAAAAAACAGGCAGGTCAACATTGATAGACCAGAAAGTTCTAAGCGCTTTGCTGGATATTGCAACGGACTTGATCGTGCTTGTCGATCCGGCGGGACGGATCACGATGTTCAACAACGCCTGCGAGGCGCTGACCGGCTATCGCCGCGACGAGGTGCTGGGACGGGAACTGATGGAATTTTTCGTCCCGAAGGAGTGGACTGACATCGTGCAGCAGCGATTCACCGATCCCTTTTCCCCCGAGATCGGCAAACCCCACGAAAACCCCTGGTTGACAAAATCAGGCGAGCAGCGGCTTATCAGTTGGCGCTGCACGGCCCTGAAGGTTGCCGGGAACGAACAGCCTTATATCCTCGGCATTGGTACCAATGTTACAGAACAGCGGCGCATGGATGCAGAGTTCCAAAAGCAGTCGCGCCTGCTGGAGCGCTTTTTCGAGTCGACGCTGACCTGCGCGGTGCTGCTCGACAGGGACTTCAACTTCATCCGCGTCAACCAGGCTTATGCCCGCGCGTGCCAGCGGGATGTCTCGGAGTTCCCCGGGCGCAATCATTTCGATTTCTATCCGTCGGACGCCCGGCCGATTTTCGAGGAGGTGGTGCGGACCAGGCAGCCGTATGTGGCTGAGTCGCATCCGTTCCAGTTTCCGGACCATCCGGAGTGGGGCGTGACGTACTGGGACTGGACCCTGGTACCGGTGTTGGACGACCGCGGCGAGGTCGAGTTGCTGCTGTTCTGCCTGCATGACGTCACCGAGCGCAGGCGCGCCGAGCAAGGCCTGCAGGAAGCGATGAATCAATTGCGTGGACTGTCTCGGCAACTGGTTGACATTCAGGAACAGGAACGACGCCGCATCGCGCGCGAGTTGCACGACGAGATCGGTCAGGGGCTCACTGCTCTCAAACTCGCCCTGGAGAACAGCCTCGGCGAGAGTCGGGGTTCCGTCAATCCGCGTCTGAGAGACGCACTCGCGACGACCAACGATCTTGTCCAGGGGGTACGGCGGATCGCGTTCGACCTGCGGCCGCCGATGCTCGATGACCTCGGCCTGCTTTCCGCACTGTTGTGGTTGTTCGACACGCGCCGCACCCTTTTCGGGCTGAGTGTGTCGTTCAAACATAGCGGCCTGGAGGCGCGGCTTCCGCCAGACATCGAAACCGCCGTGTTCCGCATCGTCCAGGAGGCGCTGACCAACGTCGTCCGCCATGCGGGCGTCACCCAGGCAAGCGTCGCCGTGTGGGTCGCGGATGATGTCGTCGTGCTCAGGGTCGAAGATCGAGGACACGGGTTTGATCCGGTCGCCGCGGGAAAATCCGGACGCGGTGCCGGCCTGCTCGGCATGCAGGAGCGTGCCGCGCTGCTGGGCGGAACGCTGACCCTCGACACCGAGATCGGCGTTGGCACCACGATCACCGCGGAGCTGCCGCTCCGTTTCGATGCGCCGTGACGGACGAACGCGCATGATTTCCATTCTGCTGGCGGACGACCATCCGGTAATCCTGCGGGGCCTTCGCGGTCTGTTCGAGGCTTACGACGATCTGCGGATCGTCGGAGAGGAAACCGATGCCCGGAAAGTAGTCGAGGCGGTCGCGCGCCTCGAGCCCGACGTGCTGGTCATGGACCTCATGATGCCCGGCATGAGCGGAATGGAGATCATCCGGGAGGTGGCGCAGCACCACCCGGACACGCGGATCGTCGTCCTGTCGATGCATTCCAACGTGGCGTATGTGCGGGAGGCGCTGCGCAATGGCGCTCTGGCATACGTGTTGAAGTGCGCGGATAGCGAGGAACTGATCCGCGCCGTGCGCGAGGTCAACGCACGCCGTCGCTATCTCAGCCCGCCGCTATCGGAAAACGAACTGGAAGAATACGCGCGCCAGGCGCAGCAACACGGACTGGACCCGCACGACATGCTTACCAACCGGGAGCGGCAGGTGCTCAGGCTGGCGGCCGAAGGAAATACCAGCAGCCAGATTGCGGAGCAGCTGCACATCGGTATCCGCACGGTCGAATCGCACCGCGCGAGCCTTCTTCACAAGCTGGGTCTGCGCAACCAGACCGAGCTGGTGTGCTACGCGATTCAGCGCGGTATCATCCTGCCCGGATAGCAGCCTTACCTGCCGCAGTCCTCCTTTGGCGGAAACCGTGCGCGGTGTACATGGCCGGGACGGCGCGATGGAACAGTCGCCTATCTAAAAAATCCGCCATTCCGCTTACTCAGGCTGTCGATATTTCCATCACTATTGGTGTGTCTTTTCGTACGTTTCATCGGCCGTGTGTTCATGCGACAGCGCTGTCGTGACCCTCGTCCGTAGAAGTACGGATAGAGAGCCAACGACGCGTTTCTATACCTATACTTTAAAGATACATGTGATGCTCGACGCGAGATCATCCGCTTAAAGAGTAGAGTGCGCGATTGATTCAGACGTTTGTCAATCGACGGGGTTATTTCGATTTGTTTTTTTGAGCCTGTCGGTCGCTGACCGACGGGCTACCTTCATTATGCGAATAACGATATGGGAAACTTTGTTATTTTTCGACTCGATGATCTGCGCCTGACACTGGCCTTATTCACCTTCGAGCGCGCTCGAAGGACATTCCGACATACCTCACGGACGGGGTATGATCCATGAAATCCAACAAGAAAAAAAACAGCGGCGTGGCGATCCTCATCGCCGAGGACAGCCCGACCCAAGCCGAGCAACTGGCGCACCTGCTGGCGGAGCAGGGCCATGCGGTGACGATCGCCGCCAACGGCAAGGAGGCCCTCGCCACGGCCCAACGACACCGGCCCACGCTGGTCATCAGCGACGTGTTGATGCCGGAGCTGGACGGCTACGGCCTGTGCAAGGCGATCAAGTCCGACGCGAAACTGAAGGACGTTCCGGTCATCCTGGTAACCACGCTCTCCGATCCGCGGGACGTAATCCGGGGCCTGGAGTGCGGCGCGGATAATTTCATCTGCAAACCATACGACGCGCGCTACCTGCTGGCGCGCATCGAGTATCTGCTGATGAATCTCGAGCTGCGCAAAAACCAGAAGATGCAGGTGGGTGTGGAGATCGACCTCGGCGGTCAGAAACATTTCATCACCGCCGAGCGCCAGCAGATCCTGGACCTGCTGATCTCGACCTACGAGCAGGCGGTGCACATCAACGAAGCGCTCAAGGCGCGGGAAGAGGAGCTGGCGAATTCCAGCCAGGTGCTCAACGGGCTGTATCGCATCGCCGAAGGTCTCAATCAGGCGGGCAGCGAGCGCGAGGTGGCGGAAACGGCGCTGGAGCGGGCACTGGAGTTGCCCGGGATTCAGGCTGGCTGGATTTCCTTGCGAGAGGGGGAGTCCGGTTTCCGGATCGCCGCCGCGCGCAACCTGCCGCCGGCGCTCGCGGCGCCCGGCGCGCTGGAAGGGAGTTGCCTGTGCCGCCGCCAGCTGCTTTCCGGAGAGCTTGACTCGGTCACCAACATCCTGGAATGCGAACGGTTGGCCAAGGCAAAAGGCGATTCGCGCGGGCTGCGCTACCACGCCACGATCCCGTTATGGAACGGCGAACGGACACTGGGTGTGATGAACCTGGCCGGGCCGCGCGAGGGGTTATTCACCGAGGATGAACTGAAGATCCTGTACGGCATCGGCAACCAGGTAGCCGTGGCGCTGGAGCGGGCCAGACTGCACGAGCATCTGGAACAGCTGGTGGAACAGCGGACCGCCGCGCTCACCGCGGAAATCGCGGAAAGAAAGCGCATCGAGCAGGAGCAGGCCCGGCTGGTGGCGATCATCGAGGCAACCCCCGATTTCGTGGCGACCGGCAGCCCCGACGGTCGTGTGTTTTATTACAACCAGGCCGGTCTGCGCATGCTCGGGTTCGAGCCGGGACAGGACTTGTCTGCGATGCGCATCGCCGAAACCCATCCCGAATGGGCGGCGAAGCTAGTGCTGGAGGAGGGCATCCCCCACGCCATCGAGCATGGAACGTGGAGCGGGGAAACCGCGCTCCTGCGGCGCGATGGGCGCGAGATTCCGGTGTCGCAGGTCATCATCGCGCACAAGGGAGAAAGCGGTACGGTCGAGTACCTGTCAACCATCGCGCGCGATATCACATTGCGCAAGGAGAATGAAAAGCGAATCTCGCGGCTCAACCGCGTGTACGCGGTACTGAGCGGCATCAACACGACCATCGTGCGCACCCGGAACCGGCAGGAACTGTTCGAAGAAGCCTGCCGAATCGCCGTGGAGCACGGCAAGTTCAAGATGGCTTGGATCGGGTTGCTGGATTCCAACGGAATGGAGGTGAAACCCATGGCCAAGGCCGGCTTCGAGGATGGGTATCTCGACCAGATCAGGCTGACCGTCAGGGAGTCCGAACCGGATGCCTGTGTGCTGATAGCGCGGGCGCTGCGGGAAAAAACGCCCGTCGTCTGCAACGACATCGGTGTGGACCCGCAAATGGCGCGCTGGCGCGAAGCAGCGTTGCAGCGCGGCTATCGCTCCCTGGTCGTGTTTCCGCTGGCGGTGGGCGACAAAGTGGTGGGCGTGTTCGTGCTCTACGCGCCGGAGCCGGGTTTCTTCGACGCGGAGGAGATGAAGCTGCTGGTCGAAATGGCGGGCGATATTTCTTTCGCGCTGGACCACCTCCAAAAGGAGCAGCATCTCAACTACCTGGCCTATTTCGACATTCTCACCGGGCTGCCCAACCGCGAGTTGTTTTTCGACCGCGTGGATCAGCGGATCCGCGCGTGCCGTGATGACGAAAAGATTGCATACATCGTCGTTGACCTGGAAAGATTCGGCCACATCAACGGCACCCTGGGCAGGCACACCGGCGACGCGCTGCTCCGGCTCGTGGCTCAGCGGCTCGGCGACGTCCTCGGCGGCCGCGCCAGCCTCGCGCGGATCGGCGCCGACTGCTTCGGGATCGCCGTCAGTAACCTGCACGGGGAGGCGGACATCGCCCATTTCCTGGAAGAGCGCATCCTGCACGCGCTGAGCCAGCCCTTCGTGGTGGAAAAGAACGAACTGCGTATTTCGGCCAAGGCGGGCATGGCCATTTTCCCCGGTGACGGCGCGGACGCCGAGACCCTGTTCCGCAACGCCGAGGCGGCGCTGAAAAAGGCCAAGCGCTCCGGCGACAGGTACATGTTCTACACTCCCGATCTCAACGCCCGGGTGGCCGAGACGCTGACGCTCGAAAACAAGCTGCGCCGCGCGCTGGAGCAGGAACAGTACGTGCTGTACTACCAGCCGAAGGTCAATCTCGAAAGTGGGCGGATCAGCGGCCTGGAGGCGCTGATCCGCTGGAACGACCCCGATACCGGCCTGGTGCCACCGCTGAAGTTCATATCTATTCTCGAGGAAACCGGGCTGATCTTCGAGGTCGGCCGCTGGGCGCTGGAGAAGGCGATGGCGGATTCCCGGCAGTGGCAGGCGAACGGCCTGACGGCGCCCCGGATCGCCGTCAACGTTTCGCCGATTCAACTGCGGCAGAAGGATTTCGTCGGCACGGTGGAGCGGGTGTTGAGCGGCGCCGGAAACACGACCGGCGGTCTCGATCTGGAGATTACCGAGAGCCTGATCATGCAGGATATCGAGGCGAACATAAAGAAACTCCGGGCTATCCGGGACATGGGAGTGGAGGTGGCGGTCGACGACTTCGGCACCGGTTACTCCTCGCTCAGTTATATCGCCCGGTTGCCGATCAACGCGCTCAAGATCGACCGGGCGTTCATCGTGAACATGACGAACAGCCCGGACGATCTCAGCATCGTCTCCACCATCATTTCCCTGGCGCATACCCTGAAGTTGCGGGTCATCGCGGAAGGCGTGGAGACCGAGGAGCAGGCGAATCTGCTACGCCTGCTCAAGTGCGACGAGATTCAGGGATTCCTGTTCAGCCCGGCGGTGCCGGCGGAGCAGATCGGGCTTTTCCTGAAGGAGAAGAAATCGTTGTCCAGGTAGCCCGGAGCCCGCGCCAGGCGTCGGAATCGTCTTGGTGGACTGCTAAACCATGTTACTGCCGTGAAAGCACGGAATCTTTGCACGGTTCTTTTTTGGAAATACGGGGGATAAAAGCGAATAAGTACGCGATTCAGCACGGGATGATGAATTTCGAGTAACCCTGAAATCATCTATGCTCAAACTGTACTCTTTTGGTCGGTTATTGCTTGTCTAATTTATAGGCAAGCAATAACGGCCTCTTCGAGGGAAGGGCATGAACGCTTCGGGTCTCATGGTCGGTTTAACGCTGGATGGGCGGCGCTATGCGTTGCGCCTCGCGCAAGTAGACAGAGTAATCCGCGCGGTTGAAATCACCTCGCTGCCGCAAGCACCGGAGATCGTCGCCGGCGTGATCAACGTTCAGGGACAGGTAATTCCGGTAGTCAATATTCGCAAGCGCTTCCGTCTGCCCGAGCGGGAAATCATCCTGAGCGACCAGATCGTCATCGCGCATACATCACGGCGGCCGGTGGCGCTCATCGTGGATGGGACTGACGGGGTCATTGAATTCCCCGAGCACTGGGTCGTGCGCGCCGAGAAAATTCTGCCCGACATGGAATATGTCGAAGGCGTCGCCAAGCTCGAGGACGGCATGATCCTGATCCACGACCTTGACAAGTTTCTTTCCCTCGAGGAAGAAAAAACCCTGGACCGCGCGCTATCCGGCGCCGCAACACGCCAACAATGAACCCCGGTCGCGGCATTCCCGAGACGTTGTTGTCGCAATTCAGCGACTTCATCGCCGCCCGCATGGGCTTGCATTTCCCCCGGGAACGCTGGCGCGACCTCGAGCGCGGAATCGATTCCGCCGTCCGGGACTTCGGTCAGGCGGATGCGCAGGCGTGTATCGAGTGGCTCATGTCCCATTCGCTGACAAAGCGCGAGATCGAGATGCTGGCGAGCCACCTGACCGTGGGCGAGACCTATTTCTTCCGGGAAGAGAAAAGCTTCGCGGCGCTCGAAACGCACATCCTCCCGGAATTGATTCGCCGTCGGCGCGATGGCGAAAAGTACCTGCGTATCTGGAGCGCCGGCTGCTGTACCGGCGAAGAACCTTATTCCGTTGCGATCCTGCTCAGCCGGATGATTGCCGATCTGGACGACTGGACGCTTGCCCTCCTGGCGACGGACATCAATCCGCACTTTCTCCGCAAGGTGGCGAGCGGCCGGTACAGCGAATGGTCGTTCCGCGCGACCCCGTCGTGGATCAGGGAGCGGTACTTCACCAGAACCGCCGATGACCGCTTCGAAGTCGATTCCCGGATTCGCAGGCGGGTCGCGTCTTCGTATCTCAACCTGGCGGAGGACGTGTATCCCTCGTTGCTGAACAACACCAACGCCATGGATATTATCTTCTGTCGCAACGTGCTGATGTATTTCTCCAAGGAGCGCGCGCAGGAGGTTATTCATAATCTTTACCGCTGTCTCGTGGAGGGCGGCTGGCTGATCGTCAGCCCGAGCGAGGCCTCGCAAGTTCTCTTTTCCGAGTTCGTGACGGTGCACTATCCCGGGGTGATTCTTTATAAGAAAGATGGCGTCGCCAGGCATCGCAGGGTGGATGCGCCATTTCCCCGGTGGAGCGAGGGGTCGAATGTCCCGTTCTGGCCGCCGATCGATGCGACGATGCCCGAGCCAACCCGGCGCGCGCCGGCGGTTGCGGAAACTCAGCAGGCCGGTGACGTGGGCCGTAAGACAGAGGAGCCCCGGCCCGACCCGCTAGGGCAGGCCCAGGTGCTGTACGGCCAGGACCGCTACGACGAGGCGGTCGAAACGCTTCAAGCCGCGTTGGCGCGGGAACCGGGTAACACCGAGGCCATGACGCTGCTGGCGCGGACCCTGGCGAATCAGGGAAAGCTCGCCGAAGCGCTCGCGTGGTGCGAGAAAGCCGTGACCGCGGGCAAGCTCAACCCGGCGTCGCATTATCTCCTGGCGATTATCCTTCAGGAACGGGGACAGGCGGCGGACGCCGTGGCGTCCCTGAAGCGTGCGCTCTATCTCGACCCGGATTTCGCCCTGGCCCATTTCGCGCTCGGCAACCTCGTCCGTCAGCAAGGCAGGCACAAGGAGTCGGAGCGGCATTTTCAAAACGCGCTCGCGATTCTGGACAGGTACCCGCAGGACGACCGTCTCCCGGAATCGGAGGGCATAACCGCCGGCCGGCTCCGGGAAATCATTCGCGCGGCGGTTCCTAAGGAGATCGCGGCATGACCGGCAGAAAGACGGCCTCGTCCCGGAAAAAATCAGCCGTCGTTGACTGGGACGCCGTCCACCACCGCCTGGCAGACGCGCGGGCGGTGATGGATAAGGGCTGGACGCCCGCCCCGGCGGAGCAGAAAAAAATCCTCAAGGCGCGGGCCAAGGCCATCGCGCAGGAGCCGCCGGCGGAGCAAACCGCCGGCGAACAAATCGAGATCGTGGAGTTCCTGCTGGCGCACGAAAGATACGGCATCGAGTCGTCCCACGTGCGCGAGATTCATCCGCTGAAGGAACTCACGCCGCTGCCGTGCACGCCCGCGTTCGTGCTCGGCATCGTCAACATCCGCGGCCGGATCCTCCCGGTGATCGACATCAAGAAGTTCTTCGAACTTCCGGAGAAGGGCCTGACCGACCTCAATAAGGTCATCATCATCCGGTCATGGGATATGGAGCTCGGCATCCTGGCGGATGTCATTCTCGGCGTGCGCTCAATTCCATGCAAAGAAATTCAATCGTCGCTCCCGACACTTACGGGGATTCGCGAGGATTATCTCACTGGGGTAACGAAGGAACGGGTGGTGATCCTGGACGTCGCGAAGTTGCTGTCGGACCGGAAGATCATCGTGCAGGAAGAAGTGGAAGCATAGGAAAGTGCGGAATGCAAATATCATGAAGGATCGAGCCAGGATGTTTGCGTTACAGCGAACAGCAATGGAACCTCGAATGAAGAATTCGTGATCTGAAATCCAAAATGGAAAATGAGGAAATCAACATGAAATGGTTTATTGATCTCACTACGCGCGCCAAACTCCTGCTCGGCTTCGGGCTGATGGCCGTTTTCCTGGCGGTCGTGATCGCCACCGCCTACAGCGGCATCAGCACTATCCAGCGGACGCAGAAGAATCTGTATGAGGAGGAGTTCTCCAATGCCACTGACCTCTTTGCCGTGAGATCCAATATCAATGGAATCCGCGCGGCGCTGCTCGATATGGTGTTGTTGAGCAAGCGGTCCGATATGGAATCATGGCGTCAAGAAATCAAAGAGCGGAGCCAGGCGCTGGGCACGACCATACAGCAGTTACTCATGCGCAATCAGAACGATTCGCGGTTGCATGGTCGGATTGAAGAGATCAAGGCACTCCTGGATGCCTACAACGAGACGAGGGATTCCAGGATTATCCCCCTGATCTACGCTGACAAGGATAGTGAAGCAATGAAGTTGATAATTGGAACCCAGACAGAACGCTACCGGAAACTGCGCGCCATCGCCGAGGAACTGGTAAACGATGCCGAGAAACAGGCCCAAACCGCGGTCGCGCAGTCAGAGCTCAGAGCGAGTGAAACGTTGCGCATCTTCGCCGCGGTCGGCGCGATGGCGCTGTTGCTGGGCACCGTGATGGCGTTGTATTTGACCGGTGTCATTGCCAGCCCGCTGCGGGAGATTGCGGGGGTTGCCGAGCGTGTGGCCTCCGGAGACCTGACGGTCAGCGTGCCGGCGGACAACCGCGCCGATGAAGTCGGTGTTCTCATGCAGACATTCCGCCGCATGGTGGAAGGCTTGCGTGAGATGAACCGGGAGATGAAAGAAGGCATCAACGTCCTCGCCTCTTCCGCCAGCGAGATCTTGGCGGCCACCACCCAAGTCGCCTCCGGCGCCGCCGAGACCGCCACCGCCGTGAGCGAGACCACCACGACCGTGGAGGAGGTCAAGCAGACGGCGCAGGTCTCCAGCCACAAGGCCAAGCAAGTCTCGGAGA
>Ga0210377_10005882_pt1 | contig 10023 bp, 10 predicted proteins | sample PLM4_65_b1redo_FD_155480 | JGI IMG/M metagenome (GOLD analysis project Ga0210377, IMG submission 155480) | Groundwater sediment microbial communities from an aquifer in East River, Colorado, USA - PLM4_65_b1 redo | ecosystem: Environmental > Terrestrial > Soil > Riparian zone | place: USA: East...
GCCGAGGTGCGCAGCGGGCTCGCGGCCATCTACGCGGGGCGGGGCAAGATTCCCGAGGCCCTCGAGGAGGTGCGGCAGGCGCTTTCCCTCCGGCCCAACACCGACGACTACCTCCGCCAGCTCGCCTACCTGCTCGTGACCGACGGACAGCCCGAGGCCGCCCTCGATGCCGCCCGCCGCGCCCTCGAGCGGCGCCCCGGCTTCGGAGAGAACCACAATGCCCTGGGCTGGGTCCACTTCCACGCCGGTCGATTTCGCGAGGCGGCCGACGCCTATCGGCGCAACACGGAGCTCGAGCCCGACAACGCCAGGGCCTTCCAGATGCTGGGCACATCCCTCCAGATGCTGGGCGACCTCGACGGCGCGGTGGCTCCCTACCGCGAGGCCATCCGCCTGGCCCCCGACGCGCGCGCCTGGGCGAACCTCGCATACGTGTACTACGCGCGCGGGAAGCTGGCCGACGCCGTACGGGCCTACGAGGAGGCCGCGCGCCTCGAGCCCGCCTCGGGGACCATCCGGCGCAGCCTGGGCGATGCTCGCGCGAAGGCGGGCGACGCGGCCGGCGCGCGGGCGGACTGGCGCTCGGCGATCGATCGGAGCCGCGCGGCCCTGAAGGTCAACCCGCGCGATCCGCGCCAGCTCAAGAACGTGGCGATCTGTCTCGCCAAGCTCGGCGAGCGCGAGGAGGCCCTGCGGGCCGCGGCGACGGCGCTCGAAGCGGGCCCGGCGAGCGCGGACACTCACTACGGCGTCGCGGTCGTCCAGGCCCTTCTGGGCAACACGAAGGAGGCTCTCGTCCTGCTCGGAAAGGCCTTCGAGCTAGGGGCGAGCCCCAGCCTGGCGAAGCAGGACGACGATCTCGCGAGTCTTCGCACCACGCCCGGGTTCGAGAAGCTCGTCGGGCGGGCCAGCTCGGCTCGCTCCAAGGAGGTGAAACGTGCGTCGTGAGACCGTCGTTCTGGCCATGCTCTCCGTTGCTCTCTCCGCCGGCTGCCAGGGATCACCCAGCGGGGTGGTCAAGGAGAAGGGATCGGCGCCGCCGGCGGCGCGGCTCGACCCCCGCGGGGATGCCGTCTCCGGCTGCCCCGAGGGGTCCTCCCTGGTCAAGGCGGTCATCACCCTCAGTGCGGGCGGAGTCCGGGGGTGTCGCGCCGAGGTGTCGCCGGCGCACGTGTGCGTGTTCCAGGGCGGCGTCATCCTCTGGAAGGTCTCGAACAGCTGCGACGCCCTGCCCGGAACGAGGGCCCTGCCCGCCCTGCGGGTCACTCGTCCCAAGCTCCCGGCCGCCGCCGTCGACGCCCGCAAGGCCGCGCCGGGCGGGACCCGGGTGGCCGCCGACGCGTCGTCGATCCTCGCCTATTGCGAGCCGCAGGTCGATGCGGTCGCCACCGGCGACACGTACCTCTTCTGCGGCATCAGCGACGCCGCCGCGGAGGGGACCTACAAGTATGGCCTCGAAGGCGAGGGGATCGACCCGCTCGACCCGGACATCGAGGTGCGCCGGGGCAATTGAGCTATCGGGGCGGCTTGTCGGAGGGGTTGCGGCGCTCGCGGCGTCCGAGCAGGCTCGCGCGGGTGATGGCCTCCTCTCCGAACCGCTTCTGGACCTCGTCGCGTACCCGGTCCAGGGGAGAGGGCGCCTTCGCCTCCTCGAACAGGCCGAGTTGTGGCTTCTCGGCGCCGAAGTGGGACGCATAGACGCCGAGAAGCCGCACCTTCTTCCCCCGGTGTACCTCGGCGAAGAGCTCCGAGGCGACGCGGAAGAGCGCGTTGCCGGAGTCGGTCCCCTCCGGCAGCGTGCGCGCGTGCGTCGTGGTGCGGAAGTCCTCGTCCCGGTACTTGAGCGTCACCGTGCGCGCCCGCAGCCCGTGGGCGCGCAGCCGCCCGGCGACCCCGTCGGCGATCGCGAGGAGCGTCGCTCGCAGCCGCGCGGCGTCGGCGGTGTCCTGGTCGTAGGTGTGCTCCTGCCCCAGGCTTTTCGCCTCGGCCGACTCCGCCGCCACCTCCCGCTCGTCGTCGCCGCGCGCCAGGCGCTGCAGGTCGTGGCCGTGCGTCCCGAGGCGCCGCTCGAGACGCCCCGGGACGAGCGCGGCCAGGTCCCCGATCGTCACGACCCCGAGCTTCGCGAGCGCTTCCTCCATCTTCGGCCCCACGCCCCACAGCCGCCGCACCGGGAGCGGCGCCAGGAAGGCCGCCTCCGCCCCCGGCGGGACGATCACGAGGCCGTCCGGCTTCTTCATGTCGGAAGCGACCTTGGCCACGAGCTTCGAGGTCGCGACGCCGACCGAGGCGGTGAGCTGCGTCTCCTCCCGGATCGCCTGCTTCAGCTTCCGGCCGATCTCCTCGCCTTTGCCCATCGCCCGCGCGCTGCCGGTGACGTCGAGGAACGCCTCGTCGATCGACACGGGCTCCACGAGGTCGGTGAAGCGGTGGAACACCTCCATGATCCGCTCCGACTCGCGGGCGTACTTCCCCATGTCGGGTTGGAGGTAGACGCCCTGCGGGCAGCGGCGCCAAGCCTCCGAGATCGGCATCGCGCTGCCCACCCCGAAGCGACGGGCTTCGTAGGAGGCGGTCGAAACGACGCCCCGGCCGCGCCCCCCTTTCGGGTCCGCCCCCACGATGACGGGCCTCCCCCGGAGCTCCGGGCGGTCGCGCTGCTCGACCGCCGCGAAGAACGCGTCCATGTCGACGTGCAGGACCGTTCGGGAGCGGCAGGCGGACTTGTCCATTGTGACCGGCGTCTTGGCAAACAGCATACAGGCCACGGGCGGCGAGCGGAGGGCCTGGAAGGTAGCCCCGTGTAGGCAACGGACTGCGGAGCGAGCCGGATTACGAGGCGCCTTCGTCGGAAGCCGAAGCCGCCTCGTTTCGCCTCGCTGACGCTCGGGGTCCACTCCGGCGAGCGAAGCGGGGGGTCACAGGGGGGCGCGACGCAGCGCCCCCCTGAACAGATCAGTGGAGCCCGGATCCCCCCGCGAGCTGCTTGACGAGGTCGCCCACCACCGCCTTCGCGTCCCCGAAGAGCATGTAGGTGCGGTCGGCGAAGTAGAGCTCGTTCTCGATGCCGGCGAAGCCGGGGTTCATCGACCGCTTGATGGCGAGGCACATGCGGGCCTTGTCCGCGTCGATGATCGGCATGCCGAAGATCGGGCTCGTCTTGTCGTGCCGCGCGGCGGGGTTCACCACGTCGTTCGCCCCGATCACCAGCACCACGTCGGTCTGCGCCATTTCCGGGTTGATGTCGTCCATCTCGATGAGCTTGTCGTAGGGGATGTCGGCCTCGGCGAGGAGCACGTTCATGTGGCCCGGCATGCGCCCCGCCACCGGGTGGATGGCGAACTTCACCTCGATCTTGCGCTTCGTGAGCTCGTCGTAGAGTTCGCGCACGCGCTGCTGGGCCTGAGCCACCGCCATGCCGTAGCCGGGGACGATCACCACCCGGCTCGCCATCTCCAGCACCTGGGCCGCGCCCTCCGGCGTCTCCCTCTTGGCCGTCCGCGTCTCGGCGGCGCCCGCTTTCTGCTGCACCTGTCCGAAGGCCCCGAAGAGCACGTTCGTGAACGAGCGGTTCATGGCCCGGCACATGATGACCGACAGGATGAGGCCGGAGCTGCCGTCGAGAGCGCCCGCGATCACGAGCAGCTTGTTGTCGAGCACGAAGCCCATCGCCACCGCGGAGAGCCCGGCGTAGGAGTTGAGGAGCGAGATCACGGTGGGCATGTCCGCCCCGCCGATCGGGATGATGAGCAGGATCCCGAAGGCCAGGGCCAGGACCACGATGACCGGGAAGAGGTACGCGAGCTCGACCGGCCGGTAGACGAGGGCGATCCCGCAGGCGACCGCCACCCCGAGCAGCCCCAGGTTGACCGTGTTCTGGAACGGGTAGGTGACGGGCCGCTGCGGAATCCACTTCACCTCCTGGAGCTTCCCCGCCGCCATCAGGCTGCCGGTGAAGGTGAGGAACCCCAGGATGACCTCGGCCACGAGGGCGAAGGTGCGGAATGCGGTGAAGCTCTCCGGCTCTCCCTGCCACAGGTAGAACTTCGCAACCCCCACGAGCCCGGCCGCGAGCCCGCCGAAAGCGTGGGACACGGCGGTCCGCTGCGGCACGGCGGTCAGCGGCACCCAGGAGAGCGGCACGCCGATCACGACACCGGCCCCGACCGCCCCTGCGATGTAGCCCCAGTTCACGATGCCGGGGTTGAAGAGGGTGCCGACGATGGCGAGCACCATGGCGGCGACGCCGGCACCCACGCCCTTCCGCGCGGTCTTCGGGTCGTTCATCCAGAAAAGTGACATCACGAAGAGCGCGGAGGCGACGAGGTACGCGGTCTCGATGACCCAGAAGGTCACGAGCGCTTCTCCTGGCCGGGCCGCCGGAACATCTTCAGCATCCGGTCCGTGATGAGGAAGCCGCTCACGATGTTGGTCATGGAGGCGGCGAGCGCGATCGCGCCGAGGAGGTTGATGACGGGCGGGTGGTCCTGGCCCGTGATCACGATCGAGGCCACCACCGCGATCGCGGAGATCGCGTTGGTGAGCGACATGAGCGGGGTGTGCAGCAGGCGCGAGACGCGCGTGACGACGCCCAGTCCGATGAAGGTGGCGAGCAGGAAGACGAAGAGCAGGGAGGCGAACCCGGCGTTCTCCTCGCCGGCTCCCGCGCCCGCGGAGGCGAGGAGCGGTCCAATGAGCATCGTGCGTTCTCCCGTTCGACCCCCCGGGGCGGCGGGCCGGACTGCAGGTGACTGCGGGGATTCTAGCCCGGTCGGGGCGTCTCGGGCGGAGGCGGGTAGCCGGCCGGCACGCGCAGGGCCTCGAGCCGCGCCACGGCCTCCGGGTCGAGCTCCGTCTGGCCGCCGAGGAGCCGGGCGACGAGCGCGATCCGCGCGAACTGCTCGAGGGTCTCCATGCGCTCCCAGGCCCGCCAGAGCGTCTCGCCCACGGCGAGGGCGCCGTGGTTGGCGAGGAGGAGGGCGTGGGCCGAGCCGATCGCGGCGGCCACCTGGTCGGCGAGGTCCGAGGTGGAAGGAGTGCCGAAAGGCACCACCGGGACCGGGCCGAGCGTCACCACGGGCTCGGCGAGGACCGGTCGATCGAGGGGCAGCCCCGCCACCGCGAAACCCGTCGCGGCCGGCGGGTGGGCGTGCACGACCGCGCGCACGTCGGGCCGTCGGCGGTAGACGGCGGCGTGCATCAGGATCTCGCTCGTGGCCCGCGCGCCGGAGGTCGCCCGGCCCTCGAGGTCGGTCACCGCGACGTCTTCCGGTTTCAGGAACCCCTTGCACACGCCACCGGGGGTGACGTAGAGGCGGTCGCCCTCCCGGACGGAGACGTTGCCTTCACCACCGGCGATGAAGCCCTTCGCGTAGAGGCGTCGCCCCACCTCGACGATGTCTCTCCGGAGTGAGGCCTCGTCGCTCACGACGCCCGGGCAACGGCGGCGAGCGCCTTGTCGCGGCAGGCCTCGGAGCAGAAGTGCTCCTCCCGGCCCGACACCCTCGCGGTCACGGTCCGGGAGAGCGGCAGGTAGGTCCGGCACACGCGGTCGAGGACCAGGTCCTCAGGCGCCCGCACCTGCGGCCGGGGCGGGGCGGCGCCGGCGCGGGGCCTGGGCGGGGCGGCCGAGAACGCGCGGGCCACGGTGCGCACGACGAGGCGCAGCAGGAACAGCCAGAAGAAGAACTGCAGGACGTTGAGCAGGCCGCGGATCATTTCCCGGCTCCCGCCGTCGCCCGGATCTGCTCGATCCGCCCCCGCAGGCCCTGGATCTGCGGGTCCCCCGGGTGCCGCTTCAAGAGCTCCTCCCACGCCGCCGCGGCTTCCCCCCCGCGGCCCATCTGCAGCAGCGCGATGCCCTTGTTGTAGAGGGCGTTGCGGTGGCCCGGGTCGCCCTGCAGGACCTTCTCGAACTCCGCGAGGCCCTCCGCCGGCCGGCCGGAGCTGACCAGGCACGCCCCGAGGTCCGTCACCGTTTCGACGAGCGCGGGGTTGACGGCAAGCGCCTCGCGGTACCAGCGGATGGCCTCGTCCCAGCGCTCGGCGTCCATGTGGAGGTTGCCGAGCTCGACGCGCACGGACGCATCGCCCGTCTGGCGCGCGGCGAGCGACTCCAGGGCCTTCACTTCGTCGGGGTTGAGGCTCTTCGTGGCAGGAGCGGCCGGTGCCGGGGCCACCGCCGCCTGCCCCCCGATCGCCGCCGGGCGCGGGACGACATCCCAGCTCGCGGCCATGTAGCCCACGACGAGGCCGAAGACGATGCCGGCGATGGCGAAGACGAGGGTGTCGCGTCTCATCGAGAGGTCAGGATAACACCTTCACGCGGCCCCGGTCCGGGGCTAGAATCCCCTTGCCGAGCTTTCCGCGGAGGTGGGTCGTGATCAAGATGAAGAAGGTCCTCGTCCCCACCGACTTCTCGGACAGCGCCCGCCACGCCCTCAATTACGGCGTCTCCTTCGCGAAGGAGTACGGGGCCGAGCTCGTGCTCCTGCACGTGGTCGAGAACATCACCGTGGGCTACGCGAGCGACCTCTTCCCGGTGCCGATGGCCGAGGTCTTCCAGGAGATCTCCGGCTACGCGAAGACCGAGCTCGCCAAGCTCGCGGCCGAGGCGCGGGAGAAGGGTATCGGCGTCACCGAACTGGTCGTCCAGGGCAAGCCCTCGGCCGAGATCATCCGCCACGCCGCGGAGAACGCGGTGGACATGATCGTCCTCGGCACCCACGGCAAGGGGATGCTCGACCAGGCGCTCTTCGGCTCGACCACCGAGAGGGTCGTGCGGCGGGCGCCCTGCCCGGTGCTGACCGTGCGCATGGCCGAGCACGAGTTCGTCGAGGGCGACGTCTGAGCCTTCCCGCCTAGTCCCAGCTCACCCCGGTCCAGCGAAGAAGCACCGACCCGACGGTGAAGCCCGCCCCCACCGCGGCGAGGAGCACCAGGTTGCCCTTCGCGAGCTTCTTCTGGTCGAGGGCGGTCTTCATGGCGAGCGGGATCGTGGCCGCCGTCGTGTTGCCGTACTCGTGGATGTTCTTGACGACCTTCGAGTCCGGCAGCCCCATGCGGTGCTGCGCCGCCTCGATGATGCGGATGTTGGCCTGGTGGGCGACGAAGAGGTCCACGTCGGTGCCGGTGAAGTCGTTGCGGAGCAGGATCTGCTCGCTGGCGTCCGCGAACTTGCGGACCGCGTACTTGAAGACGTGCTGCCCCTGCTGCTTGAGGGTGTGCATCTTCTGGTCGACGGTCTCGTGGGTCGCGGGGTGCAAGCTCCCGCCGCCGGGCATGCTCAGGTAGGGGGCGCCGGAGCCATCCACCTCGTGCGAGAAGTCGAGGATGCCGGTGCCGTCCTCGCGGGGCTCGAGGATCACCGCCCCCGCGGCGTCGCCGAACAGGATGCAGGTCGTGCGGTCCTCGTAGTCGAGGATCGACGTCATCACGTCGGCGCCGATCACCATGACCTTCCGGTGCCGACCCGTCTCGACGAACTGCGCCCCGATGGTGAGCGCGTAGACGAAGCCGGAGCAGGCGGCCGAGACGTCGAAGCCCCAGGCCTTCTTCGCCCCGATCTTGTCCTGGACGAGGCAGGCGGTGGCCGGGAAGAGCATGTCCGGGGTGACGGTGGCGACGACGATGAGGTCGAGCTCCTCCGGCCCGATGCCGCGCCGGCGGAGCGCGTCCTGGGCCGCGAGCGCCGCGATCACGCTCGTGGGGGTGCCCGGCTCGACGACGTGCCGCCGGTGGATGCCCGTGCGCGTGCGGATCCACTCGTCCGTGGTGTCGACGATCTTCTCGAGGTCGGCGTTCGTCACCACCCGCTCCGGGACGTGCGTTCCGAGGGCGGTGATCGCGGCCCGTCTGTGGCTCATGCGGCTCTCGTCCTCCGGCCCGCCCACGTCAGGTGGCCGTCACGCAGGGTGTGGCGATCCGGCTATTAGACTCATCCCAACCGAGGGGGTCAAGCCCGAGCGGAAGGGCCCTCAGGCGCGTGGGGACGCCGCGAGAGGGTCGGTGGCCGCCCGGCGAATGCCGTTCAGCATCCCGCGGAAGACGATGCCGTGCAGCGGGAGGACGGTGTACCAATAGGCCAGGCCCGCGAGCCCCCGCGGGAGGAAGCGGGCCGTCTGGGTCAGCCGGGTCCCGGCCCCCTCGGGCTCGAGCGAGAACTCGAGCAGGGCCTCGCCCGGCAGCTTCATCTCGGCCCGCAAGGAGAGGCGGTGGTTCTTCTCGAGGCCGGCCACCCGCCAGAAGTCGAGCGCCTCGCCGTAGCCCACCTCGTCGGGATCCCGCCGACCGCGCCTCAGGCCCGGTCCCCCGACGAGGCGGTCCATCCACCCCCGCACCCGCCATAGCCCGTCTGCCGCGTACCAGCCGTGGCCGCCGCCGATGCGCACGACGGCGCGCCAGACTGCCTCGGGAGGCGCCTCGATGACGAGCGCCCGGCGATCCGTGAAGACGGTGCCGCCCGCCCAGTCGGGGTCGCCCGGGACCTTTCCCGCCATCGACCACGAGGTCTCTACATCCTCGTGGGCGACGCGGTCGAGCGCCGCGCGGATCGCCTCGCGCACCGTGAGGAGCTCCTGTGGCATGAGGCGCTGCGCGTCGTCGTTCCGGCACACGACGCGGTTGCGCAGGCCTTCGGCGAGGGGGCGCGCGATGCGGTGCGAGATCGGAGTCACGAGGTGGATCCAGAGCGAGCTCAGCCGGGGCGTCAGCACCGGCACGGGGACTACGTAGCGCCGGCGCAGGCCGCGCTCCTCCGCCATGATCCGCATGAGCTCGCGGTACGAGAGAACGTCCGGCCCGCCGATGTCGAGCGTGCGGCCCGACGTCTCCGGGACGCCCAGGCAGTCCACGAGGTACTGGACGACGTTGCGCACCGCGATCGGCTGCGACTCCGTGCTGACCCAGCGCGGCGTGACCATGACGGGGAGGCGTTCCACGAGGTAGCGGAGAATCTCGAAGGAGGCCGAGCCCGAGCCGACGATCATGGCGGCACGCAGGACGGTCACGGGCGTCCGCCCCGAGGCGAGCAGCTCCTCGACCTCGCGACGCGAAGCGAGGTGCTCGGAGAGGCCCTCGCCCAGCTCGCCCAGGCCGCCCAGGTACACGATGCGCTCGAGGCCCGCGTCCTCGGCCACGCGCGCGAAGGTCCTGGCCATGGTCCGGTCGCGTTCGGCGTACTCGTGGCCGGCCGCCACCATGGAGTGCACGAGGTAGAAGGCCGCCCCGCACCCCACCAGGGCTCGCCGCAGGGACGCGATGTCGGACGTGTCGCCGCCCACGACCTCCACGCGGGGATCCCTCGCCCAGGGCCGCCCGTCGAGCTTGCGCGGCTCGCGGGCGAGGCACCGGACCCGGTGGCCGGCCTCGAGCAGCCTCGGCACGAGCCGCCCCCCGATGTAGCCGGTGGCGCCGCTGACGAGAACGGGAGGGCTCAGGCTCATCCCTTCAACGCTATCCCGCCGCCGCTCGTGGGCAAAACCGGCAACTCATCCCCCGGAAGCGGCAGCTCATGACCGCGGCCGCCCTCGTCTTCGGGGTCGCCATCATGATCCTGGGCAACGCCTGGCAGGCGGTCACCGCCCGGGCGATGGTGGAGCCGGCCAAGCTCTCGACCCTCGGCCCCGTGCAGGTCTTCGCCGAGGACGCGGCCGCCGACGAGGGCGGCGAGATCTCGTTCATCGCTCCCCAAGACAACTACCGGCTCATCCCGGAGCCGCAAGAGGTGATCGAGACGGTCCTCCGCGAAGAGCCGCGTCTCCAGGCTGGGATCGCACGGCCCATGGTCGGGGCCCTCCTCTCGTCGGGCGACGTCTCGATGGAGGGCCTGCTGATCGGCATGGACCCGCGCCCGCGCCGCCACCTATCCCCCGCTCGAACTGCGCGAGGACCGCTTCTTCGAGCCGGGGGAGAATGGCATCCTGCTGAACCGCGGCGTCGCGAGGAAGCTCGGGGTGGGGGTGGGCGGGACCGTGGTCGCCCTTGGCACCACCGCCGACGGGCGGATCTCCGGGGTGAAGCTCA
>Ga0210377_10005883_pt1 | contig 10021 bp, 8 predicted proteins | sample PLM4_65_b1redo_FD_155480 | JGI IMG/M metagenome (GOLD analysis project Ga0210377, IMG submission 155480) | Groundwater sediment microbial communities from an aquifer in East River, Colorado, USA - PLM4_65_b1 redo | ecosystem: Environmental > Terrestrial > Soil > Riparian zone | place: USA: East...
CCGAACCCCCCTCCCAGGTAGGTCGTGTGGACGCGGATCTGCTCCGGCATGAGGCCGGTGACCTTGGCGGCCAGCGCAAGCACGCCCGACTGGTTCTGGGTCGGGACCCAGATATCGCACCCGTCGGAGCGCACATGTGCCGTGCAGTTCATGGGCTCCATCGTGGCATGGGAGAGAAAGGGCAGTACGTAGGTCACGTCGAGCTTCTTCGATGCTTGCTCGATCGCGGTCTTCGCATCGCCGTCGTTCCGGGCCATGACGCCGTTCGAGTTCAGCTGTCCCAGAAATTCCTTTTCCAGCGACTCAGTGCTGAGCTTCGGATATTGGCCGTCCCGCCACGCGGGCTTCAGGGTATCCCGGCCCTTCCACGCGGAGTCGATGGTCCCGGCGCAGACCGCCATGCCGCTGTGGACCGGCACAACCGTATGGACGCCCTCAACGCTTTGCGCAGCTTCTTTATTATAGGAAGCAAGATCAGCCTGGTACGCGGGCGGCCTGGCGATCGCCGCATAGAGCATGTCGGGGACGAACGTGTCGATGCCGAAGCCGGCGCTTCCGTTTACCTTTTCGTGCATGTCGAGCCTCGGGACTTCCTTGCCGATATACCGGAACTGGTCTTCCTTTTTGAGCGCCGGTTTCTGCGGGACTTCCAGTTTGGCCGCCTTGTCCGCCAATTGCCCGTACGTAAGCATCCGGTTGCTCCTGATATGACGCACCGTGCCGAGCGATACGGCGCATTCCTGGACCGGCGCCTTCCATTCCCGGGAAGCCGCCTGCAGGAGCATCTCGCGCGCCGCCGCGCCGGCGAGCCGCAAGGGCTCATACATGTGCCGGATACTCGAACTGCCGCCCGTGGACTGACTGCCCCATGCCGGGTCCTTGTACGCGTCCCCGGCGGGCGCCGGGTCCATGCGCACGTTCTTCCAGTCCGCATCGAGTTCGTCGGCAACGATCATGGGCATCGACGTGTACACGCCCTGGCCCATTTCGGATTTGTTCACCGTTATGATGACGATATTGTCCGGCCGTACCTCGAGCCAGACGCTGGGACGGAAGGAGGGGCCTCTCTTTTCCATTTCAGCTGCGGAGAGCAAACGGTAGCCGGACGGCGCAGCGGCAACGGCAATAGCAAGCCCCGTTCCCGCCATTTTCAAGAACTGTCTTCTGGTGATCGTCTTCTTCATTTCCCCCCTCCTTTCGATGCGAGCCGGATGGCGTTCTTGATCCTGGGATAGGTGCCGCAGCGGCACAGATTGCCGTTCATGTGTTCTATGACCTTTGCCTCGCTGGGGTGAGGGTCTTTGCTGAGCAAGGATGCAGCCTGCATGATCTGGCCCGGCTGGCAGTAGCCGCACTGCGGGACCTGCTCCGCGATCCAGGCCTGCTTGACCGGATGGTTTTCCGGAAGCCCTTCGATGGTCGTAATCTTCCTGCCCTGCGCATCGCCCACGGGGGTCTGGCAGGAGCGCTCCGCATTGCCGTCGATATGCACGGTGCAGGAGCCGCACATGCCGATGCCGCAGCCGAATTTCGTGCCGGTGAGCTTCAAGCGCTCGCGGATCACCCAGAGCAAGGGAACGTCGGGCGCAACATCGATCTGATACGACTTGCCGTTGATCTCGAGACTTATCATAGGACACCTCCCTGATGTGGTAAGATGCGGTCCTGATTGAAAAACGTGAAAAAGAGACACTTGTTCTTGAATCGGAGAGACAGATCGGGACGGAATCAGAAGGTTACCATTAAAAGCTTATCACCGGATGGCGGAAAGTCAAGGTCAGGACCTGAATGAGAGGATGCCGGATTACGATGCAGGAAAGAATCAAATGCTGCTCAAAATAACAAGAAATTTCGCGCAAGTCGCAAAGCCGGCAAGAAGGACAAGATGTCAGTTTCGAAACGCTTCGTCATGCGCCCGCACCAATAAGATAGTAACGGTCTCATAATTGTATTGACATCCATTTTATAAAATCCCTCCCAGCCTCCCTTTTTCAAAGGGAGGTGCTTCCCTCTTTGGAAAAGAGGGGCCAGGGGAGATTTTAGAACACTGTTGTTTCTATTTTAATACCGTTAATAAAAGCAGGACGGGAATGATGGAACGGGGTGACTCCGCATCGTGATCGGGGGCAGGCGATTTTAAAAATCATTGATCGCATCGATCAGGCTTCTGAGCCTGCCGAAGTCGTGGCGGTTAAAGTCCACCACGAGCCTCGGCAGGTCGACGGCATCGGCATCTTCCCGTTCAACCGAGAGCGCCCCGGACGGCGCAATGTCGCCCTGGGGAAGCAGGATGCCCTGAAACTCTTCCTTCAGGACTCGAATGTTGTTCGTACTGAGCTGTGATGTCAGCCTGAACACGAGCTGTCCGTTCACATAGCGCATGCTGTGATACCGGCTGTAGAAGCGGTTGATCTTCGCGACCGCCGCTTCCGCGGACTCGACGCGCTCGAAAAGAGAAAGGTCCGTGGGGCTTATCAGGTTCCGAAAGAGCAGCTCGTTCTCGACGAACTTGATGAATTCCGTCCAGTACGAGCAGGTCGGGTCATCGATGAGCACGAGGGGCAGGGGATTGCGCTTGCCGGTCTGGACGAGGGTGAGCGTTTCCATGGCCTCGTCGAGCGTGCCGAAGCCGCCGGGAAAGAGCGCGACCGCGTCCGCCTCCTTGAGAAAGGCCACCTTGCGGTTGAAGAAATATTTATACGTGATAAGGCGCGGGTTCCCTTCAAGCACGGGGTTGGCATGCTGTTCGAAGGGGAGGCGGATGTTCACGCCGAAGGAATGCTCGGGCCCGGCCCCTTCGTTCGCGGCCTGCATGATGCCGCCCCCGCCGCCGGTGATGACCATGTAGCCGGCCTGGGCGAGCTTCTGCCCGAAGACCTTTGCCATCTCATAGCTCGGCTCGTGGGGCTGGGTCCGGGCCGACCCGAAGACCGTGACCTTTCGTTTATCGCGGTAGGGACCGAAGACCTTGGACGTGAACCTCATTTCCTTCAGCGTCGTGTTCATGAGCTTGAGGTCCGCGCTGTCGTCGTCCTCCTGGCCGGCCTTGAGGGCGGCCAGGATCATCTCGCGCACGTATTCCGGCCTGCGGATGCCGTCCGACAGCTCGATCAGTTTGTCGATGGCCTCGTCCGCAGGGCCGTTCGTTCTGGTGAAGTGCAGTTTCATGGAATTCGTATGCTCCTGTCGCGTTGATTTTGACACATGGGTGCGATGGGGTAACTATAATAAGACATTTGCGGATTTTTGTCGAGGGGAAAGAAATTCAGGGTCTTCTCCTCCTTTTGCTACTCCCCGATTTTCCCAAACCCCCTGCATCCCGTGAGCAGCGGTGCAGAAAAAATAATGGATCTTGAATCTCATAGATGATCGCGATCCTTTTTTTTTGGGCAGCTCATCGCTTAGCCGCGCAGCATGCCAGGGAGCAACTTGGCTTTATAACAATATTCGAGCGATCCAGATGCACTTTCGCTTCGCACATGCAGGCCGGTTGTTAGCTTTTCCCGTCCATTTCTAGGGCATGCTTTTACGCGGCTTTCGCGTCAGAGCCGCCCGGCGCAGAGGTAAGACAGAATATTTAAGTCTTTTGTTTTTCCAAAGGCCCTGCATCCCGTGAACAGCGACCGCGCATTACATGCCCGGAGAGAGCCCGGTGAACCACAGAAGATCATGCATGCGCGTGCGTAGCGTAAGCGCTCATGGACTGCCATATTGTCCTGTAAAATAGAAGACACCCTGGCATGTTTGCGCGGACCTGTGAGCGGCGGTGCAGAAAAAATAAAGGGATCGTGAACTTCCTGAAAAGAGCTTCTCCTGAGTTGAATTTGCTCCCTCTCTCTGCTACCATTGATCATATGCGCGTACAAATTGAAAGGGAGGTGCGAGTATGAGAAAAAGCTTGATCAGTATATTCTTCGGCATTATCTTTATCGCGTCCGCGGCCTTGACCGCGCAGGCGCAGATGTGCGGCGGCTGCATGGGCGAAAAAGGCGGGGGCATGCAGGAAGGCGGCATGATGGAAGGCATGGAACACCAGGGCATGGGCATGATGCACGGCATGGGCGGCGGAATGATGACGGACGATGACCACCCCCTGTGGAAGCACCTCATGGGCCTCGGTCTCGATGATAAGCAGAAGGATGCGCTCAAGGCGCTTCGCAGCAAGACGATGAAGGACATGGTGAAAAAAAGGGCGGACATGCAGATCGCCGGCATCGAGCTGAAAGACCTCCTCGACAAGGACCCCGCGGACATGAAGGCCGTGGAAGCATCGTTGAAAAAGAAAGAGTCGCTCAAAACGGAGATGTTCCTTGCTCATATCAGGGCGCGTGAAGAGATGAAGGCCCTGCTGACGCCCGATCAGAGGAAGCGGCTGAAGGAGATGGGGGCGGGCCGCGGCGCGGGCTGCGGCATGATGGGCGGTATGAGGCACGGCGATGCGGAGCACAAGGACATGCCGATGCACCAGCACACGCCCTAACAGGTTGCTGAAAAACTCTCGAAATGTCATTGCGAGGAGCGTTTTTAGCGACGCGGCAATCTCGAAGTTATTGATTTTTTAAAACCGAGATTGCGGTGTTTATCCCTAGCCATAAAAGCGAGATTGCTTCGCTTTCGGCTCGCAATGACGGCGAGGGACCTCTCGCAAAGACGGCAAAAAGGCTTTTTCAGCGACCTGCTAAGAGACAGAATGGGGAAATGTCCGGGCAGGGAACGGGACAGCATGAGATATAACCGTATTGTTCCTACGATAAAATTTGTATGGTCAGTGAACACCGGACCAGGACAAAAGGCGTTGTTCCTCGGTGTTGTCGTCATTGCCTTGTGGCTTGTCGCCGTCCTTGTCCCTGCAGGCCTGCTGCAAGCGGGGGCGCCGGACGGCTTGTTGCCCGTCCGAAAACCTGCTGCGTCCGTGCTGCCCGGACCGGACCCCTTCACCGCTTCTTTACCGGCCAGGGGGAACTTTCTCGTTGCCAGCCGCAGGCTCGTTGATCCCCGGTTCCAAGAGACCGTCGTCCTGCTCATCAGCTATGGCGCCGACGGCGCGACCGGCGTCATCATTAACCGGCCCACAGAGGTGCGCCTTGTTGATCTGCTTCCGTCCGTGCAGGGCCTGAAGGACCGCGCCGACGTCGTGTACTACGGCGGGCCCGTCGAGGGCCACCGGATGCTGATGCTCATCCGGTCCCGAGAAAAGCCGGAAGAGTCGGGCCGCGTGTTCGAAGACGTATACTTCAGTTCGAACAAGAACACGCTGGAGAGCGTGCTCAATGCGCGCAAGACGGCAAAGCAGCTGCGTTTGTATGCCGGCTATGCAGGGTGGATGCCGCGCCAGCTTGACGGAGAAGTGTCCCGAGGAGACTGGTTCATCGTCCGCGCCGATGCGCGCTCGATCTTCGAAAAGGAGCCGTCCGAGGTATGGCCCGAGCTCATTCGCCGGGGCGCTGAAATCCAGGTACGGGACGACAATAAACCGGATTTCGCGGAACGCTGACTATTATTTTGAATCGGCTCACTCCCCCTTGCAGATGAACTTTTATGATAACTTGGTAACCACAAGAGGAACAGCGGAGGCTTACGATTTCCGCCGGTACAAAAGAATTGAATATGAAAATATTTTAACTTGCAATTCCCCGTAGCTTGCTACGGGGTCACCTCTTAGATTCCTCCCCCTTGATGGGGGACGTTAGGTGGGGGTGACAGTGATGCACGACGAATACTTCACTCTCCCCTTGATCCCCTCCCATCTAGCGAGGAGCGAAAATGAAGAACAGATATCCCGCGGATGCCTATACGAACTTTCATTTGCTGCGGGGAGGTTTATTTCCTGATGAATGAAAAACCCTCCAATATCGTTCTGATCGGCATGCCCGGCTCGGGCAAGAGCACCGTCGGCGTCATCCTTGCCAAGCTTGCCGGCAGGGACTTCGTCGATACGGACGTTCTCATCCAGAAAGAACAGGGCCGTTCCCTGCAGGACATCGCCGATCAAGACGGCTATCTTAAGCTGCGCGAGATCGAGGAAAAGACGATCTTAAAGCTCGAATGCCGCAACCACGTCATTGCCACCGGCGGCAGCGCCGTGTACAGCCATACCGCGATGACGCACCTGAAAGCGGACGGCATCGCGGTCTTTCTCAATGTGGACCTTCAAACGCTGCTCGCGAGAGTGAAGGATTTCGAAACAAGGGGCCTTGCCAAGCGCCCGGACCAGGGCGTGGCGGACCTTTTTTCGGAACGCCACACCCTCTACAGAAAGTACGCGGATGTGGTCATCGATTGCGAGGGCATTACCCATGAAACAGTCTGTGAGAAAATCATCCGGGAACTGAAGAAGAGATAAGAAACCGCGCGGCGAAAATAAAGAAGCCGTATCACAGACGCGTCGAGATGCCGCTGGAGTCCCATTTCCCAGGGTATGACGCCTCATGAAAAGCATATCCATGTGATGGGAATGCTTTTGTCATAGCGTCCTCTAATCCGGCACAATGCCCCATGCTCCCCATCTTTCCCCCCGTTGTGAAACCTTGCGAGCCGCCGGCCGGCATAGCAAAACTTGCCGCCACCTTTTGTAACAAGATTTAACCGCAATAGGAAGTATGGTAACACGGATACAACTCAGGAAACATCCAGTGGATTGTAACTCCTCGAAAACAAGAGTTTTATTATTTGACGAAATAATATTTTCAACTTGCAGGACTTGTAATTTCTGGGTATAATTCTACCCAAATGCCTGAAAATTTATTGAGGCGAAAACGACATGCATTATTTTGTACGATACCCGTCTCAACCGAAATATTGAAACAGATCGAGAATCACCTATGAAGAATTCGGCGCTGCCCTTTTTCTTTTTTATGTTATGTTTTGTCAGCGTTGCTTTCGCACAAAGCGTCAATAAGGGGATCATTGCCGGTCAGTTGATGATCAAGGGAGGAGGTCCTCTTGCGGGCGGACAGGTATTATTATTCAACGATGCCTCGGGTCCGCCGCCTTCTCAGGTAAAATACTGGAGGGTCCCTGACTACATAACTCAAATTGATGAGGGGGGGAGATTTTCGATTGAACTCCCTGCGGGGAAATATTATCTGGGGGCAATCAAACGCATTTCCGGCGAAAAAATCGGACCTCCCGCGGATGGCGATTATGTTTTCACGAATGCAGACGAAAAAGGATCGCCTAAATCGTACGTGGTGAAGAATGGAGAAAAGATCGAGCTCGGAGTGATATCCGAAGCAGTCCCCTTTCAGAAAAGAGCCGTGATTCCGGGCGCTGAAATCACAGCCATCGAAGGCGCAGTATTTAATACCGAGGGGAAAATGGTGGAAGGAGCCCTGGTATCGGCGCAACTGACACCATTGAGCACAGGGCGGCATCCGCTTTTTACCTCAGAGAGGACCGGCAAAGACGGTCACTATATATTAAAGGTTCACGATGGAGGCAATTATTATTTAAGAGTCAGGAGCATGCACGATAAGGGCCCTCCTGCAGCCGGTGAAATGGTCGGTGCGTATGGAGGAAAAGAACCTCGTGCCGTTGCCGTCAAAAAAGGACAGATCATAAGAGGTATCGACATTACCGTGGTTCAGTTCATGGGGCGAGGAGCGGAGAAAGAACAAAGCCCTCCGAGCAGCGGGACACAACTTCGGTGACAATTGAGCAATTGACTATTATGAAGATGCGGAAAGTTCCGCATGCGGAACGATTCCGGGAAAGGGGGCGTTACGTGAAGAAAGTAAAATATGTAGCTCCAAAGGTTGTAGGCAGCGCCGCGGTCCATCCCTGCTAAGAGAAGCGGGAAACGGTAGTGTGTTGTAGAGGCGCTGAGTGAACAACTGACAGGGTAATGACTCAGCGCCTCTTGTCTTCGTCAAGTGCAATAAACGGGATATGGGGAATGCCGATTAATTTACAGGAAGGCGGTGACACCAATGAATAAATGGATTGCTCTTTGTTCCTTCATTATAGTAATGACGATATCCTCCAACAGTTTGGCAGGATCAGGCACGCTAACGGTAACATTTAAATACAAGGATAGCGGTGGATTCGAACAACCGCTGTCAGGTGCCTATGTCTATCTCCAGGACGGATCAAAAAAGCCCCCTCTGGAAAAATACTTTGTCAATTCGCCTTATCAAAATGGACATATCTATGGTCCTTCGTCCCCAACCGGCTTGATCAGCGTCAGTGTTCCCGAGGGGAGTTATTACATCCGGATCACCAAAAGAGACCCTCAAAGCGGGAACACGAACAAATTAGGACCGCCGGAGCCGACGGATTATACGTGGAACCAGGCAACCCCCATAACAATCACCGCCAGTGCAACGACGAATCTTGGGATTAAATATGCTGCTTCCTTGCCCATTACCATAACGGGAGTCATCACAAATTATTATTCCGGAGCTCCCGTGGCCGGTCGTTATGTCAAGGCGCAACCGGAACCCTGTTATACTGATGGTTACGATGTGAACAGGTGCGGTCCGGTCAAGTTTCTCTCGCTGGAGCGCACCGGTGGTGATGGTCGGTATACTATCAAATTAAGGGACCCTGGGACCTATTATATTTATCAAACTAACTGTCTTTATGAGCATGGGCAAGAGTATATAGGTAATCCCTGTTCGGGCTGGTACGGTGGTACGGTGACTGTAAATTTAGGAGAAACAAAGACCTTGAACATAGTTACGGTTTATTAGATGAGAGCTTTAGTATTGACTATAAACGGGAAATGAGGAATGCCAATTTAGGGAGGCGGTGACACCAATGAATAAATGGATTGCTCTCTGTTCCTTCATTATAGTAATGACGATATCCTCCAACAGTTTGGCCGGATCAGGCTCGCTGACGGTGACATTTAAATACAGGGATAGCGGTGGATTCGAACAACCGCTAGAAAGTGCCTATGTCTATCTCCATGACGCATCAAAAAAGCTACTTCTGGAAAAATACTTTGTCAATACGCCTTATATCTATGGACCTTCGTCCCCATCCGGCTTGATCGGCGCCTATTCTGTTCCCGAGGGGAGTTATTACATCAGAATTACCAAAAGAAATCCCCAAAGCGGGAACACGAACAAATTAGGACCGCCGGAGCCGACGGATTATACGTGGAGCCAGACAACCCCCATAACAATCACCGCCAATGCAACGACGAATCTTGGGATTAAATATGCTGATCCCTTGCCCATTACCATAACGGGAGTCATCACAAATTATTATTCCGGAGCTCCTGTGGCCGGTCGTTATGTCAAGGCGCAACCGGTACCCTGTTATACTGATGGTTATAATAACAATGTGAACCAGTGTGGTCCGGTCAAGTTTCTCTCGCTGCAGCGCACCGGTGCTGATGGTCGGTATACTATCAAATTAAGGGACCCCGGGACCTATTATATTTATCAAACTAACTGTCTTAGCGACTATTGGGAACTGTATGTAGGTAATCCCTGTTCGGGCTGGTACGGTGATGCGGTGACTGTAAATTCAGGAGAAACAAAGATCTTGAACATAGTTACGATTTATTAGATGAGAGCTTTAGTATTGACTATAAACGGGAAATGAGGAATGCCAATTCAGGAAGGCGGGTGCCAATGAATAAATGGATTGCTCTCTGTTCCTTCATTATAGTAATGACGATATCCTCCAACAGTTTGGCCGGATCAGGCTCGCTGACGGTGACATTTAAATACAGGGATAGCGGTGGATTCGAACAACCGCTAGAAAGTGCCTATGTCTATCTCCATGACGGATCAAGAAAGCCACATGTGGATAGAGTATTTAACAAACCGTCTTATATCCTCGGGCCTTCCGATTCATCCGGCAGGATCACCGTCAGTGTTCCCGAGGGGATTTATTACATCCGCATCACCAAAAGAAACCCCCAAAATGAGAATACGAATACAGTGGGACCGCCGGAACCGATGGATTATACGTGGAGCCAGACAAACACCATAACAATCCACGCCAATGCAACGACGGATCTTGGAATTGCCTATGCTGGTTTTTTTACCGCGCCTATTTCCGTAACAGG
>Ga0210377_10005884_pt1 | contig 10021 bp, 11 predicted proteins | sample PLM4_65_b1redo_FD_155480 | JGI IMG/M metagenome (GOLD analysis project Ga0210377, IMG submission 155480) | Groundwater sediment microbial communities from an aquifer in East River, Colorado, USA - PLM4_65_b1 redo | ecosystem: Environmental > Terrestrial > Soil > Riparian zone | place: USA: East...
ACGATGACCAACGCAAGGCTGTCCTAGCCGCGTTGCGCGATCTGGATTTTGACTTCAAGACTGGCAAGGTCATTGAAGAGGATTACACGCCTTTACGCGAAAGATTAATGGTTGAAGCTGCCCAGTATATCGAACAGGAAACAGAAGAAGAGAAAAAACTTGAAGCATTAATTCAGACTCGCCGTGCGACCCAACAGCAGACTTTTAATTGTGAGCATTGCCACGCGCCGATGGAAGCCGGGCAACGATTTTGCGCAAAATGCGGTTCCGCTATCAATCAGGAAGCATGCCCTTCGTGCGGCGGGAAGATTCGAGCGGGTGACCAATTCTGTTCGTCTTGCGGGACCCAGCTCGGGGTTGTAGCAGAAGCGGTTGCTCAATCATGAAGCGGCTGCCCTTTGATACCTTATTCGCGCTGTTTGTGTTTTCCTTGTTTACAGCGCGTCCTGCTCTTGCGCAATCCGAAATTCCACCTGCAGGCCCAGTGGGTGAAATACGTGGGACGGTTATGAATCGCAACACCGGGAAGGTGGTCGCTGAAAGCCTGGAGGTCATGTTGCATGTTTTGGATCAGGATTTTGCGGATCTGGATATGAAGCATTCACAATCTGGGAGGGATGGAACCTTCGCTTTTGCTGACATTCCTTTTGATACAAGTCTGCAATTTGTGGTGATGACGGTTTACGATGACGTAGCCTATTCTTCGGATCCTGCACCTGTGAACATGGAGTCTATGCAAGTGATCATTGATGTGCCAGTGTATGAAAGCACATCGGATCTTACAAATGTACAAATCGATCAAATGCACGTGCTGTTCGATTTTGCAGAAGATGGATTGGAAACCAACGAGATCTATGTTATCTCCAGTTTGAACAGACGCACGGTGAAGGATGTCTACAAATTGACATCAGATCAAACTGCCACATTAAAGTTCCCATTGCCGGAGGATGCTGACTATATTTTTTTCAAGCCTGATGAGCAGGATCGTTTTGTCAAGTTCAAAGGTGGATTTGCCGATACATCTCCCATCCTGCCCTCCACTGAATCCTTGCAGCTCATGGTCAGCTATCTGGTTCCCTACAGCGGAGACAGAGAATATACGTATACGGCGCCCATGAACGTTGCCCAAATCAGTTTTCTTATACCCGATCAGGTCGAAATGTCCGTGCAGGGATTAGGTCTTACTGAGCTTGACTCGATGACCCTGCAAAATGGCGAAACGTACAAGTTGTATTCTTACCTTGAGTTGAAAGCGGGACAGACAGTGAAACTTTCCATAAGCGGGAAGGTTGTTTCCGGAATCGATAATCAAAGCAAATCTAACAGACCGTTCGTTGTTGGCATGGCGCTCTTAGGGCTTGCAATCATGGGCACTGGCATCTGGTGGTGGTATAGGCCGGAAAATACTCCAGATGAAATTCCTGAGGTTGTTTCGAGTCGCACGGCCCTTGACGATTTGATCATCGAGATTGCCAAACTAGACGAGGATTTTGAACACGGTGAACTCAGCCCAGATGCATACCATCACCTGCGGCAGGATCTGATGGGCAGGGCAAAGCACTTTCTATAGTATAAAAATCGGAGGCTTCACTCCGATGAAAAGAACCAGGTACATCCTCTATTTTCTGAATATTCTTCTAGTGGGAATTCCTACCATCGATAGTCTGCCATCGATTCGGGAGGCGTTGGCTGGCGGTTTGCCAAATGATTGGCGCGTGATGCAATAGAAAACACATCATGTGCGATCAGGAATCTCCAGCCAGCTTTGAAATTTCATCCTGGCTTCGAGCTGGCTATAGCACAACTTCAACAATTCAGCGCTCCATAGATATGGACAGGCGGGGGATATAATCAGTCGAAAAGTTCAGGAGTCCAGAATGGACGCAACCATACTACGCAAACTTGTTGACCGCTATAAATCTGATCCAGAGTCTGTCTATAACACATGGTTCATTGGCAGCGAGGAGCGCATGAAGGCTTTTCGGGCAATCCGACGGGGCGTGCGCGATACAGTGGATAGTATCGCCTCCGGAACATTTGGCAATGACTTTAAAGGTTCACCCTTGGAAGTAGTATTGACAGCGATTACGGAACAAAAGCAGGTATTTGAAGGTGCCGCACACCCCTTCTATTGGAAACCGAAGCTCCGGATTCCCGATATCTACGAGAATGAGGCCAACAAGCTGAAGTTTGGCGCGTTTCTCGAGGCGGTATATGTTGCCACGCGTGAAGAACAGATGATTAAAGAGATCCGTCGTCTTGCCTCTGCCCAAATCAAGGGGCTTGGCCCCGCCGTTTCAAATATCGTTTACTTTCTTCACCCGACAATTATTCCGCCATCGAATACTGCAATGGTCAATGGTTTTAATGCCCTGTTTGGAGACAAAAAGAAACTCGGTTCTTGGGAAAGTTACCTGGAGATGCGTGATGTAATTCTCCATACGAACACAGAGGTACGCGATCAGCTATCGAAGGATCTCGGAGCATTTGCAGGATTACTCTTCGAGGTTGGTTCAGGACGTTTATTGGTGGACGGAAACGCGGAAGCCATCCACCAAATGGAGAAAGCAAAAATAGAGAGGTTGGCCAAAGCCCGCCATGCCGACGTGCTGGAAGATCAAAAAGCTGAGTCCGAACACACGCAGGTTCAATATCTCCTCATCAAGATCGGTCGCGCCTTGAAATACGATGTCTATGTGGCACGCAATGACCATCATCGTTCATTTGACGGTCAATCATTTGCTTTGCTCACGATGCCTGAATTACCATCCATGAATTGGCCAAAAGACGTGATGGACACTGTGGGTTTGATTGACGTGATCTGGCTCAAGCGCGGCACTGGTGAAATTGTTAGCGCATTCGAAGTTGAAAAAAGCACCTCCATTTATTCCGGTATTCTCCGTATGGAGGATTTGGCCCGTTCGATTCCCGACTGTACCTGTCACTTTTATCTGGTGGCTCCTGACCAGCGCGAGAAGGATGTGATGGCACAATTGGCGCGCCCGGCATTTCGAAGTGATCTAGCCGATATCTCACTGGCTTTCATTCCCTTCAATGATTTGCGCGAACACTGCGACGCGCTGTGCAAGTTCGGTGAGGATCACACCATCGTACAAAAGATTGCACGCCATCATCAATTTGCTAAAAACTCATAAAGTAGAGATCGCATAAGGACACAAAGAGACGGCTGTCGTATATACCAGCTGTCTCTTTGCTTGACAGATGTAACGCAGCAGTTCAACTCAGATCGTTTAACATCTGTTGATACTGTTCGCGGGTAAGCTCGCCGCGCGCATAGCGTGACTGCAGGATCTCACGTGGAGATTGACCCACGGAATTCTGAGTAGAACCGTTTGAAAAGCGTTTGACGGCCCATACAATCAGAACAATGATCCCAACGATGATCGCAATATTGATAAGCAGGCCGATCAAGCCGAACCCGCCCATCATTCCATATCCCATCATGGTTATTTCTCCTTTCTTTTGTTGAAGTTCATTCAACCGTATATATGAACTGGTTTATGCTTGTATCTTATCAGGCGATAATGAAGTTCAATACAAATCATTGTAAAGATTTGATAAAGCAAGAACACATTTTGTTCATGATGTCATTGTTTGCCAGGAAAATATTTTCAAGGCTAAAGAATGTCACCGCGCCAGCGATACCACAGCCAGCCAAGTGGAATGCCTGCCAGACCGCCAAGCAGCCCGGAAAGCCAATGATAGGGGTGAGGATAAGCATCCAATCCAATTCTGGCGATCACGTAACTTACCAGTGCAAGACCAATGATCCAGAAATAAACTACGACCGGCCATTCTTTGCGCTGCTTAACTTCGTGGACTGAGGAATGTTTGGTGACTTTTATTCTGCGCATGTTTCTTCTCCAAAATAGAATGAATTGTGTCTCTCTTTATCCAGCCGATGAGACAACTCTGACGAGGGTACCCTCACCCGGCTGATAGAGATACGGCGTTTCTGGTGGGACCTTGGGCCTGGTCCAGCGATAGATGAATTTTGCGTCATCTGGAGTCAGGTTCACGCATCCATGACTGCGGGGCCGCCCGTAATCATTGTGCCAGTATGTTCCGTGGAAACCGGCACCGCTCCCCGTAAAGAAGGAAACCCAGGGAACACCTGGCAAATCAAAGATATTGGCAACTGCATCCCCTTGGTTGGTCATGTGGATGCTCGGTCCCTTGTGATACGTTCGGAATTCACCTGATGGTGTTTCTGTTCCTTCGTCGCCACTGGAACAGCGTGCAACCCGCACAGGCTTCTCCTGCTCAAATGCCGTTACAGATTGTGTTTTCAGGTCGACATAAATATATTTTTTTTCTTCTGGCAATCCGGCGACAGGAGATTGGTCTCATCGGGTAGGATCAGGCGCATCGCATGGGTTGGAACATACAACGATTTCTTGATTTCACGGTCGTAAAGCTTGTACCAGATACTTTTTTCATTTTGATTTACGACAGCGTCAGTGACCCAATGCGTGGATGAATAATAAAGACGGTAGCCGCGGTCTGCCAGAATGCTTATATCGCGTCGTGTATCGCAAAACGGGATGGTGATCTCACCCAGCCTGCCTGTACTGGGGATATCGAAAACAGGCTTTTGGTGGAGCATCTCAACCGGTTGGAGTAGCCCGGAATAAACATATCCATCGCCATTGACTTGATACCATGTTGAATTGAATGGATTGCCATATCCATTATCACCCTCAACTTCACCGCGAATATCCACAACTTCATCACGACCAAAGGCATAAATCTTTTTCGCACGATAGAATGGTTCACTCAGCAACTCAACACCACTCAGCGTTACACGTCCCAGTTTGGGTACGGAAGCGGCAAAAGCACGGTCAAGGCGCAGGTCCGCTAGAAACAATCCCAGCAGACCTGCACTTGAGACCTTCAGAAAATCGCGGCGTGAAAAGGGCAAATCCATGATTTATATCTAATAGGGAGTCAGTCTTTTATCCCGCAATCATTGCACCATTCCGTGAAGTTGTTTCTTGACTCGTGAAATAACGATCGGCATCGAGACGATCAGGGTGAGCAACCCAACCCAGATCATGCCACCGAGGCGTGCCACCAGTGGATAATTCCCGGCAAAGGTGGCTCCTAAGAGGAAAAGTAGCGCCAAGCCAATTGAAATCGGGAGGTAGATCAGTGCACTTCGTCGTGCGATATATTTTTCAACTTGTTCGTGTTCCATTGATACTCCTTACTGTAATAAAATGAGAGTTCAGGATTTTGAGCGTGCGAAGATCAGCTTCATCATGCCCATGTCGTCCAGGTCCTCGATCCGTTCGATCTGAAGACCGGCAATGCGTACATTCTCAACTGTCCTGCGGTTGATGTTAGCCCCATTCAAACGAACAATCAGTGGCGCAAAAAAATCCATAAGGGGACCAATCACCGGCCGGTCGATGCGGACATGTTCCAGAAGCAGGATTAACCCGTCAGGTCGAACAACCCGGCCAATCTCTCGCAAGCCCTGGATGGGATCCGGAACTGAACAAAAGACAAAAGTTGCCACAACCGTATTGAAGATCGCAGAGGGAAGATCAAGGTGTTGCACATCACCTAGATATAAGTCATCCTTCTGTCGACCCAAGTTCCCTGCGCGCTGGCGAGCAACATCCAGCATACCGGGTGTCAGATCTATAGCGGTGACGCCATGATTCAACGGCCAGAATTCCATATTCTTTCCCGTGCCTACACCAACTTCAAGCACTCTTGGTCCATAGGCGAACTGCCATACTTTTTCCCTCCAGGGCCGGAACCGCTTTTCCATTAGCCGTTCTATGCTATCGTAGAAGGGAGCAATTCGTTGATACCGGTCACGGGTCTGGGTCGTCGCCTGATCCTTTATGTACTTCAGCACTGGCTTAAGGGTTGTGGAATTGGTTTTCATAATTCATTGTGTTCCTGCTATTTCCAATAAACCTGCTCTGCATCTGTACTCAAATCAATCGTCACCCATCGCTGCAGAAGCCTGCTTTAGTTGCGGCGTACCACTGCCCTGTTTCGGGCTATGTGCACGTCCGACCGAGGGCTTGAAGCTTTTCAACAGCAGTGTATTGAGCGTCACCGAGATGGAACTGACCGCCATCATCAAGCCGGCCAGTTCAGGGCTGATAACCACCGAGGCGAAGGCATAGAATACCCCTGCACCAAGTGGAATTCCCAGTGTGTTATAGAAGAAAGCCCAAAACAGATTCTGTTTAACCTTGCGCATGGTGGCTTTGGCGATTTCCAACGCTACAACAACATCGCGGATATCATCCTTGATGAGAATGACATCACCGGTTTCCTTGGCAACATCCGTACCAGAGCCAATCGCCATACCTACTTCAGCTTGTGCCAGCGCCGGCGCGTCGTTCACCCCATCGCCAACCATTGCAACTTTTTTGCCTTGGGACTGGAGTTTCTTAACTTCTTCTGCCTTATCCTGAGGCAGGACTTCTGCGAGCACTGTGTCAATTCCCACCTTGCGTGCAATGGCTTTCGCAGTGCGCCGATTATCGCCGGTGATCATGACGGTCTCGATTCCCAGTTTGTGCAACTGCTGAATGGCTTCTACTGTGTTCTCTTTCAATGTATCCGCCACAGCGATCAATCCCGCTGGTTGCCCATACACGGCAACAAACATGACTGTTTTGCCGTCGGCTTCCAGATCCTCTGCGTGTTGCATGAGCGATTTAAAATCCACATTGTGTTCCTTCATCAATTTGCGATTGCCCAGCAGGATGGTGGTATGTCCTATTGTGGCCTCTACACCGTGACCGGGAATTGAGTTGAAGGAATCTGGTTCGTTGACGTTGAGCCCGCGCCCTTCTGCCCCTCGTACGATTGCTTCTCCCAACGGATGCTCGGAATTTTTCTCAGCCACCGCTGCCAGACGCAGCAACTCATCCTGTGTGACAAATGTTTGATTGCCAGTCACCATATCCGTCACGGAGGGTTCCCCTTTGGTGAGGGTTCCGGTTTTATCAAAGACGATGGTTTGCAGCTTGCTGGCGTTCTCGATCGCTTCTGCCCCTTTGAACAACACACCGAACTCCGCCGCCTTTCCGGTGCCTGCCATCATTGCCGAAGGCGTTGCCAATCCAACGGCACACGGGCAGGAAATGACCAGCACCGTAACGCTCAACAGCAGAGAGAACCCAAAGACACCAATTTCGCCGAGCTTGTAAGGTGACATGATGAAACTGGAATTAGGGTCAAAGAACATCTGATACCCAAAGAAGAACCAGAAGAGGAATACGACCACCGCCAGCAGGTGCACGCCCAGAATAAAATGACCAGCCACCCAGTCAGCCAATTTTTGGATTGGCGCCTTGCTGGCTTGCGCATCTTCAACCAGTTTGATGATCTGCGCCAGTGAAGTATCTTTGCCAACACGCGTGGCTTTAAACTTGAAGGCACCGGTTTTGTTGAGCGTTCCGCCAATGACCGCATCGCCAGCCTTCTTCTCAACAGGCAGGCTTTCACCGGTCAACATGGACTCGTCCACTGCTGAATATCCGTCTAACACTTGACCATCCACCGCGATGGATTCACCGGGACGGACAAGGATTACATCACCAAGTTCGACTTCGTCTGCGGGAATTTCCTCTTCTTTAGCATTGCGCATCACGCGCGCGACTTTGGGTTGGAGCTTCATCAATTTGCGAATCGCCTCTGACGTTCTCCCCCGCGTCAACGCCTCGAGCCAGCGGCCGAGGATGATGAACCCGGTTAGTAAAGCGGCGCTCTCGAAGAAGGTCGCGCCTTCACCGCCGAAGCCGGCTTTCGGGAACAACGTGTTAATAACCGCTATTCCATATGCCGCACCAATGCCGGTGGCGTAGAGCAGGTTCATATCCGTGACCCCATGCTTGAGTCCGCGCCACGAGTTGGAGAAGAATTGACGACCCGGTCCAAACACAATTGGTGTGGTTAGCAATCCGATTACCCATTTGTAAGAAAGCCAGACTGGAACAAAAGCCTTGAGCGGGCCAAGCATCTCGTAGAACGTGCCGATTATGACGACCAGTCCTATGATTCCAGCAATAATCAGATTACGTCCCTGAATTTTGATCTCGTCTTCGCGTGCCTGGCGTTCGCGGTCGAGCGCATCCACGCCTTCACTGCGCTCCTGCGCTTCGTATCCGACTTCCCGCACAGCACGTTTCATGCCTGAAGTGGAAACCACACCAGGTATGTAAACCACACGAGCTGTACCTAATCCCAAATTGACAACAGCATCCTGCACACCACGTAGTTCCTTGAGCGCGCCTTCCACATGATCCACGCAGGAGGCGCAAGTCATGCCACGAACATCCAATGTCAGTTCAGAGGTCGTGATGGCATATCCAACGTCTTCAACGGCGCGCCGCATATCGTTCAGTTTGATTCGCTGTGGGTCGTATAAAAGATTCGCTTTGTTTGTCGCCAGGTTTACTACCACGTTGGATGTGCCCGGTAATTCCTTGAGCGCGCCTTCCACGTGTGACACGCACGAGGCGCAAGTCATGCCCGAGATGGGCAAAGTTATTTCTGAAATGGTGTTAGTCATGAGAAACCTCAATTTGATGGTTTGGAAAGTGAAGATAAATTGTGTACAAAGATTGGAGATGTTTTAGTTCAGTAAGCCGTTGTTCGGGCGATGAGCTATCCAGAATGATCGATTGGCTGACTTGAGCCTGGCAAAGGATCAACTTTGCTCCGGCCGCGCGGATAGCTGCATCAACCGCGCCAAGTTGGTGGAATACCTGCTCGCAGGGTTCTTCTGCTTCCACCATTTTGATGACCGCCTCCAAATGTCCCGCCGCGCAATGCAGACGGCGAACAATATCAGCTTGCGGTGTCGGCTTCAACTGTCACCTCGTTGGGAATAAGCGCATGTGGAACATGCGCGGTCAAGATACGTCGGATCATCATTTCCAGATGCTGGTTGGAGCGCTGCCCTGTGGGAGTCGCCAACGACACCCAGGTGCGTCCATCCTGCCCGTGGAGGACCAGGGTTGCAGGATCCTCTTTCATTTGATAAACAAGCAGGACAATCATCTGGCAATTGCAGTCAGACGTTCCGTGGCGCGGACAGGGGCAGCCGGGATGAGCCAAGCGGGCTACGTGCAAGTCGAACGTTTGAACAATTCGAAAGCCAGCCTCGGCTAGCTGGTGATCGACCCAGTCTTGAACCTGTTCACACGTCTGGTCGAGAGCCAAAAAGGGAAGTAAAGCACTCATTGCATATTTCCTGTTGTGACCAGTATAGATGGATGGCCTGCAAAACCATAGCGCTAAATCCCCCGTTCACCCATAGGCATTTTCGCTTATACCTTGAAGCCTGCCTGGAGTTCTGTTTCCAAATAAAACGGTGGGCTGCCTCAAGAAGCAGCCCACCAAGTGATCATGTGTTTCTACAATATTTAAAACAGCCGGATACTAGTAGGAAGACGATGGGCTGAGCTACACCGTCGCCAGGATCAGCAACCCCATGATCACCACACCGCCACCCAAGGCCAGCCGCACCCATTCTTTGTGATGAAGATTCCAATGTGCCAGACGATTCAACGTCGGCCGGGCGGATGCAGCGACCAGGATAATGACCAGCGGCAGGATGAAAATCAGGTTGTAAAGCACGAGATAACCATATCCCAGCAAAGCCGAGGGTTGGAGGGCAAGTAGACTTAATACACCTAGATAGACCGCACCACTGCATGGTACGGTGCACAAAGCAATCAGGAAACCACCCACAATCAGGGCGGGAACCGTTGCCTTTTTCGCCATCTCCCGCGCCGTGGTCCCGATTTGCGATGGAGCCTGCAATCGCCAACCGACATCCGGTAGAAAGAAATCCTTGAGCATCCACAGACCAAATAAGATCGCAGCCAGCGCACCGATACGAGCCGGGAGATGCTGACGTGTGAAGAAATCCAATGCCTTGAGCAGGCCCACGCCCAGCCCCAGGTAGGTCAAAAACACGGCAGCAATATAGATTGCACCTAAACTGAGCATCCGGGTACGG
>Ga0210377_10005885_pt1 | contig 10019 bp, 10 predicted proteins | sample PLM4_65_b1redo_FD_155480 | JGI IMG/M metagenome (GOLD analysis project Ga0210377, IMG submission 155480) | Groundwater sediment microbial communities from an aquifer in East River, Colorado, USA - PLM4_65_b1 redo | ecosystem: Environmental > Terrestrial > Soil > Riparian zone | place: USA: East...
ACGCTGAAGCCGACTGCGCCTGCGATCCTGTTAGGCTCATTCTTGTCCAGGACGAGCTTTACGATAAAGCATCTTTCGATGATATTATCTGATCCCAGAGCTGCCTTTGCTGCTTCTGCCACGATCCTCTTGTAGGACTCGCCGTTGATCATGATCTGCCAGCGGCCTGAACGGACCGGCTTTGTTCCGACCTTGAGGGTCGGGGCATTCTGTGCGCCGTCAACAGTCTTCCCGTCGTCGAGGGTTTTCCATATCGGAAGGCCCCACTCTTCAAAGAGATAGACTGACCTGTCAACGTGTCTTCCGCAGTCGAAGATAAGGTCTTCCCTGACGATGCCCATAAGGTCATTCCTGATCATTCTTACATAATCATCAGGGGTGTTTTCACCGAGGTAGGTGTTGATTGCGGAAAGGCCCTGTGCAACAGCTCCGCTTCTCTCAAGGGCAGCCTTGTCACAAAGAAGGATCTTTGTGCCTTCAGGGGCCCATTTCTTTATTTCGTATGCGGTCCCGCATGCTGCCATACCGCCGCCGACTATAAGTATGTCTGTATCGAGTTCGACTATAGCAGGATCTATTGTTGCCGCTAATTCTCCAGCTGGCTTGTTTGGTAATGCCATGTTTATTTTCCTCCTGTTTTAATTTTTATAGTAAATTATTTGCCGTGTATCGCAATCGGCCTTGGGAGCTTGTAACCATCAACCTCTTCGTCGGTCAGCATCTCATCATCAAGGTTCTTGCCCTTGTGAGCAGCATTCTTCGGATCGATGGAACCCTCAGGCGTTGTCCTGATCGGGAATTTGAACCTCATCAGGTTGCCATTCCTGAACTGGATCGTCCACATGATCGAGTCAGAGCTCATCATAGGAGCAACACTGCCTCCGAGAGGAACAAAATCAGAGTAAGCCCTTACTGCTATTGCACCCTGCGGGCATATCTTTACGCAGGAAAAGCATTCCCAGCACTGATCAGGCTCCTGATTGTAAGCCTTCATTGATTCAACGTTTAAAACCATTAAGTCGCTCGGGCAAATGTACATGCATGCGGTCTTCTCGCCGCCCTTACAGCCGTCGCATTTTACGGGATCTACATAACTTGGCATATCTAAACCTCCTGTTTCATTTTTTGTTAAATGTTAACCTTACTGCAAAACTGCCTTTTACTGCCCTACTTCACCCCCTCTCAAATCAGTGGTACGTGACAGTGACAGTGTCAGATTATTCTGGCACTGTCACCAATCACTGCCTCTTTGTGAATTGCCTTTAATAAGACATAAATTTATTTTTCAAGACCCTGATAATACTTAATCAGAATTTCAGCCACTTCAGGACGTGAGAACTCTTTAGGTGGTGCAATACCCTTACTTAACATTTCACGAACTTTTGTACCTGAAAGCAGAACAAAGTCTTCTTTTGTATGATCAGGTGCTTCACACATCATCATAACCTTGTTCAGTTTCTTCGAGTATGCAGTGTGGTCAGCTTTGAAGATCTCAATTTTCAGCGCACCGGCAGGAACTTCCTTATCAAAGATGGTTTGAGCATCGAATGGACCGTAGTGATCACCAACACCTGCATGGTCACGACCAACAATAAAGTGAGTTGCGCCCATGTTCTGACGGAATATAGCGTGCAATACACCTTCGCGTGGACCGGCATACAGCATATCGAAACCGTAACCGGTAACCATTGCACTGTTTTTGGGGAAGTACAGCTCGACCATTTTACGGATCGCAGCATCACGAACAGGCGCCGGGATATCGCCCTTTTTCAATTTACCAAGCAACATGTGAATAACCAGGCCATCACAACCTAAACGATCCATTGCCATGTGACAAAGTTCTTCGTGGGCCAGATGCATCGGGTTACGAGTCTGGAAAGCAACAACTTTCTTCCAGCCGCGCTCAGCGATTTCGTTACGAATTTCAACTGCAGTACGGAAAGTGTCCGGGAATTCATCCTGGAAGTAAGAGAAGTTTAATACTTTAATTGGACCTGACAGACAAACTTTACCCTGGGCGTTGAATGCTTCAACCCCCGGATGTGCTTCTTTAGGACTAGGACGGTAAACTTTTTCAGACATCAGCGCCATATCTGCATCGCTGAATTCTTCAACCGCTTTTACATCCATAACTGCCAGTACAGGGTGGCCTTCGACATTTGGATCTTTCAGTGCAATACGATCGCCCGCCTTGATTGAGCCTGCATTTTTAACCAGGTTTACAATTGGAACAGGCCAGAACAAACCAGATGTTGTTTTCATATCTTTAGCAACAGACAGAGCATCAGCTTTATTCATGTAGCCTGTTAATGGGTTGAAGTAACCGCCCCCCAGCATAACTGCATTAGCTGCAGCGGCTGAACTCACAACAATAGAAGCCAGACCTTCAGCTTCTTTCTGCAGGGCTTCATTTTCAGCCGTGTTATATACAAATAGTGGATTTAGTTCGTCTGAACCATGTGGTTTAATTAATGCCATTTCTTCCTCCTGTTTAGTTTTTATCAATTAAAAACGCTAAAAAACGCTTTTTTTTCCTAAATTTCTATTTGAGCCCTAACACTTCGCATACTTTTTTGAATATGTCGTCTATGCTGCCGGTACCCTGAACTGACTTCACTATGCCTTTTTTCCCGTAGTAGTCCATCAGAGGGGCTGTCTGGGCATTGTACACCTCAAGCCTTTTCTTAATGGTCTCTTCCTTGTCATCATCCCTCTGGAAAAGTTCACCATTGCACTTGTCGCATACACCTTCTTTTTTAGATGCATTAAAAAATATGTTGTACATCTGGCCGCAGGCCTTGCATGTTCTTCTGCCTGTAAGCCTTTTCATAAGATCTTCAAATGGGACATCAACACTTAAAGCTGCGGTTAAAGACATATCAAGGGCTGAAAGCATCTTGTCGAGTTCTTCTGCCTGCTTTGTATTTCTCGGAAAGCCATCAAGGATGTACCCTTTCTTGCAGTCATCCTGTTTGAGCCTCTCCTCAACCATTCCCAAAACAACACTGTCAGGCACGAGTTCGCCTTTATCCATATAAGATTTCGCTTCTTTGCCGAGGTTGGTCCCTGCTGCTACAGCTGCTCTCAGTAAATCTCCGGTTGAAATCTGGGGAACATTATATTTCTCAATAAGTTTTTTTGCCTGAGTTCCCTTGCCTGCACCAGGCGCACCAAGTAATACTAATCTCATAAAGCCTCCTAACTATTTGGTTTTAAATCAATTCTTAAGTGTCTGGAATAACAACCAAGCCTGTATTAAAAAAAACAGATTGGGGCAGAGCTCAGCTTTTAAAACCATATAACTATAAGCATCGTATAATTTGAAGTCAAATTCATATTTCTCATAAATGGATAAGTATTCCTTATTAATCTGATTTTTAAATTATATAGCTATTTAATTTTGAAAAAGAAAGGCAAGCGTTCTTTATTACCTGTTTTTATTGCAAGCCTTTGAGATATCTATAGAGTTTTTTCATCGCCCTTCCTCTATGACTCAACCGGTCCTTTTCCTGATCTGTCATTTCCGCGAAAGTCTTGTCAAGGCCTTCAGGATAGAAGACAGGGTCATAACCAAAACCATTAAAGCCTTTCTGCTCTCCCCCTATTATTCCCTTTACATACCCGGTAAATGTCTTATACTTACCTTCAGGGGTGGCAAATGCAATGCAACATACAAATCGTGCCTCTCTGTCAGCGCTACTGTATAAAGGTCCCATTTCCCGGAGGAGTTTCTTTACATTATCACTATCCTTTGCCTTATCTCCTGCATACCGCGCGGAAAAAACTCCCGGGGCACCGCCGAGAGCGCTTACTTCCAGACCAGAATCATCTGCCACTGCCGGATAGCCGGTGAATTTTGATACAGCAAGGGCCTTTTTAAGGGCATTTGACCTGAAAGTCTTTCCGTCTTCTACCACTTCAGGGCAGCAGGGAAAGGACTTGAGCGTTATGAAGCTTATATTATAGCCGGCAAACATCCGCTTCATTTCCTCAACTTTTTTCTTATTCGTAGTTGCAAGTACAATGGTCATAAACTGCACAACCTCTCAATTCTTTTAAATATTGAAGACTCCCTCCGGCAAAACCGCAGGGGATCTCAATGCAAGGCATATTTTTTTATTATATTCGCTCGCTATCCATTTAAAGATATACTGGCGAAGTCGCTATTACACAGCGCTGCTATTTTATGTTATATTTGAAAAATATTAAAGGCTTTTGTTAGTATTCTAAATGTCCGAGGAACAAAGAAGTGCAGGGCTTCTTCTCAGAACTGCAGCCAAAATTCTTGACTTCATCCTCATAGCTGCAGTAATGGAGATAATTCCGAGAGCTGGTTTTTATGCAGGACTTGCCTATATACTTTTGGGAGACGGTTTTTTTGACGGCAGGAGCCTCGGGAAGAAATTAATCAGGATTAAAGTTGTTTCTGCCAGGACCAATGCCCCCTGCACCTTCAGGGATTCTATTTTAAGGAACAGCACGTTAGCTATAGGATATATTTTTTGGCTTATACCATGGATAGGGTGGATAGTCCTCTTTCTTGTTTCGGTTTTAGAATTTACTCTTATACTCGGCAGCAAAGATGGCATGCGGTTGGGTGACGAAATCGCCAGGACTGTTGTAATAGAAACGCAATAACCATGTGGGGGTAGAATGTTTTTTCATAAAATACTCGGATTATTCTCAAACGATCTCGCTATAGACCTGGGGACCGCCAACACCCTCGTATATGTAAAAGGAAAAGGCATTGTCTGCGACGAACCTTCTGTAGTTGTCATAAGGAAAGACAATAAAAAAACCGTTGCAGTGGGGATTGATGCAAAAAAGATGCTTGGTAAAACACCAGCGAATATCATGGCCATACGTCCGATGAAAGACGGCGTCATCGCTGATTTCGATGCAACCGGCGAAATGCTCAAATACTTCATCAAAAAAGTCCACAACAGGCGGAGCTTTGTTTCGCCAAGGGTCATTATCGGCGTACCATCAGGCATTACCCAGGTGGAACAGCGGGCGGTTAAAGATGCAGCGGAGGCTTCTGGAGCAAGGGAAGTCTATCTGATTGAAGAGCCTATGGCCGCTGCTATCGGAGTCGGACTGCCTGTCGGAGAACCGTCAGGGAACATGATCGTTGACATAGGCGGCGGCACAACAGACGTTGCTGTTATATCTCTTGATGGTGTTGTATACAGCAAGGCAGTAAGGGTCGGCGGTGATAAGATGGATGAGGCGATTATGGCCTATATTAAGAGAAGGTATAATCTCATGATCGGCGAGACAACAACCGAACGGATAAAAATAGAAATAGGATCGGCCTTCAGTTCAGGCAGCCCTGAAAAACATGTAATGGACATTAAGGGAAGGGATCTCATATCCGGCATACCCAAGACAATAACCATCAATGAGGATGAAATACGCGATGCCTTATCCGAACCTATAAATATCATTTTGGATACCATAAAAGTCGCTCTGGAGAATACTCCTCCTGAACTCGCAGCCGATATCGTAGACAGGGGCATTGTGCTTGCCGGGGGGGGCGCCCTTCTCCGCGGGCTCGATTCCCTGATCAAGCAGGAAACCGGCCTTCCGGTTATTGTAGCTGAAAACCCGCTTACAGCGGTTGTCCATGGGGTCGGCAAGATGCTGGATGAGCTTGAGCTGCTTCGAAGAATCGCCCTGAATTAGTAATGTCTAAAAAAAACGTTTTTCTTTTTCTTTTGGTATTGGGCATTTCATTTATCCTGATGACTTACCAAAGCAAAAAAGGTCATCTCTTTACCAGTACTTTTATCAACAGCATGCTCAATACTGCGCATTCCTTCACAAGGTCACTTGCTGACTCGGTTACATCGCCCTTTAAGAAGATCGCCCTCAGGGATGAAGACAATAAACTGCTCAGCAAACGCATTGATGAGCTTCTCCTGGAAAGGGCGAAATACCAGGAGGCTGTTTTTGAAAACAAACGTCTGAACGAGCTGCTGAAGCTTCGTGAAAACCGGCAGCAATACATCTCAGCAGCCAGGGTGCTCTCAAGAGGGATAGACCAGTGGTCGCACACCCTTGTGCTTGACAAGGGAGAGAAAGACGGTGTTTCCAAAGATATGAGCGCAATAACTCCAAAGGGATTCGCAGGCAAGATATTCAATGTTACAGAATCATATTCAAAACTTCTTTTACTGACAGATATCAATTTTTCCGCTGCGGTAAGATTGCAGGAAAGCAGGAGGGAGGGGGTAATATCAGGTACAGGCACCAGAAAGGCCATCCTCAAGTACATACCTTATGAAGACGAGATAAAGATAGGAGACATAATTATCACCTCAGGGCTCGACCAGCTGTTCCCACCGGGAATTCAAGTAGGCTTCATATCAAGGATCGACAAACAGGGGACTGGTCACTTCCAGTATATAGAGGTGACCCCGTATGTTGATGACTCAAAGATGGAGGAAGTATTAATAATTAAGTGAAATACATCTGTTGGGCTCTAATCATATTTCTGGCTTTCTTATTGCAAAGCAGCGTATCCATCCTCGCAGTTTCCCCAAACCTCACAGTACTGGTGGTTTATTTTATCGGGATACGCTATGGCGGAACAAGAGGTCTGCTTGCGGGGGTCCTCATAGGAGCCCTTGAAGACAGCTTGTCCTCAGCAATGCTCGGACCGAACATGCTTGCCAAAGGCATTATCGGTCTCTTATCAGCGTCTTTTATATCAGGGAACTTCTTAATCTGGACACCATTATTAGGAACTATCGCTGCTGCGCTTCTCACATTCACGGGCAATACAGTTGCGTTTTTATCTTTGACTCTGTTTGACAAATTACCTACACATATTTCGACAGCCCTGTTTACGGCAACCATGCAATCCCTGATGAACGCCTCGGCAGGAATCTTCATAAGGCCTGAAAATGCAGACTGAAAAGCCGGAGACACAGAAAATAGCTATAGCAAGCTACCTTGTACTTTTAGGATTTCTGATCATTCTTCTGAGGTTATGGCAGTTGCAGCTACTGCAGGGGGATGAACTCAGAAAAACATCAGAATCAAACAGATTAAGGATTATCAGGGTCTCAGCGCCCCGCGGCATAATATTCGACAGGAATGGAATTCCCCTGGTAAAAAACACCCCCTATTTCTGCGCCTCCATAATACCTGAGGAATTTAACACTGACAGTATACCTTCCCTTGCCATGGTATTACACTTGCCTGAAGACCAATTAAGAGAAAAGATAAACAAAAAAGCCCAAAGTCCTTTCACACCTGTAAGACTAAAGGAAGGTCTGTCTTACAATGAAGTAGGCTACATCGAGGCCAGACGTTCTGACTTCCCCGGTCTCTTTGTTGATATTGAGGTCAGCAGGGAATATCTCTACAGCGGAATCGGCGCGCATGTAATCGGATATCTCGGCAAATTGACTCCGGGACAGTCCAAAGATCCTGAATTCAAAGACGTACCGCCAGACGCCTTTATCGGCCAGTGGGGGGTAGAAAAGCTCTATGACAAATCTTTAAGGGGGACCCCCGGACAAAGGATAATCGAGGTTGACGCGATAGGCAGAGAAATCAGATTATTGAAAGAAAATCCTCCGGTTAAAGGTTCTGATCTTTCTCTAAGCATAGATATAGCCCTACAAAAAGCAACAGAAGATGCATTTAAGGGAAAAACAGGTGCGCTGGTTGCACTGAAGTCTGATACAGGAGAAATTCTGGGCATTGTCAGCTCCCCTTCTTTTGACCCCAATAGCTTTGCCAAGGGCATAAGCTCTGATGACTGGAATGAGATCATAAATGACAAAAAAGTTCCGATGCTTAACAGGGCGCTCCAGAGCCAATACCCCCCGGGATCTACCTTCAAAATAATAACCGCTATTGCTGCTCTCGAAGAAGGCGTGAGTGCTTCCGCGAGTATAACTTGCAACGGTGGAATGAGCCTGGGGAGCCATAGGTTCGGTTGCTGGAAAAAAGAGGGGCATAATACCATTTCCCTGCACCGCGCGCTTGTGGAATCCTGCGACGTTTATTTTTATAACGCGGGCAGGCAAGTAGGATTCGATAAAGTACACGATTACGCCCTCATGTTCGGTCTTGGAGCAGAAACAGGCATAGGGTTCGGAAAGGAAAGAAAAGGTCTTATCCCAAACACCGAATGGAAACGAAAGACAAGAAAAGAGCCCTGGTGGCCCGGTGAGACTTTAATAAATTCCATAGGACAGGGCTACGTAGCCACTACACCTGTTCAGATGGCTGTGATGATAAATGCTGTTTCGAATGGCGGCAACGTTTACAAACCCTCCATTGTAAAGGTCTCAGAGCCGGTTCTCGTAAGAAAAGCCGCTGTGAAACCCGAGACCCTCGAAATCGTAAAGGATGCCTTATCGGGAGTTGTCAACGAACCCGGAGGAACAGGACAAGCCTCGAAGTCGGCTACCGTGATGATCGGCGGCAAGACAGGAACTGCGCAGGTCGTGGGGATAAGAAAAGATTCGAAAAACCTTAAGGAAGCTCAGCGGGACCATGCCTGGTTCGTAGCCTTCGCTCCTGTGGACAAACCCGAGATAGCCGTGTCGGTTTTGGTAGAGCATGGCGGACACGGCGGCACCGCTGCAGCCCCCATAGCAAAAAAAGCAATAGAGGCATATATGCTTCCTGTAGAGAAAAAAAAGGACCTTATAAGTGTTCAGGATTGACAGAAGATTAATACAGAATTTTGACTGGATAACGCTTTCGATAGTTGTCCTTATATCCATAATCGGCATACTGACCATATTCAGCGCAACGCGTCAGCCTGGAGCAGGGGAGGCTGCAATTGCGTCATTTCATATCAAGCAAACAGCCTGGCTTGCAATAAGCATCCTGGCCTTGATTATTTTTATCAGCTTCGACTACATCTGGCTTGCCAGAATAGCTCTCCCTGTTTACGTAACAGGCCTGATACTCCTGTTCATTGTCCTGATTGCAGGGAAAACAGGGATGGGTGCACAGAGATGGATCAGCCTGGGGCCATTGTCATTTCAGCCATCAGAATTCTTTAAACTAATGTTCATCATAATGCTTTCAAACTACTACAGCTTCTCACGGGAATCTCTGGGGGGGGGCGGCTTGCTGCGGGTATTCTTTTTCGTTGTTTTTATCCCCTTTGTGCTCCTCTTTAAACAGCCTGATCTAGGGACAGCGATTGTAATACTTCTCATCTTCATGTCTGTTTCCCTCGCAAAAGGCCTGCTCAAGAAAGTCATCATCATGATAGTCGTCATTGGAATAATATCTCTGCCTTTTATAGGTAATATCATGTGGACAGGCCTGAAAGATTACCAGAAAAACCGGCTTATAGCATTTATAGAGCCTGAAGTTGACCCCTCGGGGATTGGCTATCATATCAACCAGTCAAAAATAGCTATCGGATCCGGCGAGTTCCTCGGCAAAGGTTATTTGAAAGGCACGCAGGGGCCCTTCAGGTTCCTCCCTGAAAAACATACTGACTTTATCTTTGCTGTTTTCGCTGAAGAATGGGGATTCGCAGGTTCAGTTTTTCTGCTGTCCCTCTATTTATTGCTCATCTTGCGCGGACTGGATACCGCCAGAAAGGCAAAAGACGACTTCGGCAGGCTGCTTGCCATCGGCATTACCTTCATGTTCTGTATTTACTTTTTTGTGAACATAGGCATGACCCTCGGCATCATGCCGGTTGTAGGGATACCTCTGCCGTTCATGAGCTACGGCGGGACAGCGCTGCTTTCGAACTATATTTCAATAGGAGTTCTGATAAATATCCGAACGCGCAGGTTCAGCCTCTTTTATTAAGCAACTGTTTTTTGTTATAATTTCTATCTTGGAATTTGTTGAATATTTATTGCCTTTCGCTTTAAACTGGTTACTGTTCATTTTCACTTAGTATTTAACACGGCGGTGTAGCTCAGGTGGTAGAGCATGCGACTCATATTCGCAGTGTCCGGGGTTCGAATCCCTGCACCGCCACCATTTTTACTTTATTCTCAGACCTATTTTCCGTCAGACGCTCG
>Ga0210377_10005886_pt1 | contig 10017 bp, 7 predicted proteins | sample PLM4_65_b1redo_FD_155480 | JGI IMG/M metagenome (GOLD analysis project Ga0210377, IMG submission 155480) | Groundwater sediment microbial communities from an aquifer in East River, Colorado, USA - PLM4_65_b1 redo | ecosystem: Environmental > Terrestrial > Soil > Riparian zone | place: USA: East...
CCCGGTGACGCGCTCGAACGCCGGATTGACGTACTCGATCTTCGCGTCGGCATCGGTGATGACGACCGCATCGGCCGATTGCTCGATGGCGGTCGCCAGCCGGCGCATCTGCAGCTCCGACCGATAGCGCGCGGTCACGTCGCGCACCGAGAGTACGTACCCGTCGCCGAGCTTGGCGACGCGATGCTCCACCATCTGGTCGAGCGGACCACCGGTTGCGTCGGGATCGACGTAGCGAACGGCGCCCGTTTCGAACGGCACGCCGGACTTGACCACCAGGGCGTAGGCAGCGAAGAGCCCGCTCGACCGGTGCGCCGGGAGCCGCTCCAGGAGCGTACGGCCGACTTCGCAGCTGCCCCGAGAAATCTCCCGGATGGCGGCGTTGGCGTAGTCGAACCGGAAGTCCACGATGCAACCGTTCTCGTCGCGGATGGCCGTCGTCACCGTGACGCCTTCGAGCATCGTGTCGAGCGCGGTCCGCAACCGCGATTCGGAAGCCGTGAGGGCGGCGATCGCCTCGACCCGTTCGGTGATGTCATGCATGACCCCGACCCAGCTCGAGATCTCGCCGTCCGGATCGTAGGTCGGGCTGACATCGACCTCGAGGCGCCGCGACGACCCGTCCGGTCGCCGGTGGTCGACATGTGCGGTCCACCGCTGACCGCTGCGGACCGTCTGCGCCATGTCGGCGAGCGTCGTTGGGTCGAGGCCGATCGCCGCGACCCCCGAGGCGGACTTGCCGACGAGGTCGGATGGCTCGAGGCCGACGCTGCTCGCGTAGGCCGGGTTCGCGTAGACGATCCGCCAGTCGCGGTCCGTGATGACGACCCCGTCACCCGCCTGCTCGACGGCCGCGGCCAGACGATCACGCTCGCGCATCTCTTCCCGGCGCTCGGTGACGTCGCGGGCGACGGTGATGCTACCCTCCACGGCGCCGTCGCTGCCCAGGATCGGCGAGATGGACGCCTCGGCGACCTGCACCTTCCCATCGCCGCGGCGGAAGGCGATCTCGCCACTCCAAGTGCCGGCGCTCGACAGGGTCCGGACAAGCTCCGCGCGCGTCCCGTCCGGAAGCTCATCGGTGAGTCGCTTGAGCGCGTCGGGGAACGGTTCGCCCTGGACAGGTCCGACCAGTCGTTCGAATGCCGGGTTGGCGAAGTCGAGCTCGCCGGTCGGTCGGGCGATCAGGACGGCGGCGTCCGTCTGGCCGAGGGCCTGGGCGAGGCGCTGGTTCTGTGCTTCCAGGAGGCGGCGATCGGTGACGTCGGCAATCGTGCCGATCATGCGCACGGGTCGGCCGGATGGGTCCAGGTCCAGTCCGCCCCGCCCATGGACCCAGCGTTCCTCGCCGGTATCGAGGCGGTTGATCCGGTACTGCCGGTCGAAGCGGCCCCGCTGGCCGAGGACCTGGTCGAGGAAGTAGGCGACGATCCGCTCCCGGTCGTCGGGATGGATGAGCGCGGCCCAGCCCTCGACCGTGCGCGCATAGGTGCGATCGATCCCGAGGATCCCATCGAGCCCCCTGGAGCTCAGCCAGCGTCCGGATTCGATGTCGAGCGCGTACGAGCCGATCTGCGCAACCGATTCGACCTCGTCGAGCTCCAGTGGCGCGGCCACCCCGGCGGTGTCCACCGGCCCGCTCACTCCGCGCGGCGGCGCGACCCGAACCCTGGGCCGTCGGGACGCGGCATCGGTGGTTCGCGGGTGGGTGGAGCCGTCCACGCCTATACGGCCAGGCTCGGCGGATGGTGCCTCATCGCACCAGTAGGCACCGGATCGGTGCGGGTTTCCTTGGGCCAACCGTACCGAGCGGTCCGGAAATGGTCCGGACGACCCGGCCCTCGGCGTCGTCGGTGGCGTCAGGCGGCCGTCGGCGTCTTCGAGGAGTCGACGTAGGCGCGGCGCCAGCGCTCGGTCGCCTCGACCGCATTGAACGTGTACAGATGAAGGCCCGAGATCCCGTTGGCCGGATCGGCAATCGACGGGGCCAGACCCTCGAGCAGCCCGTCGGGACGATAGAAGCCGCCCGAACGGACCAGGCGCGTCACGAAGCGGACATTCTTGACCAGGAACCGATGGGTGTCAGCCACGCCGATGCGGGCCGCGATCGCCAACAGCTTCTGGGGTTCCGCCACGCCCGGCACGCCGACCTGCACCGGGAGGGCGATCCCCTCCCCGCGCCGGGCGGCGATCCAGCGCGCGATCGCGCCCGGGTCGAAGCAGAGCTGCGTCGTGATGTAGGTGGCGAACTCGGTCTTGGCCCGCAGGGCATCGTGCAATGGGGCGTCGGCGATGAACGTGTGCCCCTGCGGATAGCCGGGGATCCCGATCTCGCGGAGGCCGTGGCCGATCTCCGCCATGTCGCGCAGGAGCGCCAGGCCGTCCGAATAGGCGGCGGGCTCCTTCTCGTCACCGCCAACCACGAAGGCGCGATCGACCCCGGCGTCCGTCAGCCGAGCAAGGAGGTCGGCGAGGTGCGCGCGGTCGCGGATCATCCGTGCCGAGAGGTGGGGCACGGCGCGGAAACCGCCCGCCTGGAGCCGTTCGGACAGGGCGACCGTCGCGTCCATCCCCTTGGCCGGTGAGGCGGTCACGGACACGGTCGCGCCGGCCGGCAGGAGCGCCGCCTGGTCCATCGCGTTGCGCAGCGGGATGAGCTCGAACGTCGGCGCCTCGAGGACCCGCGCCAGCGCGGCCGACTGGATACCGGACAGCGCGCGGCGGCGGCGGAAGAGCACCCGCCTAGACCTCGGAGTCGGGCATCGACGCCTTGCGCCGGGCGATGAAGTCGAGCAGGCCCTCGTCGATGGCGGGGTCGAGCGGCGGCGCCTCGTACTCGGCGAGCATCCGCTTCCAGATCGCGTTGGCGCGCTGGGCGGCATCGAGCGAGCCGTCCTCCTGCCACTGCTCGAAGCTGTTGTTGTCGGCGACCTCGGAGCGGTAGAAGGCGCTCTCGAAATTGGCCAGGGTGTGGGCGTTGCCGAGGTAGTGCTGGCCCGGCGGGTTGGCCAGGATCGCATCGAGGGCCTGGCCGTTCTCGGTCATGTCCACGCCGTCGACGAAGACGGTCATCATCCCGCACTGGTCGGCGTCGAGGATGAACTTCTCGTAGCCGACGGCGAGTCCGCCCTCCAGCCAGCCGGCGGCATGGAGGACGAAGTTGACGCCCGCGAGGATGGTCGGCTGGAGGGTCGCCGCGGACTCGTAGGCGGCCTGGGCGTCGGCGGTCTTCGAGGCGCACAGCGAGCCGCCCGACCGGAACGGGACGCCGAGCCGGCGGGCGAGGGCGGCCATCACGTACAGGACGAGCGCCGGTTCCGGCGTCCCGAATGTCGGCGCCCCGGACTGCATCGACATCGAGCTCGCGAAGCTCCCGAGCACGACCGGCGCGCCGGGCCGGACGAGCTGGACGAAGGCCATCCCGCCGAGCGCCTCGGCCAGCGTCTGGGCGCACACGCCGGCGGCGGTCACCGGAGCCATCGCACCGGCCAGGATGAATGGCGTGAGAAGCGTCGCCTGGTTGGCCTCGGCGTAGGCCTGGGCCGCCCCGAGCATCGTCCCATCCCAGACGAGCGGGGAGTTGGCGTTGATCAGGCTCAGGATCACCGGGTGCGTCTCGAGGTGGTCGGCGCCAAAGGCGATCCGGGCCATCTCGACCGTGTCGCGAGCACGCTCCGGGGCGGTCACCGAGCCCATGAACGGCTTGTCGCTGTAGCGGATGTGCGAATAGACCATGTCCAGGTGGCGCTTGTTGACCGGCACGTCGACCGGCTCGCAGACCGTCCCGCCCGAGTGGTGCATGTAGGGCGACGCGTAGGCGAGCTTCACAAAGTTGCGGAAGTCCTCGATCGTGCCGTAGCGGCGCCCGCGGTCCAGGTCGCGGACGAACGGCGACCCGTAGTTGGGCGCGAAGACCGTATGGGGGCCACCGATCTCGACGTTCCGGGCCCCGTTCCGCGCGTACTGGGTGAACTGACGGGGTGCGCTGGCCTGGACGATCTGGCGGCACATCCCGCGCGGGAAGCGGACCCGCTCGCCCTGGACGTCCGCTCCGGCCTCGCGGAACAGCCGCAACGCGTCGGCGTTGCCACGGAACTCGAGCCCGACCTCCTGGAGGATCGTGTCGGCGTTGTGCTCGATCAGAATCAGCCCTTCCTCGTCGAGCACCTCGAACGGGGCGAGCTTCCTGGTCAGGAACGGGACGTGCTCGGCGTGCGCGGCGAGGCGGGCCGCCTGGCGCGCGGCACGGCCACCGGATCGGTGCCTCCGGGTCTCGTCCATCAGTCCAGCTCCCTCCCGGCGGTCACCGCACGTCGTCGTCGTCGCCCGTCCCGGGCCACCCCGTCCGCGTCGGACCCGCCCCCGGCCACCCCGGCGCGTCGCGCCGGCAACGGCACGACCCGGCCGAGATGGGGGAACGCCGCGGTCCGATGCGGGAAGGCCATCGCCTCCACGAAGTGCTCCTGGAAACGCGGCTCGACCGCCGTCTCGACCTTCTCGACCGTCCGGACGACGCCCTCGATCTCGCGGCGCGCCGCGCCGGACAGCAGCGCGATCAAGGCGCCGGTCCCGGCCGCATTGCCCGCCGACCGAACGGCGCCGAGGTCGCAGTCGGGGATCAGCCCGAGGATCATCGCGTGGAGCGGGTCGATCTGGCTGCCAAACGCGCCGGCGAGCCGGATCTCGTCGACCGCGTCGACCCCCAGCTGGTCCATCAACAGCCGCACGCCGGCATAGAGCGCCGCCTTGGCCAGCTGGATGGCACGGACGTCGTTCTGGGTGATGGCGATCCGTGGCCCGCCGGTGGCGTCCTCGTGCAGGACGTAGCTGAACGTCCGGCCCTCGGGGACGACCCGCGGCGTCCGGGCGGCGAGCCCGCCGTCGATCACGCCGTCGGGCGTCACCACGCCGGCGAGGAACAGCTCGGCCACGACCTCGATGATCCCGGAGCCACAGATCCCGGTAATCCCGGTAATCCCGGTAATCCCGGGACCGGCGGCCGCCTCGCCCCCGGCACGGCCGGCCAGGGCCTCGGCGAACGCCGGCTCGTCCGACCAGGCGTCGATGCCGATGATCCGGAAGCGCGGCTCCAGCGTCTCGGGATCGATCCGGACCCGCTCGATCGCGCCGGGGGCGGCGCGCTGGCCACCCGAGATCTGGGCGCCCTCGAACGCCGGGCCCGTCGGGCTCGATGCGGCCAGGAGCCGGCGGCGGTCGCCCAGGACGATCTCGGCGTTCGTGCCGACGTCGACGACCAGGGTCAGGCGATCGGCCTGGTGCGGCTGCTCGGCGAGGATCACCCCGGCCGTGTCGGCGCCGACGTGCCCGGCGATGCAGGGCAGGACATAGACGCGGGCGCCGGGATGTGCGCGGAGGCCCAGCTCGGCCGCGGTCGTGCGGACGGCCCGATCCGTGGCCAGCGCGAACGGCGCGCCGCCGAGCGGCGTCGGGTCGATTCCCAGGAGGAGGTGATGCATGATCGGGTTGCCGACGATCGCCAGCTCGAGGATCTCCGCGCGCTTGATCCCGGCGCGCATCGCGAGCGTGGCGATCAGACCGTCGAGTGCCTTGCGAACGGCCGCGGTCATCTCCCCGGCCCCCTCGGGATGCATCATCGCGTAGGAGACCCGGCTCATCAGATCCTCACCAAAGCGGATCTGCGGGTTCATCACGCCATTGCTCGCGAGGACCGCCCCATCGGCCAGGTTGGCCAGGTGGCCGGCGATGGTCGTGGAGCCGACGTCGATGGCGACGCCGTAGGCCGTCTCGTGGAAACCGGGCCAGACCGCGACGACCTGGCGGGCTTCGTGGACGGCGACCGTGACGCCGTAGTGGCCCGCCTCGAGCGCAGGCTGGAGCGCGCGGATGACGTCCAGGTCGGCCTCGAGGTCCGTGAGGCCCCACTCGCGCTCGAGCGCCTCGAACAGCCGGGCGAGATCCCCGGTCGGCGAGGCCAGCTCGGGCGGCGTCACCTCGACGTAGTGCAGGCGGACGACCGGGTCGACGATGAACGTCCGGACGTCGAGGCCCTTGCGCACGACCTGGCGGTGGACCTGGCTCTCCGGTGGGACATCGATCAGGACGTCGCCCTGGACCTGGGCGGTGCACGACAGGCGTCGGTCGGCCGCCAGCCCGCGGTCGTCGCGATAGGAAGCCTCCAGCTCGGCAAGGGTCGACAGGTGGCCGGTCGCGGAGGTGATCCGGTGCTTCGGGAAGTCGCCGAGCCCCTGCGTCACCTGGCAGCGGCCGCAGATCCCGCGCCCGCCGCAGACGGAATCGATGTCGACGCCGAGGGAGCGCGCTGCATCGAGGACCGTCGTTCCCGCCGGGAAGCGACCGCGCCGGCCGGATGGCGTGAAGATCACCAGCGGCTGGTCGGCCGTGGCGTTGGCGCTCGCCGGCGGTACCACGACCCGGTGCCTCAGGCGACCGGTGCGACGGTTCGACGATTGACCCGTCGCCGGCTGACCTCGCCCTCGGGCGTCGGGGCCCGGTGGGCCAGGATCCAGCGCCCGCAATCGGGATCGTGGCCCATCAGCACGTCCGCGGCCATGACACTGGCCTTGACCTCGGGCATCAGCGGGTTGGTAATCGCCGAGGTCATCCCGCTCGCGATCGCCATCGGCAGGAACGCGGCGTTGATCCCCTCGCGGTGCGGCAGGCCGAAGCTGACGTTGGATGCCCCGCACGTGGAGTTGACTTTGAGCTCCTCGCGCAGCCGCCGGACCAGCGCGAAGACCTGGCGGCCGGCCGTGGCCATCGCCCCGATCGGCATCACGAGCGGGTCGACGATGATGTCCGAGGCCGGGATGCCGTGGTCCGCGGCGCGCTCCACGATCCGACGGGCGACCGCGAACCGGACGTCGGGGTCCTCGCTGATCCCGGTGTCGTCGTTGCTGATGGCGACGACCGCCGCGCCGTACTTGCGGATCAGCGGCAGGACGCGCTCGAGGCGCTCCTCCTCGCCAGTGACCGAGTTGACCAGCGGCTTGCCCTGGTAGACGGCGAGTCCGGCCTCGAGCGCCTCGACGATCGACGAGTCGATCGAAAGGGGAAGGTCGGTCAGGCCCTGGACGAGCTGGATGGTCCGGGCCAGGATCGCCGGCTCGTCGCTCAACGGGATGCCCGCGTTGACGTCGAGCATGTGGGCGCCCGCCTCGACCTGGGCGAGCACGTCACGCTCGACCCGGCTGAAGTCGCCCGCCTTCATCTCCTCGGCCAGGGCCCTGCGCCCGGTCGGGTTGATCCGCTCGCCGATGATCACGAACGGCCGATCGAAGCCGATCACGACCTCCCGGGTGGCCGAGCTGAGGATCGTGTCGGTCATGTTGGCGAGGTCTCCGAGCCGGCCGGCGCCAGGACCGGGCCGCCGGCCACGCCGCCAGACTGGATGAGCTCGGCCAGGTGGTGCTTGGTGTGCTCGGCCTCGAGGCGGTCCGATTCGGTTCGAACCTCGGCCTCGAGATCGTCGCCGCAAGGGCGCTGGGTCTTGTGCCACTCGGCGATGTAGTCGTTGTAGGCCCGCTTGCCGGCCCGGTTTGCGGCCTTGTCGATGGCGACCTGGAAGCGAGGGTGCAGGACGACCTTGCTCGACCGGCGAGCGTCCTTGGCCACGACCTGGGCGGGGATGTCGCGCCACCAGATGACCGAGAGGATCGGGGGCATGGTTATGCGGTCCCCGCGCCGGGCACGGCGCTCGGACCTTGCGGCCGGCGCAAGGATCCGGATCGAGCTTGCGTGGGACGCAACCAACGTCGCCGGGCGGTCCGAGCGCGGCTGGATCCTTGAACCGACTGCAACGCAGCGCCATCAGACACGGGCGGCCGGTCGATTCCTTGCCGGGAGTGCAAGGATTCGACCGATTCGGCGCCCTGATAGCCGACCGGGATGACGTTGCTTGCACCCGACGCAAGAGCTCCCTGTTCTGCTGCCCGTGCCACGCTGATCACCGACGTCGCCAAGTCCCCATGGCCCGTCTGGCGCAGCTCGAACGCTAGGCCGAGCCGGCGAGCCGCCCGCCGCGCCGACACGACCAACGCGGGATCGTCGGTCTGGGCGAGGTAGACGAGCCGGTGGTAGTTGCCGAAGTACGTCGACAGCAGCTGCGGATGGCGGTCCAGGCCCAACCCCTGGACCACGAGCCGCTCGAAGTTGCGCGCCAGGAAATCGGTCAGGTAGAAGGTCCCAGGATCCTCCTCGGCCATGGCAGCGAACGCCGCCGAGCCCGAGAAGAACTCGTAGCAGTGCGCGCCTGGGAGGCGTTCCACGCCCTCCTCGTCGAGCACCATGTCGAGCAGGCCCCCCGTACCGCAGTCGGCGTAGGCGATGAAGATCCGCTCGTAGCGCGGCCGCGCGGCGTGGATCTTCGCCCGAACCGCCGCCGGGATCCCACCCGGCCGGTTGTGCAACGTGGCCGGCAGGCAGGTCAGGTCAACGTTGGCCAGTCCGTCCTGGTCGATGACCGCGACCAGCTCGCGTGCCAGCGCGCCGCAGCCGATGACCAGGACGCGCGACGGGTCGGGCGCGGCCAACGCCCGGGCCGCCGGCGAAAAGGCGCGCGCCGCGCGCGTGGACGCGCGGGCTGCCGGTGTGGACGAACGCTCAGCGCCCATCCGCCCGCTCAGGCGGCACTGGCCCGGCGCTCGTCGATCAGCCGCCGGGCGGTCTCGGCGGCCACGCCCGCATCGCGACAGTAGGCGTCGGCACCGACCGCCGCGCCGAACTCCTCGTTGAGCGGCGCCCCGCCGACCAGCACGATGTAGTCGTCGCGGATGCCCCGGTCACGCAGGGTCTGGATCACGACCTTCATGTACGGCATCGTCGTCGTCAGGAGCGCCGACATGCCCAGGATGTCCGGCTTGTGCAGCTCGAGCGCGGCGATGAACTTGTCCGCGTCCGTGTTGATCCCGAGATCGACCACCTCGAAGCCGGCGCCCTCGAGCATCATCCCGACGAGGTTCTTGCCGATGTCGTGGATGTCGCCTTTGACCGTGCCGATGACGACCTTGCCGACCGGCTGGGCGCCAGTCTCCGCGAGCAGCGGCCGAAGGATCGCCATCCCGGCCTTCATCGCGTTGGCCGCAAGGAGGACCTCCGGCACGAACAGGATCCCGTCGCGGAAGTCCTCGCCGACGATCTTCATCCCGGCAACCAGGGCGTCGTCCAGCACGCGGGACGCCGTCCAGCCCCGCCCGAGGAGGATGTTCGTTCCCTCGACGATCTCGGCGGCCATGCCGTCGTAGAGATCGTTGTGCATCTGCTCGGTCAGCTCGTCGTCGGACAGCGCCGCGAGATCGATCTCCGCGTACTCGTCCTGGGCCATCTGCTCTCCTGGCCGGGGGTTCCACGATGCGGAACCGTGCCGTATGATGGAACCGCCTGGGAGCCAGAATCTAGCCGAGCCGAGGCGCCGTGTCCAGAGTCCAGTCCGTCGAGCGAGCCTTCGCCGTCCTCGGCGCGCTGGCCGACGGCCCGATCGGGGTGACCGAGGTCGCCGAGCGCGCGAGCCTCCCCAAGTCCACGGCGGCACGCCTGCTGGCATCCCTCGCCCGCGAGGGTGTCGTCGAGCAGATCCCCGGCGAGACTCGATACCGGCTTGGCCAGCGGCTGATCACCCTCGCCTCGCGCATCCGGCCAACGGGATCCCTCGCCAGCCTCGCCCGACCGTCGCTTTCAGAGCTCGCCGCGACGATTGGCGAAGCCGCAGGTCTCAGCGTTCCGGACGGCTACCTCGTGCACTACATCGAGCAGGTCGGGACCCCGAAGCCGGTCTCCGTCCGTGACTGGACGGGTTCGCGGATCCCGATGCATGCCGTGTCGTCCGGCCAGGTGCTGCTGGCGTTCGCGCCACCGGTCTTCATCCAGCGCTACCTTGGCCGGCCGATGGAGCGGTTCACGGATCGGACTCTTGTGACGGCCGCGGACCTCCTCGAGCGCATGCGGGCGATCCGGCGAGACGGCTTCGCCTGGGCGATCGAGGAGTTCGACGAGGGCATCTCGTCGATCGCGGCGCCCGTT
>Ga0210377_10005887_pt1 | contig 10017 bp, 7 predicted proteins | sample PLM4_65_b1redo_FD_155480 | JGI IMG/M metagenome (GOLD analysis project Ga0210377, IMG submission 155480) | Groundwater sediment microbial communities from an aquifer in East River, Colorado, USA - PLM4_65_b1 redo | ecosystem: Environmental > Terrestrial > Soil > Riparian zone | place: USA: East...
TGTGGGTAGGGGAACAATGGGCGAGTTCGGATTATTTTACCGTTGTCATCCGGCAACTCGGCGACGAGACGCTCGGGAGCCTTGCCATCTTCCACCCAGCGGATGAGGGCATCCATCAACCCGGTTGGGCTCGGCCCCGCGCCAATGAATCCGTGGTCAACACCCGGCACGAGAAACAGCCGGGCGAACTGCATCGTTCGTGGCGCTCCACCCATCTTTTGTTGAACCTGCTGGTAATAGTCGACAACGCCTTCAACCGGAATGAGTTGATCCGCTAACCCGTGATAGAGAATCAGCTTGCCGCCGCGGTCACGAAAGTGGGCAAGATCCGGATCATCAGAACCGATGACCGCGCCGAACTCCTCGACAGATTGATTGAAGAGCAGTTCGAATTCTCCACTCGCCAGGGACGTCCAGTCCCAGCGAGGATCCTGGACCAAAAAATACTGGAGGTACTCGAGGGCGACATCGATTGGTTTCCCTGTTAACGGTGTATCACCGGTGCCGGCGACGGCCGAGAGGTCCGCGCCGCGCGCCAAGCCGTACCAGAGGAACCGTCCATCGTGACCCCGGGGACCTTCCCAGATCTTGCGGACCACGTTCGCATCGGCTTCGGTGAACGTGGTTGCTTCGATCCGGGTTCCAACGAGTGCCTTCGGGTCATACGTGCAACGGCCTGGATCGTCAATGACCCCGTCGACCACTCCGTCCAAGCCATCGCATGCGCTCACTGCAGCAGCCGTCACGCGCTCCAGCTTCGACTTCGGCACGAAATTCTGAGCCCTGTGCATGACCTCCTGGGGCCAGAATGCGGCCGGAATCATGCGTGGCCAACTTACCGCGGGACACCCCGAAAGAATTCCGTCGTAGTCGTCAGGGAAGCGTTGCGCCTCCATCAGTCCCTGCCGGCCCGCCGTGGAGCTGCCCACAAAGTAAGAATAGCGGGGAGCCTTACCGTAGAAGGCAAGCGTTAGTGCTTTGCCCACCAAGGTCATGTCGTGGATGCCAAGGTAAGCGTTATTACGAATGTCTTGCCAATTCAAGCGCCCGCTCGCGTTGAGCGCGAAGCTCCCACTGCCTCCCTGATGACCGGTGTCGGTTGCCGCCGTCACATAACCCTTCGAAACTGGGCTGCGAAGGCTCATTTCAGTTCCACCCCAAAACCCGCCGCCACCCGTTCCTCGAAAACGGCCATTCCACGAGTTTTGGGGCAATGCGACGAACACCCTTACGCGATCCGCCGCCGGTGGATGGGTCACGCTCGCCGTGACGCGGCACGAGCCATCCAAGGCATCAACCGTCGTCGAATCGATTCTGCTATTGGGAATGGAAACGTCTAGCAGACTCTCGCAAGAACGGATGGGCGCGTAGTCCTGGAAGATTGCTTTCGGGGTTTCTTGCTGCCCCTCTTGTTGTCGCACTGCTCGCAGATACTTGGCAAAGAATTGAGGCGTTCGAACCCGTTCCTGTATCGCTTTCAGGCCAGCGGGTGATTGCAGACGCAGGAGTTCCTCGAATTGCTTGATCTCAGCCGGTGAGGCACCCGCCTGACGCAGCTCCTCATTCCACTGAGCAAGTTCGGCCGGCAACGGTCCGGTTGGCGGCGGTTCCCCCGCCCTGGCTGTATTGTGGAAAGCAGCCGCTCCCACGATCAGGAGTGTGGCGGCGATAATCCAGGTCGGGTGGTGCTTCATCCGTTGATTGGCTTTCTTGCCTAGAAGCTCAGGCGAAAGCCGGCGGCCAAGCGCCGTTCACCCTCGATCCAGGTTTGGGGGTAATTGCGAGATTCCCCGCCGGTGGCCACTCTCATTGAAAAGACTTGGGGCTCACGCGCCAGATTATTGGCCTCGGCGAATACCGTCAGGGCGCTTGTGATGGCATAGCTTGCTTGGAAGTCGAGAGTGGAAAAGGACTCGCCATTAGCGGCGGTGGTGCCGATACCGCGCACGTTGTCATCGAACAAATAATCGCTTCGATAATTGTAGGCGAGCCGCGCGTCCACGCCGTACGCGGAGTAGAACACAGAGGCATTGGCCGTCCACTTCGACAGATTCTGAAAAGCATGCTCTTCCAGACCTGCGGCAGCGTCGGCGTCTGTCATGCCTTGGGCCCACGTGGCGTTCGCCTGCACGCCGAAGCCGGACCAAAACGACGGCAGGGATGTGAACTGCTGCGTATAGCCTACTTCCACGCCCTCCACATAGCCCCCCGACGAGTTGACCGGCAATGCCTGATCAAAAGTCACGCCCTGAAGAACAAGCGGCCTGTGCTGGGTTTGAATAAAGCTTTGGACGTTCTTGTAGAAGAGGGCGACGGACGCGATGGAGCCTGGCTGGAAATAGTATTCGAGCGACAGGTCGCCCTGCCATGCACGAAACGGGTCGAGCTCCGGATTTCCGCCGCTCACCGTGTTTGCGGCTCCAGCAGATACGACATAGCGGGGCACCAAACTGTCCAACGTGGGACGCGACATCACCTTGGCCGCCGCGAAGCGAAGCACCAGGTCACTGTTCAGGTCCACCACAAGATTGAAACTCGGAAGCACGTCGTTGTAGCTGCGAGAAAGCGTGTAGCGGGATCCCGTAGGCACGATGACGGACGGCGCGGGCGGCGGGGGTGGTGGAGAGATGACGATGATCTCGTTCAAATCCACTGCCGTATTTGTGACAGCTTGTTGCGTATGAACGAAGCGAACACCCAGATTTCCGTGTACCGGGAAGTGCCAGTCGAATTTGTACCGTGCCATGGCGTACAGGCCGGTGTTGTTTTCCTTGATTGTGTATTCGTTGGTCGGGTTGAGGAGCTCTTGCGTCGTCGCTGAATTCAGCCAGGCATCATGCGAGCCGCCATACAACGCGTCCAGATAACTCTGTGGATTGAGATAGGGATAACGGAATGGCACATTGGCGGAACCGTTGTATCCGCTCAGAGTAGGCGTAGGCAGTGAGGAGCTCGTTACATAGGGCGCGATGCTGGTGAGTGCCTGGCTTAGATCGTAATTGAACACGCCAGCGTTCGTGCTGCGCTCTTCCGCGTAACGGGCCCCCACCTTGATGGATTCGACGACTCCGCCAGGCAGCTCGTAGGTGGCGTCCATCCGTGCGGATCGAATGGCGTTCTCGCGGCGCAAGGTGTTGCCGCCGACGATGTTTACAAAAAAGCTGTTTGGATCCGAAGTATCGAGAGTCGGATCAAGCACGAATGAGGCGATCGAATCACCGGGGTCCATTTGATAGCCACCGCTATACACCGGACCCACCCCAATTCTCCCCCACTCCAGCGCATCGATGCCGAATTGCTCGTTGGTCGACTCCGAGTCGCTGTAGACGAGGGTACCGTCAATGGCAAGATCGCCCGCGCTCCATTCCGCCTTGAGGGTGAAGTGGTCAAGGCTAGTGTCGTTCAAGGTACCGAAGTTCGCCGTTTCGTAATAGCTGTCGTCGCCCACCTGCGTCGTCAACACTCCATTGGCGTCTGCAACCAGGCTGGAATAAGTCGACGCAAAATACGGCCTGACGCCGAAGGAGGACCACTCCGCGTCATCGTCATTCGTGGTGTGAAGCGCAATAAGGCTAAAGGTCAAATCACTGATCGGGCGATACTGCAGAGCGCCGTACGCGGTCTTCGTCTCATAGTCGTCCCGCGTGTTGAAAATGAAGTTGCTGTTCAGGACCAGGTAGTTTTGTCCGTTCACTGTCTGTGGATCAAACTGAAAGCCGGTGACGGAGGTGCTCACGTACTTGCGCCTGTTCAAAGCGTACCCAGCGGTGAGGCCCAGCCGATCCTCGCCGAAAATATCGCTGTAGATCGCGGATACGTTGGGCTTGACTTTAGTTGCCCTGGAGGTTGACTGACCTTCGAAGGAGGCCTTGAACACCTGCTGGCGGATATCGAACGGCAGCACGGTCTTCACGTTGATTGTGGCTGCCACGCCGCCCTCGGTGAGGTCCGCACTCGGCGACTTGTAAACTTCCAGCGAGGAAATGAAATCGGGTGACAGCGCGTTGAAATTGAAGTTGCGATCGGCTGTGTAAGCAATGAGATTGGTGCTCGCGCTTGCCACGCCCTCGCCGTTGAGCCCGACGTAATTGAACTGGGTGGGAAGTCCACGGACGCTGACATGCCGGCCCTCGTTGGCGGCGACTCCGTCAGGGCTTTGGCGAGTGATCTGTACACCCGTGATGCGTTGCAGGGCTTCAGCCAGGTTACCGTCGGGGAATTGACCGACGTCTTCTGCGGAAACCGTATCGCTGACGACGTCCAGGTCCCTTTTGACCTTGATGGAATCCTCGATGCTCTTGCGGATTCCAGTGACGGTGATGTTCCCGAGGAGCGTTGTGTCCTCAGGACCCTCCTGAGCCGTTGACGCAAGAGGCACCATCATCCCAATGAGTGCCAGGCTCGAAAGTGGCTTTTTCACGATGTGATCCCCCCACCCGACTATCACGTCCTTGTGGCTATTCATTAGTGAGACGCGACTTCATAGGTAAACTAACGAACTACTGCCGCGGTGTCAATGTCTTTCGGGTTTCTTGCAAGTTGGCAAGGGGGTGCAATCCCGCGGAGCTAGTCCCAGAGGTCCCTACCCTTCGTCTCCGGCAGCAGGATCATCCCGACCACGAATGTCAGGACTGCGAACACTAGCGGGTACCACAGTCCCGCGAAGACGTTGCCTGTCGCGGCCACGATCGCGAACGCTACGGGCGGCAGGAATCCTCCGAACCATCCAGTGCCGAGGTGATACGGCAGGCTCATCGATGTGTACCGCACCTTGGCCGGAAACAGTTCCGTGAGGAGCGCGGCCATGGGCCCATAGACCATGGCGGCCAGGCTCATAAGCGCAATCAGGATGACGAGCACGAGCGGCACGTTAATCTTGTTTTCATCGGCCTGCGATGGATAACCGGCCGCACGGACGAGCGCGGCCGCTTCTGCTTCCCACGCCGCGCGGCGCGCGGCGAGCTCTGCGTTGGACAGGCTCTCGCCGCGGAATGCGGTCAGCGACTCGCCGCCTACTCTCAGCTCGGCAGTGGCTCCCGGTGACGCGTCTACCGTATCGTACGTCACTCCTATGCGTACGAGATACGAGCGAGCGATGTCGCACGATGTGCTGAATCGCGCCTTGCCGATGGGATCGAACTGGAATGAGCACTCGCGCGGATCGGCAGCAACAGTGACTGGCGCGGTGGCAATCGCCCGAGCCAAGTCCGGATTCGCTGCGGCAGTGAGCGCCTTAAACAACGGGAAGTAGGTCAGAGCCGCGAGGAGGCATGCGCCTAGAATGATGGGCTTGCGGCCGACCCTGTCCGAAAGCCATCCGAAAAAGATGTATAACGGCGCCGAGATTACCAGCGCGGTCGCGACAAGTAGATTGGTGAGTACCGCGTCGACCTTCAGAATGCGCTCGATGAAGAACAGCACGTAGAACTGCGCCGCGTACCAGACCACCGCCTGGCCTACCATCGCACCGAAAAGCGCGATGAGGATGAGACGCAGATTGGTCCAGTTACCGAACGCGTCGGCCCATGGCCGGCTCGACGCGCGGCCGGACGCTTTCATCCGCAGGTACACGGGGCTCTCCGCAAGCTTGAGCTGAATCCACATCGTTACCGCGAGAAGCAGGATCGACAGCAGAAACGGAATTCGCCAGCCCCACGCACCGAAGGCTTCCTCCCCGACGATCGTGCGCGTCGTGAAAATGACGAAGAGGCTCAGCGCCATTCCCGCGGTTGGGGTGATCTGGATCCAGCTCGTGAAGTAGCCACGCCGCTCAGGCTGAACGTGCTCCGCGACGTAGGTCGCCGCCCCGCCGTAGACGCCGCCGACGGATAGCCCTTGGAGCATGCGCAGGACGATCAGCATCCAAGGCGCCGCGGCGCCAATCTCATCATACGTGGGAAGAAGCCCCACGCTGGACGTCGCTACGCCCATCAGAAGCAGCGTGGCGAGAAACGTGTTCTTGCGCCCCCAGAGATCGCCTAGAAAGCCAAAGACAATGGCACCGAACGGCCGTACGGCGAAGCCCGCGGCAAACGCCAGCAGAGCGAGCAAAAACGCGCTCGCGTCGTTGACGTGGGAGAAGAAGTTGCGGCCTAAGATGACCGCAAGGGACCCATAGAGAAAAAAGTCGAACCACTCGAAAACCGTCGCGACGGACGAAGCAGCGATGACCCTGAAGTTGGCTCCGTCTATGCGCGCACCGTCTGATGCGGCCGCAATCGTCTGTTGCGCGGCCTCCATCGGATGCACCTTCATTCGAGACAACGACGGCGCGGCTGCGGCGCCAATCCATGTTCTTTCTTGTTGTTCCCTTGGCAGGCCTTTCCGGTCAAACGCGGAACAGCGTGGCAGGGGTGATCAGGTTGGGCGGTGCCAGGCGCGAAAATGGTTTTTTCACGATGTGACTCCCTACCGAGAGTCACCGATCTGTTAAGAATCAAGCGTGGAGATTATCTGTTGTGATTCATTAGTGAGAATATACTTCATAGGTAAATTAATCGACCCACTGCCGCGGTGTCAAGTGAATGTCTGGGCCGATTCGATAGATCGTGCAAAGCGCCTGGCACCGCACATCCCGCGCGAGTACGTCGTGCGCACCCGCGCCGGGCGGCCCTACACCAGCGAAGGCTTCCGCGCTTGCTGGCAGCGCGTCATGAATCACGCCATGCGCATCGGCGTGATCGCCGAGCGCTTCACGTTCCATGATCTGCGCGCCAAGGCGGTGAGCGATTCGAACACGCTACAGCAGGCGTTTGAAGGCGCCGGCCACAGCAACATGAGCATGACGCGCGGCACCTACGATCGCGCCGAGCGCCCGGTCGCCGCGCCGGAATAAGAAACACCGGCGTTTCTTAAGAAACAGCAGCGAGCAAACTGAATGCGCAACGTATTGTTTTCGTGGTGGCCAGGGGCGGAATCGAATTAGGCGTGCAAGCGCCTGACTCCGCTGCCGAATCCCATTTCAACAAAATCGAGTTACCCAGAGAGTTACCCAGATCTCGAGGTGGCGCTATCGCGGCGTTCGTCGCTGCCGGTTCCGCCGAATTGCCGGTTACGCTTGCTCGTCACGCTGGCGTCCCGATCGAAGGGCTCAGGGCTGATGTCCAGGCCTGAGCGAATGCTCACAGACGGCCTTCTTGAACGAGGCGCTCCTTGATCGACGAGATGTGCGCCTCGCCAGCGCGAAGCGCGTCCGGCGACGTGTGGACCGAGTAGTAGCCGGGGACGAGATCGTGCTCGTGCGGAGCGGCTGAGCCGAGAACGAACTCGCTATCGGTCAGCGCTTCAAATTCCACGGCTTCGCTCGACGGCTCGAAAGCCACCAGATCCCCGTGCCGCAGTTCATCGGGCGCCGACAAGACGCCCGATGCGATGGCGACCCAGAGAACAGGGTGGCCGCCAGGGGGCTCGTAACGCCAGCGCTCGCCGCCCTTCAGGCGCACGGCGAGATAGTTGATCGGCGAAGGGGACTGGATGGCGCTCGATGCGGACCCGTAGCGTCCCAGGAGGACGCGCACCGGGCCATCTTCCTGCACATCTTCGGGTGTCTGAAAGATGCTTACGGTCGAGCCCAATTCAAGTTCCGGCGGCAGGGCGATCCACAGCTGGAAGCCGCGCGTCCGGCCCGCTTTGTCGAGACCGCCGCCGTGCCACATGCCGCGTCCAGCCTGCATCCATTCGACGCCGCCGGCCGGCAGTGTGCCCCGGACGTTTTCCGGGTCGATATAGCTGACCGCGCCTTCCGCGACGTAGGTCAGGGTGGCGATACCCGAATGGGGATGGAGGGGCCCGTTGAAAGGCGGGCCCGCATGGTCGAAGAGGTCGAGAAACACGAACGGCTTGAGGATCTCGCCGAAGTCGGACGGGCTCATCAAACGTGTAATCGGGCCGTGCGTCAGGCCACGGGTACGCTGCACGATCGCCCGCGCTAGTCTCGACCGTAGTGAGCTGGCTGTGGCGGGTGTCATTGGGGTTCCTCCTGAAAGCTCGAGAATCAGAGCCGTTGCCGCGCAGTGGCCAGTCGGGACGCGCTGGCGCGCGCCGCCTTCAAGGCCGCGGTCCACCACAGCAGATCTTCGATCATCACCCCGGCCGGCGCCTCCAGCTCGGCCAGGCCGGCGTCGACATCGCCGCCTTGGTAGTGAGCCCACAGGGTGGCGACAGGGATGTGGACCGATGAGCGTATCGGGGCGAGTTGAAGCTCGATCACCGTTTCGCGCAGCTGCTGGACGCTGCGTGCGCCCATCGCGGAGCCATTGCTCACGAAGCCAGCCGCCTTGCGATGCCACTCCGGATAAACCCAGTCGATGGCGTTCTTGAGCACTGCCGCGGGTCCGTAGTTGTATTCAGGGGTGACGAAGCCGAAGCCGTCGGACTGCGCGATCGCGGCGGTCCACTTCTGAACGACCTCGTGCTCGAAGGCCGGGCGACCCGGCATGGCCGGCGTCAATGGCTGATCGAAGAACGGCATCGGAAAGTCGCGCAGATCGAGTAGCCGCGCGTCGACGCCATCGCGCTTCTTCAGGTGCTGCAAAATCCAGCGCGCGGGCTTTTCCGAGAAACGGCCCTCGCGGGTGCTTCCAACAATGACGGAAATGACGGTCATACTCCAAGTCCTTGCAGCTCCCTGGCCAGCCAGGATTGGTTACCTTTTGTAACTGGCGCTAGAATGATGACTACGAGTCGGTCCCACAAGGAGGCACTTTTTTGACACCGAGTGACAAACATGAGCCCGAGGAGGATTGCCGCGCGATCAGCGAGACCCTCGCGCGTATCGGCGACAAATGGACCGTGCTCGTCGTGGAGCTGCTGGCCGACGGCTCCATGCGCTTCAACGAGATCCGCCGCACTATCGGCAACATCTCCCAACGCATGCTGACGCTCACGTTACGTGGGCTGGAGCGCGACGGCCTTGTCACACGCACCGTCTATCCCACGATTCCGCCACGCGTCGACTACGAGCTCACAAGGCTGGGACGCACGCTCCACGAACCAGTCGTGGCCGTCGCCGACTGGGCGAGAAAGCACCGCCCAGCCATCCTTCAGGCACGAAAGGTGTTCGATGCCGGAGGTACAGCGAGGCCGAGCCATCGGCGTGAACCGCGTCGCGCGCCCGCGCTCGTGCGCAGTCCGCGCGTTTCTCGTTCCCTTTGAGTCTGCTCTTGCCCTGACGCGAGTGAAGTGCGCGAGAGCCCTCGATCAGATCGCGGCTGCCGGATTGGTCATCCGCGATCTGCAATCAATTGAAGTGGACGCCGGCGGATGGTGGCCAGGGGCGGAATCGAACCACCGACACGCGGATTTTCAGTCCGCTGCTCTACCAACTGAGCTACCTGGCCGTACGCAAGGCGGGGCCGGGAAGACGGCCCCGGCGAAAAGGACGCGTATTAAAGCCGCCGCCGCCAGCCGCGTCAAATCGGCCCGCTAGGTGCAGTGCGCCGGACTATGCGTATCGGCAAAGTTGACCACTTTCCACGCCCCTTCCAACCGATAGAGCTGGAAAAGCACACGCCCGCAGTGGCTGCGCTCGCCATCGATGAAAAACTCGTAGCGCGCCCACAGCGTGGCGAGCCCCGTGTCATCCACGCGAATCTCGACATCGCGCAGCCGGTCATCCCAGTTCCCGGGCTTGAGCTGACGGATGATCGTCAGCATGCGTTCCGGTGTGTCGGTCTGCATATCCTCGGGGTTGCGGCGCAACGTCACCAGCCGCGCCTGCGGATGCAGAACTGCCTCGACCTTGCGCGCGTCCGCCTCCCGCCATCCGTCGATCAGCATCTGGACGGCTGCGCGCACTTCGCTTTCTGCCGTCACCTTGGTCGCGACACCGGCATTCGCAAGCGGCAAGCACGCCAAAGCGACCGCCGCTTCACCCATCGACGCCTCCCCGGCACCCACCGTCCGCCTCGAACCGCCCCGGCAGAACCGACAACCCCCGTCGGCTGTCATAGCTCACGTATTGTCCCCAAGTCACCGAAAAATCTGGAGAGGTCTTCATGGACGACACCTCCCGCAAGG
>Ga0210377_10005888_pt1 | contig 10016 bp, 7 predicted proteins | sample PLM4_65_b1redo_FD_155480 | JGI IMG/M metagenome (GOLD analysis project Ga0210377, IMG submission 155480) | Groundwater sediment microbial communities from an aquifer in East River, Colorado, USA - PLM4_65_b1 redo | ecosystem: Environmental > Terrestrial > Soil > Riparian zone | place: USA: East...
GCGTCGGGCGAAGTCACCGTGCTCCCGGGCGCGTCGCACGTGCTGAATGCGACGCTCGCCAACCAGGGGACGGTGACTCTGGACGGCGGATTGACGGTGAACCGCGCCTCGGCCCAGCACCTCAACTCCGGGCTCATCACCGTGGCCGCCGGACAGACGCTGACGATCATCGGCGGCACGTTCACCAACGCCGCGGGCAACCCCAACCTCCAGATCCCGCCCGGCGTCATCGGCGGTGAGGGGACGCTCGATGTCTCCGGAACGACCTTCGTCAACGACGGAACCGTCGCGCCGGGGTTCAGCCCCGGGCTTCTGAGCCTGACCGGGGCCTACCCCGGCTCGCCCACGTCGCTGCTGGATATCGAGCTCGGCGGCACCGCCGCCGGCACCGAATACGACCGCCTGGCGGTGAGCGGCGCGGCCGCGCTGGACGGCGCGCTGAACGTCACGCTGGTCAACGGGTTCACGCCCGGACTGGGCGATCAGTTCACGATCCTGACGTACGGATCCATGAGCGGCGCGTTCCGCTCCGTCCTCCTGCCGACCCTCCCGCTCGGCCTGTTGTGGCAGACCGCGACGAACCCGACCTCCATGGTGCTGAGCGTGACCGGCCCGCCGCCGCGGATCGTGTTCGCCGGCGACAGCGCCGGCCGCTCGATCGGCGTGTTCCGGGTGAATCCCGACGCCTCCGGCCTGTTCAATGTCACGACCGAAGGAAAGGACGACGCCACCCCCAGGTGGTCGCCCGACCGCTCGCGCATCACCTACTCGGCCCGAGCCACATTCAGCGTGCCCAACCAGCTGCACGTGATCTCGGCCGACGGCGGCACGCCGGCCCACCTGACCAGCGTGACCGACACCAGCACCTGGTTCCCCCGCTACAACCCGACCGGGCAGCATCTCGCCTTCGAATGCGGCGACCGGTTCAGTCAGGTCGATGTGTGCGTGATCCCGAACGTTGATGGCCCCATCGCCCTGCTCAACGGTATCGGGGACGGCACCCAGAAGATCTTCGTCACCGACTTCGACCAGAGGAACCGGATACAGGGACCCGGCGCGTTCGCCTGGGATCCCGTGACGACCGACCGCCTGGCCTGGGCGCGCGACTCGCTCGGCACCAGCCGGATCTTCACGTCCCTGTTCGACGGAACGGACGTGCAGCCGCTCTCGCCCCAGGTGCTGAACGCCGGGACCGGGCCGCTCACCATCGTGGACCGGATGGACTGGTCGCCCGACGGGAACCGGCTCGTCTTCGTGGCACAGGATGGCCAGTTCAACCAGAAGCTGTACCTCATCAACCGCGATGGATCGGGATTCACCCCGCTCACCTCGGGTGCGGGAACCGACTTCCATCCGGTGTTCTCCCCGGACGGGCAGACGGTCCTGTTTTTCCGGAACATCACCACCTGCTCGCTGGACCTGTGGCGCATTGACGCGACCGGGGCCAACGAGACCCAGGTGACCAGCGAGGATATCTGCGACATCGACACCAGTGTCCTCGGCTTCGATTGGTCTCCCGACGGGACTGAGATCGTGGTCAGCGGCTTCGACGTGCCATTCCAGAACCTGCTGATCTACCGGATCCCGGCGACGACCACGGCCGCCACCTACCGGAGCGTTCGGCAGATAGCGGGTCGCGGAACTGGCGGAGCCTTCGTCGAGGACATCCAGCCGAGCTGGCGACCGTAGGGCCAGCGCTACGTCGCACCTGAACCGCGCCTGGGCAGCTTCCGGTGACGGTCATCCCCTGACGGCCGGCCGCAGGCACCTTGACGGATGCCCGCCCGAGACCGATTTTAGGCCCCCGTCGGGCGGTCCATCCGGCCGCTCCCCGGGGGTCCCATTCAATGCACGCGGGTCCAACCATGGTTACCAGCACCGCGCGAGCCCGGTCCGGTCCGCGCGGTTCGCGCTTTCGAGGCGTCTTCATAATCCCAACCTGACGGGGGAGGTCGTTCATGCGTTTGTCGAAACAGTGGGGCGTGGTGGCCGTGGTGCTGGCGATCGGTGCCGGCGGCTGCGGGGACGACGGCGGTCCGGGCGGCTCGCTGACGGACGGCGAGAAGCAGGCGCTCGTGACGGCGCTGATCGACGCCGACCAATCGTTCGGCGGGTTCGCCGCCTTCGCGGTGGATGCGATCGGCGATGTGGGGAAGCTCAATGCGGCCGCGTCCCAGGCGGTGAGCCGGGCGCTCGACCGGGCGATAAAGTTGTCGGTCAGCGGGATCGCCGCCACCGAGTACGACGGGGTCGGCTTCGCGATCGACTACTCGATCACCAGTGGGGGCGAGACCACCCAGCTCTGGTTCATCGGCGTGGTGGGCTGGAACGGGCTCACCGGGACCACCGTGTCCGAGCTGGTGGTCGTCGGCGGCTTCGGCTTCGACGAAGCCCTGCCATCGGCGGCGTCGGGGCTCATTGAGAACGGCGAAGTCTTCGCCACGTACCTGAATTCCGGCTCCTACTTCTTCGGGCTGACCGGACAGGGCAGCATCACGGGCTCGAGCTTTGGCGGCTCCTCCACGGACTGCGGCAGTGGGACGGACCAGGGGGTGACCTACGAGTGCTCGTACCAGACGGGCCAGATGAACGGCGACTTCGACTTCGAGGCGGAGGCTGAGGTCGGCACCGACACGTACATCCAGGACCCGGTGGTGTTCACCGGCCTGCCCTCGGTCAGACTGACCGTGACCGCGACGGTCAACTGATCGTTTTACCCCTCCGGTTGACGCGGTATCGGCAAAACGCCGCGGGCTCGTCGCCCGCGGCGTTTTACCAGGCCCCCCTGCTCACACCAGGTCCAGCGCCTGCTTCAGATCCTCGATGATGTCTTCGAAATGCTCCACGCCGACCGACAGCCGTATCATCCCCGGCGTGATGCCCATGCGCGCCTGGTCCTCCGGCGGCACGTCCGAGTGGGTCATGCTGGCGGGATGCTCGGCCAGCGACTCGGTGCCGCCGAGGCTCACGGCCAGCTTCACCAGCTTCAGCGCGTTCAGGAACCGGAACGCCGCCGGCTCACCGCCCTCCATCTCGAACGCGATCAGCGACCCGGGGCCGGCGCACTGCTTCCGGTAGACGGCGTACTGCGGGTCGCCCTCGCGCAGGAGCCCGAGGTAGTGGACCGTGGTGATCTTGGGGTGGTCGTTCAGGAAGTCCGCCACGTAGCGGGCGTTCTTCATCATCGCGGTCATCCGCATCTTGAGCGTTTCCAGGCTCCGCATGAGCAGCCAGCCGGTCCACGGCCCGGCCATCGTGCCCATGAAGGTCCGGAGGGCCCGCACCGGGGCCATCGCCGTACTGGTGCCGAGCGCCGCGCCCGCGATCACGTCGCTGTGCCCGCCGATGAACTTGGTGGCCGAGTAGATCACCAGGTCGGCGCCGTGCCGGAGCGGGTGCTGCCACAGGGGCCCAAGAAACGTGTTGTCCACCATGACCACCGGCCGGGCCCCGTCTTTCCCCAGCGTCGGGGCGAAGCGGGCCAGGTCACCCAGATCCACCAGGGCGTTCGTGGGATTGGCGGGCGTCTCCACGTACACCACGGGCACGCGCTTCCCCGCCACCCGGCGCCGGACGTCGGCCGCGACCGCCGCGATGGGGCATCCGGCGGGAAAGCCCACCGGCGTGATGCCGAACTCGGGCAGGATGGACACGATGAAATGCTCGGTGCCCCCGTACAGCGGCTCGCTGTACACCAGCGCATCCCCGGGCCGCAGGTACGTGAGCAGCGCCGTGGTGATGGCGCCCATGCCGCTCTCGAACACGGCGCACGCCTCGGCCCCGTCCCACAGGCCCAGCCGGTCCTCCAGGATCTCGAGGTCCGGGTTGTTCAGCCGGCTGTAGATCAGGCCCGGCTCTTCGGCCGGTCCCTGTGGTCGCAGGCCGTACGCCACCTCGAAAAACGACTTGCCGGCCTCGGCGTTGGGGAATACAAAGGTGGACGTCTGGAAGATCGGGCACTTGATGGCGCCCTCGGAGAGGCTCGGGTCGTAGCCGTATCCCATCATCAGGCTCTCGGGCCGGAGCCGGTGCTCGCCAATGGTTCGCTTCTGGTATTTTACTTTCGGCATCGGAACCTCGGGCGGTCAGGCGGTCAGGCGGTTGGGCGGTCTCCTCGTAGGCACATGGATATTGGCCATTCGACATTGGACATTGGTCATTGATCGTATGAAGGAGCCTTCATACTGATACCCCGCCTCGATGACATCTCCCCCGTCACGCTCGCGGCCCTGGGCGGGCTGGGGACGTGGCTGCTCACCGTCGTCGGCACGCTGCCCGTGCTCGCGTTCCGCGACGTGCCGCGCCGCGCCATGGACGCGATGATGGGCGGCGCCGCCGGCATCATGGTCGCGGCCTCCTGCTGGTCCCTCCTGGTCCCCGCCCTGGAGCTGGGCGGCATTCAGCGCGCGCTGCCGGGGTTGCTCGCCGGGGCGGGCGCCCTGTGGCTGCTGGACCAGCTGATCCCGCACGTCCATCCCGAGTTCCCCGCCGAGGCCCGGCCCGAAGGGCCGCGGGTGGCCTGGCGGCGGGCCACGCTGCTCATGGCCGCCATCACCATCCACAACTTCCCGGAGGGGCTGGCGGTGGGACTGGGGTTCGGCTCGGGCGACCCCAAGCGCGGGCTGGCGCTGGCGTTGGGAATCGGGCTCCAGAACATCCCCGAGGGACTGGCGATCGCCCTGCCCCTCAGGCGGGACGGCATGAGCCGCGGGCGGGCGTTTTGGTATGGGCAGCTGTCGGCCGTGGTGGAGCCGTTCGCCGCGCTCCTGGGCGCCTGGTTCGTGACGGTGGCGGCGGGCGCCCTGCCCTTCGGGCTGGCGTTCGCCGCGGGCGCCATGCTCTACGTCGTGGTGGAAGAGCTCCTGCCCGAAACCACGCGCGGCGGGAACGTGGACGTCGCCACCGTGGGGTTCGTGGCGGGCTTCGCGGTGATGATGTCGCTTGACCAGCTAGGGCGATGAGGGGCGACCAGGGGGCGACGCCTCTCGTCACCTCGCGTCGCCTCTCGTCGTCTCTCGTCGCCCGTCACATCACCCCTGTATCCCCTTCTCCAGCACCTGTTCCATAGCCTCCGCGAACAGATCCACTTCCCGCACCGTGGTATAGACATTCGGCGTGACCCGGATGCCGGTGCAGTCCGGGTGGGTAATGGGCGTCACGATGATGCGGCGGGTGGCCCACATGTATTCGGTGAGCGCGCCCGGATCTATGCCGTCGATCCCCACGTTGGCCAGGCCGCACGACTGGGCCGGGTCGAAGCTGGTAAAGAGGCGCACCCGCGGGCGGTCCGCCAGCCGGCGCATCCAGCGGTCCCGCAGGTAGCGGAGCCGGGCGGCTTTGCGCTCCGCGCCGATGGCGCGATGGAACTCGAGGGCCTCGGCGATGGCGTTGTGGTTGGCGGCCGGGTGGGTCCCGATCTCCTCGAACTTCCGGATGTTGTCGTCCATTGAGGGCGGTGCCGCCATCAGGGGCCAGATCTCGGGAATCAGCTCCCGCCGCACGTAGAGGAACCCGGTCCCGATGGGCGCCAGCAGCCATTTGTGGAGCGACGTGCCGTAGGTGTCGCATTCCAGGTCCCGCACGGTGAAGGGGAACTGGGCGAACGCGTGGGCCCCGTCCACCACGGTCCGGATGCCGCGGGCCCGCGCCAGGCGGCAGATCTCCCGCACCGGGAAGATTTGCCCGGTGATGTTCACGATGTGGCTGAAGTGGATGACCCGGGTGCGGGGCGTGATGGCGCGCTGGAACAGCTCGACCAGGGCCGCCGGCTCGGGGGGTGGCGTCGGGAATCTCAGTGGCCGAACGACGATGCCCTCGCGCCGGGCCCGCTGCTCCCACGTGGTCAGCATCCGGCCGTAGTCCTGATCCGTGGTCAGCACCTCGGCCCCGCGCTCCAGGTGAAGGCCGAGCTGCACGATTTCGAGCGCCTCGCTGGCGTTCCGGGTAATGGCCATCTCTTCCGGATCGCAGGCGAACTCGCGGGCCAGCTCCCGCCGGACGCTCTCGATCTCGGGCTCGAGCAGACGCCACATGTGGTAGACCGGCGCCTGGTTGGACAGCTCGAGGTAGCGCCGCAGGGCGTCCATCACCACCCGCGGGCTGGGGCTCACGCCGCCGTTGTTCAGGTTGATGAGGGTCCGGTCCAGGGTGAAGGCCTGCTGGATCTGGACCCAGAAGTCCTCGTCGGCCGCGACCTCGGCGGGAGACCGATCGTCCAGGCCGGAGACCGCCCGCTCGACCACGGCGAGAGCGTCGTTCCGCAGGGACGGCACCAGCGCCGCCGTGCCGGTGGCGCCGAGGGCGGAGCGCAGGAACGCTCGTCGGGAGGTCATGAGCAGGGGCCCTGGGATGGGATGCCCGCCAGATTGCCGGTGCGGGCCGGGAATGTCAATGCCCCGAAGCGGGGCTCGAGCGGGTAGCGTGGTGGGGCTCGGGGCGACGGAATGGTACCGCTCCGCCGACCGCTTCGCCGCACTATCTGGTATGTCGAGTTCGCCTGCTGCCCCGCCCCGGCTTCTCGACCAGATGGGCGCCGTGTGCCGTCTCCGGTAACGGCGTGGGTCCTCGGCCGGTTTTGGGCGAACTTGGTGAACAGGAGCCTGAGCCCGGGCTCGTGTGTGGGCACGCAATCGCCGTATCGCAGCGGCGTTGAGGCTTCTGGCGCGCCGATCTCGACTTCTACGGGTGGGACGAATTCCGCCCCGCTGGTCAGGGTTCCTCCTCCTACGCCGGCCTCTTGGCGGCGCGCTTCGAATGCCATTCCTTTGCGGACGATGGATCCGGACACCTGACGTGTTCGGACTGGGGAGTGATGAGGGGGTCTCCCACACCGTGAGACCGCTGAGCGAGTCGAACATGCCCGCCTCGACCGGAGTCGGTAGGGTCCAGTCCAAGGTTCTCGCCCTCCTCTTGCCACTCTTGGCTCCAGCCGTCGCGGCACGGGGACAGCTGCCGTCCTATTCTATTGCCGCTCAGCAGCCGTTGGTGCAGTCAACGCTTGACAGCGGGACGCTGATTCGGCTCCATCTTCGGCCCGACACGAGATTGGCCGGTCGCCTGCTAGCGCCTTTCGGTCCGGATTCTGCTCTCCTCCGCTACTGTCGATACCCCGCGCCCCAATGCACCGGCGCGGGTACCCTAAGCTATCGCGAGACCCCATCGCTCGATGTGTTGAGGATTGAAGTCCGGCGCGGGTCGCACTGGGTACGGGGGGCCGCGATTGGTGCGGGGATCGGGACACCACTGTTGTTCGGACTTGGGTATGCGGCCGGGACGCTTCGCGGCCCAGACGATTACGGCGGAGTCATTCCGTTGGCGCTGGCTTACGTCTTCGCGGCCGCCGTACCGGCCGGCATAGGCGCGCTGTTTGGCTCGATGTCGCCCCGCTGGGGTCCGCCCCCCTAACCCCTCGGGGCGTCCGCCCCGAACACGCATAATCCGCCTGATCCCCGCTCGCCGTAGTCCACGTGCGATGTGCGGCGGCGGGCCCTCGCGCGGGCGATGCCGCCCTCGTTGCCGAAAAGGGCCGAACCGGGGTCCGGATACCTCTCTAATCGCCGTGCCGGTACGTGCTAAGGGATTCCCCAGATGCGCCGGGGTGCGGGCTAACCAGGCCAATGCACCTGCCAAAGCGGGCCCGCTCTCCTCGTGCGTCGAGAGTTCTCGTTGGCCCGCTTTGCAGGTGATTGCCAGGACGTTAGCCAGCACTACAAGCATCCGCGCTCGAGGGGGGCTCCTCTAGGGCTTCTCCCCAGGATGGGGCCCCGCTAGATTGAGCGAGGCGGGTCCTACCCGGTCCCCCTAAGTTTCAGGGAGCAAGGCCAGTGACCGCTTCCGTGAGGTACTGATGCCCCGGTCCGCGAAAGACTTGCTGAAGCAGACAGCCGAGAACCTCCCCGCCGACGCCACCGTGGAGGAGGCCATGGAGCGGCTGTTGTTTCTGGCGAAGATTGAGCAAGGGATCGCCCAGGCGGACGCTGGCAACACGGTCCCTCATGAGGAAGTTCGTCGCCGCCTCGGGTTGTGACCGAGGTTCGCTGGACCGAGCAAGCCGTCGACAATCTGGCAGCGATCAAGGCATTCATTGGCCAGGATTCGCCCGCCTATGCGCTTGCGGTGGTTGGTCGACTCTATCAAGCGGTTGGACAGCTGGCGTGGTTCCCGGACTCGGGGCGCATGGTCCCAGAGCAGAACCGACCGGAGATCCGAGAGCTCGTCCGGCCTCCTTACCGTATCGTCTACCGCCGTCGACCTGAGTTGGTCGAGGTGCTGCTCGTCTTCCGTTCGTCGCTCCCGTTGCCCCCGATCCCGGAATGAGGGGTGAACGGCCCGGGACATCGTTAACAGAGTAGTCCAGGTACATCGCTTACACTTTCACGCGCTTTCGAGCGAGTCGGCCGAGGGCGTCCTCCACCCGGAGGAGGCGCTCGTGGAACCGTCCGAGCTTTAGGGATCCAAAGTACAGGTCCCACTCGGCGCTGTCGATTTCGACGAGGCCGACGGACTGGCCGGCCAAGACGTGACTCACGTTCACCCAGTGGTGCTGCCAGCGAATGCCGCCGTTGGCGCTGACCAGGCGCACTTCGTAGTGCCCCGGGTACTCGAGCGGCGCCAGCGTCGTGGGATAGGGGCGCGGGGACCGGGTGTAGAGCGAGGCCGGCGTCTCGTCGTTCAGGGCTTCATGCGGGCGCACGGTGTTGTACTCGAGGCGGAACGCCTCGAAGCGCTGCTGCTGGCTCCGGCGCGTGGGGGCCGGCGGCCGGGCGGTGGCCCGCTTGAGGGTCCGGTGCATGCGCTCGTGCCGGCCGTTCTGCTGGGGCTGGCCGGGCTCGATCAGCTCGGGGTAGATCCCGAGGCGGATCCACCACACGCTCAGCTGCGAGAGGCGGCCGAGGGCGCCGGTGGCGAAGGGGACGCCGTTGTCGGTGCGGAGGATCTCGGGCAGGCCGTACTCTTGGAAGAGTCGGGTGAACACCGGCCAGCATTCAGCGGTGGTGGTGCCGGTGAGCCCGCGGCAGTTGAGGAGGTAGCGGCTGAAGCCGTCTTGGAGTGTCAGCGGATAGCAGTAGCGGCCGTCGCCCGTTTTGAACTCGCCCTTGTAGTCGGCGGTCCAGATCACGTTGGGGGCGCTCATGGGCGTGAGCGGCCGCCCCGGATGCCCCGGGTACGTACGGCGCCGGCGGGGCAGGACCAACCCGTGGCGGCGCAGCAAGGCGGCCACGGTGCTCCGGGCGGGCCAGGGTTGGTGCCGGTCCTGACGGCGGAGGAGCTTGAGGAGCTTGCGGGGCCCCCAGTCCGGATGGTGGCGTCGCGCGTCCACGAGCTTCGCCACGAGCGCCGGGGGCGTCGCGTGGGGACAGGTCTGCGGCCGACGGGAGAGCTCTTGGAGATAGTCCAGGCCACTCTGGTCGGCGCGGTCGAGCCATTTGTAGCCCGTGGTGCGGCTGATCCCGTAGTGACGGCAGAGCTCGGTGAAGCTCGCCACGCGTTGGCGGGCGTCGGCGATGAAGCGGCGGCGTTCGATCATCGGGTCCACTTGCCTCCAGGGCATCGGGCACCTCCTCCGGTGCCCTAGTCTGGCGCGAGTGTCAGCGATGTGCCTAGACTATTCTGTCAACCATGTCCCCGGGCTGTACCTAGCAGCGGCCTAACAAGCTGCAGCGGCCGGGCGCTCCCGCCGGGCTGAGAAATGGGCGCCTGGAGGGCTCCATGACCGGGTCATTGACCAGACGGATCGCGTGGAGAGCATTAGCGCCCGCCGCTGAAGGCCGGGTCCGTTCTATGAGAGCGATTGTCAAGGGCGCACTCCGCCGTCGCTGATTGCGGGACCGTTTTTTCCCGAGCAATCAGCCCCACATGCTGACTCGGCGAGACGGACCGGCGCCGGGGTTTCGGGGCAGTCTTCTTCCGCATCGCTCTCCTCCCGTGAGCTCCCGATCCGACTCGGACGATAGCAAGCGCAGGGTCGCGCGGACGCGAACCACGGTTCTATCGGAGACTCGGCCCAAGGGCCGGCC
>Ga0210377_10005889_pt1 | contig 10012 bp, 9 predicted proteins | sample PLM4_65_b1redo_FD_155480 | JGI IMG/M metagenome (GOLD analysis project Ga0210377, IMG submission 155480) | Groundwater sediment microbial communities from an aquifer in East River, Colorado, USA - PLM4_65_b1 redo | ecosystem: Environmental > Terrestrial > Soil > Riparian zone | place: USA: East...
CAGAATTCTCCCGCCCGCTCGACCGGTGTTACGACGCTGTCCTTGAACGGCTTGGTCTTCGCGAGCGCCGCTTTGGAAGCCTCAGCAAGGCGCTTTTGCTCTTCAGTATGATAGAAGATAGAGGTGCGGTACTGGCTGCCGATGTCGCAGAACTGACGGTCGCGAACGGTGGGATCGACGTTTTTCCAGAACACATCCAGCAGCTTTTCATAGCTCACCTTCTTGGGGTCGTAGACGACTTGTACGACCTCGGCGTGACCGGTAGCTCCGGAGCTGACCTCCTCGTAGGTGGGATTTCTCTTCCCTCCCCCCATGTAGCCCGAAGTCGTGGAGATCACGCCCGGCAAAGCATCGTAGGGCGGCTCCATGCACCAGAAGCAGCCGCCTGCGAAGGTCGCCACTGTCCGTCCGGTCGGTTGCTGGGCAAGACCGGCAAGCGCATGGGCCGACAGAATGGCTGTGAGCAGCGTGCGGGAAACGCTCATGGTCGATTTCCTCCAGGGGATGCGCGCGGTTGCGCGCCGGGATTGGCCGCGGACCGAATTCGGCATACTGTAACGTAGTCGGTTTCTGACCCGACAAAATAACACGCAATCTCAAAGAAAAGGATACACATGACCGACCCCGGCAGGGAAATCGCCACTCTGGCTGGAGGCTGCTTCTGGTGCCTGGAAGCCGTATACGACGACCTAAAGGGCGTGGAGTCGGTCGAGTCGGGCTACATGGGGGGGAAGACCGAGGACCCGAGCTACGAGGATGTCTGCTCGGGCCAGAGCGGCCACGCCGAGGTCGTGCAGATCGGTTTTGACCCAAAGATCGTTTCGTTCAAAGAGGTCCTCGAGGTGTTCTTCGTCATCCACGACCCGACGACGCTCGACCGTCAGGGAAACGACTTCGGCACCCAATACCGATCGGCGATCTTCTACCATTCCGCAGCACAGAAGGTGACGGCCGAACAGGTGATCGCAAACTTGAATGGGGGAAAGATCTACGACGACCCCATCGTCACAGAGGTCGCACCGGCCTCAAGGTTCTACTTGGCGGAGGACTACCACCAGGAATACTTCCGGCGAAATCCCGCTCAACCCTATTGCGCTTTCGTCGTGAGGCCTAAACTCGCGAAATTCCGAAAGCATTTTCTGGAAAAGCTGAAGAAGTAGGGCCGTCCTTGGAGCACGCCGAGCTGGGAAAGGGACACCCTAGATACGCTATGACCGAATGTCTGCGGCTCAGTCCGGAGCGCGAAGCCCCAGACTGACCGCAGTCCACTCGTACCCGCTCAAAACCGGGGGTGGACGGAGAGGGCCAGGGTGCTGCTGGGATCAGGGCAGATACTGCCCCAGGCTTTGCCTTTGCGGGCGGCGGTGAAACTGCCGCTTCCTTCATTGGCGCCGCCGTGCTTGTCGCAACTTCCCAGGCCGATCTCCCGCTCCCGGCGAATTTCTGCGGGTTTCCTTACCAACTATCCTAAAACTACTTCTTTTTCTTCGAAGCTTTCTTGGCTTTTCTCTTCTTCGCCATCACTGGCCTCCATCAAAGGTTAAAGGAAGCAAAGCACGAAGCCCGTCCGTACTGCGACGGACTATTCGATAGCCGGAATAAGCCCCGGCGCACCGAATCCTTTCGCCTCTCGACAAGTGGAGCGAGCGGCCTGGAAGAAAAATTTGTCTTCAATATGTCGCAGTCTGCAAAAAATATTTCAGGAGGATTACACATAATGAGAAAAGCAGCAAGAGCTATTTTGATCTCTAAGCGGCGACGCGCGATCATTTCTTGTTCGCGCGTATTGGAAAATTCGCGCGCAATGATCGCGTCGTTCCGTTGAAGGCTCGCCGGAAGTTGGGCGCGGGCCAGGGAGCGAAACGATTTGTCTGGATCGGTCGCGGCACTCGTTGAAGCTGCGCCTGCGGTTGGGGAACGATTAGAATTAACGGGCTCGCCGTCCCTCCGGCGGTTGCTGTGCACTATAAAAGGGAGCGAAAGCGATGCAAGAAAGCCCGTTCAAAGGCGCACGCGGCGTGCGGCGTCTGCTCAATGCAACCCGCTATACCCTGCAGGGCTTGGAAGCGGCGTTCCGGCACGAGGAAGCCTTTCGCCTGGAACTACTGCTCGCCCTCGTCCTGATCCCGTCGGCGTTCTTCGTTCCCGTCGGCGGGGTCGCCAAGGCCTTGATGGTCGCGAGCGTGCTGCTCGTGCTGATCGTCGAGCTGCTCAATTCGGCGCTCGAAGCGGCGGTTGATCGGATTTCCCTGGAACGACATTCCTTGGCCCAGCGTGCCAAGGATCTTGGCAGCGCCGCCGTGTTTCTGAGCCTCGTCAATGTCGGCGCGGTATGGCTTCTAGTCCTGCTCGATTGACCCCTGTAGGGATCGATCGGAGACGACTATGCTGGGGCCTTCCAAGGAGCAAACCCAATGCGAGCCCTAGGATCGCGCCGGGAATTGCCGCGGCCGCGAGGCCGGCCAGGCCGAGCCCAAGGCTCTTGAGCGCAGAGGGATCCTCCGCGAGCGGTTCCTTTGTCTGCAGTAGTCACGGCTCGATCTGACGCGAAGTGTCCGCTTTCGGCACCAGCCGCCGCCGCGGCAGCCGCGCTGCGGCAAAGCCGAACACAGGCACTGTGAGGAGCATCGCCGCAAAGGTCGCCGAAGAGAGCCACGGAAGGTTCTCCACACCGCCCTGAACGCCCATCTCGTCACGCAGCGTACCGGTAATAGTTCACGCTTTTCCTGGCATCTGTCTTGCTCATATATCCCCGCATAGATTCTTCATAGGGAAGTTAGGAAGAGGAGTGGCGGCGAGCGGTCGGTGGTGTCGCCCTCCCAACAGGATCAACCGATAGGAAGAGGAGATTACGATGAGCACACGCAAAGTTCTGACACTTGCTTCGATGGTGGCAATGTTGTTCGCGCCCGTTGCATTCGGCGTAGAGCCGGTGATGGGTGAAAAGCTCGACAGCGGACTGGGCGAACTGTCCGCCAGCTATACGGCCGCGGAGTTCCAACGCCAGGTCGTGGGCCAAAAACTCGACAGCGGCTTGGGCGAGCTGCCGGCCAACTACACAGCTGCCGAATTCCAGCCGCAGGTCGTCGGGCAGAAGCTCGATAGCGGCCTGGGTGAGCTGCCGGCCAACTACACAGCTGCCGAATTCCAGCCGCACGTCGTCGGGCAGAAGCTCGACAGCGGCTTGGGCGAGCTGTCGTCCGACTACACAGCTGCCGAATTCCAGCCGCAGGTCGTCGGGCAGAAGCTCGATAGCGGCCTTGGCGAACTGTCTACCAGCTACAACGCCGCTGAATTCCAACGGCAGGTAGTGGGCGAGAAACTCGACAGCGGTCTTGGAGAACTGTCACCCAGCTACATGGCTGCGGAATTCCAGCCGAAAACGGGCCACCGCGTGATCGGCGAATCGCTCGACAGCGGGCTAGGCGACTTGCCGGCGAGCTACACGGCGTCGGAATTCCAAAAGCAGACCGTCGCTAAGCTCTAAGCGACTGATCAAGCTCCTCTGGGCCGGGCGCCGCCTCCAAACCGTCGCCCATCCCAACGATACGGCTGGTGGCCCTCAAGGCGCCAGCCGTTCGATTTTCCAGGCACCTCCCGCGCTGCGGTAGCAGAGCCGGTCATGGAGGCGGTCCTTGCGACCCTGCCAAAACTCGAATCGTTCAGGCACGAGGCGGTAGCCGCCCCAGTGCGCGGGGCGCGGCGGCGCATCCCGCCAGCGCTTGGACGCTGCTTCCAGAGCGGTCTCGAGCACCTCCCGGCCGGCCACCGGCTCGCTCTGCGGCGACACGATCGCCGATAGGCGGCTTCCGAGCGGCCGGACTGCGAAATACTCGTCGGATTCCGCCTCGGACACCCGCGCGACGCGCCCCTCGATGCCCACTTGGCGCTCCAGTTCCTTCCAGCAGAAAAGCAGCATCGCCTGCGGGTTTTCCTCGATCTCGCGGCCCTTGCGGCTGCGGTAGTGGGTATAGAAGACGAAGCCGAGCGCGTCGAAGCCTTTCAGCAGTACGGCGCGCGCCGAGGGGCGTCCTTTCTTGTTTGCGGTCGCCAGCGTCATCGCGTTGGGCAAAGCGATTGCCGATTGCAGCGCCTCGCCGAACCAGCTGCCGAACTGCATGAACGGATCCGGCGCCAAGTCCCTCTCGTGCAGACCGGCACGCATGTATTCCTGGCGCAAGGCGGCGAGGTCCATGGGGGAATTCTACCCGCGGCGGCGTGCGTAGAAGCTTCCGGCGCAAAGCAGGAGCGCCGTCGCCCAGAATACGGGCGCCATACCTAGCGCGGTGCCGAGCGCGCCGAACAGGAGCGGCATGCTCGTCTGGCTAAGATTGACGATGCTCATGCGTACGCCTACCGCCTCGCCGACCCGGCCGGGCGGCGCTGCGTTATGAAGCAGCGACATGACCATCGGCTGGGACATGCCGAGCCCAAGACCGAGCAAGAAGGCGAGCGCCATCAGGAAACCTGAGCGCTCGAACAGCGGAAAAAGCAAGAAAGCCGCGGATGCTGTCGCCAACGACACCGTCAGCAGCGTCCATGCAGCCAGACGTCGCGATATCGCAGGCAGCAAGCCGCGGATGACGAAGGTCGCCGCCGAGAACGAACCGAGCACGAGCCCGATTGTTGATGCCGGGAGTCCAATATGCGAGCCGTAAATGGGGATCGCGAAGGCAAACATGTCCCACGCGGAAGCCAGCAGACTGCTCGCAATAAAAATGGGCCGCAAGCCGCGATGGCGCAGCAGGTCGGCGACAGAGCGGCCCGGCTCGGGCGGCGCGCCGTGCGCGTGAGGCGGCGGAAAGCGCAGCGCCTTGAGGCCGAGCACCGCGACTGGCAGCAGTGGAAACGCGGCCAAGATCGCGAAGGTGGCGGCGTGGCCGAATGCATCGATGCCGAATCCTGCGATCATTGGACCTGTGAAACCGGAAATCGAGAATCCCAGCGCGACCATGCTGAAGTTCATCGGGCGATCTTCGGGCCTGCCGATGTAGCCGACCATGTTCTGGTAGGCGACGTGGTACATCATGAAGCTCGAGCCGATCAGGGCACTTGCGATATAGAGCGTGCCGAGGCCAGGCCATAGGTAAGGAATAAGCGCGCTGGCTGCGAGCGCGACCGAACCGATAAGCATAGGGCCGCGCGATCCGATGCGGTCGGTCAGGCGTCCCATGCTGACGGCGAACAGCATGGGAAGGAGTGCGTAAAGAGCCATGAGCACGCCGACGGTGAACGGCGTCGCGTTCAGATGGATGGCGTAGAGCGACATCGCCACCCGAGTCCCGACGAAAGCCGTGTGGTTTAGCAGCGTGATGAAGATGAGGAAATAGAGAGTGCGCACGCGTGGCGTCTCAGGACTGCAAGTCAGAGCGAATCGAAGTAACTCGCCATCCTGCGTCGCGTTGCCTCGTCAGGGAGAGGGCCTCTGGCTGCACCGAGGTTGTCGGCAACGTGCTTGGGATTGCGCGTGCCCGGAATCGCGCAGGTTACCGCCGGATGCGCGAGGATCCACTTGAGGAAATACTGCGCCCAACTGGCGCAGCCGACTTCCCTCGCCCACTCGGGCAGAGCTTTGTCTCTGATGCGGCGGAACATAGAACCTTCCGCGAAAGGCCGGTTGACGATCACCGCAGTGCGGCTGTCCGCGGCTGCGGCAAGCAGGCGCCGATCGGCCTCGGGCTCGGCGAGGGAGTAGTTAACCTGGACGAAGTCGACGTCTCCCGGTCTGATGATTTTCTCCAAATCCGCGTGCGCCCCGGAGTGATAGTGGGTCACGCCGAGGTAGCGGACGCGGCCGGTTTTCTTCCAGTCGCGCAGCGTCGCAAGATGCGTTTGCACGTCCACCAGGTTGTGCACCTGCATCAGATCGAGGCGTTCGACGCGAAGCTTCCTCATCGAGTCGTCCATCTGCCGGATGCCCGCCTCCCTGCCGCTCGTCCGGACCTTGGTGGCGACGAAAAGCCTCGCCTTGGCGCCGAGCTCTGCCGCCAGCCGGCCGGCCACCGATTCGGAGGAGCCGTACATTGGCGAGCTGTCCACGACGCGGCCTCCAAGATCGACGAAGGTCTTGAGCGTCTCTCTGGCCTGCGCGGTCTCCGTAGCGTCTGCCGCGACGTCAAACACCTGCCACGTGCCCAGTCCGATCGCCGGGATCGATTCGCCGGTCTTTGGAATGCGCCGCGCAGGCGGGTCGTTCGCGGCGAATGATTCGGGGGGCATGAGCAGAACTCCCAGAGCGCACGCGCTGGTCCGAAGGAAGTCTCGGCGCGCAGGATCGACATGCATGACAACATCGTAGGCAATCGACTCGCCGCTGGCAAATTGCGTCGGGGACGGGCTGCCGTGCGGTTGAACCCATGCGTCACTGTCTGCTAAAGGAGACAAACGAGGGTGCGTATCGGGTCGTGGAACGAAGCTTGCTACCAATAAAACAAAGCATCAGGCGCCGAGTGCCCTGCCCGCGCATCTCGTGCGCTCCACTTGCGTTGCAGCGCAGGGCGAAAGATAATGCGAAACTGGGAAAAAAAACGGCGGACCATGACTGAATTCGTCCTTGCCTCAATGACTTGGCGTGCTGGCGCACCGTTATATCGCCATGCGCGCCAGCCGAGTTCCACCGCCGAGTTTCGGCCAACGCCATTCATGCTGGGCCTGGCCGTGATTCGCGTTCCGGATTAGGGACACCCATGGCTGGACCCCAGACCCTCGGTCGCTACCAGCTCGAGCGAGTCCTCGGCAAGGGGGCGATGGGCATCGTCTACGAGGCGCTCGACCCGAAGCTCCACCGCAAGGTCGCGATCAAGACAATTCTGATCAACCAGCTCGACGAGGAGACCGCAAAAGATTTCTCGATGAGGTTCGAGCGCGAGGCGCGGGCGGTAGCGCGGCTCAATCACCCGAACATCGTCCAGGTGTACGACTTCGGCAAGGAAGGCGAGGTCGCCTTCCTCGTGATGGAGTTCATTCGTGGCACCGAGCTGAAGTCGTCGCTGGCCGGAAACCAGCTCATCGATCGAAAGGAGTGCGTGCGCGTCATGTGCGAGCTGCTGGATGCGCTCGACTTTGCGCACGAAGCCGGAGTCATTCACCGCGACATCAAGCCCGCTAACGTGATGCTCGACAGCCAGGGCCGGGCCAAGCTGACCGACTTTGGCGTAGCGCGCCTTACCGATTCGGACAAGACCAGCGTCGAGCGCACTCAAGCGGGCACCATGGTCGGGACCCCCGCGTACATGTCGCCCGAACAGATCCAGGGCCAGCGTATCGACCGGCGCACCGACATTTTCTCGGCAGGAATAATCCTGTACCAGTTCCTGACCGGCCAGAAGCCATTCTCGGGGGAAGGCGCCTGGACAGTCGCAAAGAAGATCGTCCAGGAGGAACCTCCGACGCCGTCGTCGCTCAACGTGGCGGTGTCGCCGGAGTTCGACCGGGTGGTAGCAAAGGCGCTGGCGAAGAACCCTGACACTCGTTTTCAGACTGCACGCGAATTCGCACGCGCGCTCCAGCGCGCCGCGGAAGGGAAGGCCGCGGTACAAGAAGAACCTGCGGCCACGGTGGTTGTCCCGTCGCACCAGACCAAAGCTGCGGCTACCGTCGTCCCGCCGCACCAGGCCGAAACCTCGCAGGCGCTGAAATCCGGAGAAATGGAGCTGGAGTTCTGGCGTTCGATCAAAGATAGCGGCGACGCGAACGACTTTGATCTCTATGTGCGGCAGTTTCCTCAAGGCGTCTATGCGACCCTCGCATTGCGCAAGATCGCGAAGATGCGCGGCTTGCCCCTTCCGGCCGGAAGCGAAGACAGCGGCAGCCGGACCATGGATGGAACCGACCGGACGCGGCTTCTGCGTCCGCGCGTCGAGGACGAGGCGAAAACCAAACGGCCAGGCAGTGAGCGCGCGCGAACCGGGGTTGACAAGCTTGCAGATGTTCCATCCGAGGCGTCTGCGGGGAAAAAGACCTCGCTGCTCGTGCCCGGTGTGCTCGGGGCGCTGGTTGTTGCCGGTGCGGCCGCCTATTTCGTGATGAACAGGAGCCCGCAGCCCACGGTTGCGGCGACCCCGAAGGTCGAGACGGACGAAAAAGCCAAGCGCGATGCCGCCGAAAATGCGAAACGGCTGGCCGAAGCGCAGGCCAAGCAGGAGGCGGAGGCGCAGGCCAAACGCGAAGCGGAGGCGCAAGCACAGGCCAAACGCGAAGCGGAAGCTCAGGCGCAGGCAAAACGCGAAGCCGAGCCGAAGGCGAAAACCGCAGGCAAGTCGCAGGCAAAGCGCGACGCAGACCTGAAGGCGCAGCGTGAGGCCGAGGCGCAGGCTCAGCGCGAAGCGGCGGCGCGGGCCCAACGCGAAGCGGCAGCGCGGGCCCAACGCGAATCGGAAGCGAGGGCCCAACGCGAGGCTGAAGCGAAAGCGCAACGCGACGCCGAAGCCAGGGCAAAGCCTGCTACGGAGCCCGCGTTCTGGGAGTCGATCAAAGCGAGCCGCGACCCCGCCGATTTCCGGCAATACCTGAGTCGGTATCCGAAAGGCCAGAACGCGGAACAGGCGCGCAGGCGATTGGCCCGCCTGGAGGAAGAAAAGCGTTTAGAGGACGCAAAGGCTGCGAAGGCTCGGTTGGAAGCGGAAAAGCGCGCTGAGCGCGACAGGCTCGCAGCGGAGAAGGCCAAGTTGGAAGCCGAGCGAAATAAAGATTCGGCCAAAGTAAAGCCCGCCATAGTTGTCCCAACTTTCTGACCATTGGAAAAACGCAACTACGACGCCGGCCTGCCGTCCACCAACGCGCCGTTCAATCTGTGCGTACGACACGGCGACCTGATCTTTATCTCGGGTCTGCCGCCCTTCGACGAGGAATTCTCCAGGCTGGTGCGCCAGGCCCGCGAGCAGGGGCGTCCTGTCCCGCCCTTTCCGAATCCGCCCTTCGCCGAACAGGTGCGCCTGGTGATGGACAACCTGAAGAAGCTCGCGGAGGCGGCCGGCTCCAACATGGATTGCCTGCTGAAGGTCATCGTTTGGCTAAAGGATCAGCGCGACTCCGAGGAATTCGATCGCGTCTACCGCACGTATTTCACCAGCCGCGAGACGCTGCCCGCAAGGACGCGCATCCAGGCGGGGCGCACCCCGTTGGACTGCGGACTCGAGGTGGAGGCGATCGGCTACGTGCCGAGAAAGCGCGCGCGCGGGACCGCGGCGACGCGCAAACGCAAGCCGGGCCGCTCTTCACGGCGATGACGGCCCGAAATATCGCATACAGGTCGACGATCGGAGCGCGGGGCGTTCTCGCAAGGTTGGACAGAGTGGTCGACGACTTCTGTCGCCGCACGCGCTACTTCCAGGAGGAAATGACGCCGGGCCGGGCGCGCACGTTCGCCATGCAGCACCGTCTCAACACACGCCAGCGCAACTCGGTGCTGAAACTCAAGGTTGCGGCCAACTGCCCCGACTGGGACACGCGAATCGGCATCATCAAAGCCTGCAGCGAAGAGGTCATCGCAGACCACGAGCACGGCGGCGGCAGGGCGCACTGGGAGATTCTGGAGGACCTGGGAACGCGCATCGGTTTGAAACGCAGCGAGATCCGCGCGGCGCTTCCGCTACCCTCAACTCAGCTCGCGTGGGCCGCTTGGGATGGACTGATGGCGAACCGGCATTGGTTGGAGGGCATCGTCGCCAACACCTGCGCCGAGCGCGCCAACGTGCCCGGTTACGGCACGGGGATCATGAAAAAACGCGGCTGGTTCGGCCTCGAGCGCGAGCGCTGGGGCGAGCTCTTCGGTCTCTCCGGCGATGAGCTGGAATTCTTCGAGCTGCACGAGACGGCCGACATCGCACACTCGAACGCGGGTTGGCGCGCGGTCGAGCGCTTTGCCAAGCGGCTGCACATGGAGGACGCCGTCGTCGCGGCTTGCGAGAAGAATCTCCAGGTGTGGGAGCTGTACCTTAACGGGATCGGCGAGGCGGGAGACAGGCTGAAAAACGGGCGGTAATATGCGACCTTTTTGAGGAGAGTAGCTTCG
>Ga0210377_10005890_pt1 | contig 10011 bp, 11 predicted proteins | sample PLM4_65_b1redo_FD_155480 | JGI IMG/M metagenome (GOLD analysis project Ga0210377, IMG submission 155480) | Groundwater sediment microbial communities from an aquifer in East River, Colorado, USA - PLM4_65_b1 redo | ecosystem: Environmental > Terrestrial > Soil > Riparian zone | place: USA: East...
TGTATCCGGACGTGGGAACAAGCGATCCTATCCCGTTTATATACGATTACAGCGGCAAGATTTTGAGCGTGGATGTACGCGGATGAACACGGATAAGCGTTTTTTGGTGGCGGGCGGGTTTGAAGCCCGCCCATACAGGGTCGGGGAATGGTAAAAGTCAGCGCAACGATAAAAAAAATACTCGCTCAACGGAACGCCGAGATCATCGACGGGTCCGAGGCGACATACAAACTCCTGTTGGACGTCAACCGGCAGGTGCGGGACGAACTGGCGCATGCTGCGCTCGGGTCCTGGAACGAGTATACGCTGAAACAGTTGAAGGCCTCGCTCGAACGGCGGATAGGGGATTTTGAATCCGCGGCAAAGGGCGACCTGGGCAAGCGGCTCACGGATATGTTCGACCTGGGCCAGGAGAGCGTATACAAACCGCTGAACGTCGGCGGCATCTATACCGGGTTCAACATCCCCGTCTCGGTCGTGCGGCAGATGCGGGACTTTGCGTTTATCAAAATAGATTCTTACACCGGCGCCATGTGGAACGGGATCCGGGGTGAGCTTTCGCTTGCCGCGCTCGGCGCAAAGACCCCGCAGCAGGTTTCCGAAGCGATCGGCACGCTCCTGCCGGAAGGACCGTTTTTCGGACGCGGCGGCAGGACCATATTCAGGGACGCTGCGCAGCGCGGAGAGTTCATCACAAAAACGGAACTGGGCAAAATGTACTCGGAGGCCGCTGACCGCAGGATTAAGGACGCGGCCGAATATGTGCCCGACCTCGAAAAAATCTGGCGGCATGGACACCCAAAGCAGCCCCGGCTCACGCACCTGGCGGCCGACGGCGTTGTCCGGCCGATAAACGAGCCCTTCCCGGTGCGGGACAAAAACGGCTATCAACTTATGCGGCCGCACGATCCGCAGGCCGACTTTACCGAGGTGGCCGGGTGCCAGTGCTCGCAAACGGTCTGGGCGAAAAGATGGGGAGCGGCGCCGAAGGCGGCGTGACTGCGTGGAAGCGTGGAGGCGTGAAAGCGTGGAGGCGTGAAAGCGTGAAAGCGTGGAGGCGTGAAAGCGTAAAAGCGTGAATGGATAAAAGCATCACCGCATCTACGCATCTACGCATCTACACATTCACTGTTTTTGAACCGTCTCAATATTTATCTTTACCAAAATAGCCGATTATGGCAGCACGGCAAAACTCATAAGGAGGAACAGATCATGGCTGAAAAAGGAAAAGACAAGGAACAAAAAGATGAAGGGCTGGAAGAGGCCGGGCTCGACCCGAAGTATCTCAAGGGGCTCAACTATCGCGATGCGGAAGAGCGCGAGGTCGAAGAGGGCGGAGTCAAAAAGAAAAAGAAGTTTCCGCGCATCCAGCCGATGAGGGTGGAACACGTGCTCGCCTGGAAAGACCGGGGCAAGGAGATGTCGATCGTGTCCAGGGACGGCAGCAAGTACCGGGTGAAGAAATAGTTTAGTTTCGGATTGCGGATTTAAAACCGCAAGGAGAAGCCGTATGTACACAAAAGCAAACATGCCCGACGCGATCAAGAAGCTGCCTGACCACGCGCAGGATATCTGGATCGCGGCATTCAACGCCGCATGGTCCGAATACAAGGGCGACGAGGCAAGATGCGCGGCGACTGCCTGGGCCGCGGTGAAGCAGCAGTATGAAGAGAAGGCCGGACAGTGGCAGATGATGCAGGCTGCCGCCGTGGCTGCGTTCTCCGGACGGATACTCGGGGCCGCGATCGCGGACAAGGCCGACCAGAATTACGGTTGGCGCTGGAAAGTGCAGGTCATTGACGCGGGCGAGGATAAGATCGGGTTCGCCGTCTATCCCCTGGCCGTGCTCCATGCCGCGGCCCCGCTCTACGAAGGCGCACCCCTGTTTGCGCTGTCAAAGAGCCAGCACGTCATCGATGAGAAATTCGGTCATTCCGTGCGCGATCTGGCCGGCAGGATTCAGGACGTGAAAAAGAACGCCCGAGGCCTGGAAGGCACGGCCGTGATCCTGCGGACCGCGGCGAATAAGTGGCTCCGGGACGGGCTGGTGGATGCTTTTGAGCAGGGCATGCTCGGGGCACAGAGTAATAAGGACATCCTCGGGCTGTCTCACGATGTGCAGGGGATGGTAACGATGCAGGGCGGCAAGCGGGTTGCGCAAAAAATTACCAAGGTAAATTCCGTTGACGTGGTATACGACCCCATCGGCGGCGGAAAATTTCTAAGAATGGCTGCAGCCGCGGGAGCGGCGAGCCAAAAGGAGGCATCAATGTTCAGACAGCTTTTGGCCGCGCTCAAACAGCAGCGGCCCGACCTCAAGGCGGATATCGAAGCGCTGGAGGCAAAAGGAGAAGCGGCAACAGATGCGGAAGTTCAGGCGCTCATGGCGTCGGCGACCAAGCCGCTGGAAAAAAACGCCAGCACGGATCAGATCAAGTCCATGCTCACGGAGCTCACCGCGGCGGTAACTCAGGCAGGCACGGCCGAGGCAAAGGCGCTGGTCGCGGCGGCGGAGCAGAAGTTTGCCGATACGCAGAAGCTCCTCTCCTGCGCTTCGGTCCTCGTGTCGGAGCTCGAAGCCTCGCAGCTTCCGGACCTCTTAAAAGCCCGAGTGCGGAGAGAGTTCGAGGGCAAACCCTTTGAGACCACGGCGCTCCAGGCCGCGATCAAAGAGGAAAAGGAAATAGCCGACAAGCTGACGGCCAGCGGCTTGCCGCAGGGCGGCGGCGACATGCGGATCGCGGGCGGCGAAGGCGAGCCCGAACGGCTCCAGGCCGCGCTCGACAAGCTCTTTGACTGCGACGTGGACGCGAAGCACAAGGACGTCCCGGCGTTCCGGTCGCTCCGCGCGGCCTATACGCGCATCACCGGCGACCCCGAACTGCGCGGACTTCCCTCGCGCGAGGGCCAACGGCTCGGCGCGGCGTTCATGCAGATGATGAACCTGCCGGCCGCCTATGCCAGCACGTCGTTTTCGTTTGTTCTCGGCGTCTCGATGTTCAAGAGGCTGCTGAAGGAATACAAGCGCGTCGATTACCGCGAGGACGCGCTCATCTCCTTCAAGAAAAACGCCCTGGACTTCAAGACCCAGGAGATCATCTCCGTCGGATATTTCGGCGACATCTCCGACGTGAACCCCGAGACCGGGGACTATGCGGAAGTGGCCATGCCCACTGACGTCGAGGCGACCTATGCCGTGAACCAGAAGGGCAACATCCTGACGGTCACGCGCCGGGTGCTGCTGAACGACGACCTGAAGAGTCTGACACAGCTCGTGGCCAAGCTCGGCCGCGCCGCCCGCCGGACCCATGCCAAGCGCGCCTGGAACAAGATCATCGACAACGCCAATTACAAAGGCGACGCGACGGCGCTCTTCCATGTGAACCACGGCAACCTCGGCGCCACCACGCTCACCCTGGACGCCACCGGCATCGCAACGCTCACCGCGCGGCTGCAGGCCATGTACGCCCAGGCCGAGCAGGACAGCGGCGAGGGCCTCGGACTCGTCCCGCTCCATATGTGGGTGTCGCGCGAGCTGCTCGAGATTGCCCAGGGCCTCAATACCCGGTGGGAAGGCACAACCGCGAACCCCCATGCCGGCAAGTTCGGCCAAAACCACGAGCGCATCATCTGCAACCCGCTCTTCACGGAGGCAAACAACTGGGGCCTCATCGCCGACGGCAACGATGTGGAACTTCTGGAGGCCGCCTACATAAACGGCAACCAGGAACCCGAGTTTTTCGTGGCCGACAACCCCACGGTCGGGCAGATGTTCCTGGCCGACAAGATCCAGTACAAGATCCGCCACGAGTACGAATTCGAGATCGCGGACTTCCGCGGGTTTGATAAAACCGTGGCGAGCGAATAGCAGGCTGCAGGCTGAAAGATAAAAAGCAGGCTGAAGACTGAAGGTTTTAATTCCTTGGCCTTCAGCCTGCGACCTATAGACACCTACGTTTAAGGAGGAACTCATGAAAAAGATTTCTAAACTAATTTTGACCCTGGTCCTTATTGTCGCGGCGCTGGCCGGGTTGATCTACCAGGGCAGCTTCGCCGACAGGGCCGAGGCAGCCACGTCGAATCCGTCGACGGGATCCTCAGGCTACCAGGTCATCGCCCTTCCCATATCGGCGATCACCACGACCACCTCGGGCATCGTCAAATTCAAGGCCCCCTGGCCCATGCGCATCGTGCATATGTCCGCCGTCGGCAACGCCGTTACCGGCACCTGTACGCTGGATCTGGTGAATTCCGTCGGCACCAGTTTGCTCTCCTCGGCGATGACGCTGTCCACGTCGGTCGGAGACGCCACGCTCACGGCGACCACGGCGAACCTGAACATCACCGACGAAACCAATATTTCGCTGAACACGGCGAACACGGGCACGGCGAATAACGTGACGGTGCTGCTGGGAATTAAAAGACTTTAGCGCGCGGAAATTGCGAAACCTCTCCCGCCACACCGGGAGGGGTCATCGCCGGGCGGCTCCGGCGATCTGAATGAGCAGCCGAGGATAAATCATGGCAACAAAAAAAATACAGCGCACCCACACAACCGCAAAAAATATCTACGTCATTGTAAAACGCGAGGCTGACGGGTATCTGCTGAACGACGCCGATGGATCCTTTGCCGCGGCCCCCGTTGACCCCTATGTGTCGCTCGCTGAACATCCGGTGATCAAGGGGCTGTACGAAAAGTCCGAGGCCCGTTCGGTCTGGACGGACGGCAATTATACGATCGTGGCTTATGAGCGTGTCGGCGGCGCTCCCAATCCCGTTGTTGACACGGTAATAGACGACGAGCCGCAGATTCTCGCCATCCTTGCCGATGCGGAAGCCGCCGCTCCGGGCACGCTGATCGCCAAGGTGCAGGGGCTGGTAAAGGACACTGACGCTAAGCTTGCCGAGGCCGACTGGAACAACGGCATCGCCGGGGCGCTGGGGCGGTATTCAAAACACAGGCCGAAGATGTCCGTGACAGACATCGCCGGCGACGGGACAAACGTGTACGCCGTGCCCGTGGGATGGGTCCAGGAATTCTCCGGCATCGAGTCCGTCGAGTACCCCATCGGCGACAACCCGGAAACGCTCCTGGACAAGGACGATGATTACGCAATATACGTCACCTCCTCCGCCGAGCAAATCCGGCTGATCGCCGTCGCGCCTCCGGCAACGGAATCGTTCCGGGTGAAGTTTTCGGTCCCGCGCACCGAGGCGACGATCGCGGCAAACGACATGGACGCCGTGGCGAACCTGGCCGCGCACATCTGCCTCGGCATGCTGGCGTCTCGGTATATCTCCACCAAAAAACCGGCGATCCAGGCGGACTCGGTCAACTACCAGAGCAAGTCCTCCGAATGCACCAGCCGCGGCAAAGTTTGTTTGACGTTTTACAACGATCATATGGGGATAAAGGACGATGGATCCACTCCCGCGGCCTCGGCGGTCTCCTCCGCGACGATTAACTATCCGGGAGGAATGGACCGGCTGACGCATCCGCGAAGAGGACGGTTGCTGCGTTAATGGACCTCGCATATAAAATAACGTACAAAGGCCCGGTGGTAGAGGGCAAGGCATCAAAGATCGCGCATGACCAGGTCACTGCGTTTTTGTACGAGGCTACGCAGTATTTGGAAACTCAGGTAAAAGAAAATACGCCGATCGGCGTATTCGGCAAACGGGGTGGATTGTGGTCCACTATCCACGGCGAGGTCGTAGACAAGGGCACTGAGGTGCAAAAGGGAGTCGTGGCGCATGGGTCTGTTTACGGAGATCCCGCCGAGCGCGGCAGGCGACCAGGCAAAATGCCTCCCTCAAGTGTGCTGGTCCGATGGGCTGAAGTAAAATTTGGCGTCGGCGAAAAGGACGCAAAGCGAATTGCTTTTTTTGTCCGCAGAAAAATTATGAAGCAGGGCACCAAGGGCGCGGCCATGTTTTTTAAGGCGCTGGACGAGGGCTGGCCCACGATCATGGCAATGGCGCAGGAACGCGGCATAAAAATAGCGGATAAAATGAGGGGTCAATGAGCGACGCGACCATACGGGCATCCCTAAAAACGCTTGTGGCGTCCGTCATCGGCAGCACCGGCGTAGTACATGATTACAGCCGCTGGACGGATGACGAAAAAACATTTGAGGACCATTATCAAGCGGCTGCAAACCAACCCCTGCACGGATGGGAGATCACGCGGGAAGGGTTTCAAACCGCGCGGCTGGCCGGCGACAAATATAAGGTGTCCCATGATTATTTGATCAGGGGGTTTCGCGCGCTGAAGGATTCTATTGCCAGCGAAAAGCTTTTCAATGTAGTTGTGGATGCGGTGAATCAAAAAATCATTGACACGAAACTTCCCAACACCGAGGGCAAGAGCTTGCCCAAGGTAAAAATTGATCCTTGGGAAATTGGAGAAACGCTCTGCCACCGCGCGGAAATAAGGCTGACGGTCACGGAGATCACGGTAAAAACTCCCGAAGCCGATCAAGACCTGCTGGCGATCTCGCTGGGCCAGTATCTCGCTCCGGGGACCGACTGGGCCATATGGACGCCGGCAACAAACTATCTGCTCAACGCCAAGATCGTGCCGCCCGTGGCGAACGGGCGGAAATACAAATGCACCGTCGCCGGGATCTCGGCTGCCGCCGAGCCGGTCTGGCCGGTTGCCGCCGGTGGGACCGTGGTGGACGGGACGGCGACCTGGGCGGAAGACGGTGCGGTGGTTAAGATGAATTCGACAATTGCAATCACGTAGGCGTGGAAGCGTGGAGGCGTGAATGCGTAAAAGCGTGAATGGATAAAAGTATCACCGCCTCTACGCATCTACGCATCAACGCATCAACGCATTCACTCACGAAGGAGGTAACAATGAAAAAATTTACAGTCGTATCACTCATCATGGCGCTTTGCCTCGCGGTCTGCCTACCGGTCTTCGCGGCCAGCGCCAACATCTCGTTCGACCAGGTGCCGGCGGGCATCAAAAAGCCGGGCATCTACATGGAGCAGGACATCTCGCTCGCCTCGCGCGCGCTGCCGTCCATGGCGCGGAAGGTGCTGCTCGTCGGCCAGCGCCTGGGCGCCCGGATCGAGCCGAAGATCTTTCAGGGCGGCACGCTGGACGACATGGCCACCGCTGGGACGTACACGGCGACCACGGTCAAAAAATACCGCGTGAAGATTTCGGCCACGGGCACGCCGGACCAGATGCAGTGGTCGTCGGACAACGGGACCACCTGGTCCGTTGCCTCGAACGTAACAACGACGGCCACCTCGCTGGTGTCCGGAGTGACCGCGAGCTGGTCCGCCTCCACCGGCCACGCGGTAAACGACGAGTGGCGCTTTAACGCCTACCCTGCATCGTCCGTCGCCGCCGAAGTGCCGACGCAGGTATTTTCCGACGGCGCGGCCGGCACGGCCTTTGGTCAGGGCTCTCTCGCACACCTCATGGCGCGCGCGGCGATCCAGCGAAACCCCTACCTCGACCTGACGGTCGTGGCGCTCAATGACGCGGCAGGCATCGCGGCCTCGGGCACCATCACCATTACGCAAACGGCGACGGTCGCGGGAATATCCGGAGCCGCGCAGCCGGTCTGGCCCACGAATGCCGCCGGCACGGTCGCGGACGGAACGATCACCTGGACCGAGGACGGCGCGGAGCTGATCGACCAGGCGAGTATCACAATTTCAGCATAGTGCATGGAGCATGGCGCATGGGGTTAACCCCTTTGCTCTCTACCCTATGCCCTCTGCTCCGACGAAGGAGGAAATATGAAAGTACTCGCGGCGCCGGGGCTTGAATGCCCCATGGAAAACGAACCGAGAAAGCGCATTCCGGACAGCGGGCCAGGCGTGGACGTACCGGATGGTTCGCCCTTTTATCAACGTCTCATCGCGGACGGGTCCCTGGTCCTCTATGCTGACGTGAAACTAAAATCCGCGAAGGCCGCGGATAAAACAGGAGGTCAATAATGTCGAGCAAAAATATCACCTTCAACACCATCCCCGGCAATTTAAAGAAGCCGGGGCTCTACATGGAGCAGGACACGTCGCTCGCATCCAGGGCGCTGCCGTCCACCGCGCGCAGGATCCTGCTGATCGGCCAGCGTCTGGCGGCCGGCACGGTTGCCCAGGCGATACCGATGCAGATCTTCTCCGAGGCGGACGCCGCAACCTATTTCGGAATCGGCTCCATGCTGCACCTCATGTGCCGCGCGGCCATCCGGCAGAACCCGTATGCGGACATCACGGCCATCGGTCTCGACGACAACGGCGCTGGCGTGGCGGCAACGGGCACCCATACCATCACGGGGCCGGCTACATCCGCCGGCACGATCCGGGTCTACATCGGCGATCAGTACGTGGATGTTGCGATCGCCAGCGGCGACACGGCAACCGTAATCGCCGGGAACATTAAGGCCGCGATCAACGCCAAGACGGATTTGCCGGTAACGGGAAACAACGTGGCAGGCGTGCATACCGTCACCTCGCGCAACAAGGGTCTCAGCGCAAACGACATCGGCCTGGGATATTTGATCACCGGCGCAACGGGCGTTGCCTGCGCGGTAGTGGCCATGGCCTCGGGCGCGACGAACCCCGTGCTCCAGACCGCGCTCACGGCGGTCTATGGGACGAGATATAACCTCATTGTCTCGCAGTTCAACAACCAGACGGACCTGACCACGCTCAAGACCCATGTCGAAGCAGTGTCCGGTCCGCTCGAACAGCGCGGCACCGTCGGCGTCTATGCCACGACCGGGGCGCTTGCCGGCGCGACGACACTTTCCGGCCAGGTGAACTCGACCAGGATTGTCGGCGCCTTCGTGCGTTACACCGCGTCCACGCAGATGCAGGAGCCCTCCTGGCAGGTCGCGGCGATCGCGGCAGCCGGAGTCAGCGCCATCTCGGACATCGCCGAGCCGATCAAGAACATGAACCTGGCGCAGATCGCAACGCCGGCAGTTGCGGACCGGCTTTCCCGGACCGAGCAGGAGTCCTGCCTGAACGGCGGCGTCTCCGCCATAGAGGTCGGCCCTGGGGAAACACCGAGGCTGGTGCGCATGCCCACGACCTACATCACGGACCCGAACAACCAGCTCGTGTATCTCGACATCCACAAGATTTTCGGCATGGACTACGTGCGAGACGCGGCGCTCTCCGATATCAGCGCGCTTGCGCCGAAGAAAATCATCCGCGATTCCGGACCGGGCCGCGTTCCCACGGTGACCGTGCTCCGGAACATTGTGCTCTCGTGCGCGTATAAATGCCAGGAAGCCGGGGTACTCACGGGCGTGACGAGCTACAAAAACCAATTCATCGTTGAAGAGGATCTCAGCAACGTGGGCCAGATGAACATCCTGATGCCCTCGCCGGTCGTGGACGGGCTGTATGTGGTGGCGGTGAAGCAGATCCTTTACTAACAAATCAGGGGCAAGGGGCCAGTAGCCAGGGTTCAGGTAAATTCCTGGACCCCGGACCCTGGACCCCGGACCCTATCTTTTGGAGGAACCCATGGCACGATACGTTTCCAGAGCAGACGTGGTCATCAACGGACAGGCGATGACCGACATGAAAGATTTCGACATCAAGGCGCTGAAGACCCGCGACCAGGTGAACATGATGAACAAAACCGGGTACGTGAACAAGACCGTCCGGCACCAGTTCAGCCTGGACTACGTGAAGCCCGCGGGCACGCCCTTCGACTTTGCCGGCCTCGAAGGCGCGACGGTCGTGGTCTCAATGGACGACGGCAGCACGATCAATTATTCGAACGTCTGCACGCTTGAGCTCGGCGACCTGAAAATGGACGGCGAGAAGGAAGCGGTGCAGACCATCCTCTTCGGCGCGGAGTCGAGGGCGGACCAGTAAGGATAGGGTCCAGTAGCCAGGGTCAAGGGGCAAGAATCAACATGGTTCTTTTCGTCGAACATGATAAGGCGTATGAATTTAATGAGAGACGAACGTGGTCGAATTGCCTCACTTCGAAACAAGCCTCGGTAAAATTTGCGAGGACTGTTTTAA
>Ga0210377_10005891_pt1 | contig 10009 bp, 9 predicted proteins | sample PLM4_65_b1redo_FD_155480 | JGI IMG/M metagenome (GOLD analysis project Ga0210377, IMG submission 155480) | Groundwater sediment microbial communities from an aquifer in East River, Colorado, USA - PLM4_65_b1 redo | ecosystem: Environmental > Terrestrial > Soil > Riparian zone | place: USA: East...
CCCCGGCATGAAGGCGGCGAGCGCGATCGCGCATGCGCCAATGAGCAGCTTCGATTTCATTGGGAGGGCTCCGCTGGTGTAGCGATTGTTGAGCAGGCGCTCGACGCGCTGGACGAGTTCGGATTTCGGCTTGGCCATCGCGGCGGCGAATTCCGGCGTGGCTCTCGCCTTGGCCCGCGTGTGGGCGAGGTCGACGAAGGTGGAGATGCATTCGGCCAGCGCGCGGCCGCCGCCGGCGCGGGTGGCGGCCCAGTCGTCAGCCGAGAGCTCGGCCAAGTGGGCGAGGCGCTTGCGGGCCAGCGCGTTCAGCGGCTGGAAGAAGAACAGCGTCCCCATCGCCATGCCGATCGCGAGCCAGAACGAGTCGCGGTGGAGCACGTGCGCCATCTCGTGCGCCAGCATGGCGTCGAGCTGGTGCGGCGGCAGCTTCTCGCGCGCCCAGACCGGAATGCAGATCTCGCCGTTCGGCAGCGTGAAGGGCCCGGCGATGTGCTCGGAGAAGCTCACCTGCGGCAGCCGGCGCAGACCGGCGTCGTGCGCGAGCGCTTGAATACGCTCGAACAGCGGGCCTTTCACGACGGGCTTGCGGTCGGCGAGTTCGCGATGGGCGGCCCACCACATCAGGGCGGCGCGGAGCGCGAGGATCGACGCGATGACGGCCCAGAGCGCCACGAGGCCCTGGCGCCAGTCGAGCTGCCAATCGAGTTGCCAGCCGGATTGGTTGGGACTGAAGGCGCTGCTGGCTTTATCGGAAGAAACGGCTGCTTCACCGGCGGCGGCCGGATCATCGGACTTGGAAGCTGCGGCTGCGGCGGGCGCCGGCTGCGGCGTTTCGAAAACTGTCGCACTGGTGGCGGCGCTCTCGAGCGCGACGGGGAGGCGGCCTGCTACCGGCTGGATCATCCCGCTCGCCTGCAGGCTGGCGGTGACGGCGCCGGCGACGAGAGCCGCGCGCCAGAGCGTGCCGAGCAGCGCAGGCGAGGCGCGTTTCCAGATCCGCTCGAACAGCCAGACGCCGCCCATGAGCAGCGTCGAATGAAGCGCATACGCGCCGAGCCAGAGGAGAAGGGTTGTCGTGAGGCCGCCGGTCATTTTTTCGCTTCCTTCGCCATCAGTTTGCGCACGGCGTCGATGTCGTCCTTGTCGATGTCTTTTTCCTTCACCAGGTGCGAGACCAGGGCGGAGGGATCGCCGCGGAACAGCGTCTCCACCAGCGAGGAGACCATCGAGCGGGTCACATCGGTCTCGGAGACGAGCGGCTTGAAGACGCGTTCGCCCTGAAGCTTGACGGATTTCACGATGCCGCGCTTTTCGAGGCGGGTGAGCAGCGTCGCGACCGTGGTGTAGGCCAGCGACCTCGGCTTTCCGACCAGCTCATGCATCTGCGCGGTCGTCGCCTGTCCGGCCTCCCACAGCGCGCGCATCAGCACGAACTGAACATCGCTCAAGCGAACATCTTCCTGCGCCACGAGATGGTTTCTCCCAATTTGCAGATGCTCCGGGCATCTACGACAGGTGTAGTTCTACAGGTGTAGGAGACGGCGGCAACCGAGTCAAGCCGGACTCTCCAGCCTCGAAAAAAGAAAGATCCTCGGGTCAAGCCCGAGGATGACTCGTTGGGAGGGCTTGGGTTCGCAACACCGAACCGCAAGCGCGGATCGAAGTTCGGAGTCATCCTCGGGCGGAGGCGCGAAGCGCCGCGGACCCGAGGATCTTTCTTTTGGATGGGGAGACTCCTGTCGGCGCTGTGGGACAACTTCCCGCTCCGGCCACCGGCTTAAGACGGCGCGGGTTGGCGTGACGCCCTGAAATCGCTCGGCTCCTGAAGGTCGCAACACTTTTTTCGAGGCGACTTATCCGACTGCATTCGCGGCGGACGGAAACTCCTCATCGTGGAGGCATGCGCCTCCCGTTGATGGAGGGAAGGATGAGCGGTGAGATAGACGTGATGGCGGAAGGCGGTGCGACGCCGGAGTCGGAGTTTCCTGAAGGGGATCCTCGTCGCCCGCCGTTCGAGTTGACGGAGCGGGCGCGGGCGGTTGGCGATGCGGTGGATGAGCGGCGCTGGCATCAACGCTCGGGCGCGGACTGGCTCGCGATGCGGCTGCAATACGGGCGCGGACGTTCGGTAGCAGATGTGGCGGCGATGTTCGCGGTTTCGGATTCGTCGATCTATCCGCGCATCAGGAACGAAAAGTGGCTGCAGCCGATGTCCGAGCGCGATCGCCGCAACATGGCCCGGCGGGTCTGGATCGGAGGGCTCGCGCGATTTGACGAGTGCGAAAAGGAAAACCGCGCCGCTCTGAAGGCCTCCAGCGAATGGCGCCTCATCGTGTGCCGTGAGCCGGAACCGCTCTGGCAGTCGAGCGACGCCGCGGGGCACAAAATCAAGGTTCAGGACATTCATAATGACGACGGATTCTTTGAGGCCGATCCCAAGCACGAGCAGCGCGAGCACATCAGCAGACGACTCGACCAGCTCATCGCCCAACTCGAATCCGAGGAAGGCAAGACGGCTGACAATAGCGAAGGCGCTCCAGCGCTGGTTGCGGACGCGCGAGGGGCAGAGCAATCCGGAGCAGGTGAATGAAGTCTGGGAGCTGTGGGCGCGCGACACTCAGCTTACGCCCGAGGGCGACTGGCGCACCTGGCTGATGATGGGTGGGCGCGGGGCGGGCAAGACGCGGGCTGGGGCGGAGTGGGTGCGGTCTCTGGTGGAGGGCGGAGAGGCGCGGCGGGTTGCGCTGGTGGGCCCAACGTTAGGCGATGTGCGCGAGGTGATGATCGAGGGGCCGAGCGGGCTGAGGGCTGTGGCGAGCCAGGCGATGCGGCCGTGGTTCAACGTGACGCGCCGGCGCGTGGAGTGGCCGAACGGGGCGGTGGGGCTGGTGTTCTCGGCGGAGGATCCGGAGTCACTGCGCGGGCCGCAGTTCGATGCGGCGTGGTGCGACGAGATCGGCGCGTGGAAGCGCGACGTGCGGACGTGGGACATGCTGATGTTCGGATTGCGGCTGGGCGCTTGGCCGCGCACGGCCGTCACAACGACGCCGCAGGCGCGCAAGCTGGTGATGCGGCTGGCGAAGCTGGCGGAGGAGGAGCGCGGCGGCGTGGCGATGACGCGGGCGGCGACGCGGGAGAATGCGCTGCACCTCGCGCCGGGATTCATCGCGGCGATGGAGGAGGCGTATGGCGGATCGCGCCTCGCGCGGCAGGAGCTGGAGGGTGAGCTGGTGGAGGAACTGTCGGGGGCGCTGTGGACGCGCGAGCTGATCGGGAAATGGCGCGTGGACGCGGCGCCGGAGGGGCTGGAACGCGTGGTGGTGGCGGTCGATCCTCCGGCGGGCGCGGGAGTTGATGGATCGGCGTGCGGGATCGTGGCGGCGGGGCTGAAGGACAAGGTGGTGTTCGTGCTGCGCGATGCTTCGGTGCGCGGCCTGCGGCCTCTGGAGTGGGCCGAGCGGGCGGTGGCGGTGGCGCGCTCGGTAGGCGCCGGCGTGATCGCGGCGGAGGCGAACCAGGGCGGGGAAATGGTGCGCCAGGTGCTGGAGCAGGCAGGCGCGCGCGAGACCTGCCGCGTGAAGCTGGTGCACGCGCGAGCGAGCAAATTCGATCGCGCGCAGCCGGTCTCGGCGGGCTATGAGACCGGGCGTGTGCGGCACGTTGGGGTGTTGCGCGATCTGGAAGACGAGATGTGCGCGTTCGGCGCCGATGCAGAGGCCGGGGCTGAGCGTGTGCGCAGTCCGGACCGGCTGGATGCGCTGGTGTGGGCGGTGATGGAGCTGACCGGAAAGCCGCCGGTGAAGCCTGCGGCGTGGATGACGTGAGGCGCGACGTTTAATGACTGGAAAATCGCCGATAGCAGCCACTGGCTGTCACTTGACGCCGGCTCCGCCGAGCGGCGCGTTTGCCGGCGCACCGCGATCATGAATGCTCACTCTGGATTTGCTGCGAAGCGGCTTCCTGAGTGTATCCCTTATAGGTGAGAAACAGGCCGATAACGACCAAGGCAGCGAACATTCCGTAGCTCGCCACGCCGGCCTGCGCTTGCGGCGCCTCGGGCGCGACCATTCGATAAAGACCGCCAAGCAGAAGAACCCAGCCGGTGATAGTGACAAGGGTCGGCCATTGCCATGCCCAACGGTTGTGAGCGCGCACGAGAGCAAGGCCGACGACGAAAAGGATCGTTCCGTTCAAGTAGACAACGGGCGCGATCTGCTCGTCGAACATCCGCATGTTGAGCGCTTCAGTGGCGCCAAGCGCGATCAATGTGGGCCCGATCAATTCGGCGAGTTGCTTCGACCTCGTCATGGGGCGATCCCTCCAAGGTTCGCGTCATTCAATGGGCTGGCCAATCCCGGCCGCGGGAAAGTTTGCTCCGCGCGAGCGAGAAATGCGCGAACCGCTTCGCGGCCCTCCTTCCCACGCCCAACCAGCAAGTGGCCGCCGGTGTCGAAGACAATAAGTTCGGCGCCGGGGATTCTGCTCGCGGCATACTCGGCTGCGGGCGCCGTGTTGAAAAGATCGTCCCGCGCGGAGATGATGAGCGTGGGCGCCGTGACCTTTTCCAGGGGCAGAGGGCGCAGCCGATCGGTTCCATCGGCGTTGATGCCGCGAAACCGTAGCGACAAGGGCTCTATGGCCTCAACGATGCGCTTGACGTGATCTCGTTCGGCTTGGGGGAGCCTCGCCAGGAGTTCTGGCGGAACGCCAACAAAGCGAATGAGCATGGCCGGGGCGATCTTTTGGGCGATCCACCAGGCGAAATCAGCGCCGAGATTTACGAGCGAGACTATGAATTTGCTCGCGCGGTCGGCCGGAATCGAAACAGGACTCGTGGGCGAATATGTTCCGGGCACTATCAGGATGAGAGCGGCAATGCGCGCGGGGTGTCGGACGGCCAATTCCAACGCGGAGCGAGCTCCCGCCGAAACGCCAACTACAATCGCCTTGGCGACATTGAGCTTCGAGAGCAGCGCCGCATGTGCATCCGCCTGTGCGGCTGAGCACGTGTCCACCGGAACCGGCGTGCGCAGATAGCCGAAGCGCGACGGCGCAATCACGCGGAAAGTCCCATCGACGAGATCTGCCGCGTTGGCCAGCCCCTGATCAAAACCTCCGCCGGCGCCGTGGATCGATAAGAGTGGTGCGCCACTGCCCCTCTCTGCGTACTCAATAGGACCGAAAGCGGTTTCAGCGATCTGGCTGCCCTGGCGCGCGGCGTCGCGCGCGCGATTCAAATCGACTCTGTACCGCCAAAGCACCAGTCCGGCCGCCGCCATCACTCCCAAGATAGCTGCGAGAAGCACGGATCCGACCTCACCGGACGATGGTTGTCAGAAGAGCCCTCCGGGCTCGCGGCCGCATTGATTTGGCTCAAGGATGGCCGAAAGCTGTTCAGCGGGCCGCAATGACGGTTTTGGCGCCCAAAGCGGACGCTCGCTCGCCGGTTCTCGCTTTCGCGAGCAAGGCCCTAGTTGAACGTCCAGCGGGCGCGCAGCATGCCGATCACTTGCGATTTGCGCAGCTCCGTCTCGATGGACTCGAGATTGCCCGTGCTGCGCAGGTCGTCATAGACGAAGCGCTGGATCGTGAAGCGGTAGGGATCGTAGTTGTTGAGCTCGGCCCGCAGCGTGAAGGTGGTCGCCGGCTTCCATTCGATGAACGACGAATAGAAATTACGCAGCCTCAGGCTCTGCACTTCCGTGGGCCGGTAGTAGTCTTCTTCCCAGCCGGCGAACCAGCCGAGCCCGAATGTCAGCTTCTGCGCCGGCAGGTCCTGCCGGAAATTGACGTTGATCGTATTCGGCCGCTGGCCGGAGATGCGCCGCTTCTCGCCGGTTGTCGGATCGGTCACCTCGCTGTTCACCCAGGCGCCCGTCGCCTTGATCTCGCCGCCCTCGAGGCCGAGTTTCTTGAGCGGCAGCGTCAGGCTCAGCTCGACCGCATCCTGCGCGCCATCGCCGATATTGCCGGGGCCGCTGACGAGCCGCGTTGTCGGCGGCGTGCCGGCAACGGGAACCATGAACGGGAAGATGTCGAGCGCGTCTTCGATATCTTCGTGGCGCAAAGTCAGGACCGCCGCGCCATTTTCCCAGAAGCGCTTCTCGAAGGCCGCCTCGTAGACCCACCTTTGATCGGGGCGGAGGTCGGCGTTGCCGGCGTCCAGCACGGCGGAGTTAAGGTCCACGCTGGAAATGAAGTCCTGGAAATTCAGCTGCCCGACCTCGCGCTCGATGCGAACGCGGACCTGGTCATTCTTGGTCGGCGACCACGTCGCCATGAGGCGCGGCTTTGGATAGGTGAAAGAGCGTTCCTTGGACGTGTCTCCGGATTCCGTGATGGTCGACTCCTCCGCCCGCACACCGGCCTCCAGCGACCATTGGGGATTTGGCCGCCATGTTCCTTGCGCGAACACCTCGCTGCGCAGCTCCTCGACCCTCACATCGGCGGCCGGAAGGGGCACGGCGGTGTTGTTGAGGGTGAACGCCACCTGCTGTTCGCGATAGTTGAACGCCACCTCGCCGCCGCCCTCGAACGAAAGTGTCGGGGAATAGGCATAGCGCAGCACGCCTCGCGCGATCGACTCGCCCGCCTCGGCGCGGACCTGGAAGAGCTGGGAGGTGCTGTTGCCCATGCCATCGCAATTGCCGATGCATTGACCGGTACTGTCTCCCGCGCCCTGCGCCAGCTTGGACAGCACCAGCGTTTCCAGTTCGAGGCTGGGCGTCAGGTCGCGCGTGTAGTTGATGCCGATCTCGCCGCGGTCATTGGCCGAGCGGGACACGAAACGCTCGTTTGTCGTCGGGCCCTGGAAGAACGACTCGTTCTTGAACTCGTCCGTCGAGAGGAGGCCGTTGACGCTGAGCGTGCCGCCGAACTGCGGCCCCTTGTAGTTGCCGCGCAGGCTGTGAACGGGGCCCTCCGCCTCGTGCACCGCCCGCTCGGTCAGGAGGGCGCCGGTCTGCACGTCCGTGGTATAGCGCCAGCCCAGGCCGACCGAGTCGTCGAAGCCGATCCCGCGCGCGACCTGGATGTCGAACTGGTGATCGCCCGACCGGCGCGTCGCCTGGTAGTTCCAGCCCGGCAGGGTGTCGCCGGTCTGCGCGAACGCGAAGCCCTGCAACTGTAGCACCTGCTGGAACGAGTCGACGCGCTTGCGGATCACGTTGGCGATGACGGAGCGGCCCTGCATGTCGATCCCCGCCGCGCCGCCGCGGATCAAGTCGATGCGCTCGACCTGATCGATGGGGATCCGCGCCAGCGTATCCTGAAGCGTGTCGGTCTTGATGGTGGGGCGCTGGCCGTCGATCAGCACGTTGCCGGCCGCTCCGGCGAAGCCGCGAACCTGGTCGCCGCCCTCGAAGGTGAAGCCGGGCAGGCGGTTGATCATGTCCAGCGCGGTGTTGGGGCGCGCCGCAGCGAAGTCGGCCGGAGTGTAGGAGATCACGCCCTGGCGGTCCGCCACGCTCTCGGTCCCGGGCTGCGGTTCCTGCGCCGTCGCGGGCGCAGCGAAGGCCGCAAGCAGAACCGGGGCAAGCGCGAACGGATACAAACTAGGCATGGCTACCCCAGCAATTTTCAGACGAAACGCCGCCCGACTCCACTTATCGGTAATCAATAAGGATATCGCGTGCAACCAGTCAACAACTATAAAGCTAGTTGATAGACTTTTTGCAGGCGGCCGCGGCGGCAAACGCCTGATGGCTCAGGGAATGCGAGGGACGAGAGCGAGCGTCAGCTGGAGACCGGCCAGCAGCAGCATGGCGGCGAAACAGTATTGGTGATCGCGATAGATCGAACGGGCGAGACGGGTCTGCACAGCCGGCGGATCGCTCGCGCCGCCGAGCCGTCTGGCGTTTCGGACGGTGCGCGCCATGGCGAGGCCGATAGCGCTCGTGGCGAGCGCGAGCGAGGCCCATGCGATCCATCCCGGACCGTCGCCGTTCGCAATCTCGAGGACGATGGCGATCAGGGTCGCGAGCATGACGAGCGGGATAAGGGTGCTCATCGGCCGCGCGTCGGTGGTCACGCGCCGGTAGTAGGCGGAGATCGACGCCAGTACGTCCGCCGGAAGCGGCTCCTCTGCGTTCCTTCGCGTCTGCACGTCGAACATGAGGTCGAACCACAAGACGGCGAGAAGAAAGCTTGCTCCTGCTGCGACGAATGCATGCATCAAGGACTCGCAGGTTCTTGCGGGTGGCGCACAGGCGCTGCAGCTACTGTGGTTTGGAAGGCGATGACGCCAGCGCCGCCTCGGCCTGTTCGCCCATGGCGATGGCCATGAAGTACTGGTACACCAAAATTTCTTTCTGCGTGTCGTTCAGATTGCGAACCTTGCCGAGTGCGGTCTGCAGCTCCGGCGTGCTCATGAGCGTTTTGACTGCATTCGCAATCGGCTGTTTGTTGCTGTTCTCGATATCGCTCAGCGTGGCGTCCGTGTGCAGCTTCGCCGCCTCTTCGAGCAGAGGGGCGCGGGTTGAGAGCGCCGCCGTGTTCCAGGCGGCGGCGAGATGATTTTCGGTGACCTCCAGCTTTTCGCCCAAGCGAGCGACAATTCCATGCCGCATGTAGATGGAAAGCGCCGCGCCGACGACGAGGCTGTCATTGTCGGCCACAGGCCGGCCGATGCATTTGGCGCCCAGCGTCTTGACCTTTTCACGGAACGCCGGATCTGCGGAAGGCGGACGTCCAGCCCCCACATTCGTGAGCGCCTTCAAAGCCAGGTCCTTGGGCATCGCCCCAAATATGCAATCGCCAACCGCCGTGCGATCGATGTTGATCAGGCTGGATCCATCGCCTTTCGCGAGAATGCCGTCCGCGGTGAGATGCAGAAACTGGGCGAGCGATTCAGCGGTGGTGCTTTCCATGCGCGCGGGCGGCGACGGCCAGGCGCACACGAACTTCAGCACGATCCCGGCTACGGTCCGCGGATCGGGTGTCTCCCAGTCCGCCGTCGTCTTGAGATCGCGAACCGGCGACAGATCGGAGCGTACGATGCGGCGAGAGCGGCTGATCATCTTTCCGCCCGCACAATCGAATTCGTCGGCGTATAAGTCGGCAAGGTGACTCGGGTGAACATAATAGTACGTCGCCAATTTTCGCCCACCGCCCTGATCGGAGATATCTGCCGGGTTTATGGCGAAGATGTCGGCCTTGACGTGCGCCAGGGTGTAGATTGTGTCTGCGTCTGCCGCTCCCGCGCCGAGGAGGAATGAGGCGATAGCCGCGATGGCCGCTGTGATTTTCATGACGTATTCCCCCGTGCCTGATCGGGCACACAACCGGCCTCAACCATAGGGCGGCCGGACGCCGGTTGTCGACTTCGATTGCCAGCCGGGCGGTGCTCGGCGGCAGCAACCGGCTCGAAAGCCTGTGGGTCCAGCGCGACGACAACAGGGACGGCTTCGTTTCGATCGAGGAATACAGGGATCCGCTATAGCGCTTGCACAAGGCGGCTTTAAAATACACTTGTATGTTGATTGAAAATACGCTTGTATTATGAACGAGCTGGGAAGGGACAGACATGAGACCACAACGACAGGGCATCTGAACTTTCCGGCGGCGCGCTCCGCACCCGCGACGCCGGCTTGAACTCCAAAGCCTCGGGGAACCCACATCCAAGGACGCCGGCAAACCCGCCGCTGCGCCCGATGGACAACCATGCCGATCGCCGAGGACAAACATGAAAATCGCCGCCGCCATTCTCCTCCTTGCCTGCGCCGCTGCTCCCGCCGCCCCGGCCTCCGCCGACGAGCTCTCGCTCGCCAAGAGCGTCAAGCTCTGCGAGGCCGAATTCGCCAAGCTGACGCCGCCGCCCAAGAGCTATCGCTTCGATGATGACGAAAGCCGCTCGAGCGACACCCAATTCTGGCTGGTCTTCAACACGCGCATCGGCGACGGCCGGGTGAACAAGCTGACCTGCAAGGTCGACCGCAAGGCGAAGACCATCGAGATCACGGCCAAATGGCCGCTTTGAAATCTGGAGCCGGCCCGCAAGACGCGAGCAGGC
>Ga0210377_10005892_pt1 | contig 10008 bp, 9 predicted proteins | sample PLM4_65_b1redo_FD_155480 | JGI IMG/M metagenome (GOLD analysis project Ga0210377, IMG submission 155480) | Groundwater sediment microbial communities from an aquifer in East River, Colorado, USA - PLM4_65_b1 redo | ecosystem: Environmental > Terrestrial > Soil > Riparian zone | place: USA: East...
GATTTGTCACTAAGGCGTATGACATCCATGTCATTCACATGACAGAAATGTCAGTTTGAATTTTATACTGACAATTTGTCAGAATACCGAGGTTTCACGGGTTTACCGCCGTTACCAAGAATGCTCAACAGTGCAGTGAGCAATCAAGTCGTGGCATAAACAGACAACGGCGCACTGGAAGGAGGAGATCATGAAACGGAACACCGTGATTGAGTCGCTGATCAATGCCCAGGAATCGCCCGCCGTAGTCATCGACAAACATTATCGGATCATCGCCGCCAATCGGGCCTACTGTACATCTTATGGCGTGGAGGCTGGCGCGGTTATCGGACACTGCTGTCACGAAATATCCCACCATTCTCCCGTTCCCTGTCACCAGAATGGAGAAGATTGTCCGCACAAGACGGTGCTGGCCACCAACAGCCCGTTCGAGGTCACGCACACCCACTATGATTACGCCAACCGGCCCGACCGCGTGCGTATCAAGGCCTATCCCATTGAAACCGCGAACGGCGACCGGTTTATCCTTGAAACCATCCATCGCCTGGCAGCTCCCGTGGACCTGACATGCGAGGAGATGCGCATGGTCGGGCACTCTCCCGTGTTCCTGCAATGCGTGGAGACCATGAGGCTGGTTGCCAAGTCCTACATCCCGGTACTGCTTTACGGAGAAACCGGCGTGGGCAAGGAAATGGCCGCGCAGTACATCCATGAGCAATCCGAACGCCGCGCCAAACCCTACGTCGAGCTGAATTGCGCGGCGATCCCGGATGCGCTTTTCGAGAGCGAGTTGTTTGGCCACGAGCGTGGCGCCTTCACCGGATGCGTGGGGTTCAAGCGGGGACTGATCGAGACGGCGGACAAGGGCACGTTGTTTCTGGACGAGATCGGCGAGCTGCCATTATCCATGCAGGTGAAGCTGCTGCACGTGCTGGATTCGGGCGAGTTCCGCCGCCTGGGCGACACAGCAACAATCAAGGTTGACGTGCGCATCATCACCGCTACCAACCAGAACCTGATCGCCATGGTGGCGGACGGCAGTTTCCGGGAGGACCTCTATTTCCGCATTGCCGGCATCAAGATTGATATTCCGCCGTTACGCGAGCGGCGGATGGACATACCCGAATTGGTAGAGGCACTGATCAAGCGCATGTGTCGCCGGGACAAGGCGGAACGCTGCCATCTCACGAAATCAGCCATGGAACACCTCATGGGCTATGACTTCCCGGGGAACGTGCGCGAGTTGTTGAACATCCTGGACCAGGCCCGCGCATTAAGCCCGGACGGAATTATCACTCCCGAACATATCCACCTTGGCAGTAATGATCATTTTCCCCGTGCTGCCGGAAAATCCCCGTCAACCCCGGCCCCTGCTACACGAACAACCACCGCCATGGAGGCGAATGCGCCCCGATCGCTGGCGGAAGCCGAGGCCCGCCACATCGCCACGCTGCTGGAACGTCACGACCACAACCGGCACGCCGTCGCGGAGACGCTGGGTATCAGCGAGCGCACGCTTTATCGCAAGATCAAACGCTATAAGCTTAATTCTCACGCAGCGGTGGAGGAATAACGTCAGGTTCGCGACCCGGACCGCCGCAGTTTGGCATGGCCTCATCAACAACTGCCGGAACCTCGGTGACGTCTTCTCACGCCACGGGATTTTCAAGCGTGCCGATGGGGTCGATGGTGATCGCGACCACGTCACCCTTCATCAGAAATCGGGGCGGCTTGAAGCCCATGCCGACACCGGCGGGCGTGCCGGTGGCGATGACATCGCCCGGCACCAGCGTCATGGTGCGTGCCAGCGTTTCTATCAGCGTCGGAATATCGAATATCAGCGCTGACACCGGCGCGTCCTGGCGCCGCTCGCCGTTCACCCGCGTCTGCACGCGCAGTGTTCCTGCGTCCGGCACTTCGTCGGCGGTCGCGATCACCGGGCCCATGGGACAGAAGCCGTCGAGGCTCTTGCCGAGGAACCACTGCTGGTGGCGGCGCTGCAATACGCGCGAGGTGACATCGTTGACGATGGTGTAACCGTACACATGGCGCATCGCGTCCGCGCGCGCAATGCCGCGTCCGCCGGGGCCGATCACCACCGCGAGCTCGCCTTCGTAATCGGTGGTGTTCGTCGGGTCGAGCCATGCCGGGATCGGCTCGCCCGGCCCAATCACCGATGAAGTTGCCTTGGTGAAAAAAATCGGCAGCTCGGGAATCGCTTCCGCGCCACCGCCCTTAAGTCCCGCCGTCTGCAATTCCTGGGCGTGCTCGCGATAGTTCTTGCCGACGCAGAAAATATTGCGCACCGGTTTTGGGATCGGCGCTGTCAGCCAGACTTGCGCCAGCGGCAACCGCCCCTTTCCGCTCGCCAGCGCACGCCGCGCTTCGGCCAGTCCCGACTCACCGAGCGCAATGAATGCCAGCATATCCGGCGGCAGTCCCAGCGTCACACGGGAAAGATCGACGACCTCGTCACGCGCACGGTCGAGGATACCGAATCGGCTCTTTCCACCTTCTATAAATGTAACCAGGAGCATGGATGAACGACAGATTCAATGGTTCAGAGAATACGCTGAAATATCCGCAACTACTAATAATCAGCGGTTGCCGCCATATAGATCCTGGACAAACTTCCGCGGTGAAAATGCGGCGGTTTATCCCGCTTCTTTTGTGGCTTGCGCTATTTCCTTTTCCCGTGTCGCCTCGGCGACGCGGCTGCTCTCGAATCCGGATAAAAGCTCGTATACGCACGGCACCACGAACAGGGTCAACAGCGTCGACACGAAGACACCGCCGATCACCGCTATCGCCATGGGCGCGCGCAGCTCGGCGCCGGGCCCGAGGGCGAGTGCCAGTGGCAAGGCGGCGGCCATGGTGGCGAACGACGTCATCAGGATCGGGCGCAGACGAATCGGGCAGGCCTCGAGCAGCGCGGCGCGCACGGACACCTCGCCACGCGCGCGCACCTGGTTGGTGAAGTCCACCAGCAGAATGGAATTCTTCTTGACAATGCCCATCAACAGAATCAGGCCGATAAAGCTGAAGATATTGAGCGAGTGGCCGAATGCGAGCAGCGTCAGGAATGCGCCGGACATGCTGAACGGCAGCGCCATCAGCACCGTGACCGGATGGACGAAGCTGTTGAACTGCGAGGCCAGCACCATGTAGGCCACGATCACGCCGAGCAGCAACACGAACCACAGCGAGGCGAACGATTCCTGGAACGACTGCGATCCGCCGACGAAACGCAACTTGTAGTCCTTCGGCAACACCTCGCGCGCGATCGCCTCGGCCCGCGCCAGCGCTTCCTGCTGGGACTTGCCGGCCTGGACGTTGGCGAAGATCTTGATTGCGCGCTCGCGATCATTGCGGTTTATCTGCGCCAGGCTCTTGGCCTCCCGGATCTGCACCACCTCAGAGAGCGGGATCAACTCGCCGCGGTTGTTGCGCACGGTCAGGCGCTTGATCTGGTCGATGCGGTCGAGATCCTGGTCGCGCAGCCGCACGCGCACGTCGTAGCGATGGCCCTCGGAGGAGTACTGCCCGGCGACGACCCCGCCGACCATGGCGTTGACCGTCTGTGAGATCGCGTGGATGCTCACGCCGCGCGCCGCGGCGCGCTCGCGGTCCGGGATAACCTGAATCTCCGGCTTGCCGAGCAGGTAGTTGCTGTCGGTATCGGTGACCAGGCCGGTAGCGTTGAGTTTCGAAATAATCGTTTCGGAGTACTCGACGAGCTTGTCCCAGTTGCGCCCCTGCACGGCGAACTCCACGGGGAAGCCGCGCGAGGCGGTGAAGCCGCGCTGCGACAGGTCCTGGATCGAGACCTTGAGCCCGATCTTGCGTAGTGCGTCGCGCGTCACCGCCATCAGCTCCTGCTGCGACAGTTCATGACCGGCCTCCGGGTCCACGCCGCGCGCGCCCTTCGATTTCATGCTGATGAACATGTTCGTCAGGTTCGACTGTCCGCCGCTGCCGAAACCGCCCACCGCAACCATGTAGCCTCGAATCTCGGGGCGCCCGGCGAGGAACATCTCGGCTTCGCGCGTTTTCTCGTCGGTAAATTCCATCGAAGAGTCGATTGGCGTCTGCATACGCACGATAAAAGTACTCTGGTCCTGTACCGGCATGAACTCCTTGTTGATGAAGTTGAGCGTGCTGAACGAAACCGCGAAAAACAACAGCGACGCACCGATGACTTTCCACGGATGCCCGAGCGCGACCGCGAGCAGCCGGTGGTACAGCGCGGCCACGGCGCGGAACGTAAAATCCGCCGCGCGCCCCATGCGCGTGGTGCGGCTCCCGGCCTCGACGAATTGCGACGCACGCATGGGCGTGAGCGTCAGCGCCTCGAGCAGCGACAACAACACGGCGACGGTCATGGTGATGCCGAACTGGAAGAAGAACCTGCCGATGACGCCGCTCATGAACGCCACCGGCAGGAAGATCGCGACCACGGCCAGCGTCGCCGCGATCGCGGCGAAGGTGATCTGGCGCGAGCCCTTGAGCGCCGCCTCCACGCGGTTTTCTCCCTGCTCGCGGTGGCGCACGATGTTCTCCAGCACCATGATGGCATCGTCCACGACGATGCCGATGGCGAGGCTCAGCCCCAGCAGCGTGAAGGTGTTGAGCGTGAAACCGAAGAAGTACAGGACGATGAAGGTGCCGATGATCGAAGTCGGGATCGCGAGGATGACGTTCAGCGTCGCGGTCCAGCTGCCGAGAAACAGCCAGCACACGAACGCGGTGGCGAGCGCCGACAGCACCAGCGCCAGCTTGAACTCGTCCACCGAGTCCTCGATGAACTTGGTGGTGTCGAAATTCACGGTGATCTTCATGCCTTCCGGCAGCTGTTGGGCGACCTCGGCCATGCGCTGCTTGACGCCCTGCGCCACGGCCACGGTGTTCGACCCGCGTTGCTTGCGGATACCGATGCCAACCGCGCGCACGCCGTTGGCGCGCGAGATGCGGCGGATGTCGTCCAGCCCGTCCTCGACGGTCGCCACCTGGTTCAGCGCGATGCGCGAATAGATCGGCTGGCCGCCGCGCTGGTTGATGACGATTTTCTCAAACTCCTGCGCGGTCTTCACCTCGCCGAGCGTGCGCACATCGTACTCCTTGCGCCCGGTGGTGATCTGGCCGGCGGGCAGCTCCGAGTGCTCGCTCTGGATCGCGTTCAACACGTCCGTCACCGCCAGCTGGTAGCGGCTGAGCGCCTGCCCCGCGACCCAGACGCGCAGGTTAGGTTCCACGTAGCCGCCGAGCGTGATTTCGCCGACGCCGGTCACCGACGAGAACCGGTCCTTGAGCGTGTCCTTCACGTAGCGCATCAACTCGCGCAGCGAGTGGCGCTCGCTGGTGACCGATATCCACAGGATCGGCTGGTCTTCGGGATTGGTCTTGCTGATGACCGGAGGCTCAATGTCGCTCGGCAGAAAGCGCTGCGCGCCCGCGACCTTGTTCTGCACTTCTTGCAGCGCGTCGGCGATGTCGCGGGAGAGATCGAACTCGACGCTGATGCTCGCCTGGGCATAGCGCGAGGTCGAGGTAACACTGCGCACGCCCTCGACCGTCATGACCGCGTCCTCGATGACGTCGACGACGTTGGTCTCGATCACTTCCGGCGCGGCGCCGGGGTAGTCCACGCGGACGGATACGACCGGGAAATCCACGTCCGGCAACTGGCTGATGCCCATGCGCGAGGCCGAGAGCCCGCCGAACAGGATCAGCGCCGCCATCAGCATCCAGGCGAACACCGGGCGGCGAATGGCGATTTCGGGCAGCATCATGGCGCGGTTTCCGGGGGCGGGGCCGGACGGCGGACCGCGGCCGCCTGCAATTTCAGGTAGTCGAGTTTCGTCGTGTAGCGCGCGCGGTCCAGCGCCAGCTGATTCTGCTGGAATGCCGTCAATGCCTGCAGCACGTCCAGGTTGGTGACCAGACCCAGCCGGTAGTCACGCCGCTGGGTTTCGTAATTCTTGCGGGCGGATTCAGTCGCCTTTTCCAACGCGTCCAGTTGCGACCGGTCGAACACGACGCTTTGATAGACCGAACGGATTTCCTGTTCCGCCTGACGGCGTACCTGGCTCGCGCTGAGCTCGGCCTGCGTGCGCAGCGACACCGCCTCGCTCACCCTGGATTGCAGCAGACCGCCGGCATAAATCGGCACCGTCAGCGCTATTCCCACGTCCCAGGTCGAGTCCTTGAGATTGCCGGTTCGCTCCAGGTAGCGGTTGGCGTTCAAATCGAGCGAGGGGAGATTGGCGCCCCGGGCAACCGTCGTGTTCTCCTGCGCCGCCGACAAACGCTGCTGGCTTGCCTTCACGTCCGGACGCCGCTCCAGCCGCGCCAGATAATCGTCGAGCGGCTCCAGGTTCGCCGGCAGGTCCTCGGTATCGCGCAGCAAGGTCGCGGGTGCCAGCCCGCTGAGAAACGCGAATGCCTCGCGTGCCGCGCTGAGCTGGCCTTGCAACTGCTCCACCTGGGCGCGCAAGGTGCTGATGGTACTTTGGACGGACAGCACCTCGCCGATCCGCGAGCGGCCGATGCGCACCCGCCCGTTGAGCTCTTTCTCGCGATCGATATTCTGGTTGATTTCCTCGCCGATGTTTTTCAGATCCTGTTCAATCGACAATACGGTGTAAAAATTCTGCGTCACGTCCTTGAAAAGTTGCGTGCGCGCGTTGCGGTAGTCCTGATCCTGCGCGCCCAGCAGGGCCTTCGTCTGGCGCAGGGCGGCGAATTCGCGGAAGCCGCGGAACAGCGGCTGCGTCGCGGTCAGCTTGGCGAGCGATTGCCGGTTGGGCGATGTCGAGTTGCTGAGATCGCCCGCGGGGATAGGGTCTTGGCGCGTATAGGAAGCGACGCCGTTGACGGTGGGACGCAAGGCGGAACCCGCCTGGGTGTAATGTTCTTCCGCCTGGCGGATCAATTCGCCCTGGGTGGCCACCACCTCGCTGCGTTTCAGCGCCGCGGAAAAATACTCGTCAAGCGTCAGTGCCTCCACGGCATGGACGAGCCTGACTGTCGCGACGGTCGATGTAATAATCACGACGGTCAGCGCCATCGATACGACAATATTACGCTTCACCAATCGCCGACATTGCAAAGGCATGAACCATGGGGACATGGCAGATGATTATATCTGCCAAACGATTGGCGTGCGCTACCAATGCCTCACGACGGGTGGCCTTAACGGGAAGGCGGTGGCGGTGGCGGAGGTGTGTAGCGAGGCAGCGCGTAGCCCGGAACCTGGTTGCCCTTGGCGTACATGCACTGCTGGTAGGCGATATCGTATCGACGTTGCAGTGTCATGGTGCTCTGGTTCGCCGCGTTCGCGCCGGCGGCGGAGCCAACGATCAGGCCGGCCCCCGCCATGGGTCCGGCGGGACTGTCGTGACCGTTCCCCATGAGCGTGCCAGCCGCCGCGCCCAGCACCGCGCCGGCTGCCGCCCCCGTCACCACCTGCTCACGCGCCACGTCGTTCGGATTCACGCCAATCTGCTGGCGCGCGAAATCCTTGCAAATGGCGTTGTCGGCGTTGAACTGATCGAACGGCTTGCCGGGTCCGGGCATGACCGCGACGCTCGGCCCTTCCGGAATCGAGGCGCATCCGGCTAACATCACCGCCAGTGCCGCACCCAGTACTGACCTGCTGAGATTCATCGTCACTCTCCTCTAGGCGCTCATTGGCCCGGTACACCCGAGGGTGATGCCGGCACCATCCTCCATCCCGCCGGGCAGGAAGGCACATAGGGGTAATACCCTTTGGCGGCGTCGCAGTAATACCAGTATTGCGCCGGCGGTGGCGCACTCGGCGCCGGCGCGGTTGGCTGCACGATCACAACCGGCGGCGGCGTATACGGATCGGGATAGCCCGCGACCCGTTGCGGATAGAAGTACCACAGGCCGGCGACGACCCACCACCAACCCAGGCGACCGTCATGGTAGCCGTGGTTCCAATGACCGCCGCGCCAACGCACAAGATCGCGATCATGGAAATGACGAATATCGCCGTGCCAGGCGCGGCGGTCATCGTGGCGATCATCGTGACGATCACCGCGGCCCCTGCCATCGCGGTCGGCGTAAGCGGACATGGGTGCAGCCGCTATCAAGGTGGAAAAAGCCAGTATCAAGCTGATAGTCCTTGTCATCTTCATTGATGGCTCCTCGAAGTAAGGGGTTTTCCTTTATGGACTAGAGAAAGAACGCCATGACCGCCGATTAGTTGACAGGCTTGCTGGTTCCGCCGGGTCGATTTATTAATGATCCTAGGAGGGAAATTTCTCAATGGCGCCGATCGTGGCTTTTCCGGTGTGGTCGCACCTGCCCGTTGGCTTTTTCCCGGTTACAACAGTGGCAGTAACGGCTGATTCGAAAATCGCGGCGCGATTTCGTCACGCCGTCTCCGCCAGCCAGGCGTCGATCTCCGGGCGCAGTTCCTCGAGCGGGCGGCAACCGTTGGTCAGCAGCTTGTGGCCGGATTCGGCCTGCAACACGATCGTGGGAAAGCCGCGCACGCCGGCTTCGCGCGTGATCCGGAAATGCGTGCGCGTCTTGTTCTTGACGTCCTCGGACTCAAAGTGCTCCAGGAACCTGGGCTTATCTATATTATGTTGTTTAGCCAATTCGGCGAGCGTCTCGGCCTGGGTCACGTCCAGGCCCTGGGTGTAAAACGCTGCCTGCACCGATTTGAAATAGGGGAAGATAGCCTCCGGATCAATCTCGGCCACGGCGACCACCGCGCGGCTGGCCGGCTCGGTGTCGTACACGAAGCCCTCGGGCATCGCCGCTTCGAAAGTAAACGGCTGGCCCGTCATCTTATGCACGTCCCGCCAGTGGTGCAGCGTTTCCTCGCGGAATTCGGGTGTCACGGGCTCGGTCGTTCCCGGCCGCAGGCCGCCCAGCATCAGGGCGATTTTCAGCCGGTCCGAGTAGCTCTGCTTGATGGCGCTGATCGCGGGCGAGAATCCCCAACACCAGGAACACATGGGATCGGCGAAGTACCACAGGATTCGTTCCGTCGACATCGGTCCATTCCTGGTGCGCGAGGACGATAGCCTACACCCGCCTCGGCGGTTTATGAAACCCGCCCCGAATCAAAGATATTCCCAGTCGCGGAACACCACCGCCTGCCCGCCCGGCGCGCCGCGCGCATCTACCACGTTCCACACCGTGGCGCGCCGGATGCGGAAACGGCGGCCGCTGGCGGAAATGCGTATGCCGCCGTAGTCTTCGATGAAGCCATGTCGGTTCACCCGCGCCAACAGTTGCGCCCGCTCCCCGCGCGCCACCGGCTCCGCCGACAGGCGCGAAGGCATGGACGTGAAATCCGCCCAGGTGGTTTCGAACAGCGTGAGTGCCGCGCGGTTGGCGTAATTGAAAACCGGGTCGGCTTCGGTGCCGTGCGAGGCCGTCACGAACGGCGCCTCATACAGCGCCCGCGCCTGCTCGACCGGAGATAATTCGGGATCCACCAGATCGCGGCCGGTCCAGCGGCGGTAGCTTTCAATCAGCTGACGCGCGTGAACCGAGAGATAATCATTGTTCTTCTGCGGTGCTTCCATGCCGTCATCCCGGCGCGCGCCGAACGTCAAAACAGTCCGGCATTAATCCCGTTCGCCTTTCCGGTTCTCATCCTTGCCCTTCTTCGGCATGCGCTGGCGCCACAGCCAGTACAGCGCCAGGCCGGTGAGCACGACATTCAGGATGATCCCCACAATAAAGAAATCTTTCATCGGCTGTTTCCAGTTTTCATTTTATTCAGACAACCGCCCCGAACAAATGGCCGACGCCCGCCGTCAGCGCCATGGCGATGGCGCCCCAGAACGTGACGCGTGCCGCGCCGATCACGACCGGCGCACCGCCGGTGTAGGCCGCCAAGGTGCCCAACAGCGCCAGGAATACCAGCGACGTTCCGGAGACGACAGGAATCATATAAGCGACCGGAGAAACGACGACCGTCAGCAGCGGCAGCGCCGCGCCCACGGCGAAGGTGACGGCTGAAGT